>OBJA01000825.1_pt1 | contig 24831 bp, 19 predicted proteins | sample 1519751 | NCBI WGS metagenome assembly OBJA01 (sample SAMEA3881238, study PRJEB22517) | soil metagenome | biome: lake sediment; feature: soda lake sediment; material: sediment, water from around vicinity | place: India | collected 2013-12-23 | depth 3 m
CCCAATAACCCAATAACCCAATAACCCAATAACCCAATAACCCAATAACCCAATAACCCAGCAACCCCAACAACCCTCAGTTTCTTTCTATCCACAAGTTCCCCCCGCTGTTGCGGTAGGCCAGGGGCATTTCAGCAAATACATGCGGATGATGCTTGTGCAGGTAATGCGAGCAGAGCTTGATGCTGAATTCCTTATTAAACATCAGGAAGGCCCTCACAAAATAATTCTCGTTCCAGTTGCGCCCCTCAAGAACCCATTCCCGGGGATACTCAAAAGGATAGAACATATCGTGGAAATGAATCAGCACCCCTTTTTTCAGCCGGGGAAGTATCTCAAAAAGAATGTAATTCACATCGCTGCCTGTTTTCACCACATGGGTGCTGTCGATAAAGAGGATGTCGCCGCTTTCAAGCTTCTCGAAATGATGGGTATCTATCATCTGGACATCACTCTCAAGCACGGTGACCAGTTTTCTGTCTTCCCGGTTCATCAGTGAGAACAGCCTTTCGGGATATGGTTCAACAAATGTCAGGCCGATGCTTTTGTCAAAGAAAAGCTCGTTTACATCCAGCATCAGGGCAGAGGAGAAGCCTGAGCCGATCTCGATGATGCGGGCGGGCTTGAAGTGCCGGATCATTGAATACAGTATGATCCCGTCGGAATGGTTATAATATTCATTGTCAAAATAATACCTCAGATGATCCTGCTTCTGGCAGGTAAAAGGGATTTGGGGGTAGTAAGCCCTGAAGGACTCTACCAGGCTGATTTGTTTTTCGGCCTGCAGGTCGATGCCGGGTATGCCGTCGGTGTTTTCTGCTTTCCATATCTTTTCCTGTTGTGCCAGGATCTTATCAACCGATATGATGGGCGAGTAGTAATGGCCGGGGGGAAAACAGGAGTTTTTTTTGTACAGCACGCTCTCCTGGTGAAGCCGGCTAATGTAGGGAAGCTTGTTGATGAGGTCACCAAACCGGGTTTTGAGTTTCATGATTTTTTCTTTTTCAGGGGTTAATGCAGTATGATCTTTAGGCTGGATCAGGCTGTAACCGGTGATGTTTATTCTTCGGGGGGCTTTCTGAGGGCTTTTTTTGAGCCCAGCCGTCTTTTCTCATCCAGGCGTTTCTGACGTGAGGCAACGGAAGGCCTGGTAGGCTTTCGTTGTTTTGGCAGCTGCAGAGCCTGGTTGAGCAGGGTGTAAAATTTTTTGATGCAGATTCGCTTGTTGCGTATCTGTGAGCGCGATTCCTCGCAGGCAATCAGCAGATGGCCTTCCTTGGTGAGCTTTGAGGCAAGATTCTGCAGCAGCAGTTGTTTTTCCTCTTCCTGCAGCAGGGCGGAGTCGGGGATATTAAACCGCAGCTCCACCCTGGAGCTTACCTTGTTCACGTGCTGGCCTCCGGCACCACTGCTGCGTGAGGCCTGGAAGGAAAACTCCCCCGAGAAGTCGCGCCAGCCCGAAGGCAGTTCCCCCCATTCCATGTCAGTTCTTTGTTTTTAGCGACTCAAGACAAAGCAAACGCAGCTTATACAGATCCAGGTAATACAAGCGGGGCTTATTGCCCCAGAGGTTTTTCTGCATGTAGGGCAAAAAAGGGCTGGTGAGTGTGCAGAAGGCTTTTGACAAACCCAGCCGTTCCAGGCGGTTGTAAGTCTTCAGCAGCCTTACCATGGAGGCAAACTCCAGGGGCTTGCCCATGTGGGTGTGAATCCTCCACAGGTTGCTGATGCCCTGCTGGGTCTTTTGAAGAAATTCAAGCCGGGTTTGCAGCCCGGTATGAAGCAGGGGGTTGTCGATATGCAGCACGGGGATGCCTTTCTTTTTGAGCTCGTACCCAAACAGGGTGTCTTCATGTCCGTACCCGTTGATCAGTTCACTGAAGGGAATGTGGTCCAGAATCTTTTTGGGTACCATGAAGTTGTTGGTCATGAACGAATGGTATGGATGCAGGTTGCGCACCACGGCAGGATGCACCTCGCGCCTGCTGCCATACCACCAGTGCAGGTGTGTCTCGTCAGGGGGAGGCTGTGGAAGATAGCTGCGCCCCCCGCATATGACTGCTTCCTGCCTGGCTGCCTGCAGGTAACGCTGCAGAAACAACTGGTCGGGGGGCATGGAGTCGCAGTCCACAAACAAAAGCCAGGGATAACTTGCCTGCTGGCACAACATGTTGCGTATGCGGCTGCGGCCGGCGTTCTCGGCAAGCTCTATGTATTTCACAAGAGGAAGACCCAGAAGATCCCGGTTCATGGCATGCCAGGCCTCATCCGATGCATCATCTATCAACAGGATCTCAACGGCTACTTCTAGTCGTATTGCCTGTTGGTGAAGAGTTGCAACTAATGGGCGAATATCATGGTTATATATGGGAATACAGAGGCTTAACATGAAAAATTAATTCATTCAACAAAGATAAGAATAAAAAGTGATAATGTGAGAATGTGAGATTGTGATAATGTGAGATTGTGATAATGAGATTACACGGATTTGGACGGATTACACGGATCGTGCAAGGAGGGCACCCAGGAGGGATGAAGTTATTTGTAATAGCTAAGACTTGATCTGACAGAGTCTTTTTCTGAGCATTTTTTTTTAGGCATTCTCAAATTGTCATATTGCCACATTGTCACATTGCCACATTGCCACATTGTCAAATTGCCACATTGTCTCATTGCCTCATTGTCTCATTGTTTTTTATAAATTTGCTTCATGGAAATTTTCAGCAGCCTGAACTGGACAGGAATATTGATTGGCCTTGCGGCATTTGTGATGATCGGGGTATTTCACCCGGTTGTTGCACGCCTGGAGTATCATCTGGGGCGGGGCAGCTGGTGGATGTTGTTTTTCCCGGGAGTTGCCTGTCTGATTGCTTCATTTTTCCTTACCCCGGTACTTTCCATTCTGCTGGGATGTCTGGCATTTTCTTTTTTTTGGAGTACCCTGGAGATGTTCATGCAGCACCAGAGGGTACTTAAGGGCAGGGCAAAACGTAATCCAAAAAGGAATTATGATGACTGAGGTTCCGGACTTTTCAATCATGGGATACAACCTTCACGGGCTGGTGGCAGGAGTGGCAACCTGGATGATCATCTGGGCTACGCGATACGCATGCATCAAGGGGGAGTATTTGTTTCGCAGAAAGTTCCGCCTGGTGTTCCTGGTTCTGGGTGTTTTGGGTGTTTTGTCGGGTTTCTGGATAAAGAACCTGTTGCTTTCTGCAATTTTTGCTATTTTTGGGTTTGCCAATCTGTGGGGTATTCACGAAGTCATTGAACAGGAGGAGCGGGTCAACAAAGGCTGGTACCCGCGCAAGCCTCCACGCAACTGAACTGCATGTTTTTTTTAGGTCTGTTTTCCTCTCCCTTGCCCTATCTGATGCTGCTGAGCATCTACTTCGGGGGCTATGCCTTTATCAGCCTGCGGCAGGACCGGACTGCCGCGGAGGATAATATACCCCTGCAGATTGTTTTTACTTCAGCTGAGCAATCTCAAAATACCGCAGATGCCGGTACTTTCTTCTGGGAAGCATCCAGTAAGGGTATATCCTGCAAGAATCCAGGGATAATCCCGGTTTTCTCCCCCCGGAAGTTTGCTGATATTGCCGGCTCACCCCCGGGCTGGCAGCTGCTTCTTTCCTGTTTTTCCATCCGGCCTCCCCCAATGGGGTAAGTACCTGATCTGCCCGTTCAGGAACGATCCTTTGCAGCTGAATCGCAGCATTTCGTTGAAAGGGATTTGTTGCTGCCATCATTCATCAAGTATTTACCCGGAAAAAAAGAAGAACATGAAAATTGTTACCATAAATTTTTATGCAGCAGCAATACTGCTGGTGCTGCGGGTGTTTTCCATGCCGCTCTCAGCACAGATCGTCTACAACCCCTCCGACAGTCTTCGTCTTCCCGAAGTGTCGCTCGGGGAGGTTCAGATCACCTCCACGCGTGAGCCCGGGCTGCTGGGCCGTCTGCCGGTGAGTGCCGTACACCTGGGCCAGCAGCAGTTGCAGCAGCAGCATCTTGTTACCCTAAAGCAGGCTACTACCATGGTGGGCAACCTGTTCATGCCCGACTACGGCTCAAGGCTTACCTCCCCGGTTTATATCCGTGGCATTGGTTCGCGCATCAATGCCCCTTCCGTGGGCCTGTATGTTGATCATATTCCTTATTTTGAGAAATCGGTCTTCGATTTTGATCTGTTGAACGCCCAGCGCATCGAGGTGCTTCGCGGGCCCCAGGGCACCCTTTACGGGCGCAACACCATGGGCGGGCTTATCAGTGTAACCAGCCAGTCGCCCTTTTCCTGCCAGGGCACCCACCTGATGCTGGGAGGGGGAAATCCCATGCAGTTCAACGGGCAGATCTCCCACTACCAGATGCTTTCATCCAGGGCAGGAGTTTCCCTCAGTGCTGGTATCAGCCGCCATGAGGGCTTTTTCCGCAACGAGTACCTGGGGCAGATGGCCGATCAGCACCTCTCGGCAGGAGCCCGGCTGCGCATGATCTGGCAGCTTACATCAGCCCTTTCGGCTGAATTCAGCACCCATTTTGAGCACCTTGACCAGGGAGGGTACCCCTATGCCATCTACGACAGAAACACTGGCAAGAGCCAGCCAGTGAGCTATAATGCCCCTTCTTCCTATGAACGCAGGATGAATTCCAATGGACTGGTAATGCAGTATGAAACCCCTGGCCTTCATCTTCGGTGGGTATCGGCACTGCAGTACTTCGACGACCTGCAGTCGATCGACCAGGATTTCTCGGAATACGATCTGGCCTTTGCCATCCAAAAGCAGCAGCAGTGGATGCTTTCCCAGGAGCTTACCATTCGCTCCCGGGGCAGTGGCAATTACCAGTGGATGACCGGCTTGTTTGGCTTCAGCCAGCAACTGGATCACGACCTGGGTATAGATTTTGGGCAGGATGCCGTTGAGCGCGGCATGGTACCCGGTAAACTGAACCGTCGGCAGGTATCTGCCAACCGCCTGAAAGGGGCTGCCTTCTTTCACCAGTCAACCCTTGAGGATCTGCTGGTGAACAACCTCAGCCTGACGGCCGGTATGCGCCTGGATTATGAGCAGGCAGACCTGGATTTTGAATCCTCCATGCATGCGGCTTTCCCCACTCCTCCGGCAAATGCCTTCCAAAGCACCCTGAGCTCAACCGAGTGGCTGCCCCGCCTGGCACTGAACTATGGGGTTACCAGCCATCACTTGTTGTACGCTGCCGTTGTCAGGGGTTATAAAACAGGGGGGTTCAACCTGGTGTTTGAAAATGACCAGGACCGCAGCTTTGATCCCGAATATTCATGGAATTACGAGCTTGGCTACAAGGGGGAGTTTTTCGGCAGGCGGGCAGCCCTGCAGTCCTCGTTTTTTTATATCGACTGGCGAAACCAGCAGATCTACCAGATGCTTCCCAGCGGTCAGGGCTCTATGCTGAAGAATGCAGGGGTTTCGGTGAGCCGTGGCTTTGAGCTTGATATGCAGGCCCTTGTCACCAGCCGCCTGAAGCTCAACGCCAGTTATGGCTACACCCATGCCAGCTTCAGGCAAAACAAGCTGAACCCCACAACCGACTATTCCGGGAATTTTATCCCTTACGTGCCCCGGTATACCTTGTTTGCCTCGGCCACCTACAGGATCCCCCTGCAGCAACGCAAGCTCAGGGCAGTGGTGCTGAACCTGGCCTGCCGCGCCACGGGTACCCATTACTGGGATGAAAGCAACCTGACCAGCCAGCAGGCTTACGGGCTGCTGAACACCTCCGTTTCGCTGGAAACCCGTTTGCTGACAATTGATGTTTTTGCCAGCAACCTCACTTCCACGCAATATCATGCATTCTCATTCAGCGCTTTGGGCAACCATTACGTGCAGCAGGGAAGGCCTGCAACTTTCGGCATCAACCTCCGTTACTCCCTGAACAAACCATGAATTCAGCCCGCACCACCCGCCTGATCACCCTGCTGAGCCTTTACATGGCACAGTCGATCCCCATGAGTTTCTTTTCTACCGTTGTGCCGGTGATCATGCGACAGCAGCATTATTCCCTGGAGTCCATCGGGATGATGCAGCTGATCAAACTGCCCTGGATCATCAAATTCCTCTGGGCCCCCCTTGTTGATCGCACCGGAAGCTCTTCCCCGGGCTACCGCCGCTGGATCATCTATTCTGAGATCTTTTACGCCTTCAGCGTGGCTGCGGTGGCTTTTTTCAGCCTGGAGCAGCAGTTTGGTGTGATCATACTGCTGATGGTGCTGGCCATTACCGCCTCGGCCACCCAGGACATTGCCACCGATGCCTGGGCCATTTTGAACCTGAAAAAGCAGGAGCGCAGCCTGGGCAACAGCATGCAGTCGATGGGTTCATTCCTGGGGGCGCTGGTAGGCAGCGGGGGTATGCTGGTGGTTTACCATTACCTGGGCTGGCGCTGGCTGCTGCTGGCCCTGGCCCTGGTGGTGCTGCTGGCCGTGCTGCCCCTGGTGCTCTTCCCCCAGCAGGCTGTGCTTAGAAAAAGACCCAGGAGCAGTTCGGTATCAATGACCGATATCGGAAGCTTCTTCTCGCAAAAGGGAATCTGGCCGCAGTTGCTGATGCTTGCCCTTTTTCATTCATCCCTGGTAGGTATCATGACTATGGTAAAGCCTTTTATGATCGACCTGAATTATTCGGTCAGGGACATCGGCATCATCTCCGGCATCTTTGGTACCGGGGCAGGGGCCCTGGCAGCCATGGGGGCCGGGCTGATGATGCGCCGCATGAGCCGCGGGCGCTCAGCCTTTTTCTTTGCCGGGCTGAACTTCGTGCCCGTGCTCTTTTTCCTGGCATTGCATCCCTTTGCTTCCTCGCTTTGGGTGATACAAACCGGGATTGTCCTTCTGTGGGCAACCTATGCCATGGGCATGGTGCTGGTGTTTACCATCGCCATGGACCAGGTGAGGGTATGCCGCGAAGGTACTGACTTCACCCTGCAGATCGTGGTGGTACATCTGGCCAGCCTGCTGTTGGCCGTGCTAAGCGGAAAGATCGCGGGAGCATTCTCTTATACTGCACTGTTTGCCTTCAGCCTGCTGCTGGCCATGTGCACCATTTTTGTGGTACGCCTGCGCTTTAGTAAGCCGCAAAATGAAAACCTGGCGGAGATGCCTCCTGCCTAAAACATTTAAATATGCCACTACATGAAATAAACACCCGGGTCATCATTATCGGTGCAGGCCTTACCGGGCTCACCCTGGCCTATTACCTGAAAAAAAAGGGCATTGATTTTGTAGTTGTCGAAAAGGACCAGCAGCCCGGGGGGGTCATACGCAGCTACCGCGAAAAGGGCTTTGTATATGAAGCAGGGCCAAACACCGGGGTGCTGAGCAACCTGGAAACCGGGCAGTTGTTCGACGACCTGAGGGAACACTGCAGCCTGGAGATAGCCAACGGCCAGTCTAAAAAGCGCCTTATCTGGAAGCAGGGCAAGTGGCATTGCCTGCCCTCTGGCCTTCGTGAAGCAGTCACCACCCCCTTGTTTACCCCGGGCGACAAGCTGCGCATTCTAGCCGAGCCTTTCCGCTCAAGGGGCAAGGACCCAATGGAAACGGTAGCAGGTATGGTAAGGCGCCGCCTGGGGCAAAGCTACCTGGAATATGCCGTAGACCCCTTCATTTCCGGCATTTTTGCCGGGGACCCCGACAGCCTGATCACCCGTTATGCCTTGCCCAGGCTATACAGCCTTGAGCAGGATTACGGCAGCTTTATCCGGGGGGCCATTGGCAGGAAGCTGTGGCAAAAGGGGCCACAGCCATCCCGTGAGGTTTTCTCTGTCAGGGATGGTTTGCAAAACCTGGTGCATGCCCTGGTGAAGGAAGTGGGCACCCAAAACCTGATCACAGGGGCCATGCATTGCCGCACAGGTGTTGCTCCGGCTGGCTTCCAGCTGCTGGCACGCGTTGAAAACAACTCCTGCAGCATCAATGCCCCATTCCTTGTTCCTACCGTTGGGGCCCATGCCCTGGAGGAGCTGTTTCCCTTTTTCCCGGTGGGCCTGCTTCACGACATCAGCTCGCTGCAGTACGCGCGGGTGGTGCAGGTGGTGCTGGGCTTCAGCCAATGGAAAGGAGCCCGCATCCGCGCCTTCGGTGGGCTGGTACCCTCGCGCGAACAACGCCGTATCCTGGGGGTGCTGCTTCCATCTGCCTTCCTTTCAGGGCGAGCTCCACAGGATGGCATGCTGCTGAACGTGTTCATGGGAGGGGCGCGCAATCCCCAATATTTCGGGTTTACCGATCAGCAGATACTGCAGATCGTGCAGGAAGAGATCAGCCAGATGATGCGCCTGCCAGCCTTCAAACCCGAACTGGTAAAAATATTCCGCTACCGCCATGCCATACCCCAGTACGGCAAAGACTCTGCCAGGAGGATCAATGCAGTGAAGCAGCTGCAGCAGAGATACCCCGGGCTGATACTGGCCGGCAATCTTCACGAGGGCATTGGCATTGCCGACCGCATTGCCCAGGCGGGGCGCATTGCCGATATGCTGGAGCAGCAGCCCGAGACCGTGAACCAGGGTTGACCCATCTGCGGCCTGTATTCAGCGCCTGGCAAGGGTTTCCGCCCCTTAGGGTTCTTCAGTAGCCTGTATCCAGCGCAAAGCAAGGGTTTCCGACCCTTAGGGTTCTTCGGCAGGCTGTATCCAGCGCACAGCAAGGGTTTCCGACCCTTAGGGTCCTTCGGCAGGCTGTATCCCGCGTCCCCAGCCTTTCCTGCTGGGTTTTTGTGCTTTTAGCGCATTTGGAGGGAATCTATTTATTAATTCGGTAATTTTGCATTTTAAAATATATAATAGAAAATGGAAGGAATGAAGCGTATTGCTTTGCTTACCTCCGGGGGAGATGCCCCGGGGATGAATGCCGCAATCCGGGCAGTGGTAAGGACCGGAGTATCCGGCGGACTTGAGGTATATGGTATCATGAAAGGCTACCAGGGAATGATCGATGGCCAGTTCCGAAAGCTTGGATCGCGCGATGTCAGCGGCATCATCCAGCTTGGTGGCACCATACTGAAAACAGCCCGCTGCAAGGAGTTCCATACTCCTGAGGGTCGCCTGAAAGCTTACCAGAACCTGAAGGAGCAGGGCATCCAGGGACTGATCACTATAGGGGGCGATGGTACCTTTGCCGGGGCCTGCATTTTTTCCAAGGAACACAACTTCCCGGTGGTGGGTATCCCGGGTACCATCGACAACGACCTCTACGGTACCGACTACACCATTGGCTACGATACTGCCCTGAACAATGTGATGGATGCTGTCGACAAGCTGCGCGACACGGCCAGCTCCCACAACCGGGTGTTCTTCGTGGAGGTGATGGGGCGCGAGGCTGGCTTTATAGCCCTGCGCAGCGGCATTGCCTGCGGTGCGGAGGCCATCATGATCCCCGAACTGAGCGGGCAGATGGAAAAGGTGCGCCAGCGCCTGGCCCAGCGCGAGATGCAGGACCGCTCCAGCATCATCATCGTGGCCGAAGGAGGAAGGGAAGGCAATGTCATAGAAATCGCCAACCAGGTGCGTAAGGAGTTTCCACAGCTGGATGTTCGCGTTTCCATCCTGGGGCATATCCAAAGGGGGGGTAGCCCAACGGTCTACGACCGGGTGACGGCCAGCCGACTGGGAGTGGCTGCCGTGGATGCCCTGCTTGACGACCAGCGAAGCATCATGGTGGGAATCTCAAACAACAACATCGTGCATGTGCCCATGAACAAAACCGTCAAGCTCCACAAAAACGTCAGCAAGGGGCTGCTGGATATCATTGATATACTTGTGTGAGGTGTGGGATTTCAAGGTCTTAGGTCTTAGGTATGTCTCAGCCCTCACGTCTGAGGTCTCAAGTGTGGCGAATTAGGTAAATAAGGTCATCAGGGGCTGCGGTGGCGTTCATTGCCTCTGAGGTAAATAAGGTTCAACTGAAACCCTGGAAGGGTTCAACATCAATAGCCCCGGGTAGCAATCCGGAGTTAAACGGGCCCCAGCCTGGGGGCAGCAACCCTGAGGGGTTGAACTTTACTGGTTTTAGACCAAATAGGGTGATGTAGTTCAACAGGAGACACGCAATGGGTCTTTCAGACCGCTTATGTTCCATGGTACAATTATTTCTTGATTTTCCATTCCTTTAGGCGGTTTTCAATCTCATTCTTAGGTAATCTGACATTTAATTGCAGAAGCTCCTGCATTTTTTCTAACGCAGTTTCATAGCTGATAATGTTCTGTTCCAAAAGTTGGTCAAAAACGAAAAAAATGCCTTTAACTTCTAACTCATCCTTTCTAGCTTGTTTCCTAAGTTTACCATCTCCTGTTAATAGAATGCCATTCATTTTCTTTGAGTAATACCAAACAGAACAATCTTCAAAACTAAGACCCGTTGAGTTTTCTAACAGATTACTTATGCCAATGAAATCTGATTCTGGTTCTGTTTCAATTACTGAAAGTTTTTCTGCCTTAATCAAGTTGTCAACTAATTCCCTTTGTTCAGAATTCAGTTCTTCAATTACAAAGTCCGTTGAATAAAGTTCAAAATCAAGCTGAGAAAACTTTTCTAAAAACTCCAGCTTAGCCAAGTCAATCAGGATATTTGCATCGCTTATTACAATTCGCATAAAGCCTAACTGACTTTAAATTAATTCATAATTTTCTTTTACCTCGTCAACACTAGTATTCAAAAGCGATGAAGCTTTGCTTATTGATATGGTTTCCTGGGCTAAAGCTCTATAAACAAGTCTTTCAAATCGTTTAGAATATTCAGGAGAACTAAAACGGGATTGGTCAATTTCTTTTTCCAGGGCACGATTAAATCTGATTTTCTTATAGAAACCAGAATGTTGAGAATCACTCAGTATCCCAATGTCCCTTAACTTAAACACTATTGCTTTTATGCTTATCCCATATTTCTCCTGTATGGAAACCAATTCACTTATAGTGATATGCTTTCTTCTGTCCCCAAATTCTTCGGAAAGTGTTTTTCTGGGGATTAAAAATTCTGAAGCAAACTGATTACAAATTTCTTCTTCTTTAAAATCTGCATCCTCAGCAATGTTTAACAACAAATGCCCTAACTCATGAAGCAGAGAGAAACGTTTTCTTTCAACAGGAAAATTTTCATTCAAAACAATAACCGGGTATTTATTATCAACCAAGGTTGCCAAACCATCAAATTTATTATCGGTGTTCCTTATCTCGATGATTTTGATTCTTTTATCTTCCAAAATTTGAATGATATTATGAACAGGGTCAAAACCAATTTCCCATTTAGTTTTTAACTGATAAACAGCATTTTCAATATCTTCAATATTTCTTATCAGGATATCCTTTATTGGGTTAGAAAAAGAATAATCTATAGATAAAGAATCTTCAATGTATAAATAATTTTCTAATTTAATCTTTATCTGCTCTTTTAAGGAATCCTGCTGTTTAGCGGAGAAGGATGATTTTTTTCTAAAGTTTACTTCATTAAGCTCAATTTTAAATGAATTAAAGAAATAGTCTATTTTTAAGTTGAATAATTTTGATAATCTAATCAACTTAGTACTATTCGGCACAGAATCCCCTTTTTCATATTTGCTTATCATTTGTTTAGAAACGCCTAATTCATCAGCTACTTCTTTCATAGATAAGCCTTTTAGCTTTCTTGCATTTCTAATTCTATAGGCAACTAAATTTTCCATTGGTTAAATTTTGGTTGACAAAATTATATAAATTTACAAATATGTCAACTAAAAAACAAATATTATGGTAGAAGTTCTTGTTTATGGCAAGTCCATTCAGGAGAATTCACCCGAACTTAAATGCGCATCGGCGAAGGTTCAGGCTTCCAACCCCTAAATTCCCCGACTAATTTTCTATCAGGTTCAGCTTCAGGAAGTAAGCGATGGCTTCAGTCATGCGGTCGCGGTTTTCCTTTTTCTGGAAGCCGTGGCCTTCATCCAGGGCCAGCATGTACCACACCAGGTTATCATTCCCACGCATAGCCCTGACCATCTGTTCGGCTTCTGAGGCGGGCACCCTGGGGTCGTTGGCTCCCTGTATCACAAACAGGGGCTTTTGGATCTTTTGGGCATGCATGGCCGGGGAGATCGACAACAGGAATTCGCGCATCTGCGGGTCGCGCTCATCGCCGTATTCCACCCTGCGCAGGTCGCGGCGGTATTCCTCGGTATTTTCAAGGAATGTCACGAAGTTGCTGATCCCCACGATGTTGACCCCGCAGCGCAGGCGCTCGTTGTAATGCATCATGGAGGCCAGCACCATATACCCGCCGTAGGAGCCGCCCATTACAGCAATGCGTTCGCCATCAAACTGGGGCTGGCTGCCGATCCAATCGAGCAGCGAACCGATATCTTTCACCGAGTTCTCGCGCAGGTAGCCGTCGTCAAGGGCCAGGTACGACTTTCCGTAGCCCGATGAGCCCCTCACGTTGGGTGCTATTACAGCCACACCCAGCTCGTTGACCAGGAATGCGTTGAATGAAGAGAAATAGGGTACATACTGTGCTTCGGGCCCCCCGTGAATGTCGATCACCACGGGCAAAGGGCCCCTGGCATCCCGGGGCTTGTACACGAAGGCAGGGATCTGCCGGGGCTTCCCATCTGCAGAGTCAAAGGTCTGGTACATGATCAGTTCAGGTTCCGGGAAGCTGCCCGTATCCAAACCACCCACCTCGCTCTGGGTCCAGCGTGCCAGGCTGCCGCTTGCCAGATCCAGCGAATACACATCGCCCGGAGTGCGGGTGCTGTTGATCACCAGGGCCAGCTCATCACGCTCCGGATGGAACCTGATGCCATAGATCTGCCCGTTGGGAATTCCCTCCACCATGTGGTACTGATTGCTGTGGGTATCCATCAGGTAGAGCCGGTTGAAGCCATTTTCATTGGTGGTGAAGGCGAACCTTGTTCTTTCCCTGTTGATGGCAGCATTTTCAACATCCCATGGGATGTTGGTTGTGATGGGGCTGAAGGTTCCCGTATTCAGGTCGTACTGGCCCAGGGTGCTGAATTCCCCTTCCCGGTTGGTGATGGCATAGATCTTGTCGCCCTGCTGGTTCCAGGCCCCTGCCATGAAAACGGATGGTTCCTCACGGGCAGCCAGGGGCTGAAGCTGGTTGCTTGCCAGATCCAGGATGTATGAATTGGAGTGGGTTGCCGAGAGGTATTGCACCACGAGCAGGCGGCTGTCGTCGGGCGACCAGTCGGTTGCCATCCAGTAGCCCATGCCCCGGTCGCTGATAAGCCTGGCTTCTGAGGGAGCCGACATATCGCTTAGATAGATGTCGAAATCCCGGCTGTTGCGCCTGGTGGAGGTGAACACAAACTGATCCCCGCGGTTTGACCAGGTAATGCCAAAATTAACCGACTCCCCGTCGCTGAGCATCTGTTCGCGCCTTTTTTCCATGTCGTACCAGAAGATCTGGGCAAATTCATTTCCCCCGATGTCGCGGGTAAACAGGAAGCCATTGTGCCGGGGGGAGGGGCAGAAGCTGGCGTTGGTAACCGGTTCATCATAGAAGGTGATCTGGTTCCGGGCTCCAAGGGGGAAAGCCACCGTATGCAACTGCATGGTGTTGCCAAAGCGGGTGCTGATCAGTATGCCCTGATCCCCCGGCAGCCAGTCGGCAAACACTGCCGAGCGCGTGTTCTGGTACTGGCTAAGGCGGCTGATCATTTCTGGTGGCACCTCCGGTACATCTTCCAGGATCAGGTTGCCAAGCTGCCGCCGCTCCTGGGCATGGGCTCCCAACCCGGCCATGGTCAGCAGCGCTATCAGGAAAATCAGGTTCTGTGTCTTCATGATGTGCATGATTTGAATGTGTGTCATTTTGGATGTAATTTAAACACATATAATTAAATATCAAAGTTTTTGGACAAAAAAATTTTACACCGGGCAGATCCTGCGGATTGCAGGAAGTAGGAGAGGACCCTTGGGGTTGTCGGAAGCAGGGGAACCCTGGGATTTGCCTGACCCATATCCTGATTTATTTCAGGAATGTATCCGGTCCGACTTTCAACCGTATTTAAACCGTATTTCAACCGTATTTCAACCGTAAAATTTTCGGTTCAAATACGGTTTAAATACGGTTAAAAGCTGGAATTGATAAAAATTTTTGTTAACTTGCATAAGGTTAAATTATTTATAGAACATAAAAAATTTGAAGCCATGGCTTATTCAAAACAAGGATTGATAGGCAGCTTTAGCGGGCAGCTTGGGACTGTGGTGGTATATGAGGCCTTCGGCAAGACCATCATGCGGCACAAGCCCCGCAAACGGATCAAAAAGGTCGAAGGGGCCCAGAAGCGCAGCCAGGATGAATTTGCCAGGGTGATGCGGCTGATGCAGGCCTGCCGTCCATTTGTTAAAATGGGTTTCAGCCAGCTGGGGGGCATAGCCTTTCATAAGGCGATGTCGGTCAACCTGAATCGTTACCGGCAGGCTGAAAACAAGGATGTGCTGGACTGGCTGCTTCTAAGCCAGGGCATCCGGGCAGGTGCGGAGAATGTTGCCTGGAGGCGGCACAACCAGGGCAAGCTGCTTGTAAGCTGGGGCAAGGCCCTGGATGGAGGCAGCTGGCGGCCCGATGACCAGGTTATGCTGATGGCCATCAACCAACAAAACCTTCAAACCTGCTTTGCACAGGCCAACCGCAGCCAGGGGCAGGCTCTGCTGGATGCACCCCCGGCCGACCACGACCAGCAGCTGATAGTGTTTCTGGCTTTCTATTATCCCCTCTCAGAACTCGCGGGGGAAATGGTACCTTCGGGGGTTTCGGATTCGCAAATCGCTCAGAGGATTTAGGGATCAGATGCGGGATGCGGGGCTTTGCTTATTCTGCCCTGGCTTGCCGGGTACCGCATAATTTCCTTTTTCATTCAGAACAAGTCACCTTATCACATCCCCACCTTATCACATCATCACATCATCTTCTGATCATGATCAAGGCCAGGATATTGAAAATCTCCAGGCGGCCAAAAAACATGTTCAGGGTAAGCATAAATTTGGCCAATGCGGGCAGTTGGGCATAATTTCCCATTGATCCCACCTCTCCAAGGCCAGGCCCCACATTTCCGATAGTGGCTATGGAGGCTGAAAAGGCCGTCATTGAATCGATATCCATAGCTGTAAGAAAGAAAGTTGTCAGGAAAAAAGTAAAGATGTAGGCAATGATAAATACAAGGGTTTGTTGTTCCAGCTTCTCGTCAATGCAATATGGCCCGAGCCTGGTAACGAAAACACCCTGGGGATGTTTCATGATTTTGATTTGCTTGGAGATGGATTTCATAAAGATATAAACCCTGTCGAATTTCAGCCCTCCGGAGGTAGATCCGGTCAAGGCACACTGTATTGTAAAATAGATCAGGATGATTTGAGTAAAAACCGGCCACAAAGCTGTATCGCGGGTTGCAAAGCCAGTAGTTGTACCCAGTGACACTACCTGGAAGGCAGCATGTCGAAGGGCCTGCAGTGGGCTGTAGTGGCCTGAAACTGAAAGTTTAAGGCTCACCAGCAGAATGCCCAGCAACAAAACCCCCACAAAGGCTTTTACAAGGGGTGAAGTGAAAATGTTCTGGCTTTTCATGAGAACCGTTGCATACAGTATCCCGAAATGAATGCCGCTTAATACCATGAAAATGATGATTGTCAGTTCAATCCAAAAATTATCGTAATGGGCGATGCTGAGGTTCCGGGTTGAAAACCCCCCGGTAGCAATGGTTGCAAAGGAGTGGTTCACAGCATCAAAAAGGCTCATACCCAAAAGGTACAGTATCAGGGTTTCAGCCAGGGTGAGGACCAGGTACACCATGGCCAGTATCTGAATGATGCCTCTGGGCCTTGAGCGGAACCCCATCTTTGAAAGGTCAGATATCTCGGAATGGTAAAGGCTGATGCGGGATGCTGTTGATTTGGGAAGGATGAGCAATACAAAGATGATCACCCCGATTCCCCCGATCCAGTGGGTAGAAGATCTCCAAAAGAGCAATCCTTTTGGCACGGCCTCAATGTCATTCAGGATTGTAGAACCGGTGGTGGTGAAGCCTGAAACACTTTCGAACCAGGAATTGATCAGGCTGAACTCCCCGCCCCACATCAGGTATGGCATCATTCCGGCCAGGCAGGTCATGATCCATCCCAGAACCACGATGGCAAGCCCCTCCATGAAGCTGATGGAGTCGGTGCGCTCGACAAACACCTGTGGGAAAACACCGAAAATACAACAAATCAATGCGCTGAATAGCAATGGGATAGCCGATGTTTCTTTCAGATACAGGGAGATTCCAAATGAGATGAACATAAAGATTCCGTTCAGAAACAATACGTATCCCAGATGTTTAATGATGATCTCTGTTCTCATGATGATCCTGATTAATTCTTCAGACGCAGCAGCAGGCTGTTCACGGCACGTTCCAGGGTCTTGAGCTCATCCCTGGAGCGGATGCTGATGCCCAGCTCAACGTCCCCCTTTTGCACGTTATCAATGGCTTGTGCTATGCTGGTGATGGGTTCTACAAAATACCTGGAAATAAAAAAGTTCAGCAAAACGGAGAATACCAGAGCTGAAGCAATTGCCACGATACCCAGCATGATGGCCCGGCGGGATTCTTCCCCCAGGCGTGCTGCCTGCTGGTACATGCTCTGCTGGTTAAGCGACATCAGGGCATTGATTGATTGTTTGGTGTTCAGAAAAGCCACATGGATCTCGTTCTGGTAAAAGGCCATGTCGATGGGCTGATCCTCAAAGGATGCTTTTACCTGTGAGTGAAACTCCTGGTAGGAATCAATGATCCTTTCCAGGTATGCCTCTTCATTGGGTTCGGTGAGGTTGTTGCGGGCAACATCCAGTGAGGCCAAAAAAGCTTTTTCCCCGGCCTGAATAATGGCAACAGCCTCCTGGTTTTCGCCCAGTATCAGCAGCAGTATCCCGCTGTCCTGCCGTTCAAGGGCATCCAGCATCTCTTTGGCAGCTTCAATGGATATGAAATTGTCGTCGATCAGCCCGCCCACCGAGCGGCTCAGGCGCCGAAACTCAACAATTGACAAAACCCCGGCAACAGCCAGAAGGAGTACCAGCAACATGAAACTGGCAAAGATCTTCAGCTTAAGTTTTTTCATAGGTGGCAATTCAAATGTGGGTATAGATGAAAACAATCAGCCAGGCATGGGTTGTTGCAAGAAACAAAAGGTTCAAATATGAATGGTATCCCCTGGGGGATGAAGTTATTTTTTCCAGAAGGAAGCCGAAAACAAAAGCAGCACAGTAAATATTTCAAGCCTTCCAAGCAGCATAAAGAAGCTAAGGACCCATTTGCCTGCCTCGGGGATGTGGGCATAGGTATTCACCGGCCCGACACTTCCAATTGCCGGCCCGATGTTGCCAATGGTTGCAGCCGTGGCTCCGATTGCCGACACAAAATCAAGCCCGAAGATGGTCATCACTCCTGAACCTCCAAGGGTAATGAGCATATACAGAAGGAAAAAAGCAAGGAAGTTGTTGATGATCTCTGTTGGGATTGCCCTTCCGCTGATGCGAACAGGTACCACAGCCATAGGGTGCATAAGCCTTCGGAACTCCAGGCGGGTATTTTTGATCAGCACCAGCACCCTTATCATTTTTATTCCACCTCCTGTAGAACCGATACATCCACCTGTGAACATCAGCATAAAGATCAAAAACCAAAGGGAGTTTTTCCATTGCAGGTAATCGGTTGTAATGAACCCCGTGGTGGTGATGATGGAGACGGCCTGGAAGAGGCTGTCGCGGAATGCCTTTTCAATACCTGTATGATGCAAAAGGGAAAGGGCAAGAGTAAAGATAAGGGCAAAGGTGGCGATGATACCCAGGTAGAACTTGAACTCTTCGTTGTTGAGTACTTTTTCGAACTGGCCTTTCAGCAAGTAATAGTGAAGCGAGAAACTGATTCCTGCAATGATCATAAAGAGGATGATCACATATTGGGAATAGGCCGAAAAACCTGCAATGCTGTCATTCCGGGTAGAAAACCCGCCCGTTGCCATTGTACTGAAGGCATGGTTGAGGGCTTCGTAGAGGTTCATCTCGCCCAGCATCAGCAAAAAGGTTTGCAACAGGGTGAACAGCACGTAAATTCCCCAGAGGCGTTTGGCTGTTTCGGTAATTCTGGGATGCAACCTGCTGGGGGTGGTGCCGGGTGCCTCGGCCACAAACAGCTGCATGCCCCCAACCCCCAGTATGGGCAGGATTGCCAGGGTAAGCACGATGATGCCCATTCCCCCCAGCCAGTGTGTCATGCTGCGCCAGAAGAGCAACCCCTTGGGAACCACCTCGATATCGTTTAAAATGGTTGCTCCTGTGGTGGTAAACCCGCTGATTGTTTCAAAAAAGGCGTCGGTAAATGAGGCAACAGATCCTGAAACAAAAAAAGGAAGGGCTCCAAATAGTGAAATGCTGATCCAGGTGAGGGTGACAATGATATACCCTTCTTTTTTTCCCAGGTTGCGGTGATCGTGCCGGAAGGTCAGGGCAAACAGCAGGAGCCCGGACACCAGGGTAATGGCACTGCTGATAAGCAGATGAACGATGGTGTTAGGTTCGCCGAAATACCAGGCCCAAACAACAGGCAGTATCATAAAGCCCGACAGTATCATCAGCAGTATGCCGTTGAACTTGATGATCATCCGGAAATTGATGTGTGCTGGTTTGGCCATGAAAGCGTGATTAAGCCTTGAACATGCGGTCGATCTGACTGAATGCAGCAGGCAGGGCAAACACCACTACCTTGTCGCCGGGCTCGATTTTCAGATCTCCTCTTGCAATGTAGCCTTTCCCCTGGCGTATGATCCCCCCGATAATGGCTTTTTCCGGGAACTTAAGCTTGTTGATGGGCTTTTTGGTAATGGGGCTTCCCTGCTTTGCCAGGAACTCAAACACCTCGGCATCAATACCCGTGAGGCATTTGGTAGATACCACTTCGGCATTCATGGTGAAGCGGATGATGTAGCTTGCTGTAGCCAGCTTCTTGTTGATGATGGTGTCGATGCCCACGTTCTGGGAGATATCGATAAAATCAAGGTTCTCCACCATGCAGATTGTTTTCTTCACCCCGTATTTTCGTGCCAGCAGGCAGGTGAGGATGTTGGTCTCCGAGTTGTTGGTCACTGCAATAAAGGCGTCCACGTGCCGGATGCCCTCATCTTCCAGCAGTGAGATGTCGGTGGCATCTCCCCTGATCACCAGGGTGGAGTTGAGCATGTCGGAAAGCACTTTGCTGCGTTCTTCATCCTGTTCCACCAGCTTGACATTGAAGCGTTTTTCCAGCCGGGCTGCAGCCAGGCTTCCCACCATGCCACCTCCCACGATCATGATGTTGGAAACCTGGAAACGTTCCTTGCCGCTAAGCAGCAAAAGATGATCAATACCGTCGGGTTTGGTGACCACGTAAGCCATGTCGTTTTCCTGGAATACATCCAGGCCCCGTGGGATGATGGTCTCCGAGCGCCGGTGCACGGCAACTGCGCGAAAGTCCAGGGAGTCGTGTTCGGCAGCTACCTCGTTGAGGGATTTGCCCAGCACGCTGGCATCTTTTTCCAGGCGGATGAGCATCAGCGAGAGCTGGTTGTCCGAGAAGCCGAAGATCTCGGTGGCGGCCGTGTTTTCCAGCAGAATGGAGATCTCCTTGGCGGCGATCTTCTCGGGCGACAACAGGTAATCAATCCCCAGTGCCCGGTAATGATCCTTGTATTCGTCGGTGGTGAAGGCCGGGTCGTTGATCTTTGCAATGCATTTTCTGGCTCCCAGCTTCTTGGCCATGATGGCCGTCAGCAGGTTGGTCTGGGAATTCATGTTCACGCAAAGGCAAAGGTCGGCACGCTTGACGTTGGCCGTTCGAAGCACCTCAAGGGACGTGGAATCCCCAACATGGGTCATCAGGTCCGAGTGCGATTCAATGCGTTTCAAAAAATCCTGGCTGGGAGCAATCAGGGTCACGTTGTGGTTCTCGCCCGAGAGCAATTCCGCCAGGTGGGCCCCTACTTCACTGTCGCCCGCTATTACGATGTTCATGGTTTAATGAATAATCTGACCTGCAAAGATAAGAGGTTTTTATGTTCGATGGTGGGAAATCGGTTATTTAAGGTTGAGGGATGATAAATGTGGATTACGCGGATTTTGACGGATAAATGTGGATTACGCGGATTTTGACGGATTACACGGATATTTGGTCGCAGGCTGCAGGCGCCGGGGGGAGGACCCTAAGGGTTCCTGAGAAATCCTTACCAGGCGCGGTATACAGGCTGCGTTGAAAACCCTTGCCAGCTGCGGGATACAGCCCCCGTTGGGAGGACCCTAAGGGTCCCTGAGAAATTCTTGCTGTGCGCTGGCTACAGCCTGCCTAAGGACCCTAAGGGTCGGAAACCCTTGCTGTGCGCGGGCTACAGGCTACGCTGGAAGAACCCTAAGGGTCCCCGATAAAAGAATCCTCCCTCAGTAACGCTGAGGGTCCGCCCTGAGCACCCGCCTCAGCTCCCCGGCTGCCTTTTCAGGCTGGCAGTTGCGTATGATTACATTCTTACCCTTGTATATATGTACCTTGCCGGAAGGGGTCCCCAATATGCCATAGTCGGCGTCGGCCATCTCACCGGGACCATTCACCACGCAGCCCATGATGGCGATCTTCAGCCCGGGCAGATCGCTCAGCTGATCACGCAGTTGCCGGGCCACCTCCACCAGGTCGAAGGAGGTGCGAGCGCAGGTGGGGCAGGAGATGAACTCCGTGCGGGTGATGCGCAGACCTGCTGCCTGCAGAAAAGAATAGGCAATACTGGCTGCACTCACCCCCTGCATGTTGGGGGCCTCGATCCACAGGCCATGAATGCGCCTTGCAAACAGCAACCCCCCGAAATCAACCGCCAGGCGTACCATCACCATCTCAGGGTCGCTGTCGGGGTAGATCCTTTTGGGGATGATGGCAGCCGGGGGTTGCTGCTGGATTAAATCTGGCAATGCCTCCATTCCGGGGATGAGAATGGGTGCGGGTAGAGACGTTGCATGCAACGTCTCTGCATTTTCCCCCGTCTCTACATTTTCCACCGTCCCCGCCTTCCCCGCCTGTCCTGCTGTCAGGATCTGAGAGGTTGCATGCAACGTCTCTACATTCGCCTGTCCTGCTGTCTTGATCTGAGACGTTGCATGCAACGTCTCTGCATTCGCCTGTCCTGCTGTCAGGATCTGAGACGTTGCATGCAACGTCTCTGCATTCGCCTGTTTTGCTGTCTTGATCTGAGACGTTGCATGCAACGTCTCTGCGTTCGCCTGTTTTGCTGTCTTGATCTGGGACGTTGCATGCAACGTCTCTACGGGCCTATCTGCCAGGGGCAATATCCCGGGCAGCATCCCCGGGTTCCATTTGTGGGCAGGCAGCAGGAAATGGATGGGGTGGGGGTAGATGCCGGTTATTTCCTGCGGGTCATCCAGCACGATCATATCGGCCAGGGGTTTGTTTTCCTGCAGGGGGTTGTGCTGGTAGGTGATGGATGTGTTTTGTTGCATGGCCTGCTGGCTGGCGGCTATCACCAGGGCCTTGTGGCCACCGGGCAGCTGTGGGTGCTCATGGCTGATGGTTGTGACCTGGGGTTGCCGGTAAGGCTGCTGCCGGGCTTGGGTGAAATGGTTCTGGAAGAGGCTGGTGAGTTTGCGCGCAAAGGGGATCTCCAGCTCGGGGGCCTCCGAGAGGCTCACCCTCACCGTGTCGCCAATGCCCTCGCCAAGCAGGGTGGCAATGCCCAGTGCCGAGCGGATGCGGCCGTCTTCGCCTGCACCGGCCTCGGTAACCCCCAGGTGAAGGGGGTAGTCCATGTCTTTTTCCAGCATGGCGGCTACCATCTGCCGGTAGGCCTCGATCATCACCAGGGGGTTGCTGGCCTTCAGGGAGATGACCGACTGGCGGAAACCCAGGTCCTCCAGAATGTACAAAAACTCGAGGGTCGACTCCACCATGGCCCGGGGGGTATGCCCGTACTGGTGGATGATCCTCCGGGAGAGCGATCCCATATTTGTGCCGATGCGCATCACCGTGCCGTATTCCCGGCAAACGTTCACCAGGGGTTCAATCCTCTGGCGGATGGTATCCATCTCCTGCTGCCGGAAGGATTCCGAGTCCAGGTCCTGGCCCCTGGCAGGGCTGTTTACATAATTGCCCGGGTTGATGCGCACCTTGGCAGCCACCGGGGCTACCTGCAGGGCCAGCTCATGCCTGAAGTGGATGTCGGCCACAAGGGGCTGGGGGAAACCTGCCTGAGTGAGCTGCCGGCGGATCATCCCGAAGGCTTCCACGCTTCGCTGCTCGGGCACGCTCAGGCGAACATATTCACCCCCGGCCTCAATGATGCGGATGCACTGGGCAACCGAGCCTGCCACATCCAGGGTGGAGGTGTTTGTCATCGACTGCAGCCGGATGGGGTTCAATCCTCCCAGGGGGATGCCCCCGATGTTTATTTCCCGCGAGGGAAAACGCGTCATGGTGTGTGCTTTAAAGGGCAAAGGTAATGAAAAGTGAGTAGTGCTCAGTGATTCCTGATGAACTGATCATATGTTGCGGAAATCAATTCTGGATTCTGAATTCGAAGCGTTTTCTGAGTCTGTGGCGCAGGCGGAAGAGTATGGCGTAGTATGGCAGCATCAGCCCCAGGGATACAATTGCAGCCAGGGCGTCGTTGCCCGTGGTGTTCACCAGGATGATCAGGCTTGCCAGCAGCAGCAAAAAGGGCAGCAGGTAGCCCAGCCACAGGGCACGGTATCCCAGCGACTGCTGCAGCACCAGGGTCACCGCCTGCCCCGCCTGGTAAGCAGTGGCATCCTTTAGGCTTACCTCGATGAGTTTGCCCTGGTCATCCCCAAGGCCACAATGCGAGTGGGCTGCACACTTGCCACAGGCCGTCTGGGGCTGGATGCGCACCAAAACCTGGCCGGGGGTTACTTGCTCAATGATGCCGGAGTGGGTGATGTGTTTCATTCAGGTGTCAGGGTTGGTGGTCAGGGGTTGGTTTTGTTTTATTTCTCCACAGATGTTCACAGATAAATAAGAAGAAAATCAAGGTTTTTCACAGATGCCCTCCTGCAGTTTTGAGGCTTAAAGCTTTGGGTCGGGAAAAAAGTTTTGGGACACAGTGTTTCGCAGTGTTTCAGGAAGTGTCTCACAATGTTTTTCTTCATTATTTGGGGTTTTCTTGCCAATGGCCATTGGCCAAAAGCCCATGTCGTTCTTCACATCCTCACATTCTCACATTCTCAAATGGTCTCATTGTCTCATCGTCCGACAAAGTTAGGTGAAAACGTGGAAAATCTTCTATTTTTGCAAGGCAAATAACCATACAAGTCTTACCACATGAAAAACATCCGTTTGTTTCTTTTATTGCCTGCCCTGATTTTGTTTCTGGGCGGTTCCTGCAGCCGTCAGCAGCCCGAGCCATATGTTGTAATGCTCTCGCTTGATGGCTTTCGCTGGGACTATGCCGAACGTGTACCCACCCCCAACCTTGACCGCATGCGTGCCCAGGGGGTGTATGCCGAGGTGATCCCGGCCTTCCCCACCAAGACCTTTCCCAACCATTATTCCATGGCCACGGGGCTTTACCCGGGCAACCACGGCATTGTGTCGAACAACTTCTACTGCCCCACCCTCAACATGAGCTACCGCCTGGGCGACCGCGAGTCGGTTGAGAACGGCATCTTCTACCATGGTGAGCCCATCTGGGTAACTGCCGGCAAGCAGGGCCTTACCTCGGCCTCCTTTTTCTGGGTGGGCTCGGAGGCTCCCGTACAGGGCATGCATCCCACCTACTGGAAGCCTTACGACAATGCCTTCCCATACGAGGCGCGCATCGACACGGTGATTGCCTGGCTTAGCCTGCCCCGGGAGCAGCGCCCACGCCTTGTCACCTTCTACTACAACCAGCCCGACAGCCACGGCCACACCTATGGCCCCGACAGCCCCGAGGTGGACCAGCAGGTGATGTACCTCGACAGCCTGGTGGGGGTGCTTCAGCAACGCCTGGCACAGCTGCCCATCGCCCGGCAGATTAACCTGATCGTTACCTCCGACCATGGCATGACACCCCAGTCGGCCGACCGCTACATCGACCTCACACAGCATGTGCAGCGCGACTGGTTCGAGAAAATACAGGGCGGAAACCCCCTGTGGTCGCTCATGCCAAAGGAAGGCATGCTCGACTCGGTCTTTACAATACTGCAGGGGGTGGAAAACATCAGCACCTGGAAGCGGGGCCAGATCCCCGAACGCTTCCATTACAACAACAACCCCCGCGTGCTCGACATGGTGGTGCTGGCCGACTCCTCCTGGAGCGTGAGCTGGGGCCAGCCAGGGCCAGGAATCCTCGGCGGAGGGGGAGCCCACGGTTGGGACAACCTGCAGCTCGACATGCGCACCGTGTTCTGGGCAACCGGCCCCAACTTCCGCGAAAACCACCAGCACTCAAAAATCGAAGTGGTCGACCTGTACCCCATGATCGCCCACATCCTCAGGCTGAAGCCTGCCCAGGTGGACGGCAAGCTGGAACGGGTGAAGGGGATGATGAGGTGATTCATTAAGAATTAAGAATTAAGAATTAAGAATTAAGAATTAAGAATTAAGAATTAAGAATAAGACTGGAACACTGACTTAATTCTTAATTCTTAATTGCCATTATGTTGAGAGGTTGAGAGGTTGAGAGGTTGAGAGGTTGAGAGGTTGAGAGGTTGAGAAGTTGAGAGGTTGAGAGGTTGAGAAGTTGAGAGGTTGAGAGGTTGAGAGGTTGAGAGGTTGAGAGGTTGAGAAGTTGAGA
>OBJA01000826.1_pt1 | contig 24816 bp, 19 predicted proteins | sample 1519751 | NCBI WGS metagenome assembly OBJA01 (sample SAMEA3881238, study PRJEB22517) | soil metagenome | biome: lake sediment; feature: soda lake sediment; material: sediment, water from around vicinity | place: India | collected 2013-12-23 | depth 3 m
TTGATCCCTTTTATCCAAAAAGGTGTCATCAGCGGCTTTGAATGCGGTGTCAACGGCCTGATCGGTGAAATGGTCTCGCGTGGCGAACTGGACTGCCCGATTGTGGTCCGCACCCACGGCGGCCGAGCCCGATCGCTGATCACCGGCGAGGTCGTGGTGGACGTCGCCTTTATTGCCGCCCCGACCTGCGACCGCTACGGCAACATGAATGGCTTTTTCGGTCCATCGGCCTGCGGCAGTCTGGGCTACGCCTTCACCGACGCACAGTACGCCCGCTGTGTTGTCGCAGTGACCGACAACCTGTCCGAAGCTCCGGTCACCCCGGTTTCGATACCCCAGTCGCTGATCGATTATGTCGTTGAAATCGACAGTCTCGGTGATCCCCGCAAGATTGTTTCCACCACAACCCAGGTCACTCGTGATCCCGTCGGTCTGCAGATTGCCCGCTACGCCGCCCAGGTGATTGAGGCCTCCGGCCTGTTACAGAACGGCTTCTCATTTCAAACCGGTGCCGGGGGCATCTCCCTGGCCGTGGCCGAGCAGGTGCGTCGGATGATGAGCCAGGGGCAAATCAAAGGAAGCTTCGGCTGCGGCGGCATCACCGGCTACTTTGTCGACATGCTGGAAGAGGGGCTTTTTCGGAGCCTGTTCGATGTTCAGTGCTTTGACCTCAAAGCGGTGCAGTCCATCGGTCACAATCTCCACCACCAGGAAATGAGCGCCGACACTTATGCCAACCCGTTCAATGCCGGAGCCATGGTCAACCTGCTTGACTGTGTCATCCTCGGTGCCACCGAAATCGACGTCAATTTCAACGTCAACGTCAACACCGAATCCAACGGCTATCTGCTCCACAACACCGGTGGCCACAGCGATGCCGCTGCCGGGGCCAAACTGTCAATCATTACCGCACCACTGCTGCGCGGCCGTTTGCCCATCATTCGCGACAGCGTCACTACCGTCACCACGCCGGGCAGCACCATCGACGTCATCGTCACCGAGCGCGGCATTGCGGTCAACCACCACCAGCAGGAATTAAAAGAGGAACTGCTGCGCCGCAAAGTACCCGTCCGCGACATTCATGATCTGCGGGCGGATGCCTGTCGCATGACCGGCGAGCCCAGGCCCCTTGAATTTACCGATGACGTCGTTGCTCTGATTGAATACCGCGATGGAACCATTATCGATGCCGTTCGCAAAGTTAAAGAGTGACATTCTCGCTACACGAGAACAGCGCCAGCACTGCCTGGATAAACGGATAGCCGCCGCTAGCGGACAAACCTTGCTGATGCTGTCCCTCAACATACCCGGCAGCCGGAAGTGCTCAGAAAAGCTCGAACAGTTGTTTGCCTGGGGTGAGGGGCAGCTTGGCATTGTCATCGCCAATCTGCGGGTGCTGGAGCGACAAAAAGATATTCTGGGTCCATGGGCTCTTTATGCCACCAACCTTAACCCCCTGACCGCCAAGGAGATGGGCTGCATGATCGAGGAACAGCTTCCTGCGGCCCGGCTTCTGGATATCGATATTTATGACCCCAGTGGCGCACCCTGTCGGCGCGAGCTGGTCCATAGACCGCCGCGCACCTGTTTTATTTGTCCGGCCCCGGCGACTGAATGCATCCGCCTGGGGCGTCACTCTCCCTGCGAGCTGCAACAGTGCCTAGATGAACTCCTCAGCCACATCCCCTCTTGAACAACTCGCCCGGTCCCTGATCAATGGGCTGCGAACCGAACTCTATCTGACCCCGAAACCGGGTCTGGTGGATTGTCTCGACAACGGCTCTCACCCTGATCTGAGCTTGTTCCTCATGTGCCGCTCATTGCGGCTGGTCGATCATTACCTGCAGCAATTCACTGCGGCACTGCAACAGGGAGCACCCCGACAGCAACTGGTAGCCCTCGCCCAGCAGGCAGAACAGTCGGCTGTGGAGCAGTTGGGCACCAACACCCATCGCGGTGGAATTTTTCTCTGTGGGCTACTGCTGGTCGCCGCCCACCGGACCGACCCCACCGATCCTGACTTGCTGCAACAGCAGGTCAAGAATGTCGCTGCTGAATTTTTTACCGGTCGTGAGTCTTCGACCAGTCATGGCGATCTGGCCCGCAGGCACTATCCCCGCACCGGAATTATTGCTGAAGCCTGCAACGGCTTACCAGCAGTTTTTGATGTTGTTCTGCCCCTCTTTCCCCGCCGTGCAGATCTTCAATCCTTGCAGCGGATCTTCAAAGCCCTGGCCGCATTAATGCAGACAGTTGACGACTCGACCAGCATTCACCGTTGCGGCCACGAAGGGCTGAATCTGGTTCAGCAGACCGGCCACCAACTTGAACAATGCCTGTCGGCAAAAAAAGACCCCACCCCGTTACTCATCCATGCCAACCGGACATTCCGGCAACAGAATCTGACCATGGGCGGCGTCGCTGATCTGCTCGGTGTCGGACTTGGCTATGCCGACTTTGTGCACGCTATCCGCGCCAATCGCCACTGACCCCTCCCCATCGACAAAGATCACAAATAACTGAAATTGCTCAATTTAAACCCGACATCGGGTGATGTTTTGACAGATATCTGATGAAATGAACTTAAATAAAGTGGAAGATTTTTTCAACGACGGACAACTGCGGTCATCCCCACACACTTCAAGGAGAATGTCATGAAAAAATCAACCACTCTGATGATGGCTGTGACGCTGGTCACCCTGGCTGCCGGCCTGGTCATTGCTGAAATCAATGTCCCGGAAAAAGTCACCTTTACTCCCCGCTTCGGAACCGTAACCTTCAACCACGCTGAGCATCTAAGTGTTGGAGATTGTATCAGCTGCCATCACACCGGTGATTATGTTTCCTGTAGCAGCTGCCACGGTAGCCAGCCTGGCATCAGTAATGCTAAAGATGCCTTTCATGCCAACTGTATCGACTGTCACAAAGAAGCTGAGCAAGGGCCGATTGGTTGTCGAGCCTGCCATGTAAACTAGAACTTGACAACGGGGATGACAATTCATCCCTGAAAACACACAAAGGAGAGATGAAGATGAAAAAAATGATCTGCCTGATTTCGTGCCTGACCCTGTTAACCCCGGCATTAGGTTTTTCTTTTGATATCAGCGGCTGGGAAAGCGCTAACAAGGACCGTGGCCAGTGGGCGTGGTTTACCGGTCAGGCTCAGCGTTGTGATGAGCCGATCCCTGTTCCCGGAGCCCATACCCGCGCAGAGTGGCAACAGATGATCACAGCGGACAAGGAAACACTCCCTTGCCAAGGTGCAGGACTGAACCAGCGCACTATCAACCACATCTTTTTGTTTTTACACAGCCACGCATCTGATTCCGACGATCCGATGAACCAGAGACCGGAATCCTGCGGCTGAACAGGTCGCTGCCGGAATAGTGTCCGAATCGGAAACTGCATCGTGTCCATCCGGAGTTTCCGGATGGACACCAGTTAGCACAAAGGGTGCTCTCGTAGTGAGAGCACCCTTTATCATTGGAGAACCAGACAGACAGTTCCGGCACCTAGCGCAGCGAGACAAAAAACCTTCTGACCATTTTTTTTGCATCTGCGGGCATCCGGTAAAAATCAGGATAACGCAGGTAATCACTGTAGAGTCCCAACATGAAACTGTACAGACCAATTGCCAACAACCGTGGTTCTTCATCGGCAGGAATGTATCCATTTTGTTGTAAACGATCAAAAAAGTGTTCAAGACTCTCCTTCAGCACCACTTTTGATTCCCTCAAACGATCGGTGAGCAACTGAGTTTCTTTGGATTGTTCACATTTGAGCAGCAAGATACTGTAGACTCGACGAATGTGCTCATCGTTGTGCAATTGCAGCAACGAATCAGCACAGTGCTGTTCCAGTCTGGCCAGGGCGTCGAGGCTGTCATCAGCAAGAATCCGCTGCAGTATCGCCTCAGCCGGCATTAAAACCTCGGCATGGACAGCGTTGATTAATTCAACCTTGTCGGCAAAATTCCAATAAATAGCACCGCGGGTCACGCCAGCCGCACGGGCAATCTGTTCCAAGGTCGTGCGGGCAATCCCCTGCTCGAAGAAAACCTCTTCTGCCGCTTTGATGATCTTCTCTCGCGTCTGCTGCGCGTCCTCTTTCGAACGTCTCAATATCATTCTCCCCGAGTTTAATTTTTTTCGCTTCAGCACAAAAAATATCAAATTTTCACTTTACAAACATCCATGCATGTATGCTAGCATCAATATGTTGTCTGTGGCAACCTCTCTTTTCCTGCCGGCCTCCTTCATTGTCGAAGCGCCTACCATATTTTGGGAGTTTTACCTATGAGCATTTTTCATAATCCACGTTTGACCCTCGTCAGTGCGACTCTGCTGTCACTGCTATTGACTCTGACGGCCTGCCAATCCGAGCCCAATCAACAAGGCGGATGGCAACGCCCGCCAACGCCAGTCACCGTGACCCGTGTTGAGTTGACGGAGGCTGATCTGGTCCGTTCTTATGCCGGTCGGATTTATGGCTCCCGTGAGGTTGCAGTAAGAGCACGTGTGCAGGGGATCTTGCAACAGCGTCTCTTTGACGAAGGCCAGGAAGTAAGTGAGGGCGACACCCTCTTTCAGATCGACCCTGAGCCCTTTGAAGTCGCACTGGAAACGGCGCGCGCCCAACATCGCACCACAACTGCGACACTTGATCGGACCGAGCGGGAATGGCAGCGTGCCTCCCGTCTGTATCAACAAAACGCCGTAAGTCAGCGTGAATACGACAATGCCCGATCTGATTTTGAACTGGCTCAAGCCAATCAATCCCTGGCTCAGACACAAGTGACAAAAGCGCAACTGGAATTGAGTTACACCCGGGTCAGCGCCCCGGTCAGTGGAGTAACCAGCCTCGAGGCCGTATCAGAGGGAAACCTGGTAAGCCATGGTACTCTGCTGACAAATCTTGTTCAGCTTGACCCGATTCACGTCCGTTTTGCCTTGCCGGAAGCAGATGCCGCCCTGCGGCGGGCAGCAACGAACAGCGGACACATCAACTCTGACATCCGTTTGATCACCGCCTCTGGTGAGACATATCCTCACCCCGGTGAGATCGATTTCAGCGCCAGCATTGTCGATATGCAGACCGGGACAGTAGCAGTACGGGCGGTCTTCCCCAACCCTGACAAACTGCTGATCCCCGGTCAGTTCGTGCGCATGAAGGTGCCTCTGCAAGCGTTTCAGGATACGATCCTGATCCCTGAAACGGCTGTTATCCAAGGACCCCAAGGACCCAGTGTGTTTGTTATAAGTGACGAAACCGCCCAGTTTCAGCCTGTCACCCTGGGTCCGGTAACCAGTGCCGGACAGGTCATTCTTGCCGGCTTGACTGCCGGTGATCTCGTCGTTATCAACGGCCAGGTCAGTCTCTACCCCGGTGCCAAGGTCAACATTGTCGCCGGCCTGGAGGAGTAACAACTGATGCTCAGATTTTTTATCGATCGACCGATTTTCAGCTCGGTTATTTCCATTATTATCGTCATCATCGGCCTGGCCGCCTTACGCATTTTGCCGGTGGAACAATATCCCGATGTCGTCCCGCCCCAGGTCGTTGTCAGTGCCCATTATGTCGGTGCCAGCGCCGATGTTGTCGCCGCTTCCGTTGCTGCTCCGCTGGAGCAGGAGATCAATGGCGTTGATAACATGATCTATCTGGAATCGACCGCCACCGATTCCGGCAGCCTGCAGATCACGGTATCCTTTGAACTCGGCACTGATCCCGATCAGAACGCCATCAATGTCAACAATCGCGTTCAGGCCGCGCTGGCGCGACTGCCCCAACAGGTGCGCGATACCGGCGTGCGAGTACAGTCGCGCTCCACGAATCTGCTGCTGGTGGCAACCCTCAATTCCCCTGAAGGACGCTATGACACCCTGTTCATCAGCAACTATGCCCTGCTTAACGTGCTCGACGAACTGGTCAGAATCCCCGGAGTCGGCGGCGCTTCCCTGTTCGGTGCCCAGGACTACTCCATGCGCATCTGGTTGCGCCCGGACAAGCTCGCTCAGTATCAACTGACCCCGACCGATGTAGCCCAGGCCATTCGTGAACAGAACGCCCAGTTTGCTGCCGGGCGTTTAGGTGAGCAACCGGCACCGGAAGATCAGGCCTTTACTTTCACCGTAACCACCAAAGGACAACTGGTCTCCCCTGCCGAGTTTGAGCAGGTCATCCTGCGCTCCAACAGTGATGGCAGCACCCTGCATCTGCGCGATGTCGCCCGGGTTGAACTGGGCTCCCAGAGTTATGGTTTTCATGCCATCTATAACGGTCAACCGACAGTTCCCCTCGGTGTCTATCTGCAGCCGGGGGCCAACGCCCTGGAAACCGCGCAACTTGTCCACCAGGCTTTTCAGAATCTGGCCGAGCGCTTTCCCGCCGGGCTGGAATACCGGATTCCCTACGACACGACTGAATTCGTCGAGATCTCAATCCGTGAGGTTTTTATTACCCTGATCATCGCCGTTATTCTGGTGGTACTGGTGACCTTCGCTTTTCTCCAACACCTGCGCGCTGCGCTGATCCCCATTGCAGCCATCCCGGTCTCCCTGATCGGCACCTTTGCCGGGATGCAGGCCCTCGGTTTTTCCGTCAATCTGCTGACCCTGTTTGGACTGGTTCTGGCCATCGGTATCGTTGTTGATAATGCCATTATCGTCATGGAGAACGTCGAACGCCTGATGCATGAAAAGAATCTCGGTGCCCGTGACGCGGCGGTTGAAACCATGCAGCAGGTTTCCGGGGCGGTTATTTCTTCTACCCTGGTACTGGTGGCAGTCTTTGCCCCTGTTGCTTTTCTGGGAGGGTTAAGTGGTGAACTCTATCGGCAATTTGCCGTCACCATCGCTGTTTCTGTCGTGATCTCGGGCATCGTGGCGATAACCTTGACTCCGGCCATGTGCGCCCTTCTCCTCGATCGCCAACCGCGTAAGCTGGCGGCACCGTTTCGCCTGTTTAATCGTGCCTTCGATGCCATCACCACGGTTTTTGTTGCCGGGGTCACCTTTATGCTGCGGCATGCCGTCGTCGGCATTGTCGCCTTTGTGCTGGTCATCGGCAGCACCCTCTGGTTACTTGATCGACTGCCTTCCGGCCTGGTTCCCCAGGAAGATCAAGGGGTGGCACTGATTGTAGCACAACTGCCACCGACCGCATCCCTGGGGCGCAGCTCTGAAACACTGGTCGGTCTGTCAGCCCAGGTTGTCAGTATCCCCGAAATTGACCAATTTACCTCTTTTGCCGGATTCGATATTTTTTCATCATCACTGAAGTCTAACGCCACCGTCGGTTTTGCCAAGCTCACCAATTGGAACGAGCGTCGTGGTCCCGGACAGGATGCGGCATCCATCGCCGGCAAGGTCATGGGGATCGGTATGGGCATTCAGGAAGCCAACGTCTTTGCCTTTACCCCACCACCCATCATGGGCATGTCCCTGACCGGTGGGGTCGAAGGCTACCTGCAGGTACGAGGCGATGCTGGAGTTCAGGAAATCGACACCATCGCCCGCGATCTGGTGAGCAAAGCCAATCAGCGTCCTGAACTGACCAATGTCCGCACCCTGCTTGACACCGGCATTCCTCGCTACAACGCCATACTCGATCGTGAGAAGGCCCGTGCTGCCGGGGTCCCCATCGATCAGATCTACGACGCTATGCAAAGCACTTTCGGGGGGCTATACGTCAACGACTTCACTTATTTTGGCCGCTTGTGGCAAGTGCGATTACAGTCGGAAGGAGAATTCCGCAGTCGCGCCGAAGACCTCAACCAGGTCTTCGTCCGGTCGCAACAGGGCGACATGCTGCCGTTAAGTTCATTGATCAGGATGGAACGCATCAGCGGGGCCGATGTCGTCAACCGTTATAATCTCTATACCTCCGCTAAACTGCTGGCTGACCCGGCCCCCGGCTTTACCAGTGGTCAGGCCAAAGCCGCCATGGAAGAAGTAACGGCTGAACTGGGACGCGACAACACCGTTCTTGGCTGGATAGGAGAAGCCTACCAACTTGACGCTGCTGCCGGCACCGGAGCTGCCGCCTTTGGTCTGGGGCTACTTATGGTGTTTCTGATCCTCGCCGCCCAGTACGAACGCTGGACTCTGCCCATGGCCGTTGCCTCGGCCATCCCCTTCGCTGTGTTGGGCGCTGCCCTGGCCGCCTGGACACGGGGTTTCCCCAGTGATATTTATTTTCAGGTCGGGTTGCTGGTGCTGATTGGCCTGGCCGCAAAAAATGCGATTCTTATCGTCGAGTTTGCCGCCCAGAATCGCCGCGCCGGCTTGAGTTCCTTCGAGGCCGCCCGAGAAGCTGCCCGACAGCGCTTTCGTGCCATCATGATGACCGCCATGACCTTCATTATCGGTACCCTGCCCCTGGTCTTCGCCACCGGTGCCGGAGCTGCCAGCCGCCAGGAAATCGGCACGGTTGTGGTCGGTGGCATGGTTGCCGCCAGTTCCCTGGCCCTGTTTTTTGTCCCACTGTTTTATAAACTCCTGGAAGACATTGCCACTCGGCGACAGGAGCGTTTAAATAAACGAAAGGCCGTTAACCCATGAGAATTCTGCCCATTGCCCTTTTTCTACTCACCTTGATGGTCAGCGGTTGCACCATAGGCCCGGACTATCGGCGTCCGGACCTTAACCTGCCGGAACAGTGGCCGCAGATAGAAGAACCATCGGCAACAGCCATCGCCCCCGGTGACCAGTGGTGGACACATTATCAGGATCCGATTCTGACCCGATTAATCGAGCGTGCCCTGAGTGACAATCTCGGTCTTCGCCTGCAACTTGAACGCATCCGCGAAAGCCGTGCCCAGCTCAATTTTGCCACAGCCCAACTGCTGCCCAATCTTGACGGCCAGGCTGAGGCCTCACGTCTTCAAACATCTGCTGCCATTTCTACCGGTATCACCAGCAACAGTTTTGCCCTGACAACCATGCTCAGTTATGAGGTCGACCTGTGGGGACGTCTGGCACGTAGTCGCGAAAGCACCCTGGCACAACTGGAAGCATCACATTACAGTCATGATGCCGTACGGTTGCAATTGATTGCCGATCTGGTCAGCACCTACACCAACCTGCGCGCCGCCCAGGAACAACTCCACATCACCGAACGCACGATGGCGTTGCGCTATGACAGCCTGCAACTTCAGCAGATTCGCTTTGACGGTGGCATTATCGATCAGCTTGGCCTGCAGCAGGCCCGTTCAGAATGGGAGGCGGTACACGCCCTGATACCGTTACGCCGGGAGCAGGTAACCAGGCTGGAAAGTGCCCTGGCGGTTTTGGTCGGCATGACCCCGGCAGAACTGATGGGAACCCTTGATTTCGGTGATCGACGCCTTGATCAACTGGCCCTGATTGACGCTGTTCCCGATTATCTTCCGTCAGAATTGCTCGAACGCCGACCTGACATTCGTGCCACGGAAGCTGTCCTGAAAGCCACTAATGCCCAGCTGGGAATGACCATGGCGGAGCGTCTGCCCCGCTTCAATCTCGCCCTGTTCCTGGGCAGTGCTGCCGGGAACATAGATGATCTGCTGAAAAGTTCCACCGAAACCTGGGGAATCAGCGGAGCGATCCTTGGTCCCCTGGTCGACTTTGGTCGCAACCGTGCCCGCGTTGACACCCTGGTCGCCCTGCGCGACCAGGCCGAAACCAACTACCAGATCACGGTGCAAACGGCATATCGAGAAGTACGGGATGCATTACTGTTGACAAGTACCATTGCCGAACGTGAGAAAGCCCTGGAGAGCCAGAAAGAATCAGCGCATAAAACTCTGGAACTGGTCCAGTTACGCTATCAGGAAGGATACAACGGCTATATCGAAGTGCTTGATGCTCAGCGTCAATTACTTGCTGCCGAGCTGGCCCTGTCTGAAGCCCGCCGCGACCGCCTCAATGCCACAACAACCTTGTTCAAAACCCTGGGCGGCGGCTGGTAAGTAGGTGCGAGGCATGCCTCGCCCGCTTTACCCATAGATGGTGACAACAGGGCGATTCATGAATCGCCCCTACGACAGCATCCCTGCTGCGTCAAAGATGGTTTCCGACAAGGTCGGATGGGGATGAATGGTTTTGCGCAGATCTTCGCCGGTAGCGGCCATTTCCATGGCCAGCACCCCTTCGGCAATCAATTCACCGGCGCCGGGACCGGCAACGGCAACCCCTAAAACGCGGTCGGTTTCAGGATCGACAATCACCTTGGTGATACCGTCGTCACGCCCCAGGGTCAGGCAACGACCATTACCGCGCCAGGGCAACTTGGCGGTTTTCACCTTGATCTTCTGTTCACGGGCCGCCGTTTCCGTCAGTCCGCACCAGGCGATCTCGGGATCGGTAAAAACCACCGCCGGGATCGCCCGGGGTTCATAGACAGCCGTGCCGCCGGCAGCCACCTCAGCAGCGACGTCGGCTTCGGCGTAGGCTTTATGGGCCAGCATCGGCTCACCGGCGACATCACCGATGGCAAAAATGTGCGCTTCGGCGGTGCGCTGCTGACCATCAACCTCGATAAAGCCTTTACTGTTGACCTTGATGCCAGTGTTATCAAGCCCCAGTTGCTCGGTGTTGGGGCGACGACCGATGGCAATCAGCACCTTGTCAAAGCGGCGCTTGCTGACCTCCCCTTTCTTGTCTTCCAGCTCTACTGCAACCCCGTTCTTTTGTTCCTTGAGATCGACAACTTTGGTTTTCAGCAGAATCTCGGCAAAAACCGTATCCAGACGACGCTTCAGCAGTGAGACCAGATCGCGGTCGCAGCCGGGAAGCAACCCGTCCGTCATCTCGACGACACTGACCTTGCTCCCCAGGGCGGCATAGACACTGCCGAGTTCGAGACCGATATAACCGCCGCCGACGACGAGAAGGGAAGAAGGGGCATCCTTCAGATTCAGGGCAGCGGTGGAATCAATAATCCTCTCGCTCCCGGGTGCCACCCCCGGCAGCATGATAGGGCGTGAACCGCTGGCGATAATCGCCTGGGAAAAGGAAAGCTCCCTGCTGTTGCCGTCAAGATCTGTTACCTCAAGGTGCCGGGCGTCCTTGAAACGAGCCGCGCCCCGCAGATAGGTCAGTTTAAGTTTTTGCGCTTTGCCGCCAAGGCCACTGGTCAGTTTGTTGACCACCTCGTTTTTCCAGCTCCGTACCCGTTCGATATCGACTTTCGGTGCCGTAAAAGTGATGCCGATGGCCGCTGACTCATGGGATTCGTTGATCAGCCTGGCGACATGCAACAAGGCCTTGGAAGGAATACAGCCCCGGTGCAGACAGACCCCGCCGGGGTTTTCCTCCGGGTCGACCAGGGTCACCGACATCCCCAGCTCCGCCGCCTTAAAGGCGGCATGATAGCCACCGGGACCGGCACCGATGACAACCAGGTCGTTGCCCGAAACCTGCAATTGCGGAGCTACCTCTTTGGCAGCGGATGGCTTCTGCGCTGCAGTTACGACAGGTTCTTCCGTCGGTTCAGCAACACCGGGGGTTTCAACTGCTTCCGTTTCAGCTCCAGCAGGATCTCCGCCGGCCTCTTCCAGCACCGCAATCACCGCCCCCACTGCAACCTTGTCCCCCTCGCTGACCTTGAGCTCGCGAATACGCCCCGCTGAGGGTGAGGGGATCGCCACTACCGCCTTATCGGTTTCCAGCTCAATCAGGGTCTGATCTGCTTCAACCTGATCACCGACACGAACGGCAACGGCAATCACCGTACCTGAGCTCACACCATCGGACACCTGCGGAACAACAATATCAAGACTCATAACAAACTCTCTATCTTTACAGAATGTTGGCTTAATGGAGCTTACGACAGTTTACCTCAATGTGGCATCGGGGCTCCCGTGACAAGGGTGTCTGTCGCCATGGACGGCGACAGTCAAGCGGTCATGGACGACGAAAAGCGACCCTTGACATGGGAGCCCCGATGCCACAGCCGCCTCCCATCAATTTCCTTACATCAACAGTTGCAACGGCTGCTCCAGCGCCACACAGATCCAGCGCAGGAAGCGCGCGCCATCGGCCCCGTCAATCACCCGGTGATCGTAACTCAAGCAAAGGGGCAGCACCTGTTGCGGCACAAACTCCCGGCCGTTCCAGATTGGCCTGGTTTCGGTGCGTGACACGCCCAGAATCGCCACCTGCGGAGCATAGACAATCGGCGTGAAAGAGGTTCCGCCAATACCGCCGAGGTTGCTGATGGTAAAGGTGCCGCCTTCCATCTCCGCCGGACTGAGTTTGCGCAGGCGGGCTTTCTCCGCCATCTCGTCCAGCTCCCCTGCCAGCTCAGCAACTCCTTTGCGATCCGGATCACGCACCACCGGCACCAGCAAGCCCCTGTCGGTATCGACGGCGACACCGATATGCACATAGTTTTTGTAGATCAACTCCTGCCCGGCGAGATCGAGGCTGGAATTGAACTGAGGGAAGGTCTGCAAGGCCGCCGCGCAGATCTTGAGGAGAATCGCCGTCATGGTCAGCTTGACCTCAGGTGCCCTGCTGTTGTAGTCGCGGCGGTATTTTTCCAGACCATCAACAACGGCGCTGTCGTACTGGGTGACCATGGGGATGGTCGACCAGGCATAGCCCATAGCGTCGGCGGTCACCTGACGAATTGATGATAAAGGTTTGCGCTCAATATCCCCCCACCTGGAAAAATCGGGTAAGGGACGTTGGGCGTGCAGACCGCGAAATTCGCCACCGCCGACCGGCACACCACCCCTTAGCTGCTCCATGGTAACCCGGACAAAAGCGCGCACATCCTCGGCACCGATACGGCCACCGGGGCCGGAACCCTGAACCTGATAGATATCCACCCCCAGCTCACGGGCAATACGCCGGACCGAGGGAGCCGCCGGTGCCACCAGCTCGGGACTGCGCCGCCTGCTTAGATCAAGGGGGGGCGAATCGGCTTTTTGTTTCGCTTCTTTTTTCGAGGGCACTGCCTCCGGTGCGGTTTTTTCTTCAGCCGCTGCCGATTGCACGGCCACATCTGCAGGAACCGGAGCCGGAGTCTGTTCCGGGGCCACAGCCGTCGTCTTTTTATCACCGCCATCTGCAGCTTCCAGCAACATGATTACCGCACCCACCTCGGCCTGATCCCCTTCGCCAACGCGGATTTCGCTGATGATACCGGCCCGGGGAGAAGGGATCGCCACCACCGCCTTGTCGGTTTCCAGTTCCAGCAGGGTTTGATCTTCCGTCACGGCATCGCCAACGGCCACCGCCAGCGAAATAACGGTTCCGGAGCTCACACCATCAGAGACTTGCGGTACTTGGATTTCAATCGCCATGGTTATCCTCAATCCTGATGCGGGTTCAATTTGTCAGGGTCAATCTTGAATTCCTTCAGGGCCTGTTCGACCTTCTTCATAGAGCCGCCTTCCTGCTCGGCCAGCCGGTACAGAGCCGCCAGAGCGACGTAACGACGATCAACTTCAAAGAAGTCGCGCAAACGCGCCCGGCTGTCACTGCGTCCGAAGCCGTCAGTGCCCAGGCAGTGCAGCGGGCCCGGCAGCCACTTGGCCAGGGCCGCAGGCAACACCTTCATATAATCGGAAGCGGCAACAAAAACCCCCTCTTCCTGTTCCAGCACCTGAGCCAGATAGGGTTTTCTCGGCTTTTCACCTGGATGGAGGAAATTCCAGCGTTCGGTCTCAATAGCATCCTGATACAGCTCCTTGTAGCTGGTCACGCTCCAGACATCCGCTGCGACATTGAATTTTTCCTCCAGCAAACCCTGCGCGGCGATGACTTCATTGAGGATGGCACCGCTGCCGAACAGATGAACCTTGGCCTTAGCCTTTTGTCCACTGGATCGGAACCGGTAGATGCCTTTGAGAATCCCCTCACGCACTCCTTTGTCCTTGGGCATGGCCGGCATCAGGTAGGTCTCGTTGGTGACGGTGAGATAATAGATCAGATCTTCCTGATGGCAGTACATACGATTCAGGCCATCTTGAACAATCAGCGCCAGTTCATAGGCAAAGGCGGGATCGTAGGCCTTGACCTTGGTCGGGGCTAACGCCAGCACGTGACTGTGACCGTCCTGATGCTGCAGCCCTTCCCCGGCCAGGGTCGTACGTCCGGCGGTGGCGCCGATGAGGAAACCACGGGCGCGAGAGTCGCAAGCCTGCCAGATCAGATCACCGACCCGCTGAAAACCGAACATGGAGTAGAAGGTGTAAAAGGGGATGGTCTGCACCTGGTTGTTGGAGTAGGCGGTTCCGGCGGCGATAAAACTGGCCATGGAACCGGCCTCACTTAATCCTTCCTCAAGGATCGCTCCGGTTTTTTTCTCGTTGTAAAAAAGCAGGCTGCCCTTGTCGACGGGCTCATACAATTGCCCGGCATGACTGTAGATACCGGCCTGGCGGAACAGGGACTCCATGCCGAAGGTCCGTGCTTCATCCGGGACAATGGGCACAATCAATTTGCCGACTTCGTCATCGCGCAGGAGTTTGGCGAGCAGATGAACAAAAGCCATGGTCGTCGCCAGTTCACGCTCACCGGAACCATCCAGATACTCACTGACCAGCCAGTCGGTCTGGCAGGCCATCGGCTTGCTGCCGTCATAACGCCGGGGCAGACTGCCTCCGAGGGCCGCACGGCGCTGTTTGAGATACTGCATCTCGGGACTGTCGTCTGCCGGCCTGTAGAAGGGCGCATCGGCAATCTGATCGTCGCTGATGGGGATGTTAAAGCGGGTGCGGAATTCCTTGAGTTCGTCTTCATTCAATTTTTTCTGGGAATGGGTGATGTTTTTCCCTTCTCCTGCTTCACCCAGACCATAACCTTTGATGGTCTGGGCCAGGATCACCGTCGGCGAACCCTTGTGCTCCACCGCGGCCTTGAAAGCAGCATAAACCTTGACCGGGTCGTGACCGCCACGCTTTAAGGCCCCGAGTTGCTCATCAGAAAAATCCTGCACCAGCTCTAAAAGTTCCGGATAACGCCCGAAGAAATCGCTGCGGACATGGGCACCATTTGCGGCCGTGTACCGCTGCATTTCACCGTCGAGAACTTCGTCCATGCGCTTGACCAACAGACCGGTGCTGTCTTTTTCCAGCAACGGGTCCCAGTCACTGCCCCAGATCACCTTGATGACATTCCAACCGGCACCGCGAAAAGCCGCTTCCAACTCCTGCATGATCTTGCCGTTACCCCGGACCGGGCCGTCAAGACGCTGGAGGTTGCAGTTGACGACAAAAATCAGATTGTCGAGTTTCTCCCGCGAGGCCAGGGTGATGGCACCCAGGGATTCCGGCTCATCCATCTCACCATCACCCAGCATGGCCCAGACCTTGCGCCCACTCGATTTACGCAGGCCGCGGTCAACCAGGTAATGATTAAAGCGGGCCTGATAAATAGCACTTAACGCCGTCAGCCCCATGGAAACGGTGGGAAATTCCCAGAAATCAGGCATCAGATAAGGATGAGGATAGGAGGAAAGGCCGCCTTTGGGATCGAGCTCGCGCCGAAAATTTTTCAGATCATCTTCCGTTAGACGCCCTTCCAGGAAAGCCCGGGCATAGACCCCAGGAGCCGCATGCCCCTGGAAGTAGACCATATCACCGATAAAATCGTCCGTGCGCCCGCGCCAGAAATGGTTGAACCCCACGTCCCACAGGGTCGCCGCCGAAGCAAAGGTGGAGATATGGCCACCGATACCCACAGATTCGCGGTTGGCGCGCACGACCATGGCCATGGCGTTCCAGCGCACAATCGATTTGATCCGCCGCTCCAACTCCTGATTGCCGGGATGAACCGGCTGACGGGCGCGGGGAATGGTATTGATATAGGGGGTATTGGCGGTAAAAGGAATACTGACCCCCTGTTCCTGGGCCCGAACCTGCAGCTGGCGCAAAAGATCCAACACCCGCTCAGGACCCTGCTCTTTCAGAACATAGTCAAGGGACTCACGCCACTCCTGATTCTCGATTTCCTGCACATCATGTGATGTTTTGATTTTTTCGTTGTTCATAACCTGCTGACTCCTTTCAGTAGCCCGTCAGGTGAAACGATCATGACAGTGTCGACCAGTCTCCTAGCATACACGATTTTTCAAGCGGCGGCAGTATCGCGGTAAAATTGTCTGCCCTTCAGCAACGTTCGGCAGGGTTTGAAAGCTCTGGAACTTTAGGTTATTGTTATTGTAACTATTTTAGATGCTGACTTAAGGACGGGGCCGGGAGCCCTGTGCAAGGGTGTCTGTCGCCATGAATGGCGACAGTCTAGCGGCCATGACGGCGAAAAGCGGCCCTTGACACAGGGGTTCCGGACCTGTCCTGAATAGTTACTTGTTATTGACACAGAAAATTGGTGCCGGCCCCACAGCCGGTCAATGAAGATGCTGGAATACCAGCCAGAAACCAACAAGGAGAAACCCGCAATGAGCATCAATGAAAAAGTTCTGGAAACCATGAGGACAGCAAAAGAGCCACTCAATGCCGGCAAAATCGCCGAACTCAGTGGCCTCGACCGCAAGGATGTCGACAAAGCAATGAATCAGTTGAAAAAAGAAGAAAAGATCGTTTCACCTAAACGCTGCTACTGGACACCGGCCTGAGTTAAAGCTCAAACCCTGACCCACGGGGAGCAGATCAATGATCTGTTCCCCGTGGACAATCTCGGCCCGGAGGTCTCAGCTCAACACCCGGTAGGGTCCGGTTGCATAACTGTGCAGTTTCAGGGTGCCGTCGAAATTCAATACCGCCTCGATCCGATCACGATTCACCGGGTGCGTCACCAGGTGCCGGGCTTCCTCATCAGTACACCAGATAACCTCCGGGGTTTCTTCGCTGGGCCGCAATGAGCCGGAGGCGTGGCGGGCAACAAAACAAAAAATCACCGTTGCCGGATGACTCACTTTGGACCAGACGACCGCCAGACGCGCATGAGAAACCGTGACCCCGGTTTCTTCGAGAACTTCGCGACTTAACGCAAAGATCAATCCTTCTCCTTCTTCTACCCGTCCCTGGGGAAGCTCCCAGCCACGCAAGCGGTGTTTAACGAGCAGCAATTCCCCCCGATCATTGCGCACAAGACCGCTGGTCACCAGAATATGTTTGGGTTGATCTGTCATGAGTTGCGCCTGAAATAAATGTCCGGTATCTATTCATCACAGGATCCGGATCCTGTACACGATAATGAACTGAGATGTTACATTAGTTATCACTCAAAGGTTCTGGGCAACAACACCCAGAGCTCCCCCGGATGGCGCATGCGTCCGGCATACTCGCCGGCTTCGTTGCCCATCCCCCAGAAAAAATCGCCACGCACCCGCCCCTTGATCGCACCGCCGGTATCCTGGGCCACCATCAGTTGCCGCAGGGGCTGATCCTCTGTTCCCGGAAAGATGGTCGACAAAAACACCGGTGCCCCCAGGGGAATCGTCCGGGGATCGACGGCCAGGCTGCGCAACGGCGTCAATGGTATGCCCATGGCTCCCGGAGGTGAAACAGTGCCGGGAGGCAACTCGCGGAAAAACACATAGCTGGGGTTCTCCGCCAGCAGTAGCTTGCCGGCATCAGGATTATTGGCGACCCAGCGTCTGATGTTCTGCATCGACATCTGATCACGGGTCATCTCGTTACGATCAAGGAGCAAACGGCCGATGGAACGGTAAGGGTGACCGTTCTGATTGGCATAATTTACGATGACCCTCTCACCGTCGGGCAAACGGATACTGCCGGATCCCTGGATATGCAGAAAAAACAGATCGACGGGATCCTTGACCCAGAAGATCTCCTGCCCGGCCAGAGGTTCTTCGCCGAAATCGATCTGCTCCCGGTCATAATAGGGCACCACCCGATTTCCTTCCACCCGCCCGCGCAAACGATAATTGCTAAGCTCGGGATAGACGGAATCGAGGGCGATGATCAGCATGTCATCCGGTTGCCCATAGAGGGGATAACGATAGTCCTCTGTCGGCACCCGGCTGCCGAGGAGCTCCGGGCCATAATAACCGGTCATCAACCCGGAGGTACTGCCGTCGGGGTTGCGAACCTGATGAGGAATGAAATTCTGCTCAAAAAAAGTGCGTACGGCCTGGGGATCAAACGCATCCACTTCGGCGGCCAGAGAGCAGACATCGCGCCACTGTTCACGCCATTTTAGGGAGGTGCAACTGGCGCGAAAGGCCTCCAGGGCCGGAGCCGGATAATCATCTTCCCAGCCGTCAAGGTGCTCCCACTCCACCGCAGTCAATGGCGGCACCTCAACCACCGGTGGCGGGATCGCCGGTGGTTCGATCTCGACCGGCGGTTTTTTCGCACAACCAACCATGAAAAAAAGTAGCAGCCCAACAATCAACAGACCACGTAGAGCCATGAAAAAAACCCTTTATCTAGTCAACGAAAGAATGACCGCAGAAACAACGGCGGTGTGATCAAACAGCTTACATCTGCTGATATCAGAACATATCCAGGGGATCAATATCAATATGGATCGCAACCTGACGTGGCAATTCGGCGACAACAGCCTCCATGTTTACCAGAAGATCTCTCAGTGGCGGACGCGTGGACGACTTCAGAAGAATCTGGTAGCGATACTTGCCACGCAGTCGGGTGAGGGGACAAGGACTCGGACCCAGAATTTCGACCTCTTCTGCCAACGTCAACAGACGACGCCCAAAGCGCAATGCGGCATTATTAACCTGATCCGCAGTATTGCCGGAAAAAATCAGATTGACCAGATGACCGCAAGGGGGGTAACCCAACTCGCGGCGAAAGGGAAGTTCGTGCTGGTAAAAGGCATCAACATCCTGAGCTGCGGCACAGGTCAGAGCAGCATGCTCGGGATGAAAGGTCTGGATAAAAACCCGACCGCCTCCCGTCGCCCGTCCGGCCCGTCCAGCGACCTGGGTCAACAGAGCAAAGCTGCGCTCGGCACTGCGGAAGTCCGGCAGGTTGAGCAGACTGTCAGCACCCAGGACGCCCACCAGCGCCACCTTGGGGAAATCATGCCCCTTGGCGATCATCTGGGTTCCGACCAGAATATCGACCTGTTCCTCCATCATCCCTTTGACGATCTTCTGATGACTGCCTTTGGTACGGGTGGTATCCCGATCCATGCGGGCAATACGGGCATGGGGGAATAGTTCTGTCAATTCCTCTTCAAGTCGTTCAGTTCCAGCCCCCTGGGGGAAAATACCCTCTCCCTGACAGGCTGGACATCGCTCCGGGATCTGATCATGGTAGTCACAATAATGACAGATCAAGCGCCGCTGCCGCTGATGATAGGTCAGGGTAATTTCACAATTGGGGCAATGAAAACTGGTGCCGCAATCGGTACACAACAGATAGGGAGCAAACCCGCGCCGATTCAGGAGCAACAACACCTGACGGCGTTGTTCCAGCACCAGGTTAATTGCCTCAATGAGAGACTCTGCCAGCAGCCCTCTCAGGGGCTCAGTCCGTAAATCAACCAGTTCTACCGTCGGCAGGGCTCCAGCATGAACCCGATCGGGAAGGGACAACAGCGTGCACTTTCCCTGCTCACAGCGATAGGACGTCGCCATGGACGGCGTTGCGCTGCCTAACACCACCGGACACTGCTGTTGCCGACCGCGCACCAGGGCCAGATCGCGGGCATGATAGCGAAACCCTTCCCCCTGCTTGTAGCTGGTGTCGTGTTCCTCATCGACAATGATCAGACCGGGACGGGGAAGAGGGGCAAATACTGCCGACCGCGCACCAATAACGATATTGACGTCACCACGGACAATGGAGCGCCAGGCATCGTAACGCTCACCGGCAGACAGACCACTGTGAAGGGTGGCGATCTGCTCCCCCAGAGGCTCAAAGCGAGCACGAAAGCGCGACACCAGTTGCGGCGTCAGGGAAATTTCCGGTACCAGAATCAATGCTTGCCGCCCTTGCTGCAGGCATTCAGCAACAGCACGCAGATAGACCTCGGTTTTGCCGCTGCCGGTTACACCCTGGAGTAAAAAAGAGTGAAACTGCCCGGAACTGATCTGTTCTGTTACCTGCACAAGGGCATGATTCTGGGAATCGTTGAGTATCAGATCGGTATCAGCCGGTAACGGCTCGGCCAGAAAAGGATCACGCAATCGCTCTTTTTCGCCCAACTCCAGGCAGCCCAACTCAACCAGACGGTTTAAAACTGTTGTCGGGGCCGGGAATTCACTGCGGATCTGTGTGGCGTCGGCACCACCTTGTGCTTCAATCCAGGACAGAATCTGCTGCTGACGTTTCCCCGCCGGCAGTCGCTCCGGATTAATACGACAATACTGTTTTTCCGTGGCAATAGCGGTGCGCTTCGTAGCCTTCATCAGACCACCGGGAAGAGCATTTTTTATCACTTGTCCCAGAGGATAATGATAGTAATCAGCAGCCCAGCGCAGTGTACGTAACAACTGGGCATCAAGCAGCGGCACATCATCAAGACACTCCCGCACCTCTTTGAGGTCGGTGTCATCCCCCTGATAACGACGCACAACGACGCCGACAATCGTGCGCCGCCCGAAAGGAACCAACACCCGCACACCGACTTCTGCCACTGCAGCCAGAGACTCGGGAACCCGATAACTGTAGAGTGTCCGTAACGGCGCATTGACCGCGACATCAGCAATCAAGGCGGTCACGGACACGGGCCGCTCCTGCTATTGGTCAGCCTTCCCATCAATGGCACATCAGTTATCCCCGAATCCGAGAAAGCCAAGGAGCTGGCGCACGCTCGCCATCAACTCATTGAACTCGGGTCCGGACAGGCTTTGAGCCCCGTCACACAGAGCTTTGGCCGGATCGGGATGCACTTCAACCATCATTCCATCGGCACCGGCAACCAGCGCTGCCCGCGTCATGACCGTTACCAGGGAACGCTTGCCGGTGGCGTGACTGGGATCAACAACAATCGGCAGATGACTGAGCTCTTTAATCAGGGGGACAACCGACAGATCAAGGGTATTACGGGTCGCTCGTTCAAAGGTGCGGATACCGCGCTCACACAGCACCACATGAGGGTTACCTTCGGCCAGGATATACTCCGCCGCCGCCAGAAATTCTTCGATGGTCGCACTCATTCCGCGCTTGAGCAGCACCGGATGGCAGCATCTGCCGACCTCTTTGAGCAGGTCAAAATTCTGCATGTTGCGGGCACCGATCTGAATCATGTCGGCATGACGCATCACCGCATCGAGTTGTTCAATCCGCATCACCTCGGTCACTACCGGTAAACCCTGGGCCTGACCGGCGCGCTGCAGCAGTGCCAGCCCTTCCACTCCCAGCCCCTGGAACGAGTGTGGACCGGTACGTGGTTTGAAGGCCCCGCCGCGCAACATCTGTCCGCCGGAACTTTTAACCGCAACGGCAGCCGCCTGCATCTGTTCCTCACTTTCGATGGAGCAGGGTCCGGCAATCATCACCGGCGGCAGACCATTACCGAATCGCACGCCACCGACATCGACGATGGTCGCCTGGGGGTGAAAATCGCGCGAGGCCAGTTTGTAGGGTTTGCTGACATGAATGGTTTCACGCACACCGGGTAAATTACGAATGGTGGAGTCATCGACATAGCCCTGATTACCCAGCACGCCGATGGCAGTACGCAGGCTTCCCGGTATCGGTTCGGCAATCAGCCCCATGGCCTTGACGGCAACAACAACCTGATCAATCTGTTCAGGTGTGGCGTGAGGATGCATAACTATCAGCATGGATAACTATCCTTTCTTCATCAGCTTGGCAGGTTTCCCCGCCGCTGCAGGTACAGTGCAATCCGCTCCAGAGCCTGATCCAGATCCTCCTGCGGACGGGTATAGGAAAAACGCAGGAACCCTTCGGCCCCATCACCAAAATCGACACCGGGAGTCACGGCAACGCCGGTCTGCTCGAGAATATCCAGCGCCAACCGCTGTGAGTCGGTATCGATGTGACGCGCATCAGCAAGCACATAAAAAGCACCCTGCGGCTCAAAATGAACCCCGAAACCGAGGTGCCGTAAACCTTGAATCAGCTTGATACGACGCTGGTTGTAAATCTGGCGCATCCCCTCGACCTCTGCCCGGCAGTCGCGCAGAGCCACGATGCCGGCGCGCTGGACAAAATGATTGGCACAAATAAGAAAATTCTGATGCAGAATCTGCAGTCTGCGCATAATGGGCAGTGGAGCAATCAGAAACCCCAGACGCCAACCGGTCATGGCATAGGCTTTGGAAAATCCGCCAAGGACAAAAGCATTGGGGGTGTACTGAAGAATACTCTGTTCTTCCCCTGCGTAGGTCAGTCCGTGATAGATTTCATCTGAAATAACAGGTATCGGCAGCTTCGCCAGGTCCGCCAAATCCTGCGGGGACAACAGCGAACCGGCGGGATTCGATGGCGAGTTGATGAGCAGACCACGACTACGCTCCGACAGCAGGGCCCGAACCTCTTCGATTCGGGGCTGAAAACCATTTTCGACGGCGGTGCGTATCGTCACCGGAATACCACCGGCAAACCGGACAAAACTCGGATAACAGGCATATCCGGGATCCGTCATGATCAGCTCATCACCTTCTTCGAGCAAGGCGGAAAAAAGAAGCAGCATCAAAGGACTGGTACCGGATGACACCATGACCTGTTCCGGCACAATGGTCACACCGTAGGTATCAAGATAATGCCGACAGATCTCCTCCCGCAACTCCAGCAGGCCAAGCGAATGGGTGTAGGATGTCGCCTGTTCTGACAGGGCCGCAGCGGCAGCATCAACGACCGCACTCGGAGTTGGAAAGTCTGGCTCACCAAGACATAGATAAATAATGTCACGTCCCTGGGCCTGCAGCACTTTAGCCCGTTCCATCAATTCCATGGCCAGGAAGGGCTCAACCTGACAGACACGGCGAGATAAGGGAATCTCCATATCAACCTCGTTTTACATCGGGGATGGGCGGCTTTCATGCGGATCAAACTTGATGGTGGCGCAACAACCCGGCAGCTGCCGCGTTGCTGTCATCGTCTCACCGCTTCGACGTACATAAGTACGCCTCATTGCTCGACAATTGCGCACCTTGCCGGTGCCGTTTTTTACTTGGCCATCCTCGAAATGGCTTTCTTGCGAAAGCGTCAAGCTTAATCCTCGCCTGTTTCGAATGCAACCATTTTGCCGACAGATCGAGGCACAAATCACATTGCATTGAAGCGGCGCTGCAGGTAGAGTTGACAGTCGATACTTTGTAAGGAAAAGTAGCCCATGAAATATGTCGTGACCGCCTTTGTTTCGCTGCTGTTGATTCTGCCCCTGTATCCCTCCGTGCTGATCGGTGCCTCGGCGCCACCACCAGCAGACGGCTCGGCAGTCCAACTCATCGAATCACTGGGATGTCGGGGCTGCCACCGGATTCAGGGTTATGGAGGAAGTCTGGCCGGCGACCTTACAGGGGTCGGCAGCAGAATGACAATGACCGAAATCACCGAGTTCCTGTCGACACATCCACGCCCTGATGAGCGTCAGCTGATGCCTTCTTACGCCACCTTGAGTTCTGAAGAGATTGATACTCTCAGCACCTATCTCTACAACCTGCACTAGAAGAAAACACCATGTCCCAACGAATGATTCTGATCAACTCCCCCGTATTCGTATCGGAAGCAACTCTTGAGAAAGTTGGCTGCTGCAGCGCCTTGTTTCCCCGGCAGGGGCCGCTGGAACTGGAGGTTGGTTGCGGCATTGGCGACTTCATCATCCAGATCGCCGCCGCCAAACCGGAACATAATTTTCTTGCTATCGATATATTTAACCAGGGTTGCCGCTCAACCTGTGCCCGAGTTGAAGATTCCGGATTGAATAATATTCGTGTCATGCGCATGGAAGCCCGCTACCTGATGCACCACTACATTGGCCGTGACCGCTTGCACGCAGTTTATGTTAACTGCCCGGATCCATGGCCGAAAAAACGTCACCGTAAACGTCGCCTGGTTAATAACGAATTTATTGACCTCGCCCTCTATTGTCTTAAAGCAAATGGTGAATTCAATTTCACGACAGATTTCACCGATTACGGCAAAGAAGTTGCTGCCCTGCTCAGCAACGATCCACGCTTAATCAACCAGCATAAAACGCCCTACACCAATGACTTGGGCGATTACCCCATATCCAAATACATGCGTCGCTTCCTCGACCAGCAGCAACCGATCTATCTGTGTCGTTATCACAAAAAAGTGGGGCAGGACATCCCGACACCTGCTATCAGCAAGGGATTCCGCATCACCTGGCCACAGGATCAATCATGAGATTCGTCACCAACAGGCTGCCCGGAATCGGCGGCACCTATAAAGAGACACCTGCCGATTTTGAAGTTGAGGAACTGCCCCTTTACCCCTGTTCCGGGGTAGGAGAACATCTGTACCTGTGGATCGAAAAAAGCGGCATCAGCACATCTGAGTTGATATCCCGACTGGCCCGCGTACTGCAGATGAACGATAAAGATATCGGCTACGCCGGACTGAAGGACAGTCGCGCCCTGACCCGCCAGTGGCTGAGCGTCCCCGCCACCAAACTGGCCAGGTTGGACAATCTCCACCTGCGCCAGGCACGCATTCTTGATATTCAACGCCACACCAACAAACTCCGCCCCGGCCACCTGGCAGGCAATCGTTTTTCCATTTGTATTCGCAACGTCAATAGCGCTGCCGCGCCTCGGGCTGAGGCTGTTCTCGAGATGCTGCATCATCATGGTGTTCCCAATCGATTCGGTGAACAACGCTACGGGGTATTGGGAAATTCTGCCCGTCTGGGTCATTTGCTGCTGCGCGCCGAGTATCAGGAGTTTTGTCGTGAGCTATTGGGCGATCCCGACAAAATCAGTCATCCGGGATGGAAAAAA
>OBJA01000827.1_pt1 | contig 24812 bp, 23 predicted proteins | sample 1519751 | NCBI WGS metagenome assembly OBJA01 (sample SAMEA3881238, study PRJEB22517) | soil metagenome | biome: lake sediment; feature: soda lake sediment; material: sediment, water from around vicinity | place: India | collected 2013-12-23 | depth 3 m
GTACTGAGTACCGCAATATTTGTAGAAGATATGACAAAGCGTAAAATCTGATGAACTTGACATCTATTTAAGCATCATGATTCATCAATACCATCGTTATACCATCGTCATACCATCGCCGTACCAAATTCAATTATTTATAGCCCTGGTATAGCGTTGGTAGCTCCCGGAAATATACATGATAATACGATCAGGTTATTTTATTATCAGACAAACGACACCAGGAGGTGATGAACCCTTCAGGTGTCAATGCGCCGGTCCAGGCAGTGGCCGCTGGTATTCTGTACTTCCAAGGGGTTGGATTCCTTAAAAAGTTTTTACCTGCAGGCCTGGCCGCACCTTCTGGTTCCCTGTATACAAAAAAAAGAGGCTGCAGTTTGCTGCAGCCTCTTTTTTAGTTAGCCAGTCATTGTTTATCTGTTTTCATGGTATCAATGGTTAAAAGCTTTTCCTGTTGGCGATGAAAAAATAGGCAATGAAACCAAGTGATACGAAAACCAGCAGAATTCCGATAGGAAGGACGGCATTGTGATAATCGATTGTTGACGGATTCACCTGGCGCATGACTTCAATGATGATGAAGCCGATACCGGTTGTAAGCGCTACAAGCCCCCATTTCAGGGATGGATACCTGTTTGCTTCTCTGTTGGCTGCGGGTGTTTCAAGAATCCCCGCCTTGTCAATATGACCGGCCTTGATAATTCTTCCTTTAAGGAAATGGTCGGATATCAGTTTGATGATGTGGTAAAAACCAAAGAATACGACCGCTGTAGTGATGATACCTTCATACATAATTAATTGTTTTTAAAATTTGCCTGTATGACCACCTTTTCATCATAAATGTTGCAGTAAACCGGATATTTTTTTACAGAAAGTATCGTGCCTTTTATTGTGCCATCAGCTGATTTAAAAAAAGCTGTATCCGGGTGCAACATTTTGAAGGTTGCTGAGTCAGATGATGTAATTATATTTGCTTATGAATGATGCAGAACTTGTGCAAAAAGTACTAGACGGGAACGAACATGCCTTTCGTTACCTGGTGGCAAACCACCAGCGTCTGGTTCTGCATATCGTAGGCAGAATTGTGAAGCAACAGGAGGATGTGGAGGATGTTTGCCAGGAAGTATTTATGAAGGTATTCAGGAAGCTGAAGAACTTTCGCGGCGATGCCCGGCTTTCAACATGGATTGCCACCATAGCATACAACACCGGCATATCATATATCAGGAGCAGGAACCGCAGGAATGAAAATGACACCGATGACCTTACAGCTTTTCATAGCCTGAGTGACAACTGGCAGTCGCACAAAACCGTGGAAAGGGAGGAAGCAAAGAAGATCCTTGTTGAAATGATAGAGTCGCTGCCAGTCAACTACCGGACCGTACTGACACTTTTTCATCTGGAAGAGTTTTCGTACAGGGAAATAGAAGAAATCACAGGCATGCCCGAGGGCACAGTTAAAAGTTACCTGTCGAGGGCAAGGAACCTGTTAAAAGAGAAGCTTGAAAAGATAATTGCAGTTGAAAAAATAAATATATTTACAAACTATGCAGAAGATTGACAAACATATCATGGCCGAACGGCTGCTTGATGAAGTCATGAAGAATCCGCCGGATGTAAAACTTCCCGCCGGATTTGCCGGCCGCATTGCAGCAAAAGCCTCGCGCAATTTCATGTGGAGGCAGTATGTTGTTGAATTTCTTGTGTACCTGGCTGCTATTACTGCTATCATTGCTGTACTTGCAGGCACTTATTACTATGTAAGCGACGACTGGCACAACTGGAGGAATTTTCTGGCTGATAACCTGTCAATTGTCATCGGCATCAATATCATCGGATTGTATGTATTATTTGCCGACCGGGTGCTGCTTCAGTATTTCGGATACAGGTACTCACGCAGGAAAAGATAGTCCTGCCGTGATTCCCTGTACTGTTGTTTTTTTGCCTGAAAATAATTCTTAATTATTCGGCCTTTTCTTCCTGAGGTAAATAACCTCGCCCGGCCTGGGTTGTTGCCCTGGCTGAAGGCGGTTTCTCCGGTAGAGCGGTTTCAGTTTCACCCCATACATCTGTGAAATAAAATGCATGTTTTCATCATGCGCCGCAACATGAACCTGGGTTTTCCGGTTAGTCTTCCGTTTCTTCGACTCTACATAAACCACTTCACTGGGTTGCGGCCTGTAACCGGGAGCGCGATCATTGAATTTATACACTTCCCATGGCTCAAGTCCCAGCGACTGTGCGATAACTTCATAAGTCTCTCCGGGGCTGGCAACCACTGCCTCAAGGTTGTTCACCTTGATTACCTGCCGGCGGTTATTGGGTGTAATTACGGTGTTCTCGGCCACATGACGGTTAACTGCTGCTTTCCCGCTGTGTGCCACCAAAGGCTCAATTGTCTGTTTATAGTCGAGGCGGTAAAGTTTGTTGTCTTCAATAATTTTAATCAGGGTATTGTCGTAATGACGTGCGGTTGCATAACCCGCCTGTTTCAGCCCGTGTGCCCAGCCTTTGTAATCATCGCGCGGAAGTTTAAAAAGAAAGGCGTAACGGGGGCTTGTCATCAGGAAGGTTGAGTGATCCCTGTATGACTCTTCAACAGAACGGTATTTTCTGAAACATTCTCCTCTTTCATCGTCATCATGATATACTTTCTGTCCCTGCCATCCTGTTTTGCATTTTATTCCAAAGTGGTTGTTTGATTTCCGGGCAAGTTCACTGTTCCCGTTACCTGATTCCAAAATGGCCTGTGCCATTTTGATACTGGCAGGAATTCCGCTGCGGCCCATCTCCTCGATGGCGAGCAGCTGGTATTTCCTGATGTAATCTTCACGGGTATTCTGTGCCAGCAGAGGTAAACCCATTGTAAAACAAAATAATGCGATAAATAAAAGTCTCATGTTCCTGCTCCTGTTTCCCATCCGGTATGTTTATGAAATTTTATGCCCCTAAAATAGCTCCTTCTGTAAATTGCCAAGCACTGCAGCCGTTAATTTATGAACATTCCTGCGTGAATAGCAGCATTGCTGTTGTTTTATCTCCGGGGTTTTGTTTATATCTTCCATAAAGTTGTATTTTTGAAAAAAATCAGGATATAAATGCGAACGAAAGAGTTGCGGATTTTCGTATACGAGTATGAAACAGTTTGGGAACTTTCCGAAACCGACAAGGACCTTGTACTTGCTGCCCGTGAGGCTGCAGGTAAGGCTTACGCCCCCTATTCGGGATTTCATGTGGGTGCAGCACTGAAACTTGCCGACGGGCAGATCGTTACAGGCAATAACCAGGAAAATGCTGCCTATCCGGTGGGATTATGTGCCGAAAGGGTAGCATTGTTTCATGCACATGCCTGTTTCCCTGAGGTGGCTGTTGAAGTAATTGCTGTAACAGCTTTTACTAAAAACGGGATTGTCAGCCAGCCTGTCAAGCCGTGTGGTTCATGCAGGCAGGCACTTGTTGAATCGGAATTCAGGTTCAGGAAACCGATGCGCATTATCCTCGACGGGAACAATAAGATCCAGGTTTTTGAGGGAATGGATAACCTGCTGCCGTTTGCATTTAAACCGGAATCACTGGACTGAACTGGTTATCGCGGAAAAGCTTCAGGAATTCATCCCATACCGGGTCGGCGGGTGGTTCAGCCACAATGGCTACCAGAATTTTCTTCACAGGGTGCATGAACTCCAGTTTTCTTGCATGCAGGTGTATCCCCTTGTCGTCATTCGCCCTGGGGAACCCATATTTCAAATCGCCTTTTATTTTCAGGTTCAGTGTTCCAAGCTGCACCCTTATCTGATGATGCCTTCCTGTAAATAATTCGATTTCAAGAAGATGATAGCGTTCGATGCTGGCAACATGACGGTATGTCAGACGCGCATATTTAGCTCCCGGGGTGGGTTCATTATATGCAAAGCTCTTGTTTTTCTCCTGATTTTTTTTCAGGTAATGCTCAAGGGTATCGGAATGTTTCGGGGGGCGCTTATTGACAACCGCCCAGTAGGTTTTTGTAATCTGGTTTCTTTGTGAAAACAATTCATTCAGCCTTTCGAGTGCCTTTCCGGTTTTTGCAAGCAGCACAACACCGCTTGTCGGCCTGTCGAGCCGGTGGGGGAGGCCTACAAACACATTGCCTGGCTTGTTGTACTTCTGCTTAAGGTAATCCTTCACATCATCAACAATTGTCCGCTCATCCGATATGTCCGACTGCACAAGTTCGCCACAGGCTTTGTTGACAGCAATTACGTGATTGTCTTCGTATAGTATCTGCACCGGTTTTCAGCTTTAACGTTTATCCCTGCGTTTAAAATTTATTTTCACACACACTTAGTATTGTTCTTTTTCATTGGGGAAGTCAAGTGACTTCACATCCTGGATATAATTGCCGACAGCACCTTTTATCTCTGCAGCAAGATTATGGTACCGGCGCAGGAACCTTGGGGAGAATTGCTGGGTAATGCCAAGCAAATCGTGAATCACAAGTACCTGCCCGTCGACACCATTGCCGGCACCAATGCCGATAACCGGAATCTTCAGCCCCGAAGCTGTTTGTTGACCCAGGGTGGCAGGTATTTTTTCGAGTACAATGGCAAAACATCCTGCTTCTTCCAGCAGCCGTGCATCACTTAACAGTTTTTCGGCTTCAGCCTCTTCCTTTGCACGCACCGAATAGGTCCCGAACTTATGAATCGACTGAGGCATCAGTCCCAGGTGCCCCATCACCGGGATTCCTGCCGAAAGTATACGGTTGACCGATTCAATGACTTCTGATCCGCCTTCAAGCTTTACTGCATCGGCAGCTGTTTCCTTCATGATGCGGATGGCCGAAGTAAGTGCCTTGCGGGAATTGGCCTGGTAGGTGCCAAACGGCAGATCAACAACAACCAGGGCACGCCTGACAGCTTTTACAACCGATGTCCCGTGGTAGATCATCTCATCGAGGGTGATGGGAAGGGTTGTTTCATTGCCTGCCATCACATTGGAGGCCGAATCGCCTACCAGCACAACGTCAATGCCGGCATCATCAACCAGTTTTGCCATGCTGAAATCATAAGCCGTGAGCATGGCTATTTTTTCTCCCCGCAGTTTCATTTCAGAAAGCCGGTGAGTTGTCACCTTCTTTACTTCGCTTTGTACCGACATGTTCTCTCCGTTTCAAATTATACCTGCAAAAGTAACTAAAGCTTTTCCCATTGCAAAATATTGATTTTCCAGTTTAATTAATCTGCTCCTCAAAATTTTATTCATTCCCCAGCGTTTGAACTTGAAATAACTTTCTTTATTTTACTTGATAATTATGATGACTATCATGCACCATTTTAAAATACACCAGTTAATCACTGGATTCCTTATACTTTTTATGGTTTTCAGTTTCCCCGCAGGAGCACAGATAAATAACGACAGCACCTTCTTGCTCAATTATATTAAAAAAGAATTCCGGGCAGGAATTGTTGCCCGGACGCTGCCCGAAAGAGAAGAATTCAGGACCGGCAGTGAACTTTTTCGTGAAGAACTTCAGTCGGGGGCGGTCAGTTTTTTTATCGAAAGACAAAACCGGTATTTCCTGCCGCTCAGGCATGAATTGTCGGAATTCAGGCTGGTGGTGGGGCCTGTAACAGGTGATGGGAACATTTATGATGAATCGGCAAACGGAATTATCGATGCTGAACGTCATGTCCGCGGGTTAAGCGGTATGTTTCAGTCATCGTCAACCAACAGGTTCTATTACGGTGATAATCATTATACACTTGTCCACCTCGATGGATGGGCCAGGTACAGTTACAACCGCAGGACCGATACAGGGGCCTTTACCGACTCACTGGGCGTAACTGGCCCATGGGAAAATGAATCGGAAGCGGGTAAGTTCAGGGTTGGCTTTAATGCCCGCGCGGGTTGGGGAATTGGAAGGATCCAGCCTGTGAACCATTACATGACATCGGTGTGGCTGCTTCAGAAGTATTACCCGCGCCGGAACTTCTCGGAAGCTGAATTCATGCAGGTTGCAAAAGAGCTGGGACGGATAAAGCACCAAAGGCATGAAACCCGCGGCCATTCTTTTGAAACTGAAATGGAGCAGCTCGTGGAATTCCTCAAATCACGCCTGTATCTTGAAAACCCGGAAGGGATTGTTAACGACTGGGCCTTCACTGAGTTCAGGCCAAGGTATCAGGGGACAAGGTTTGAGTTTGGACCGTTTTTCAGTTATTTCAACCGCGAGCCCGATTTTATTTACGGAGGGTATCTTCAATTTGAAAACCAAAAGTACTGCAACCTGAAGTGGAACCGTAAACTGGCAGCCAGGTTGAGTTACAACAGCTACAAGCACCACGACTGGATGCTGCTTGAAACAACGGCAGGCTGGAACTGGTATCCCTCCCTGAAAAACGAATGGGGTGCAGGGGTTAAATATATCCCGGGAATGTCGGTGAAGGAATTCCGTGAGTTTGGCCCTGTACGGCATCAATTTGTCCCTTATGTTGAATATTTCTCACAAATCAGCCCAAGATACCGTATAGAAGCAAACTTTGCATGGAGGGTTGCGCCCAATGACCAGTTTATGATGGCCGGGCCCGAATTTTCTGTTTCAGTTTACAGGAGCAGGTATTAATATCGCGACATGCATTTTTGAAGAAATTCTGCCTTTTTGTCACCGGATTTGACAAAAGGATATCCGCATTTTTTCATTTCCTGTGTCATATTTTCGTATTTAAACCCGATTGTGCCGGTGGCACAGTGATTGATAATCCCGTAAATGTGTTTTTTGAGACGCAATTGAAAATTATGACGATACAATAACGAAATACATTTAAACATGGGAAAAATAATCGGAATTGACTTAGGGACTACCAACTCGTGTGTAGCAGTGATGGAAGGCAACGAGCCGGTTGTAATACCTAACAGCGAAGGAAAAAGAACTACTCCTTCGATTGTTGCATTTATCGATAACGGCGAAAGGAAAATAGGTGATCCTGCCAAAAGGCAGGCCATTACCAATCCTTCAAAAACCATTGCTTCTATCAAGAGGTTTATGGGCGAGCCATTCGAAAGGGTTACAAAGGAAATTGAGAGGGTTCCCTTTACTGTTGTGAAGGGGGATAACAATACGCCACGTGTGCTGATTGATGACCGTAAATATTCACCACAGGAAATATCGGCCATGGTTCTTCAGAAAATGAAGAAAACCGCCGAAGATTATCTTGGACAGGAAGTGAGTGAAGCTGTCATTACAGTTCCTGCCTACTTCAGCGATTCACAGCGGCAGGCAACCAAAGAAGCCGGGGAAATTGCAGGACTGAAAGTTCGCAGGATTATCAATGAGCCTACTGCTGCTTCACTTGCCTATGGCCTCGACAAGATGCACAAGGATATGAAGATTGCTGTGTTTGACCTTGGAGGCGGTACCTTCGATATCTCTATCCTTGAACTTGGCGACGGAGTTTTCGAAGTCAAATCAACTGATGGAGATACACATCTTGGAGGCGACGATTTCGACCAGGTTATCATCGACTGGCTTGCATCGGAATTCAGGAAGGATGAAGGGGTTGATCTGAAACGTGACCCAATGGCACTTCAGCGTTTAAAGGAAGCTGCCGAGAAAGCCAAAATTGAATTGTCGAGTTCAACACAAACAGAAATCAACCTGCCTTACATCATGCCTGTTGACGGCATTCCAAAACACCTTGTGAAAACACTGACAAGGGCTAAGTTTGAGCAGCTTGCCGACTCATTGATCAATGCCACGATTGAACCTTGCCGCAAGGCTTTAAAAAATGCAGGATTGACAGCAAGTGAAATTGATGAGGTTATTCTTGTGGGTGGTTCAACCCGTATTCCGGCTGTTCAGGAGAAAGTAAAGAATTTCTTTGGCAAGAATCCGTCGAAAGGTGTCAACCCCGATGAAGTTGTAGCCATTGGTGCTGCTATCCAGGGGGGTGTTCTGACAGGTGAAGTGAAAGATGTGCTGTTGCTCGATGTAACTCCGCTGTCACTTGGGATTGAAACCATGGGCGGGGTAATGACAAAACTGATCGATGCCAATACAACCATACCAACAAAGAAATCAGAGACATTTACAACAGCCGCCGATAATCAGCCTTCGGTTGAAATTCATGTGCTGCAGGGTGAACGTCCTATTGCTTCGGGCAACAAGACAATCGGCAGGTTCCACCTCGATGGTATACCACCGGCACCACGCGGAATCCCGCAGATTGAAGTGACCTTTGATATCGATGCCAATGGTATCCTGCATGTCAATGCAAAGGATAAGGCTACAGGTAAATCACAGTCTATCCGTATCGAGGCATCATCAGGATTGTCGGATGATGAAATCAAACGGATGAAACAGGAGGCGGAGGCCAATGCTGAGGCTGACAAAAAGGCAAAGGAACGTGCCGACAAAATGAACCAGGCTGACAGCCTGATTTTCCAGACTGAAAAACAGCTGAAAGAATATGGTGACAAAATCCCGGCCGATAAGAAAAAGCCGATAGAAGATGCTCTTGCCCGTTTGAAGGAGGCGCACAAGAACCAGGATCTGGCAGGTATTGACTCGGCAATGACCGAACTGAATACCGTATTCTCGGCTGCATCACAGGAAATGTACAATGCTGCCCAGTCACAGGGTGGCCAGCCAGGCGGAGAACAGCAGCAGCAGGGTCCCCAGAATGGCAACCAGGGTGGTAAAAATGATGGCGAAGTGACCGACGTCGATTTTGAAGAAGTAAAATAAGTTGATCATTATACTCCGGTTTATGAATATGAAAAGACCTGCATGTGTTACATGCGGGTCTTTTTTTAGGATGTAATGGTGTCCGGTAGGCATACTGACCTGTTCAAAGGGCTTCAACAGGGTTTATGGCCCGACGCTGGCAGGTATCAGGCAGTATTTGGTTTTGATTATTATAATAAAAATGCATATTTAAAGTTTTCTTTTAAAAAATGAACATGCGGAATATCATTATCATACTTGCAGTCTTATTTCCCCTTTCAGCTTTTTCACAACTGAACCAGACTGATGTAAAGGGGCTGAGACAGGGAAAATGGGAAAGAAAATACCCCAATGGAAATCCGATGTACCAGGGATACTTTAAGGATGACAAACCTGCAGGCGAATGGACAAGGTATCATCAGGGTGGCCATGTGATGGCACGCATCAGTTACAGGCAGGATGCTGATTCGGCATTTGCCATGATGTATGATGAAGGTGGGAGAAAAGTGGCAGAGGGCGTTTTTGTGGATGAGAAACGTGAAGGTAAATGGATTTTTTTCTCGGGTGACATAAAAATTTCGGAAGAGGAATATAAAAAAGGCATAAAGCATGGAATCTCCCGCAGGTATTACCCGGGGGGTGAACTGCTCGAGGAAGCTGAATGGCAAAACGGGCAGCAGGAAGGCAACTACAGGGTTTTTTTTCAGAATGGCAGTCCATATATGCAGTGCAAGTACAGCAATGGCCGCCGCAATGGGCTGTGCCTTTCCTATTTTCAGAACGGCAGGGTTGAAATGGAAGCCTGGTTTTTGAGTAACCTCCGTGATAAGGACTGGAAGTATTTCGACGAAAACGGTAAGCTGCTGTATACCCTGAAGTATGACAGGGGGAACCTGTTAAATCCCGAAGTCCGTGACAGTCTCGATAACCTGAAGAAAAATGAATTTGAAAAGAAAGGACACATTGCCGATCCGGAAGATTTTATGCAGGATCCATCTCAATATATGATGCAGATGCAAAAGTTCAGGTAAAGTCGTGAGATTTCATTAATTTGTACCGGATTTTGAAACACATTGCCTGCGCATGAAAAAGTATCTGATTCCGGGCTTGTATTTGTTTTTACTCACATCATTCGGGCTGATGGCCCAGAACCATTACTGGGTTGGTTTTACCGACAAGGCCAGTTCTCCATGGTCGGTTGATAAACCTGAAGCCTATCTGTCGGAACGTGCAATAGAGCGCAGGTCCAGACAGTCAATTGCAATTGATTCACTCGATTTGCCGGTCAATCCATCATATATCGCAGGGGTACTTCAGGCAGGGGCCATCTTTGTTCATTCCTCCAAATGGATGAATGGGGTCACCGTGCTGTCTGATAATGAAAATTTTGAGGAGAATGTCAGAAAGCTGCCCTATGTGAATGAAATTCAGATAACCAAACGGTCATTCAGTACAAAAAATTCATGGAGTAAGTTCAGGGAGCCTGAAGCTGCCAGTCAGAAGCTCAGAATTGATACTACATTGTATGGCGCATCATCGGGGCAGGTTTCACAGCTGAATGCCCATTACTTTCATGAACAGGGATACCGGGGACAGGGAATTCATATTGCAGTGCTCGATGCCGGTTTTTTTAAGACGGATGAACTTCCTGCTTTCGATAGTTTATGGGTCGGTGGTCAGATACTGGGAACCAAGGATTTTGTTGGGGGGAGCCATATTTTTGAAGGCCATTTTCATGGAATGAGCGTGCTTTCAATCATGGGGGGCAACATCCCGGGGCAGTTGATTGGCACTGCTCCTGAAGCTTCATACTGGCTTGTCAGGACCGAAGATGTATTTTCAGAGTTCCTGATTGAGGAGGATAACTGGATAGCGGGGGCTGAGTTTGCCGATAGTGTGGGTGTCGACATTATCAACTCATCACTTGGGTACTACAATTTTGATGATCCGGCCATGGACCATTCTTATGCTGACCTTGATGGCAATACTACACGGGTAACAAGAGCTGCCAATATTGCTGTGACACGCGGGATGCTGGTTTTTTCAAGTGCAGGAAATGAGGGACGCAACACCGATACCTGGAGGTATATTATTGCACCTTCCGATGGTGACAATGTGATTGGGGTAGGGGCGGTGAACACGCTTGGCATTGCGGCACCGTTTACGTCACACGGACCGGCTGCCGACGGCGATGTAAAACCAAATGTTGCGGCAGTGGGCTGGAATACTATCATACAGCGCAGCAACGGGACCATCGGGCCGGGTAACGGAACTTCCTTTTCTTCGCCTGTGATGGCTGGTGCTGCTGCCTGTTTATGGCAGGCAAATCCCCGGGCTACCTCATTTGAAATGAAAAAAGCCATCGAAGAAAGTGCACATCTGTACCAGAATCCGGATACACTGATAGGATATGGTATTCCCGATTTGGCCTTTGCCGGTAAAATCCTTGGTACAGGATCCCCTGATATACCTGGAAAATCTCTCGCCTGGACTGCTTATCCAAATCCGGCCTCTGATTACCTGGTGCTGCAGAAGAATAATAACAAAACCTATGGGCATGTTCTACTGTCAGTTTACCTCCCCGACGGAAAGCTTGTAAGGATGGAAAAAAAGGCCGATGCAGCCAAAATTATGCTGGATAACCTGCACACTTTACCGGCAGGCATATTACTTTTACGAATCATATCAGGCGATGTGGCCGAAACTGTTAAAATTATAAGGAATCCTTGATGATGGTCCAAAAACTTACACTGTTTGAACTGAACCAGTGGATAAAGAACATTCTGTGTGAATCCATACCGGGAACAGTATGGGTGGTGGCCGAGATCAGCGAGCTAAAGGAAAACCGAAACGGACACTGCTACCTGGAGCTGATTGAGAAGCAGGGAGCTGAAATCGTTGCCAGGGCACGTGCCACCATCTGGTCATATACATGGAGGATGCTGAAACCTTACTTTGAGACTGCCACCGGACAGACATTCACCTGTGGTATAAAGATTCTTGTAAATGTTTCAGTCGAGTTTCATCCCTCTTACGGACTGAGTCTTAATGTGAAAGATATCGACCCTGCCTATACACTGGGCGATATGATGCTGCAGCGCAGGGAAATCATTGAAAGGCTGCAATCGGAGGGAATATATGATATGAACAGGGAACTGTCACTGCCTCTGGTTCCTCAGAAAATAGCAGTTATTTCTTCAAAATCGGCCGCAGGTTACCAGGATTTTATGAACCAGCTTGAACATAACCCGTATGGGATTAAGTTTTATACGAAACTTTTTGAGGCATACATGCAGGGGGCTGCAACGGTTCCATCAATTATAGAAGCACTGGAGAAAATTTTCAATTATGAAGATTTTTTTGATGCAGTTGTGATTATTCGCGGGGGAGGGGCCACAGCCGATTTAAGCAGTTTCGACAATTATGACCTGGCCTTTCATGTCACACAGTTTCCGCTGCCTGTGATTACCGGGATCGGACATGAAAAGGATGATACAATCATCGATTTGGTGGCCCATACACGACTTAAAACACCCACTGCTGTGGCTGAATTTTTCATAGGTGGTGCCAGGCAGTTTTATGAGCATGTCATGCTGCTCGAAGAGCAGGTTGTAAGACTTGCTCATGAAAAGCTGAATACTGAAAAACAACAGCTGGAGGAATATGCGGAGAGCCTTCAGGTACATGTTGGTGGTTTTGTGAACGAAAAGAACAGGGCACTTCTGAAAAAGAGCAATGTGCTTCAGCATCATGTTAAGAATTTTTCATTTAAAAAACAGCATGAACTGAATGGAATGAGGCATAACCTGCAATCGGCTGTATCGCTCCTGAAAGTAAATGCACTTAACCGGTTTGCCAGGAATGAAAAAGCATTGAAGTGGAGAATTCATGACATCCTGCTGAAGAAGCAGGCAGAAACAGAACAGCTGAAACAAAAGTCAAACAGCGTGATCAGGCATTTCATGTCAGATGTGACAGGCAGCCTTACAATGCACGAAAACCGGCTCAGGCTGCTTGATCCTGAAAATATATTAAGAAGGGGATATACAATCACCAGCAGGCAGGGGCAGATTGTCAAATCGGCTGCATTGCTTCAGCCTGATGATGAAATAGAAACACGTTTTGCGGATGGAACAATAAAGAGTAAAATTGTAAATTCAGAATATAATGTCGACAAAGAAGCTTTCATACAACGAGGCCATTGCTGAGATTGAGGCAATCCTCGAAAAGATAGAGAATGAAGAACTCGATGTGGATGAACTGGCAGAGAAGGTAAAAAGGGTTTCGGTTTTGCTGAAACTATGCAGGGACAAACTGCTTCATACAAATGAGGAGGTTGAAAAGATTTTAAAGGAAATGGAAGAATAATCAAAATATGAAATATACAAAAGAACAGGTTGCACAAACCATTGACCATGCCGTGCTAAAGCCGGAATTCACTGAAGCCGATTTGAATATGCATGCCCAGATGTGCATGAAGTACAAGGTTTACAGCATGTGTGTCAAGCCGTGCGACATCGGTAAGGCGAAAAGCCTCCTGGAAGGGAGCGGGGTGAAGGTGTCGTGTGTATTAAGCTTCCCTCATGGTGCCGATTCAACGGCAGTGAAGGCATTCCAGGCAGAACAGGCTGTTGCCGATGGCGTTGATGAAATCGACATGGTGATGAACATCGGCCGTTTTCTTGGTGAAGATTATTCATATGTTGTTGAAGATATCAAGGCAGTGGTGGAAGTAGCGCACCGTCATGGCATACCCGTGAAGGTGATCCAGGAAAGCGGATACCTTACACTGGAACAGGTCGCCAAAGCCTGTGAACTTGCTTACCTGGCAGGAGCCGATTATGTGAAAACATCTACCGGATTTGGCCCCGGGAAAGCAACTCCCGAAGTCATTGAAATGATGATGAAAACTGTAGGCGACAAGATGAAGGTGAAGGCTTCAGGTGGCATACGTTCCTGGGAAGATGCCGTAGCATTCCTTGAGCAGGGTGCACACCGGCTGGGAATTGGCTCCACTGATGCTGTGCTTAACGGACGTAATGCAACAGGTGGATATTAAGTTTACCAGCTTCCTCACCTGTTGATAAACCTGAAAATAAATGCCAGCCATGAACTTTTTGAACGGTGACCGACTATATATTAAACCCCGCAACAGCAATTTCTCTGCTGAAGAACAGCTGAAGAACTGCATGTTGCAACTGTGTCAGTGTGAAAGGCAGATATACCGGCTGAACTTTTTTTCCGATGTTTCTGATACTTATTCTTACAGGCACATGTATGGGAAGATAAAAGAAATGCTGTCGGTTATTTTTAATGAGCCGGTTGTTTTTTCTCTTATCGCCCAGTCTCCTCTTGACTGCAGTATCCTTGCCGAAGTTTTTTATTATGATGACAAACAGTGGGCAAAAATGATTATAGCTGAGGATAGGGGGGAGGCAGCATTGTTTGAAAAAGATGGGACAGCTGTTCTTATCGGCCATGTTCAGTCGGATAATTATCCGGGTTGTAGGCAAAATTCCCGGGAGGTATTTTCAATGCTCAATAAATTACTCGGGAAGGCAGGGTTTGGATTGAACCATGTAGTCAGGCAGTGGAACTACATTGAAGACTTGTTGGCATATGATGACAAGTACCAGCGGTACCAGGAGTTTAATAATGTACGGGCTGAATTTTATGACAGGGTATTTGATTCTGACGGTTATCCGGCTGCTACAGGAATTGGAACGAATTGCGGAGGGGTCATACTGGAGTTTGTTGCAGTTAAGTCACCCGATGCAGTTAACCTTCCGGTAAGCAATCCTGTTCAGGTGGCCGCTTATGGGTACAGTGATGATGTACTGGTGGGGCATAACAATAAATGTTCTCCCAAATTTGAACGCGCCAGGTATCTTGAGCTGTTTGGTAAAAAGCAGTTGCTGGTTTCAGGAACTGCATCGATTATGGGAGAAAAAACCGTTGGTGCAGGAGATCCGGAAGAACAAACACACATTACCATTCAGAACATGCAGCGCTTGTACGCTTCTGAAGTACTGAAGGCAAAAACAGGTTTGATGCTTCAACCGGTTTATGGCCATGCAAGAGTTTATGTTAAAAACAGGGAAGATTTTCCTGTTGTGAGAAATACTTTTGAAAGATATTACGGAAGCCTTCCGGTGGTATTTCTGCTTGCCGATATCTGCAGAAATGATTTGCTTGTTGAAATAGAAGGAAAAGTTATTCTGGAACAGGAACCCTGAAGGGTTTTATAAAAAAAAAGAGGTGCCTTTTTATTAAACTTGAAAAGGCACCTCTTTTGCATCAGAATTTGATATCGACACCTGCCATAAAATGCCTTCCGGCCTGGGGGAAATATCCGTCCATTTTATAGCGTTCGCCGCCTAAAATGTAGGAGTAAACCCACGCATTGCTTTCATACATCTCGTTAAAGATGTTGTTGACAAGCAGATGAATCGTAATTTTGCTGAATAGCCCTGTCTGCATTGTATAATCAATTTTCAGGTTGTTCACAAAATATGGATGAAGACTCCGGTCGTCAGACGAAGTGTTGTCGATAAACTGTTTCCCCACATAGGATGAAATAAATGACAGGTTCAGGTTTTTGGCAGGCTCAAACAACAACCGGCTGTTGGCAATTGCATTTGGTGAAAATGCAATGTCGGTTGTTCCGAGTTCAAAAGCCTCCTGTCCCCAGGTATCCCAGTTATCGACATATTCTACGAAGTTTTTAATCTTGTTTCTGCTGAATGTTGCATTTCCCTGCCATTGCAGGTTACGTAAAATCATTAAGGCAGCCTGCAGTTCAATGCCTGTCCTGAAGCTGTTTTCAGCATTCGTCATAATGGGGGCACCCACATCATTGATTTCGCCTGTAAGCACCAGCTGGTTGTCATAATCCATGTAATAATAATTGATGCCCGCTGAAAAAGCTGCCGATTTGTATTCATACCCCAGTTCAAGGTCATAAAGTGTTTCATATACCGGCTGCTTTCCCCGGGGATCGGCATCAACATATGCCGAACGGTTGGGTTCGCGGTTTGCTATGGCATATGATGCATACAGCTTCTGATTATCGGAAGGATTGATGAAAATTCCGAATTTCGGGTTGAAGAAATTAAACTTGTGTTGCTGTGTGATGTTTCGCAAATCATCATCTATCCCTTCGATGCTGTAATCAATGATGCGGTACTGCAGGTCGCCAAACAGGCTCAGCCAGTCGAATACCATATAATTGTTTTTGGCGAAAATGTTGAAATCAGTCTTTAACCCGTTGTTCCTGTACCATTCATGATTGGGAGATGCACTGCCGGCATACTGTGCCCAGATGACATTCCCGTAATGGTCACCATCGTACTGGTTCAATCCACCGCCCAAAATGAAATCATTTCTCTGCTTTTTATGGTTTAACGACCATGTCAGACCATAAAAATGGTTATCGAGCCACTTGCGGTTGACAAGATCTGTCGATTCAATTGTTTCATCTCCCAGCACAATCAATGGCATTGTATAATCTTCAAGATCTTCATCTGCTTTAAAGTTTTCATAATAGCCAAGCCCCCTGATCAGAAACCCTGAAGCGTTCATGTGAAGTGCCGTGCTGAACCTGTGTGACAAATGCAGCTGGTAATGGTCCTGACGGTAATTGTCGACCTGGTTTTCATAGGTGTAAAGGTTATAGGTCCTGTTGCCGGCATTAATCATTTCCTCCGTTTGCCGGGGTGAATACAGCCAGTGCTCTTCATAACGCCGCATGCCTTCCAGATCATTGTTCAGCCTCACCGAAGGTACCCCGTTCCATGCCTGGTAGGTTGTTTCAATCCCCGAAAATATGTTGGCCCTGATGCTTGTTTTTTCCGAATAATAACCTGCAGCTACATAGAATGACTTCAGGTCGGAGAAGGCCCTGTCGATAAAACCATCGGAGGTAATTTTCGACAACCGTGCATCGAGTGTGAATTTCCCGTTCAGCAAACCGGTGCCAGCCAGTACTGAATTTTTTACAGTGTTGAAAGAACCGGCCGCCACCTGGTATTCTGCATAGGGATTCCTGTTCAGTGTATTGGTCTGCAGGTTGATTGTTGCCCCGAATGATGCAGCACCGTTTGTTGATGTGCCTACCCCCCGCTGAATCTGCACATTTTCAAGAGATGATGCCAAATCGGGCTGATCAACAAACCAGGTGCCGTGTGATTCGGGATCGTTGAGCGGAATGCCGTTCACTGTTACATTGATGCGGTTTAAATCAGTTCCCCTGATCCGGAAGTTTGTATATCCCACGCCTGCACCTGCATCGGAGGTGGCAACAAATGACGGGGTCATCTGCAGCAGGTAGGGGATATCCTGTCCCATATTCCTTGAGGCTATTTCACCTGCGCTGATGTCGGTATAGGCAACCGGGGTCCTTTCGCCTGCGCGCGTTGCCGATACAATCACTTCATCAGTCATAAGTGTGATGGGTTCCAGATCAATTGAAACAAAATCCTGTCCAGGGACCTCAATAACGGTTTCCTTTGTTTCAAACCCAATAAATGAGGCAATAATTGTGTATTTGCCTTTTTTCAGGTTACTGAATTCAAAACTGCCATTGCTGCCTGCTGATTTCCCGTAAAAGGTGTTTTCAATGATAATGCTGGCACCGGGTAGTGGTTTTCCTTCACCGGTTACAACTCCTTTCAGATGATGTTGCCCCAGCGCGGCAACAATCCATAGCTGCATGAGCAGCCAAATACTTAACTTCTTCATTTTTAGAAAATTTGGTTATATTACTAACCAATGGAGCGGAACGAATTCCTTAATTGCCCTCCCTTCGCCGGCATTACCCGGATCAGGTTATGTGGGTATGATCTCAGCCCGTACTGTTAAGGCACCCCATTGCATATTTATCGGCACAAAGGTATAAATGTTTTATAAATTAATAATTACACTTTGGAGTTTGATGATTCCATAAATTGTCTTTTCATTCCGCATCAGGTTTAAATTCCTGAAGGTCAGATGCAGCCTCTGGTGTTAAAAAACAGTTGATGCACTGCCCATGAAGGAAAACATGATGTATTGTTTGCTGGAGAGAACTACGGAAACTAATTCTCAGGATTAAACTGCAGTGCAGAGAATTTTCTTTTTTTCTGAACGAAAAACTTCCACATGATGCTTCCGGGGTAAATCTCGGCATGATTGCCTGCAGATGCCTGCTTCTTTAGTGCATTTCTTTTTTTTCTGAGATCCGGTAACTCTTTGAAGAAAGATTTGTGTGCCCTGATTACCGCTTTAAAACCTGGACCATAAAAGCCTAAAAAGAACTTGAATGCAGCAACATAATCGAGCAGGATTCTGGAAGCGAGGATACGTGAAAATCTATCTTCGGGAAGGTTTTTAAATAGCATGTAAAGGTTATTCCGGAAGTTGAGGTAGATTTTCTGCGGACTGCTGTAGGGCAATGTTCCTCCTCCGAAATGATAAATGATGCTCTGTGGCTGGTACATGATTTTGTAGCCACGGTTTTTCAAACGCCAGCACAGATCAATTTCTTCCATATGTGCCCAGAAACTGCCGTCAAATCCACCTGCTTCCTCAAACAGTGAAGCCCTGATGAACATACATGCCCCACTGGCCCAGAATATGGAAGTCGGCCTGTTGTATTGCCCCTTGTCCTCTTCGGTATGATTTAAAATCCTGCCACGGCAGAATGGATAGCCAAATTTGTCGATGTAACCACCACCTGCCCCTGCATATTCAAAGAACTGAGGTTTTCTGTAGCTCAGGATTTTTGGCTGCACAACTGCAAGTTTCCTGTCATTTTCAAGTAACTGCAGGCAGGGTTCCATCCATCCTTCAGTTACTTCCACATCAGAATTCAGGAGAATGAATACCTCAGCATGGATTTGTTTCAGGGCCTGGTTGTATCCTTCGGCGAAACCGAAATTTTCACTGAGCCTGATGATTCTGATTTCGGGAAAGTTGGCTTCCAGATATGCGACTGAATCATCGGTTGACGCATTGTCAGCCACATATATTGCCGTATTGTCATTTTTGGAATGGCGGATTACCGAGGGCAGGAATATGTCGAACAGTTTTTTGCCGTTCCAGTTTAGGATAACGATGGCAGTCTGATGAAAAACAGGCATTTTTTGAAGATTAGTGGGTAAGAATTTTTGCCAGAATACCTGCAAGAACTTCTCCCGGAAGAGACTTCAGAAACTCTGCCACCTTTTCTGTTTTATCATCATGCTCCGATTTCAGGAGATTGTCAATTTCCCTGATTTGCCTGCCTGTCAGTTCATCTTCAAGCAATTCCCTTACAACCGACAGTTCTTTTTTTTCGGCAGGAAGCCCCAGATACTCGAGTTCAAAAATTGTTGCCTCAAGGATTTGCCGTGCCTGAATCCTTACCGGATCGGTATCTTTGGCCGAAGCGCTTGCTGCTGCATCACGCAGGTTCCAGCTGGAATAATCATAATGCAGCTCATTTATCATTTTGATTTTAGAATTTTCTTTTCCAAAAATCCTTTCAAGGAAAAAGCTTGTCCGGTTTTTCCATGCACTCAAATCAAACCGTTTATCATCGAGTCGCTCGATTTGTTCTTTAAGTAAGGCAATTTCTTTTTCAGCCATTTCTCTATGGTTCATTTAACCTGACAGCAAATTTAGGTTAAATATCAATGATACCATGCGGAATACAATAAAAACTGCAGCTCAGGTTATTCCGCATCCAAAGGCGGATCAGTCGCCCAGGTGGTGATGAATGATTTGATAAAAGGAGTCGAATATTGCAGCGCTCGAGGCGACAAGTTCTCCGCCGAAAAGCCAGTTATTACCCCCGTTGAAGTCGGAAATTTTACCTCCGGCCTGCTTTAATATCAGTGCGCCTGCGGCAACATCCCATGGATGTAACCCATGTTCAAAGAATGCATCAAAGCGTCCGGCTGCCACATAGGCAAGGTCAACTGCCGCTGATCCCATTCTTCGCAATCCCCGGGTGTTTTTCATCAGGTTACGCATGGCATCGATATAGTCTTCAACCCTGTCGAAATTATAGTAAGGAAACCCGGTTCCTATAAGCGTGTCTTCCAGTCTTCCGGCCTCTGCCACATGAATTTCCTGGTTGTTAAGGTAAGCTTTGCTGCCTTTCCATGCATAAAACATTTCATCCTGCCCGACTTCATAAATGGTGCCTGCCACTACTTCATCGCCTTCCATCAGGGCAATACTCACTGAGTGGGGGGCAATGCCATGGATGTAGTTGGTTGTCCCGTCAAGCGGGTCAATGACCCATTTGTATTTTTCACCCGCGTATGAGGCTGTCCCTTCTTCAGTGATAAATCCCCCTGAAGGAATCAGTTCCCTGAGCCTTTTTACTATAGCCGTTTCAGTTTCTTTGTCAACATAGGTGACAAGACTGGCAACACTTTTGAGTTCCACATCCTTAACTGTAAGTTTTTTCCGTTCATTGCGGATAAAAGTTCCCGCATCGCGGGCAATAGCCTGTAATTCTTCACAAATTGACTTGTAGTCGACAGCTTGTATCATAATGAATCTTTTTATTTAAACATCAGCAACAGTCAAGTAACAATCAAGGTTGTGCAGAGGAGGTTAAATTATTCCATGTCAGGCAAATTCTATGGAAACATGCCCGTTGGGAAGTATTGAAAGCAGCTTCACTTTATGAAGTTCATTGTTGAGCTCTTCCCTGTGCGGAGTTTCAATTTTTATGTAATTTTCAGTGAATCCGCTCATCATCTCTCCGTTTTTCTGTGATTCAAACAGCACGGTCTGAGAAGTGCCCAGGTGTTTGCTGTAGAAAAACCTCTGCTTCTTCTCTGAGAGGTTGATATACATCTGGGTCCTTCGCTTACGGTCTTCCATGTCAACTTTCCAGGGAATTTTAAGTGCCTGGGTTCCGCTTCTTTCCGAGTAAGTGAAAGCATGAAGCTGTGATATCTCGAGACTGTTTATAAAATCATACGACTCCTGGAAGAGTTTCTCCGTCTCTCCGTTGGTACCTGCGATAATATCGACACCAATAAAGGCATGAGGGACAATTTCCCTTATTTTACTGATGCGGCTGGCAAACAGTCCGGTGGAGTAGCGTCGTTTCATCAGCGAGAGAATTTCATCGGAACCACTCTGGAGCGGGATGTGAAAGTGTGGCATGATAACCTTCGATCCTGCTACCAGTTCAATGATCTGGTCCTTTAAAAGGTTTGGCTCAATTGATCCCAGCCTCAGACGGTATAGCCCTTCCACCTTCTCAAGTGCCTGCAGTAACTCAAGGAAATTCTCACCTGTTGACTTTCCAAAATCCCCGATGTTGACACCTGTCAGCACCACCTCCTTATATCCTTTTTCAACGGCATGCTGTGCCTGTTTTACCGTGTTTTCAACGGAGTCATTTCTGCTTTTCCCACGTGCATAGGGAATTGTGCAGAATGAACAATAATAATCACAGCCATCCTGGATTTTAAGGAAACTCCGGGTACGGTCACCCCAGGAATAGGCTTTGTGGTAGCTTTTTATATCAGCCAGCCTTGTTGTTTTTATTTCGGTAGTCTTTCTCTTTGTTAAATCGCCAAGATATGCAGGGATATGAAATTTTTCCTGTGTGCCAAGCACCAGGTCAACACCTTCAATTTGCCCTGCTTCATCGGGCTTTAACTGTGAATAACACCCAACGACAATAATCATGGCATCAGGGTTATTTCTGACTGCCTGCCTGATGATATTCCTGCTGGCCTTATCTCCCTGGTTGGTTACCGAACATGTATTAATGACATATACATCGGCCTTCTCCTCAAAGCCAACATGTTCAAATCCTGCTTCCCTGAAGCTGCCTGATATGGTAGAGGTTTCAGAAAAATTTAACTTGCACCCCAACGTATAAAAAGCAGCTTTTTTCCCCTGGTAATTCATTATAACCGATTGTAAATAATATGCAAAAATAGGAAAAAGCTGCCTAAAGCAAAATCAGACATCGAAGTATTAATAATTAGAACAGAAACAATAACACTGTGATTACAAATCACAGCAGATTGCTGGCAAGTTCAGCCAGGTAGCTCCTTTCTCCCTTAACAAGATTAATATGTGCAAACAGATCCTGGTTGCGCATGTGATCAATCATATAGGACAGCCCGTTTGATTTCATGTCGAGATAAGGTGAATCAATCTGTTGGAGGTCGCCTGTAAACACCATTTTCGTCCCTTCGCCTGCCCGGGTAATGATGGTTTTGATTTCATGAGGTGTAAGGTTCTGTGCCTCATCGATTATAAAAAACGAATTGGAAAGGCTTCGTCCCCTGATGTAGGCAAGTGGAGTAATGACAAGCTTTCCGTCTTTTTGTAGTTCCTCTACTTTCTGATATTCGATGCTGCGGGGATTAAATACATGTTTGATAACCGAAAGATTATCGAAAAGCGGTTGCATATATGGGTCAATTTTTTCGGATGCATCTCCCGGCAGGTATCCTAAATCGCGGTTACTTAATGCAACAATGGGCCGTGCAAGCAAAATCTGGTCGAATGAACGGTTCATTTCAATGGCTGCAGCAAGGGCCAGCAGGGTTTTTCCTGTACCAGCCTTTCCCGTAAGGGCAATCAGCTGAATATCGGGATTGGTAAGCATGCTGATACTGAATGTTTGTTCTGCATTGCGGGGCTTGATGCCATAGGCCGGTTTTTTCTCAATCCGTTGTATCCTGTCATTCTTTTTGTCGTACCGGGCCAGTACACTCGAATTTGCTCCCTTCAGAATGATGCATTCATTGGCATCGGGTACGTAATTATTGTCGAGCCGTTTAATTTCAGCTGAACCATGGTCATACAGGTAGGCAATAAAGTCATCATCAATATTCTCAAATGTTTTTACAGTTTTATCTAGTATATTCTGATCGGTGATATGGTCATTTTTATAATCTTCGGCCTGTATGCCTATTGACTTCGCCTTCATCCGCAGGTTAATGTCCTTGCTGACAAGAATGGTCTTCCTTTTAGGATAAGTTTTTGCAGTGTATTCTGCAATGGCAAGTATCCTGTGGTCAGGTATGTCATCCTTAAATGATGCCTTCAACTCTTCGGAATATGGTTTTCCGGTTTCTATTCTGAGCCTGCCTTTTCCTTCCCCCAATGATTTACCACCATTTAACAGTTCGTCACCTGTCAGCTCATCGAGTATCCTGACAAACTCCCTTGCCTGGTAATTGATGTGATCATTTCCCTTTTTAAATTTATCAAGTTCCTCAAGGACCACAATTGGAAGGATAATGTCATTATCCTGAAAACGATAGATGCAGGTATGATCATGTAATATGACATTAGTATCGAGAATGAAAATTTTGCTCTTCATGATGTTAATTATGTTTCCGGAAATGTAGATAATTTAGGTCAATTTATTAAGATGTAACTCATTTTTTAATAAACTTGCATCAGTTAATAAATAAACAGAAATTGGATTATTCAGATACACTTGAGTACCTGTTTTCAAGATTGCCGATGTATCAGCGCATTGGGCCGGCAGCTTATAAGGATAACCTTGACAATACCATTCTGCTTTGTGAATATTACGGCAATCCTCAAAGGAGGTTTAAATCCATTCATGTTGCAGGTACAAACGGCAAAGGTTCAGTATCGCATATGCTTGCGGCCGTCTTCCAGTCGGCAGGTTATAAAACAGGATTGTATACTTCACCTCATCTAAATGATTTCAGGGAAAGAATCAGGATCAACGGCGAAATGATTTCGACCGATGAAGTGGTGGCATGGGTGGATGATTACCGGGATAAAAATGAAGAATGGGAAATTGAGCCTTCATTTTTTGAACTGACTGTTGTAATGGCCTTCGATTATTTTGCAAAGCAGCAGGTTGATATTGCTGTTATTGAGGTGGGACTGGGTGGCCGGCTGGATTCAACTAATATTATAATGCCCGAATTAAGCATCATCACAAATATAGGTTTAGATCATACTGCCTTACTGGGTGATACAATTGAAAAAATTGCATCGGAGAAAGCAGGCATCATCAAAGATGGTATTCCTGTTGTGATTGGAACTACACAATTGGAAACAACCAGTGTATTTGCTGAAGCTGCAGCTTTAAAGCTGGCTCCAATTTTCTTTGCCGACCAGGAGTATAAGGTAGGATATGCCATGTCAGATCTTGAAGGGAACCAGATGCTGACAGTCAGCAGGAATGGGCATATTGTTTATCCCCAGTTAAAGCTTGATTTGAAGGGGATGTATCAGCAGAAAAATGTGCCTGCAGTATTAAAAACCATTGAATTGCTGCAGCAGATGGGATGGGAAATTTCTGATGAGCACATATTATCGGGGATTGCCGGTGCGAAAAAGGTAACCGGCTTACAGGGCAGATGGCAAATTTTGGGCTATAATCCGCTTCAGGTATGCGATACTGCCCATAATGCAGAGGGGATTGCAGAGGTTGTCAATCAGATTGCCCAGACACCCCACCAGGATTTACATATGGTGATAGGGTTTGTAAATGATAAGGATATAAATAAAATTCTAAGTCTGCTTCCCGTTGATGCCCATTATTATTTTACAAGTGCCGATATACCGCGTGCGCTCGATGAGCGTGAACTGGCACGTCAGGCTGCTGAATTCGGGTTGAAAGGATCGGTACATTCCTCAGTTGAAAGGGCTTATAATGCTGCCATGAACCGTGCCGACAGGAATGATTTAATATTTATCGGAGGAAGTACATTTGTTGTTGCAGAAATTTTATGAATTTTTTTGCAGAAGTCAAAATCCGTTATATATTTGCAGCGCCTTTCAGAAATGACGGCAACGTTCACAGGGGATTTGAAAACATAGCTCGGCTGCCTGCCTGCCGAAGGCAGGGTTCAGAGCATCCCGCCAAGGCGGGAGGGTCACTGGTTCGGGATATGAAATAAAATAAAGGGAGCATAGCTCAGCTGGTTCAGAGCATCCCGCCTTAGCGGGAGAGTCACTGGTTCGAGATATAAAATAAAATAATGGGAGCATAGCTCAGCTGGTTCAGAGCATCCCGCCTTAGCGGGAGAGTCACTGGTTCGAGATATAAAATAAAATAATGGGAGCATAGCTCAGCTGGTTCAGAGCACCTGCCTTACAAGCAGGGGGTCACTGG
>OBJA01000828.1_pt1 | contig 24779 bp, 20 predicted proteins | sample 1519751 | NCBI WGS metagenome assembly OBJA01 (sample SAMEA3881238, study PRJEB22517) | soil metagenome | biome: lake sediment; feature: soda lake sediment; material: sediment, water from around vicinity | place: India | collected 2013-12-23 | depth 3 m
GTCGCCGATATCGTCGCTGCCGCGCGTCAGCTTGGTATAGGTGCCCTGCTCCTCGGCGGCATGGCGGGTGAGGATGCTGATGACGCCGAGGAAGGAATTGGAGCCGTAGGTGACGCTGTTGGGACCGCGGATGACCTCGATGCGGTCGATGTCCTCCAGGGCCAGGGGCAGGCTGCTCCAGGACACGCCACCGAAATCGGGCTGGTACACGGAGCGGCCGTCCACCAGCACCTGCATGCGGCGCGAGAATTCATCGGCCATGCCGTGGTAGCTGACCACCTGGTGGTTGCCGGTGGCATAGCCGGTCACCATGCCCGGCACCAGGCGCAGCACGTCGACCAGGGTGCGCGCGCCGCTGGCCTCGATCATGTGTCGGTCGATGACCGTCACCGCCGCCGGGGTCTCGTGCCGCGACTGCTTCAGGCGGGTCGCGGAGAGGACCACCGGCAGCTCCGCCAGGAAGGCCGCCTCGTCCGGCTGGGCGGGGAGGGTGGGGGGCGCCAGGCTCAGGGTCAGGGTCAGGGTCAGGGACTTGAGAGGGTTCCAGCGGCGCTGGCCGCAAAAAAAGGAATACGTCATGGAAGGCCGGACTCCGCTTCCTGATTATTGTGTTGTACGGCGCGGCCTTGTTCCCGTCGCGCCACCTGCATGCAGCACCTATGGTGCAGGCTTTTGCCGGGCAGGTCAAAGGGCAAACTTCTGTTTTGCCGCGGGAATGTTCAAGGGGATTTCAAGGGGTCAGAGTACTTGAAAAAGGGCATAGTGTCGTTTTTCAAGTACTCTGACCCCTTGAAAGAGAGGGGGGCAAACTTCTGTTTTGCCGCGGGAATACGTACACTCACCGGATGAACTACCGCACCCTGGAAGACTTCGTCGGTAACACCCCGCTGGTGGCCCTGCAGCGCCTGCCCGGCGCCAGCTCCAACCGCATCCTGGTCAAGCTGGAGGGCAACAATCCCGCCGGCTCCGTCAAGGACCGGCCGGCCCTGAGCATGATCCGCCACGCCGAGGCGCGCGGCGAGATCCGTCCCGGCGATACCCTCATCGAGGCCACCAGCGGCAACACCGGCATCGCCCTGGCCATGGCCGCCGCCATGAAGGGCTACCGCATGGTGCTGATCATGCCCGAGCACATGAGCCTGGAACGGCGTGCCACCATGAAGGCCTTCGGCGCCGAGATCGTCCTGGTGAGCCGCGAGGCCAGCATGGAGGGCGCGCGTGACCTGGCCAAGGCCCTGGAGGCCGAGGGCAAGGGCAAGGTGCTGGACCAGTTCTCCAACCCCGACAACCCGCTGGCCCACTACGAGGGCACCGGGCCCGAGATCTGGCGCGACACGGCGGGGACGGTCACCCATTTCGTCAGCTCCATGGGGACCACCGGTACCATCATGGGCACTGCCCGCTACCTGAAGGAGCAGAACCCCGCCATCCAGATCGTCGGCGTGCAGCCCACCGAGGGGGCCTCCATCCCCGGCATCCGCCGCTGGCCCCGGGAATACCTGCCGTCCATCTACGACGCGCGCCAGGTGGACCGGGTCATCGACGTGAACCAGCAGGACGCGGAGGAGACCACTCGCGCCCTGGCGGCGCGCGAGGGCATCTTCTGCGGCATCTCCTCCGGCGGTGCCGTGGCGGCCGCCCTGCAGTTGTCCCGGGAACTGGAGAACGCGGTGATCGTGTCCATCATCTGCGATCGCGGCGACCGCTACCTCTCCACCGGGGTCTTCCCCGCCTGAGCCATGGCCAGGGCCCGCCAGTCCCGGCCGGGCATGGGGCTCGCCCTCCTCCTCTGCACCGCCCTGTGGCTGACGCCGTTGCCGGCCCTGGAACGCCTCACCCTGGACCTCGCCGACCTGCAGGGCGCCGGCTGGTCGCTGGCCGATGCCGGCCTCGAACTCGGCTGGAGCGCCACGGGCGTGCTGCAGGCACGGCTGTACGCCGCCCGTGCCCGGCTGCCCGAACCGCTGGGGGAGCTGCGCGAGCTACAGCTGGAATGCGCGGAGCTGGAGCAGGATGGCGGCTTGTTGCACTGCCGCCAGGGCCGCTTGCGGACGGATTCCGCCCTGCTGGGACGCATCGATGCCGGCCTGACCTGGAAGCTGGACCGCGCCGGCGGTGCCCTGGAGCTGCGACTGCCGGCGCTGCATACCCCCCAGGGGCGCATGGACCTGGACCTGCAGCTGGGGGCGGGCGCCTGGCAGGCGCGCCTGGAACTCCACGCGCTGGATGCGTCCACCCTGCCGCCCCTGGTCGCGCCCTGGTTCGCGGCGGCGCACGACTGGAGCCTGCAGGGCAGCGTCCGGGGCCGGCTGCGTCTGTCCGGCCGCGGCGCGCAGCCGGAGCGGGTGACGGCGGATCTGGAGCTGCGCGCGCTGGACTATGCCAATGCCGCCGGCACCCAGGCGGGGGAGGCGCTGGACCTGCGCCTGCAGCTGGAGGCACAGCCGCGGGCCGGGGGCTGGCAGCTGGCGCTGCAGGCGCAGGCCAGCCGCGGCCAGCTCTATGCCGCGCCCATGTTCTTCGAGTTCGCGCCGGCCTCCCCCCTGGAGCTGCAGGCACAGGTCGCGCTGGATCCGGGGCGCATCAGCATCCCGGAGTTCCGCTGGGACCATGCCGGCACCCTGCATATGCACGGTGCGGCACGGCTGGTGCACGCCGGCGGGCTCGCAGCGGAGTGGCTGCGGCTGGACATCGGGCAGGCGGTCTTCCCCGCCGCCTTCGAGACCTACCTGCAGCCCTGGCTGCTGGATACCACCTTTGCCGACCTGCGCACCTCCGGTGCACTGCGCGCCGGCCTGGAATACGAGGCCGGCGCGGTCACCGGCGTGCAGCTGACCCTGCAGGACCTGGGCCTGGACGACCCGCAGGGACGCATCCGCCTGGAGGGCCTGGCGGGTGAGCTCGCCTGGGCCGGGGACGATCGGGTGCGGCGCCAGCACATCCGCTGGGACGCTGGCCAGCTGTACCGGGTGGCGCTGGGGGCCCTGACGGTGGAACTGGAGACCCGGGGGCACGTGGTGGAACTGGCGGCCCCGGCACGCCTGCCGGTGCTCGACGGCAGTCTGCAGGTGGACCAGTTCCGGTTACAACTCGGCGAGGCCCTGGAGTGGTCGCTGGATGCCGCCCTGACCCCCATCTCCATGACGGCGCTCACCCGGGCCCTGGGCTGGCCGGAGATGGCGGGCAGCCTCTCGGGCATGATCCCGGCGGTGCAGTACCGGGATGGCGAGGTGCGGGTGGGCGGTACCCTGCTGGTGGGGGCCTTCGACGGCGACATCATCGTGCGCAACCTGCGCATGGACGAGCCCCTGGGCACGGTGCCGCGGCTCTGGGCGGACATCCGGATCCAGGGCCTCGACCTGGAGACCCTCACCCGCACCTTCGCCTTCGGGCGTATCGAGGGCCGGCTCGACGGCGCCGTGGAGGGCCTGCAGCTGGAGGCCTGGAGACCGGTGGCCTTCGATGCCTGGCTGGCCACGCCGGAGGGCGACCGCTCGCGACAGCGCATCAGCCAGCGTGCGGTGGACAACCTCACCAATATCGGCGGTGGTGGCGTGGGTGGCGCCCTGTCACGCGGCTTCCTGAGTTTCCTGGAGGACTTTCCCTACCGCGCCATCGGCATCCGCTGCCGCCTGGAGCAGGGCACCTGCCACATGGGTGGTGTGGCTCCCGCGGAACAAGGGTATTATCTGGTTCAGGGTCGCCTGCTCCCGCCGCGCATCGATGTCATCGGCTACGAGGACCGGGTGGACTGGGAATCGCTGCTGCAGCGCCTGCAGGCCGTCACCGCCGAGGAAGGGCCGGTAGTGCGCTAGCGCTCGCACAGACTGTCAACGAGAGGTGTATCCAATGAAGGTACTGCCGCTTTCCCCGCTGCTACTGGTCACGCTGCTGCTCAGCGCCTGCGTCACCATCAATGTGTATTTTCCGGCGGCCGCGGCCCAGGAGGCGGCGGACCGTATCATCCAGGACGTCTACGGCAAGGAAACGGCCCCGGCGCCGGCACCGCGTCCCGAGCCGTCCTCGCAGCTGGAGCCCCCGGCCTTCGCCCTGGTGGCCATGGGCACGGTGCTGGAGTGGCTGGTGACCCCGGCCCAGGCCATGGACATCGACATCACCTCACCGGGCATCCAGCGCCTGAAGAACGCCATGGCCGCGCGCCACCAGCAACTCGCGCCCCATTACGCCTCCGGTGCCGTGGGCATGACCCGCAACGGCGAGATCGCCGTGCGCGACCTCAATGCGGTGGCGCTGCGCGACCGCGCCCAGGTGAACCAGCTGGTGGCGGCGGAGAACAAGGATCGCAGCGCGCTCTATACCGAGATCGCGCGCGCCAACCAGCACCCCGAGTGGGCCGATGACATCCGCAAGACCTTCGCCCGCCGCTGGGTGGAGAATGCCCCGGCCGGCTGGTGGTACCAGAACGAGGCGGGGGCCTGGGTGCAGAAATAACCGGATGGCCCCCGGCGTTTGGTGTCCGTGTAGGAGCGGCCTTTGGCCGCGAACCGCCTAGGGATTCTCGTTCGCGGCCGAAGGCCGCTCCTACAATATCCATTCCATGCAATCAGCCTTCTCTATCCAATCCTTGTCTGCCTTATGAACATTCTGGTATTCGACATCGAGACCGTGCCCGACGTGGCCTCCGGTCGCCGCCTGCATGGCCTCGAGGGACTCAGCGACGACGATGTCGCCAAGGTGATGTTCCACAAGCGCCGCGAGGAGACGGGCTCGGACTTCCTGCGCCTGCACCTGCAGCGCATCGTCGCCATCTCCGCCGTGCTGCGCACCCGCGACCAGGTGCGGGTCTGGTCCCTGGGGGATCCCGACGCCGACGAGGCGGAACTGCTGCAGCGCTTCTTCGACGGCATCGACAGGTTCACCCCCACCCTGGTCTCCTGGAACGGCAGCGGCTTCGACCTGCCGGTGATCCACTATCGCGCCCTGTTGCACGGCATCACCGCCACGCGCTACTGGGACACCGGCGAAGAGGATCGCGACTTCAAGTGGAACAACTACTTGAGCCGCTACCACGCCCGCCATACCGACCTGATGGACGTGCTGGCCGGCTACCAGGCGCGCGCCAACGCGCCGCTGGACGAGATTGCCACCATGCTGGGCTTTCCCGGCAAGATGGGCATGAGCGGGGCGAAGGTCTGGGAGGAATACCAGGCCGGGAACATCGAGGGTATCCGCAACTACTGCGAAACCGACGTGCTCAACACCTACCTGGTCTACCTGCGCTTCGAACTGATCCGCGGTCACCTGAGCCACAAGGAATACGAGCAGGAACTGGGCCTGCTGCGCGATACCCTGCAGGGCGAACACAAGCCCCACCTCGAGGAATTCCTGGCCGCCTGGGGTGATGATGGAATGGCCACGGAAGCACACGGAAATACACGGAAGAATATTTGAAGTGTAGTATCTGCCCCTGTAGGAGCGGCCTGCGGCCGCGAATGCCCGCGATAACCGCAACACCATCATTCCGTGTATTTCCGTGTGCTTCCGTGGCCAATAACCCAATCACAGGCTTCCCATGACCCGTCGTAACCGCAAGCGTCCTTCCCTGCCCGCCGATCCCGTGCGGGCGCAGATCGAGTCCCTGTCCCACGATGGCCGGGGCGTGACCCATGTGGAGGGCAAGGCGGTGTTCGTTGATGGCGCCCTGCCCGGCGAAGAGATCGAGTTCCTCTACACGGCGCGCAGCCGCCGCCACGACGAGGGCCGGGTGGTGGAGGTGCTGCGCGCCTCCGTCGACCGGGTGGAGCCGAAGTGCGCCCACTTCGGTATGTGTGGCGGCTGCAGCCTGCAACACATGGATCCGGCGGCACAGATTCAGGCCAAGCAGCAGGTGCTGCTCGACAACCTGCGCCACATCGGCAAGGTGGAGGCGGGCGAGCTCCTGCCTCCCCTGACCGGACCCCACTGGGGTTACCGCAACAAGGCGCGTCTGGGGGTGAAGCACGTGCGCAAGAAGGGCAAGGTGCTGGTGGGGTTCCGGGAGCGGAACAAGCCCTATCTCGCCGAGCTGGAACGCTGCGAGGTGCTGCATCCCTCCGTCGGCGAGCGGCTGGTGGAACTGGCGGAGCTGATCGCCTCCCTGCAGGCCTTCGAGCGCATCGCCCAGATCGAGGTGGCGGTGGGGGCGGAGGCCACGGCCCTGGTGTTGCGCAACCTGGATCCCCTCGTGGCGGACGATGAACAGAAACTGACGGCCTACGCGCAACGCACCGGCCTGCACCTCTGGCTGCAGCCGGCCGGCCCGGACAGCGCCGCGCCGCTGTGGCCGCGGGAATCGCGCCTGTTCTACACCCTGCCGGCCCACGGGCTGGTGCTGGATTTCCTGCCCACCGACTTCACCCAGGTGAACCCGCAGATCAACCGCGCCATGATCGATCACGCCCTGGCGCTGCTCGAGCCCCAGGAGAATGAGCGCATCCTCGACCTGTTCTGCGGACTGGGCAATTTCAGCCTGCCCATCGCCCGTCGCGCCGCCGCCGTGGTGGGCGTGGAGGGTGATGCCGGGCTGGTGCAGCGTGCCCGTGACAACGCGACGCGCAACGGCATTGAAAATTGCGAGTTTCACGCCGCCGACCTCACCCAGGATCCCTCCGGCCTGCCCTGGATGCGGCAGGACTACGACAAACTGTTCATCGATCCGCCGCGCAGCGGTGCGGCGGAGATGATGCCCTGGGTGGCGCGGCTCAAGCCGCAACGCATCGTCTACGTCTCCTGCCACCCGGCCTCCCTGGCCCGGGATGCCGGCCTGCTGGTGCACGAGCAGGGCTACCGGCTGCGCCAGGCGGGGGTCATGGACATGTTTCCCCATACCGCCCACGTGGAATCCATCGCCGTCTTCACCCGAAAATAAGCCGGTGCCCCCGGGTTGGTGCCGGACCCTGGCCTGCAGTAAGCTGTGCGGCAAGAACCAGAACATCGCACTTCCCAAGGTTGCCCCATGACGCCCCAGCCCCTGTCGCCGGAACAACTCTGTGCCCCCTGTGACCCGGGGCAGTTACCCTTCGATACCACCGACGAGCTGGAGGATGTCGAGGGGATCATCGGGCAGGAGCGTGCCCTGGCCGCGGTGCGCTTCGGGGTCGGCATGGAGAGCGATGGCTTCAACCTCTATGTGCTCGGTCCGCCGGGCACCGGCAAGCACACGGCAATCCAGCGCTACCTGATGACGCTGTCGTCCCGGGATGGCACGCCGGACGACTGGGTGTACGTCAACAACTTCAAGGAGCCCTCGCAGCCCGTTTCCTTCTCCCTGCCGGCGGGTCGCGGCGGTGAGCTGCGCACCACCATGCAGCAGCTGGTGGGTGACCTGCGCTCGTCCATCCAGGCGGCCTTCGACAGCGATGACTACAAGGCGCAGGTGCGCCAGATCGAGCAGGAGCTGCACGAACGCGAGGAAAACGCCTTCACGGAACTGCACCAGGCCGGCGAGCGCGACCAGGTCCGGATCATCCAGGCGCCGGGGGAATTCACCTTCGCCCCCTTGCACAATGGCAAGCCACTCGACCCGGAGAGCTTTCACCGCCTGCCCAAGGCGGAGCAGGAGCGCATCGAGGCCATACTGAACGTCCTGCATGAGCAGTTGCAGGATATCCTGCAGCGGCGCATCCCCCAGTGGCGCAAGGAGGCCCGCGAGCGGGTGAAGCGCCTCAATGACGAGGTCACCCTCAATGCCGTGGGCCATCTCATCCAGCTGGTGAAGAACGAGTTCCAGGACCTTCCCGCGGTGCAGGCCTACCTGGACGAGGTGAAGCGGGATGTCATCGCCCACGTCGATGATTTCCGCCAGCCCCAGGAGGGCATGGCCTCCCTGCTGGGAATGCAGGGTGAGAGCGACAACCTGCGCCGCTACTCCGTGAACCTGCTGGTGGATCGCAGCGAACACCCGACCATGCCGGTGATCTACGAGGACAACCCCAGCTACCCGGCGCTGGTGGGACGGGTCGAGCACCAGTCCCAGATGGGCACGCTGGTGACCGACTTCACCCTGGTGAAACCCGGCGCCCTGCACCGGGCCAATGGCGGCTACCTGATCCTCGATGCGCGCAAGCTGCTGGTGCAGCCCTATGCCTGGGAAGGACTCAAGCGTGCCCTGTATGCGCGCCAGGTGCGCATCGAGTCCCTGGGCCAGGTGTTCAGCCTGATCAGCACCGTGTCCCTGGAGCCCATGCCCATCCCCCTGGACCTGAAGGTGGTACTGCTCGGCGACCGGCTGCTCTACTACCTGCTCTGCGAATACGACCCCGACTTCGGCGAGCTGTTCAAGGTGGCGGCGGATTTCGAGGAGACCATGGCGCGCGATGCCGAGGCGGACCTGCTCTACGCCCGGCTGATCGCCACCCTGGCGCGCAAGGACCGCCTGCTGGCCTTCGACCGCGGCGCCGTGGCGCGGGTGATCCAGCACAGCATGCGGCTGGTGGGCGACACGCGCAAGCTCTCCACCCACATGCGCAGCATCTGCGACCTGCTGCGCGAGGCCGATTACTGGGCGCGGGAGCGCGGCGCGGGCCTGGTCGCGGCCGTGGATGTGCAACAGGCCATCGACACCCAGGTGGAACGCCTGGACCGCATGCGCGACGAACTGCAGGAACGCATCCAGCGTGGCCAGGTGCTGATCGATTCCAGCGGCGCGGAGATCGGCCAGGTGAACGGCCTGTCGGTGCTGCAGCTGGGCAGTTTCCGCTTCGGCATGCCGGCGCGCATCACCGCCACCACGCGACTGGGCGAGGGCGAGGTGGTGGACATCGAGCGCGAGACGGAGCTGGGCGGTCCCATCCATTCCAAGGGCGTGTTCATCCTCGGCAGCTACCTGGGCGCCCGCTATGCCGCCAACCGCCCCCTCTCGCTGGCCGCCAGCCTCACCTTCGAGCAGTCCTACTCGGGCGTGGAGGGCGACAGCGCCTCGCTCGCCGAGCTTTGCGCCCTGCTGTCCTCCCTGGCGCGCGCACCCATCCGCCAGTCCCTGGCGGTGACCGGCTCCATCAACCAGCTCGGACGGGTGCAGCCCATCGGCGGCGTCAACGAAAAGATCGAGGGCTTCTTCGATGTCTGCCGCCAGCGCGGGCTCAGCGGCGAGCAGGGCGTGATCATTCCCGCCGCCAACGTGGAACACCTGATGCTGCGCGGTGATGTGGTGCAGGCAGTGCGGGACGGGAAGTTCCAGGTATATCCCGTCACCTGCGTGGACGAGGCCATCGCCCTGCTCACCGGCCTGGAGGCGGGTGCCGAGGATGAGCAGGGGGATTTTCCGCCCGCCAGCCTCAACGGCCGGGTGCAGGCGCGCCTGGCGGAACTGGCGGATACCCGCAAGGCCTTTGCCAGGCCGCAAGCGGAGGACTGATACCTGCCGGCGGGGGCCTCGGCTTATCGAGCCTTGGCCGTCTGCAGGACCTCTGTAGGAGCGGCGCAAGCCGCGATGCGAAGCTGGCCTCCTTATCGCGACTTGCGTCGCTCCTACAAGTCTCACATCGATGGGGGATTGGGTGCTGCCTACTGCAGATACCAGCGCTGCGACAGGGCCGTGAATACCCGCTGCGGGTACCAGGTCTGGCCCAGGCTGCCGTTGTAGCGGGCCAGGGCGCGCACCCGGTCACCGCGCTCGCGGTCCAGGTAGTGGCGCAGGATGGTGCAGCCGAAGCGCAGGTTGGTCTCGATGTCGAACAGGTTGTCGTCGGGGCGGCCGATCTCCTCCAGCCAGAAGGGCATCACCTGCATCAGGCCGCGCGCCCCGGCGCTGGAGATGGCGAAACGGTCGAAGTTGCTCTCCACCTCGATGAGGGCCAGCACCAGCTCCGGGGGCAGCTCGGCGCGGCTGGCCTCGTAATGCACGGCGCGCAGGATGAACAGGCGCTCCTCGGGGTCCGGCACGCGCCGTGCCAGGCGTCGGTTCATGTCCGTCAGCCAGACCTCGGCCTCGAAGCGGTCCTGGAAGCTGTCGCTGGATTGCACCGCCTGCAGCAGGGCGGCGCGCAGCTCCGGGTCGGGGGCCTGCGGGAGGTTCGCCAGGGCCGGGATGGCCAGGGCGAGCAGGCAGAGCAGCAGCAATGTCCTGGTGGTGGTCATGAGCTATGGTGTTCCCCCGGATCCCTGTAGGAGCGGCCTCTGGCCGCGAATGGCGGTGCCACGGCGGTTCGCGGCCAGAGGCCGCTCCTACAGGAGTTCAATCGGCCCCGTACAGCCAGGAGTCCGTAGGAGCCCGGTCCTCCGGGCGAATCGGGGTTCGTCCACGGAGCGGGCACCCACCGCCTCCACATTAGTCGGCCCCGCGCAGCCGTTCCTTGAGCAGGTCGACAATCTGCGCCAGCGGCAGGTTGGTGGAATCGGCATCCTCGCGCGCCTTGAACTCCACCAGGCCCGCGTCCAGGTTCTTCTCGCCCACCACCAGCCGGTAGGGGATGCCGATCAGTTCCAGGTCGGCGAACATCACCCCGGGGCGCAGCTCGCGGTCGTCCAGCACGGCGTCCAGGCCGGCGTCCTGCAGCTGCCGGTACAGGTCCTCGGCGGCCTCGCGCACGCGCTGGGATTTCTTCGCGTTCATGGGCAGCACGGCCACCTCGAAGGGGGCGATGGCGGCAGGCCAGAGGATGCCCTTGTCGTCGTGGTTCTGCTCGATGGCGGCGGCGACGATGCGGCTCACGCCGATGCCGTAGCAGCCCATGGTCATCACCACCTCGCGCCCGGCCTCGTCCAGCACGCAGGCGTTCATGGCGCGGCTGTACTTGTCGCCGAGTTGGAAGATGTGGCCCACCTCGATGCCGCGGGCGATGGCCAGCGTGCCCTTCCCGTCGGGGCTGGGGTCGCCCTCCACCACGTTGCGCAGGTCCACCGCCGGGGGTTCCGGCAGGTCACGGCCCCAGTTGACACCGGTGAGGTGCCGGCCGTCGGTATTGGCGCCGCACACGAAGTCGGCCATGGCCAGCGCGGCGCGGTCGGCGAATACCGGGATGGCCAGCCCCACGGGGCCTAGGGAGCCGGGCTTGCAGCCGGCGGCCTGCTGCACCTGCTCCTCGCTGGCGAAGGCCAGCGGCTTGGCGACGGCGGCGAGCTTCTCGGCCTTGATGGCGTTCAGCTCGTGGTCGCCGCGCAGCACCAGGGCCACCACCGGCGCCTCGCTGCCCTGCACCAGCAGGGTCTTGAGGCACTGGCTCGCGGGCACCTGCAGGAAGGCGCTCAGGTCCTCGATGCTGTGCTGGTCGGGTGTGTCCACCGTTGCCATTTTGGCGCCGGGGGCGGCGCGCGCGCCGGCCGGCGCCAGGGCCTCGGCCAGCTCCACGTTGGCGGCGTAGTCACCCTCGGTGGAGAAGGCGATGGCGTCCTCGCCCGAGTCGGCCAGCACGTGGAACTCGTGGGACAGGTTGCCGCCGATGGAGCCGCTGTCCGCCTGCACGGGACGGAAGTCCAGGCCCAGGCGGGTGAAGATGCGGCTGTAGGTGTCGAACATGACCTGGTAGGTCTCGTTCAGGGAGGCGTGATCGGCATGGAAGCTGTAGGCGTCCTTCATGATGAACTCGCGCGCGCGCATGACGCCGAAGCGCGGCCGGATCTCGTCGCGGAACTTGGTCTGGATCTGGTAGTAGTTGACGGGCAGCTGGCGGTAGCTGCGCAGCTCGCGGCGGGCGATCTCGGTGATCACCTCCTCGTGGGTGGGGCCGAAGCAGAACTCGCGATTATGGCGGTCGTTGAGGCGCAGCAGTTCCGGGCCGTACTGTTCCCAGCGCCCCGATTCCTGCCACAGCTCGGCAGGCTGCACGGCGGGCATCAGCAGTTCCAGCGCCCCGGCGCGGTTCATCTCCTCGCGCACGATGCCCTCCACCCGGCGCAGCACCCGCAGGCCCAGCGGCAGCCAGTTGTACACCCCGGCGGCGAGCTTGCGGATCATGCCGGCGCGCAGCATCAGCTGGTGGCTGACGATCTCGGCATCGGCGGGGACTTCCTTCAGGGTGGAGAGGGGAAAGCGGGACAGGCGCATGGCGGGGGCATCCAATGGGGTGGAAAGCCCGTGATTGTAGCGGTTGGACGCCGGGGAGTGTAGGTTCACCGCTCCCGCAGCTGGGGCGGCAGCGGCAGCACGTTCTGGTCGCTGCGCACCTCGACGGTCTCGTAGTCCAGCCCCGCCGGTGGCGGCCGGTCGCTCAGCTGCCATTCCCCGGACGGATCGCGCCACTTGTAGAAGGTACTGGTGGTCGGGCCCGTGCCGGTCAGCTCCCGGCCGGCGTCCTCCACCTGGCGCAGGAAGTCCGGGTTGACCCAGGCATAGAGGCCCAGGGCCAGCAGGGCGAGGACGAGCAGGGAGAGGAGGGTCTTCACGGCCAGCGCTTCAGAAGGTGCCGCCGTTCCAGCCCCACATGTGCGGCGCGGCATCGGAGAACTCAATGTAGACCCGGTCCGGGCTGATGCCCAGTGCCTCCTCGACCAGCTCGCACAGGGCCCGCGAGAGGCTGCCGGTGGCCGCCGCCGGCAGGCCGATGCTCTTCAGCTCCAGGTAGGCCAGCGGGTCCTCCTCGCCGGCGAACAGCATGGCGGGGTTGTGTTCCAGGGCCACCATGACGTAGCGCTCCGGCTTGCCAAGCTGGTTGGCCACCAGCCGCGAGGCGGTGGCCAGCAGGGCGCGCTGCTGTTCGCGGGGCAGCTCGGTGTTCGTCTGGATGCGCAGCAAGGGCATGGGTTGTCCTAGTCGCAGAATTCCCGCACCCTCTGGCGGGCGTTCTCGAGGCGTTGCAGGCGTTCATCGTCGTTCAAATAGGTGTATTCCCCCGGGGCCGTCTCGACACGGATCCGGTTGCTGCGTTCCACGACCCCCAGGTTGTGGCGCGCCGTCTCGCAATTGCGCCGGCGCAAGGCCTTTGCCTCCCGGTCCTGGACCTGCTGTTGGCGGGCCTCTTCCCGGGCCTGCTGACGCTCGTTGAGGCCCTCCAGTTGGCGCTCCAGGCGTTCCCGGACCGCCTCGGGGTCCTCGCTCGGGGGTGGGGCCGTATCCCGCACCTGCTCGGCCTCCTGCCGGGTGGGCGGGAACTGGGAAAACTGGGTGACCCCGTTTTCGTCCACCCACTTGTACATGGCGCCTTGGGAGGCGATGCTGAAACAAAGCAGAGCGAGTACCGGCAGGATTCGTTGCATGGTGGCGTCTCCAGAGCCGCGCGGGCCGATGCCTGCATTATCCTCCCTGCACGGAGCAGGGCAAGGGTCGGGACGGATCTGCGTCACATTTACGCGGGCATCGCGGCAAGTGCGGCCCGCCGCGGCGGGGATCAAGGTGCAAAGGGGCCTATCCGGCGCTGCGCGCCAGTGCCGACGATGGCGAGGGTGAACCCACGGTGATGAAGACAGCAAGATCGTACCAGGTGACAAGTCGCGCAGGGGCGGGCCGTGCCCATTGAGCCCGGCAACCTGCTGCTGGCGCTCGCCGGCCTGCTGGCAGCGGCCCTGCTGGGGGCCTGGCTCGGGCGTGGGCCTGGCCGCGCCCGGGTCAGGCCCGCTCCGCCCGATGAGCAGTTGGCGCCGGTGCTGGAGGCCATCGGGGAGGGGGTGATCCGCACCGATGTGGCGGGCCGGATCACCTTCCTGAACCCGGTGGCGACCCGCCTCACCGGCTGGACGACGGAGGCGGCCGTGGGCCGACCGCTGGCGGAGGTGTTCCGGGTCAGCGACGAGCAGGGGCGGCGGGTGCCCGATCCCGTGGCGGCCTGCCTGCAGTCCGCGGCCCCGGTGCGCTGCCAGGGGGAGCACAGCCTGCGGCGCCGCGATGGCCAGGAACTGGCGGTGGCCCACACCGCCCTGCCGGTGCGGGGCGCGGACGGCCGCCTGCAGGGGGCGGTGCTGGCCTTCCGCGATGTCAGCGTGCTGCGCGGCATGGCGCGCCAGCTGCGCCACCAGGCCAGCCACGATCCCCTGACCGGCCTGCTCAACCGCAGCGCCTTCGAGGCCCACCTGGAGGCGGCACTGGAGGAGGTGCGCCAGGAGCCGGAACGAAGGCATGCCCTCTGTTACCTGGACCTCGACCAGTTCAAGGTGATCAACGACAGCGCCGGCCATGCCGCCGGGGACCGCATGCTCAAGGAGTTGGCGCGCCTGCTGCACGGCAGCCTGCGCGAACACGATGTGCTGGCGCGGCTCGGTGGCGACGAGTTCGGGGTGCTGCTGCGGGATTGCGCGCCCGAACACGCCGAGGAGGTGGCGGACAGCCTGCGGCGCACGGTTCGGGAGTTCCGTTTCGTGTGGCAGGACCGCACCTTCGATGTGCGCACCAGCATCGGCCTGGCGCTCCTGGACCCGGAGGCCGGTACGGTCGCCGACCTGCTCAGCGCCGCCGATACCGCCTGCCAGGTGGCCAAGCAGCAGGGGCGTGACCGGGTCCAGGTCTACCATCCCGACGACACCATGCTGACGCGCCACCGCCGCGAGATGCGCTGGGTGCAGCAGGTGTCGCGGGCCGTGGAGCGTGATCGCCTGGTGTTGTTCGGGCAGCCGGTGGTGCCGCTGCAGCCGGGTGCCGGGCCGGCGCCCCATCATGTGGAGGTGCTGGTGCGCATGCTGGGGGAGGGAGGCGAGCTGGAGCAGCCGCTGGTCTTCATCCCCGCCGCCGAGCGCTTCAATGTCATGTCCTCGGTGGACCGCTGGGTGGTACGCAAGACCCTGGCGCTGCTGGCGGAGCAGGACCTGGAACCGGGCCGCCTGTGCTGCGCCATCAACCTGTCGGGCCAGTCCCTGTGCGACCCGGCCTTCCTGCCCTATGTGCTGGAACAGCTGCGCCAGTACGGCATCCCCCCCACCAGCGTGGGGTTCGAGATCACCGAGACGGCAGCCATCGCCAATTTCGAGCAGGCACAGCGCTTCCTGGCCGAGATCCGCGCCCTCGGCAGCCGCTTCGCCCTGGACGACTTCGGCAGCGGCCTGAGTTCCTTCGGCTACCTGAAGAACCTACCGGTGGATTACCTCAAGATCGACGGCAGCTTCGTGCGCGACATGGTGGAGGACCCCGTGGATCACGCCATGGTGGAGTCCATCAACCAGCTGGGCCATGTCATGGGCATGCATACCATTGCGGAATATGTGGAAAACGAGGCCACCCTGGACAGCCTGCGCCGCCTGGGCGTGGACTATGCCCAGGGCCATGCCGTGGGCGGGGTGCGCCCCCTCGGGGAGCTGCTGCAGGCACTGGCCGGGGGGAAACCCTGACTTCCCGTGGATTCTCTTGACCTTCCGTGGCAAGATGCGTAGTTTCCTCGGATTACGCGCCAAGGCGCGCCCTGCCCGGGATCCCGGGCATTTTTTGTGCTGGCGGGCACTGCCGCCGGCCTGGCTGAACCAGCAGACATAGAGAGACAGAACGTGGAACTGACCGGTGCCGAGATCTTCGTCCAATGCCTTAAGGATGAGGGTGTGGAGTTCGTATTCGGCTACCCCGGCGGCGCCGTACTGCCCATCTATGACGCGCTGTACCAGCAGGAGGCCGTCAAGCACATCCTGGTGCGCCACGAACAGGCCGCCACCCATGCCGCCGACGGCTATGCCCGTTCCAACGGCAAGCCCGGCGTGGTGCTGGTCACCTCCGGCCCCGGCGCCACCAATGCCGTCACCGGCATCGCCACCGCCTACATGGATTCCATACCGCTGGTGGTATTCACCGGCCAGGTGCCCACCGCCCTGATCGGCAACGACGCCTTCCAGGAAGTGGACAACATCGGCATCACCCGTCCCTGCGTGAAGCACAACTTCCTTGTCAAGGATGTCAAGGATCTCGCCGAGACCATCAAGAAGGCCTTCTACGTGGCGACCACCGGCCGCCCCGGCCCCGTGGTGGTGGACATCCCCAAGGACGTCAGCACCGGCCGGGCCGAATACCACTACCCCAAGCGCATCAAGATGCGTTCCTACAACCCGGTGGTGAAGGGGCATCCGCGCCAGATCAAGAAGGCGGTGGAGCTGATCGCCAGCGCCAAACGGCCCATGATCTACAGCGGCGGCGGCGTCATCCTGGGCGAGGCATCGAAATCCCTGGTGGAGTTCACCCGGCTGCTGAACTTCCCCATCACCAATACCCTGATGGGGCTGGGCGCCTATCCCTCGCCCGACCGCCAGTTCGTCGGCATGCTGGGCATGCATGGCACCTATGAAGCCAACATGGCCATGCACAACTGTGACGTGCTGATCGCCATCGGCGCGCGCTTCGATGATCGCGTCACCGGCAATATCGAGAAGTTCTGTCCCACGGCGAAGATCATCCACGTGGACATCGACCCGGCCAGCATCTCCAAGAACGTCAAGGTGGACGTGCCCATCGTCGGCGAGGTGGACCAGGTGCTGAAGGCCATGATCAAGGAGTTCAAGGACGGCGCCCCCATGCCCGACGCCAAGGCCCTCGAGCCCTGGTGGCAGCAGATCGAGGAATGGCGCGCCATGGACTGCCTTAAGTACAACCGGGACAGCGAGCTGATCAAGCCCCAGTACGTGGTGGAGACCCTGTACAAGGTCACCAGGGGCAAGGCCTTCGTGACCTCCGACGTGGGCCAGCACCAGATGTGGGCGGCGCAGTTCTACCAGTTCGACAAGCCGCGGCGCTGGATCAACTCCGGCGGCCTCGGCACCATGGGCTTCGGCTTCCCGGCGGCCATGGGCGTGCAGTTCGCCCATCCCGACGAGACGGTGTGCTGCATCACCGGCGAGGGCAGCATCCAGATGTGCATCCAGGAACTGTCCACCTGTCGCCAGTACGGCCTGCCCATCAAGATCATCAACCTGAACAACCGCTACCTGGGCATGGTGCGGCAGTGGCAGGAGTTCTTCTACCAGGGGCGCTACGCCATGTCCTACATGGAATCCCTGCCCGACTTCGTCAAACTGGCGGAGAGCTACGGCCACATGGGCATCCAGGTTACCAAGCCGGGAGATGTCGAGGGTGCGCTCAAGGAAGCCATGAAGGTCAGGGACCGGGTGGTGTTCCTCGACTTCATCACCGACCAGACCGAGAACGTGTATCCCATGATCCCGGCCGGCGCGGGACAGAACGAAATGATCCTGATATAGGAAAAATTCGCTTCACCGCAAAGGCGCAAAGTACGCAAAGGTTGAATGGTTAATGATGAAAGGTTCGGTGGCGGAAATGATCGTGGGCGATACGGTAACAAGGGCGCAAGACATGTTATCAGGGTTTTCTTTGCGTACTTTGCGCCTTTGCGGTGAATACAAGGGTTTGAATTAACAATGCGTCACATCATCTCCATCCTGATGGAAAACGAGGCCGGCGCCCTGTCGCGGGTGGCGGGTCTGTTTTCCGCGCGCGGCTACAATATCGAGTCCCTCACCGTGGCGCCCACGGAGGACCCCTCCCTGTCGCGCATGACCCTGGTGACCAGCGGCACCGACCAGGTCATCGAGCAGATCACCAAGCAGCTCAATAAGCTGGTGGACGTGGTCAAGCTGCTGGACATGATGGAGGCGCCGCACATCGAGCGCGAGCTGATGCTGGTGAAGGTGCGCGCCGAGAACAGCGGTCGCGAGGAAGTAAAGCGCCTGGTGGACATCTTCCGCGGCCGCATCATCGACGTGACCAACACCACCTATGTCATCGAACTGACCGGCGCCGGCGACAAACTCGATGCCTTCCTCCAGGCCATCGACCGCAGCCTGATCCTGGAGGTGGTGCGCACCGGGGTATCGGGCATCGCGCGCGGCGAGAAGGCGCTGCATGTGTAGTGCCAGGATAAACAGGATTATTGAGCCTTACCCATTGACATGACATTTTTGTAGGAGCGACGCCAGTCGCGATTGGCGGATGGCCAGGCCATCGCGGCTTGCGCCACTCCTACAGGCGTCGCTCAATTGCGTAAGCTTCAATTAAACCGCGAAGTCGCGGAGAACGGGATTGTTTTTCATTTACGGTAACAAAGGGCGAGTACCAGCCATGAACATCTACTACGACAAAGACGCCGACCTCTCCATCATCAAGGGTCTCAAGGTCACCATCATCGGCTACGGCTCCCAGGGCCACGCCCATGCCAACAACCTGAAGGACTCCGGCGTGGACGTGACCGTCGCCCTGCGCGAGGGTTCCGGTTCCGCCAAGAAGGCCGCCAACGCCGGTCTTGCGGTCAAGGGCATCGAGGATGCGGTGCAGGGTGCCGACCTGGTCATGGTGCTGGCCCCCGACGAAAACCAGAAGGAACTCTACTACACCCAGATCGAGCCGAACCTGAAGCAGGGCGCCACCCTGGCCTTCGCTCACGGCTTCTGCATTCACTACGGCCAGATCACCCCACGCGCCGACCTGGACGTGATCATGATCGCGCCCAAGGCCCCCGGCCACACGGTGCGCAACGAGTTTACCAAGGGCGGCGGCATCCCCGACCTGATCGCCGTCTACCAGGACGCCTCCGGCAAGGCCAAGGGGACCGCCCTGTCCTATGCCTCCGCCATCGGCGGCGGCCGTACCGGCATCATCGAGACCACCTTCCGCGACGAGACCGAGACCGACCTGTTCGGCGAGCAGGCCGTGCTGTGCGGTGGCGCAGTGGAACTGGTCAAGGCCGGTTTCGAGACCCTGGTGGATGCCGGCTATGCCCCGGAAATGGCCTATTTCGAGTGCCTACACGAGCTGAAGCTCATCGTCGACCTGATGTACGAGGGCGGCATCGCCAACATGAACTACTCCATCTCCAACAACGCGGAGTACGGCGAATACGTCACCGGGCCCAAGGTCATCAACGACGCCAGCCGCGCCGCCATGAAGGAAGCCCTGAAGAACATCCAGAACGGCGAGTACGCCAAGCGCTTCATCCTGGAAGGCGCCACCAACTACCCGGAGATGACTGCCCGCCGCCGCCTGAATGCCGAGCACCCTATCGAGCAGACCGGCGAGAAGCTGCGCAGCATGATGCCCTGGATCAAGAAGATCATCGACAAGAACGTGAACTGAGACACCTGTGCTTACCCAGCGCCGCGGTTCGTCCGCGGCGTTTTTGTTGATGCCGGGTTTTCACCGCAAAGGCGCAAAGGACGCAGAGAGAACCGTTTCTTGTGCCATGGCCAGCAGCGCTCCTGGATGGAAATGCGCTGTTACATGGCGGTCAGGAATATTGACGACAATCTTGCATCTCGTCATTCCCGCGAATGCGGGAATCCATAGCCTGTAAAACCTGGATTCCCGCATTCGCGGGAATGACGGGACTTGTTTATAGCGATAAATTCCGACGCCCTGAGTAAACGGGTTATCGATTTTGTCTTTGCGTCCTCTGCGCCTTTGCGGTGAAAACAAGTTAACCAATTCGGAACGAGTGCCATGGCCGCTAGCCGTTATCCTTATTTTTCCCGTGAGGGCTGGCCCTTCCTGCTGCCGGTGATCGCCGCCGGCGTGCTTGCCTGGTATTACCTGGGCCTGGCCTGGACCCTGCCCTTCTGGGTGCTGGGCCTGTTGATCCTCTACATGTTCCGTGACCCCCACCGGGAGATCCCCGCCAGCCCGCTGGCCGTGGTCAGCCCCGTCGATGGCCGTGTCAGCGCCATCGAGGCACTCCACGATCCCTACCTGGACCGCCAGGCCCTGCGGGTCCAGATCGACATGTTCCGCTCCGGGGTCTACACGGCGCGCAGCCCGGTGGAGGGCAAGATCCTCGAGCCCGGCGCCGACTGCCACACACGGCTGCCGCCCGAGGCCCCGCACGGGGTCTGGATCCGCAGCGACGAGGGCGACGACCTGGTGGTGGTCATGAACCGTGGGCCGCTCGGCAATGCACCGCGCTGCATGGTGGGGTATGGTGAGCGGGTCGGCCAGGGACAGCGCTGCGGTTATCTTCACCTCGGCGGCCGTATCCAGCTATATTTGCCGGAGAATGCCCGCGTACTGGTGAATATCAACGACCGGTTGCGAGCCGGACAGGACGTGGTCGCGCAACTGGTGCACAAGCGATGAGCAACGAAGACAATCTGGAAGAGGGCAACGGCGAGTCGAAACCGCGCAGCCGCGGGGTCTACCTGCTGCCGAACCTCTTTACCACTGCCGGCCTGTTCGCGGGCTTCTACGCCATCGTGGCGGCCATGGCCGGCCGCTTCGATGCCGCCGCCATCGCCATCTTCGTGGCCATGGTCATGGATGGCATCGACGGCCGCGTGGCACGCCTCACCAACACCCAGTCCGCCTTCGGCATGGAGTACGACAGCCTGTCCGACCTGGTGGGCTTCGGCCTGGCACCGGCCCTGGTCATGTATGCCTGGTCCCTGCAGTACCTGGCGGACCTCGGCCCGGCCTGGGGCAAGCTCGGCTGGCTGGTGGCCTTCATCTATACCGCCTGCGCGGCCCTGCGCCTGGCGCGCTTCAACACCAAGGTGGCCAGTGCCGACAAGCACTTCTTCCAGGGCCTGCCCAGCCCCTCGGCGGCGGCGATGATCGCCGGCTTCGTATGGCTCAGCGTGGACTGGGGCTGGGGTGGGCACGACGTGCGTTTCCCCGCGGCCATCCTCACCATCGTCATGGGCCTGCTGATGGTGAGCAACGTGCGCTACTACAGCTTCAAGGAATTCGACTTCAAGAAGCGCGTGCCCTACGTGGCCCTGCTGCTGATCGTGCTGGTGCTGGTGGTGACCAACCTCAATCCCCCCGCCGTGCTGTTCCTCGGTTTCAGCGTCTACGTGGTTTCCGGCATCATCTATACCCTGCGTCGCCGCAAGAGCCTGCTGCCCACCGACCCCCCGGCGCAGGGCTAGAGGGCCTGGGAGCAGTTGTAGGAGCGGGCTATGCCCGCGAACCAGCGGTGGAATAATCCTTCGCGGGCAAAGCCCGCTCCTACGGGGGTGGTGGTACAAGGCTTGGCATCCGCGCCGGCTTGTTTTATATTCGGATCCATGAAGCGAGCAATCCGCCATCCTGGTGCCCCCTCCAGCCTGCCGTCCGGCGGGCTGCTGCTCGTGCTGCGACTGCTGCCGCCCGGCGGCAACTAATCACCCACCCCGGCGGGGGATCCTCACGCAACCAAACCATTTTTTGAAACGCACGGCAGGCAGGCCGCAACCGGCTTTGGTATGCTTGCCGCAGCGGAATCCATCCCCCACGAATCGTGCGGGATCGAGCGGAGCAGATCATGAGCGGCAAAGACAAGTTAATCATTTTCGACACCACCTTGCGCGACGGCGAGCAGAGCCCGGGCGCCTCCATGACCCGGGACGAGAAGGTGCGCATCGCCAAGGCCCTGGAACGCATGCGGGTGGACGTCATCGAGGCGGGCTTCCCCATCGCCAGCGTGGGGGATTTCGAGGCGGTGCAGGCGGTGGCCCGGGCGGTCAAGGACAGCACCGTGTGCGGCCTGGCCCGTGCCCTGGACAAGGACATCGACCGTGCCGGCGAGGCCCTCAGGGACGCCAACTCGGCGCGCATCCATACCTTCATCGCCACCTCGCCCATCCACATGAAGATGAAGCTGCGCATGGAGCCGGACCAGGTGGTGGAGCAGGCGGTGCGCGCCGTGAAGCGCGCGCGCCAGTACACCGACAACGTGGAGTTCTCTCCCGAGGACGCCGGGCGTTCCGACCTGGATTTCCTCTGCCGCGTCATCGAGGCGGTCATTGCCGCCGGAGCGCGCACCGTCAACATCCCTGATACCGTGGGCTACAACCTCCCGCACCAGTTCGGTGAGCTGATCCACAAGCTCATCGAGCGCGTGCCCAATGCCGACCAGGCGGTGTTCTCCGTGCATTGCCACAACGACCTCGGCCTGGCCGTGGCCAACTCCCTGTCGGCGGTGATGAACGGCGCGCGCCAGGTGGAGTGCACCATCAACGGTCTCGGCGAGCGCGCCGGCAATGCCGCCCTGGAGGAGATCGTCATGGCCGTGAGCACGCGCCAGGACGTATTCCCCTGCCAGACGGACCTCGACACCACCCAGATCATGACCTGCTCGCGGCTGGTATCGGGTATCACCGGCTTCGCCGTGCAGCCCAACAAGGCCATCGTCGGCGCCAACGCCTTCGCCCACGAATCGGGCATCCACCAGGACGGCGTGCTCAAGAGCCGCGAGACCTACGAGATCATGCGCGCCCAGGACGTGGGCTGGACCGCCAACCGCATCGTGCTCGGCAAGCACTCGGGCCGCAATGCCCTCAAGAGCCGCCTGAAGGAGCTGGGCATCGAGTTCGAGTCCGAGGAGGCCCTGAACGAGACCTTTGCGCGCTTCAAGGATCTCGCCGACAAGAAGCACGAGATCTTCGACGAGGACCTGCAGGCCCTGGTGAGCGAGGCCAGCCAGGAGACCGCCAACGAGCAGTACCGGCTGGTGGCCATGAAGGTCTGCTCCGAGACCGGCGAGACCCCCACTGCCGACGTGACCCTGGCGGTGAACGGCGAGGAACAGCGCGCCAACGCCCCCGGCGGCGGCCCCGTGGACGCCACCTTCAAGGCGCTGGAGGTCATCGTCAACAGCGGCGCGGTGCTGCAGCTCTATTCGGTCAACAGCATCACCAGCGGCACCGATGCCCAGGGCGAGGTGACGGTACGGCTGGAGAAGGACGGCGCCATCGTCAACGGCCAGGGTTCCGACACCGACATCGTCATCGCCTCGGCGCGCGCCTACATCAATGCCCTGAACAAGCTGGCGCAGCCGGCCACGCGGGAGCATCCCCAGATGGGGGACGTGTAGGGGATCATGGCCCTGGATCCGCAGCAGCAGGCCGCCTACCTGGATGCCATGGGTATCCAGGTATGGGCGGTGCGCGGCGCCGTGCCCGCGGCCGGGGTGGCACCGCCCGGGCCGGCGGGGGAGCGGCCGGCGGGGGACGACGGCATCGCCTCCCTGGACTGGCCGGCCCTGCAGGCTGCGGTGGCGGCCTGCACCCGCTGCGAGCTGTGCCGCAGCCGCACCCGGACGGTGTTCGGGGTCGGCGATCCCAAGGCCCGCTGGCTGGTCATCGGCGAGGCGCCGGGGGTCGAGGAGGACCGCCAGGGCGAGCCCTTCGTGGGCCGCGCCGGCCAGCTGCTGGACGCCATGCTCAAGGCCGTGGGCCTGGCGCGCGGGCAGGTGTACATCACCAACATCCTCAAGTGTCGCCCGCCCGACAACCGCGATCCCCATGCGGACGAGGCCGCCAGCTGTGCCCCCTACCTGCAACGCCAGATCGAGCTGGTGAACCCCGCGCTGATCCTGGCCGTGGGCCGTGTCGCCGCCCAGAACCTGCTGCACAGCGACCAGCCCATCGGCAAGCTGCGCGGCCAGGTGCACCGCTACGGGCCGGCGGGCATCCCCCTGGTCGCCACCTACCACCCGGCCTACCTGCTGCGCAGTCCCGCCGAGAAGCGCAAGGCCTGGCTGGACCTGCAGCTGGCGCAGCGCACCGTTCAAGGCCTGGGCTGAACGACCGCCAACCCTTCCATGAGTGCCGTCGCCCACCCCTTCCCGCCCCGCTTCCGCCCCATGCGCGAGGAGGACCTCGATGCCGTCATGGCGATCGAGGTACGGGCCTATGGCCACCCCTGGACCCGGCCCATCTTCAAGGACTGCCTGCGGGTGGGCTACAGCTGCTGGCTCTACGAGCGTGAGGGTCACATTGAGGCCTACGGCGTGATGAGCGTGGCGGTGGGCGAGGCCCACATCCTCAACCTGACGGTACGCCCGGAATCCCAGGGGCAGGGGCTGGGGCGCAAAATGCTCAAGCATTTCCTCAGCCTGGCGCTGCGCCACAACGCCGACCTGGTGCTGCTGGAGGTACGGCCCTCCAACACCGCCGCTCTGGCCCTGTACAGCAAGATGGGCTTCAACGAGATCGGCGTGCGCAAGGGCTACTACCCGGGCCCCAACGGCCGCGAGGATGCCCTGGTACTGGCGCTGAACCTCTGAGTATCCCGTCATGCCGGCGAATGCCGGCATCCATGGGAATCAACAGCATGGATGTCGACTGGCACCGGCATGAGGGTTTTCCTGGTCTGCCTCGGTAGTGAAAATCCGGTATAATGCCCGGTCAACCCGTATTCCAGACCCATACCCCATGACGTCCCTCATCGAAGAAGCCACCCGGCGCCGCACCTTCGCCATCATCTCCCACCCCGACGCGGGCAAGACCACCCTCACCGAGAAGTTGCTGCTGTTCGGGGGCGCGATCCAGCTCGCCGGTTCGGTCAAGGGGCGCAAGGCGGCGCGCCATGCCACCTCCGACTGGATGGCCATGGAGCAGGAGCGCGGCATCTCCGTGACCTCCTCGGTGATGCAGTTCCCCTACCGCGACGCCATGGTGAACCTGCTCGACACCCCCGGCCACGAGGACTTCTCCGAGGACACCTACCGCACCCTGACGGCGGTGGACTCCGCCCTCATGGTCATCGACGTGGCCAAGGGGGTCGAGGCGCGCACCATCAAGCTCATGGAGGTGTGCCGCCTGCGCACCACGCCCATCTTCACCTTCATCAACAAGCTCGACCGCGAGGGCAAGGAACCCATCGAGCTGCTCGACGAGGTGGAGGAGGTGCTGAAGATCCGCTGCGCCCCCATGAACTGGCCCATCGGCATGGGTCGCCGCTTCAAGGGCGTGTACAGCCTGGTGGAGGACGAGGTGCATCTCTATGCCGCGGGCAAGAATGATGTGAAACAGAGCGCCACCGTCATCAAGGGCCTGGACAATCCCATGCTCGACGAACTGCTGGGTGGCCAGGCGCAGGAGCTGCGTGACGAGATTGAGCTGGTGCAGGGCGCCAGCCACGGCTTCGACCTGGAGGCCTATCGCGCCGGCGAGCTGACCCCCGTGTACTTCGGTTCCGCCATCAACAACTTCGGCGTGCAGGAACTGCTGGACGA
>OBJA01000829.1_pt1 | contig 24758 bp, 23 predicted proteins | sample 1519751 | NCBI WGS metagenome assembly OBJA01 (sample SAMEA3881238, study PRJEB22517) | soil metagenome | biome: lake sediment; feature: soda lake sediment; material: sediment, water from around vicinity | place: India | collected 2013-12-23 | depth 3 m
AAGATTACTCAGGAGTCAGTAATCAGAAGAAATAAAGTTAGAATTCAGAATTCAGGAGTCAGGAGACAGGAGTTGGAACGGTTGAGAAGGCCTTTGTGGAAGGGGAACGGGTTCTCTCGCAAAGGCGCAAAGGGTGAGAGTGGACTGTAAGAGGTTATTATAATTATATGATTATTGAGATTACTCAGGAGTCGGAATTCAGTAGTTATTAGTCATAATAACCGTAATCCTTGAATCGACGCAATAACTGTTCCAGAGCATTCTGAATACTGGCTCCTGTCTTCTGACTCCTATCTTGCTGAATTAATTTGGTTCTTCGTGTACTTCGTGCTCTTCGTGGTTAAATAATCAAAGCCTTTATTCTGTTTTCGAAAGGACGCCGCAAGGCGTTTTTCTTATTTTTGGGCGGATCCGGACCAAAGCGCACATCGTCACCGTGGTTCATAGTATAGAAGCAAATGGGAGGGATGTGGATGGGTCCCCTATATTACCTGAGAAGAATATGCCGAGCCGTCCTATTGGTACTGGTTGGAATCGTCCTATTGAAGTGTCTCTTTTTGCCAAATGCCATTGATGTCATTATCCTGGTGGGGTTACTCCTATTGGTCATGGGATCGCTGACCGGGGGGTGCGGGGATTAATTGACCCAGGGAAATCCACGAATGAATAGTGTCCAAGAAATTGCCGCATGTTTTGGCCTAGATATCATTTTTTGGCAGAAAAAGCGGAGCATTTACCGTGTTCGTGACTGTAAAGGCAGGGAATTTGCGATAAAGCCGGCTCGCCAAGGATTGTCGTCATTGAATCTTTCGATCCAAGTGCATCAGAAGGCAGATACGGTCATTCCCGGTTTTTTGCCTGCATTACAACCGACGGTTGAAGGTAGGCATTTCCTTACATACCATGGTACGCATTTTCTATGTATGCCCTGGGTTCAAGGGCGTGAACTCGACTATCTTCGTGTATCGGATCGCAAACGAGCGGTGGATGTTTTGGGCTGGTGGCGACGGATTGCGGTGGAAGATATCCCTCCAACGCTACGCTTTGGATTACGGAGACCTAAGGTTTGGGCCGAGCGGTTGGAAGAGATGGCGCGTTGTCGGCAGATGGCGATTCGGGAAGAGACCGCCTTTAGCAGACTCTATCTGAGAGATTGGGAATTTTTTTATAGGCAAGCGCAAGCCGCTCTGGAAGCCTTGGAAAAAAGCGCGTATCGGATTTTTGCCGAACAAGCCATGGAAAAGGGCGAACTATACCATGGGGATTGGGCGCACCATAATTTACTGGCGAAACCGGATGGACGGATGACCATTCTTGATTTGGAGTATCTCCAAAGCGATGTGCAGGTGATGAACTTGGTCGATCTTCTGGCGCGCTTTCTTCAATTGAGTCCGGAAGATCGTCGGATTATTCCAGACTTTTTCCGCTGGTATGATGCGATCTATCGATTAACGCCAATGGAAAAAGGAGTCTTTTGGACTCTTTTTCACTGGCCCGCAGACTTTTGGATGCTGGGTCGTCAATATTTCATTGAGCGCTTGCCGCGCTCCGAGGATTTTTCTGTCATGCGTTACCAACGAAAGATCCCTTCGCCGGATCGTTGGCAGGGGTGGATGCGAAGAACCGGCGATGTATTGGGAGTATGGGTGGAAGGAATGAGTCAATGATAACGCTCCGTCTTGAAGGTCCCAAGCCGTATTTAGGGGATCTTCATGTCCACAGCCGTCGATCCGACGGGAGTTTAAACCCGGAGGAACTTGCGCTCGATGCATCGATGAAGCAATTGGACTTCATTGCACTGACCGATCATGATACACCTCCATATAAAGAAGAAACATCGTCACTTCCCATCCTTCCCGGCGCAGAGTTTTCCCTTGGCCACCATTGGCACATGGTGGCACTGGGCGATACCATACCGATGCCATGGCCCCGGATCTCAGAGGTACCGGAATGGTCTGATGAACTTCATCGCACAGGCGGTGTTTTGATACTGGCTCATCCATGGACCGTCGTCCGGCGCCGAGAGGCGATAATGGCCATTGAAACATGGCTGATTCGGGGTGTTTTAGACGGCATTGAGCTTTTAAATACCGGTGTAAAGGCTTCGCAACGCGGAGCCTGGCTAGATATGCTCTTTACTTATCATCGCGATTGGGCCAGGTATCAGCCGGCCATCTTTGGCGGTTCCGACTATCATCACCTACAACATGGCGGGGAGATCGGTATTGGTTGTACCTACATCTTCTCCGATGGGCCAGAGATTGGGCAGCTGATGGAGGCCATTCGTCTTCATCGGGTGTTGGCGACGCTTCCCCAGCCCGGGCGTTTTGGCGGGTACGAGTGGATTCAACCGTTGACTGCGCTCTTCCCAGACGTACTTGGGCTTGGAATCGGCCCCTATGATCTCAAACATAAACTCTGGGAGTATCGACGGGCCGCTGAGACCCGTAGGACGACTGGGGCAATTTTAGCCCTTAACGCCGGTAATTATCGTCGCGCATTGGAAATGAGTGATGGGGTGTAAGATGAATGACAGTACTCTTTGATGCACGGGCAGCTTATCTATATCCTGGAACGGGTCTGGGGACATACTCGCGGCAGATCCTTCTTCAGCTACTGCAATCTGGCTTTGGGATTGATTCCGATGCAATCTGTTATTGGAGGCCTGACCAAAGAATCGAGTCGCTGCAACTGAGGAAGGATCTTATTAAATTAGCCAATTCGCTGGATAAAGAGCCGCGTTTTTGGGCTGCTCTAACCGAACGACCGATTCGAGTAAAAGACCACCAGATCCTACACCTCCCCAATAATGGTTTGGGTGGTGAACCGCTGAGCAGCGGCGTGCTGGTCATTACGATTCATGATCTCATTCCTTATCTATTACCGGAGTCGTGTAGCAAGGAGTACCTAAAGATTTTCACCACCCAAATGCCGGGGGTTATCGAACGAGCGAAACGGATTATTGCCGTATCCCACCATACGCTGCGCGATCTGGAACGAACCTTTGGTGTTCCTTCTGATCGCGTCACGGTTATTCCTGAAGCTCCCGATCTGATTTACCGTCCGATTGATTCAACAGCAGCATTGCGAGTTTTAAATGAGATCTATGGGATCGATCAGCCCTTTATTCTTTATGTCGGAGGTTTTAGTCCGCGTAAAAACTTAACGGCCTTGATCCGTGCTTTTTCTCATGTTCGAAATGACCTATCCGAGCCGCATCAATTGGTTATCGTGGGCAAACCGGGAAAAGGCGCGTATCCTGATTGCCGGCGTTTAGTGTCGACGCTGCATTTGGAGAAATGTGTGCTGTTCCCAGGGTTTGTGCCGACGCGGTTATTGCCTTTCTTTTATAATGCGGCTTCCGTCTTTGTCTATCCCTCACTCTATGAGGGTTTTGGACTTCCACCCATTGAGGCGATGGCCTGTGGGACGCCTACTATTACATCCAATCGTTCGTCCCTGCCTGAGGTTGTTGGTGATGGGGCGCTGTTGATGGAGCCCGATCCGATTGCTCTGGCGCAAGCCATTGCGGGTGTGATCAACCAACCCGAACTCTCCGAAAAGCTTCGGCAAAGCGGGCGAAGGCGGGCTGAAGACTTTACATGGTGCAAAGCTGCCCGTATGGTGGCCGACCTCTATCAAGACCTTATCAAAAAAGGGTTTTCCGCGTTATAAAACCCTTGACAAAATGAGGAAGTTGAGGCAATATAGAGATAAAAGGGAGCGAAGTGGAGTAAAGTGGAGTAGTTTGGTGGAGTGGCAGGTGAATACGGGATGTTCATGGGCGAATACCAACATACCCTGGACGAAAAGGGCCGTGTTATTATCCCTGCCAAACTACGGGACGAGCTGGGCGAGGTCTTTGTGATCACACGTGGATTGGATCGAAGCCTCTTCGTTTACCCCATGAGCGAATGGGAGAATGTTGCCGGCAAAATGCGGGAACTCTCCACCACCAATGCGGATTCCAGAGCTTTTGTCCGCTTCTTTCTCTCCGGTGCGGTTGAAGCTGAATTGGACAAGCAGGGTCGGGTAGTTATCCCTAATAACCTACGAGAGCATGCCGGTATCCAAAGGGACATCTACATCCTGGGTGTTGCATCCCGGTTGGAGCTATGGGCAAAGGATGTTTGGGAAGACTATTCGAAACAGGCGGAAGACTCCTACGAAGCGATCGCCGAAAAAATTGTGGGATTGGGCATATAGGAGAACGAGATGGTCATATCATTTTCGCACCGTTCGGTTTTATTGGAGGAGACCATAGAGCTTTTGGCGATACAGCCTGGAGCGGTTTGCGTCGATGCCACGGTTGGAGGGGCCGGTCATGCCCGAAGAATGGCGGATTTGGCGGGCGCCTCGGGATTGATCATCGGTATCGACCAGGATAATGAAGCGTTACTGGCTGCCGAGATGGCGCTTCGAGAGGGGAAGGCGCCTTATCGTCTGCTCCGAGGTAATTTTCGCCATATGGATCAGCTTTTAAAGGAAGCGTCGTTGGAACCGGTCGATGCGATTCTGATGGATATTGGAGTCTCCTCGCGGCAATTGGATGAAGAAGAACGGGGTTTTACATATCAAAAGGATGCCCCCCTTGATATGCGGATGGACCAAAGAAACCCGTTGAATGCTGCTGAACTTTTGCGAAGAATCTCCAGGGAGGAGCTGACTCGGATTCTTCGGGAATATGGCGAAGAGCGATGGGCGGCCCGTATAGCACAGTTTATTGTGGACTATCGTAAAGAACGTCCTTTAGAAACCACCGGTCAATTGGTGGAGATTATCAAAGCGGCGATACCTGCGGCGGCACGACGAGATGGACCCCATCCGGCCCGTCGCACCTTTCAGGCCTTGCGGATTGCAGTCAACGAAGAATTGGATGCATTATCCGAAGGATTGGACGCGGCGCTTGAAATATTAAAACCCGATGGGCGATTGGCGGTCATTACCTTTCATTCATTGGAGGACCGCATCGTCAAGGAACGATTTAAGACATGGGCAAGGGCCTGCCACTGTCCTCCGGAATGGCCGATTTGTCAATGCGGTGGTGAGCAACGCCGGGTCCAAATCGTTACACGGCACCCGATAACGCCCACGGAAGAAGAGTTAAGGGAGAATCCTCGGTCGCGCAGCGCTAAATTGAGAGTATGTCAGCGATTGGTAGACAGCGAAAACTGCTTCTAGGGAACAAGGAGTGAGAATAGAATGGTTACGGCAGAATTACGAAGAGAGATCGGTGCTAAAGAAAGCTTCCGGACGGTTCAAAGCGTCCGTCGGCAACGCGTGGTTTCTTCGCCACGTTCCAGCCGTCGATCGATCGTTATATTGGTTGGGATTCTCCTCCTGACTTTGGCCGGCAATACGTTATTACAAGCCTTCGTGGCCAAGGCCCACTATCAGTTGAACCAAAAGGATAAGAAGATCGCAGCGATTGACAATGAAATCAACCGAATGTATATTGAATTAGCGGACCTTAGTTCTGAACGGCGGATTGCCAGTTTGGCCAGGGAACGCCTGGGAATGAATTATGCCAAACCGGGAGAGATCGCCTTTTTGCCCGGAGATGGGGAACGGATCGACGGCAGGGCATATGACGATGCAGTGATTACAGATATGTTGATTGCTTCTGATCGATCGAATCGACGAATGAAATTATCCGAACGATTCATGGGATGGCTGCACGGATTTGGTCAGGCAATGGCTAGCACCGAACCTGCTAATTTCTAATATAACAGGGGGGTAAACCCGTGGCGGCCTTATCGCATGTGGTCACTAAGCGCCGAACGACCTATTTGTTGCTGATCGTCTTTGGACTGATCAGCGCATTGTTTGGTCGTCTTTTTTATTTGCAAGTTTTACAAGGGGGCAAACTTCAGGAAAAAGCGGAGAGTCAAAGACTATTAAAGGTGCCTGTGGAATCAAAACGCGGATGGATATTAGACCGTCGGCGGCGCCCATTGGCCCTCAGCTACGATGCGGATTGTATTTATGCCCATCCCGTTCAGGTTAAAGATCCCGCTGGCACAGCCGCTAAACTGGCGAAGATCGTGGGGAGAGATGCGTACGAATTAGAGAAACTACTCCGAAGACGCGTTGCTTTTGTTTGGATCAAACGCAAAGCGACGGAGGCTGAAGCACAGGCCGTACGCAACGCTCGCCTGCCAGGGGTTGAAGTTGTTCAAAAAGCGCAACGATTCTATCCTCAAAACGATCTTGCCGCTCATCTGCTTGGGATATCGGGGATCGACAATGTTGGCCTTGAAGGGCTGGAGGTCTACTATGATCGCGTTTTGCGCGGTGTTCCCGGCAGTGAGCAAGCGGAGTTCGATTCGTTGGGTCGGCGAATCCCGTTGGGTGAACGCAAGTATGTTCCTCCACGCGATGGCGATCATCTGATCCTCACCATCGACGAGTCGATCCAGAATATCGCTGAACGGGAATTGGAGAAGGCGGTACGGGAGAATGGCGCTAAACGCGGTTGCGTTATTCTGATGGATCCAATGAACGGCGAGATCTTGGCGATGGCAAATTACCCGCGTTATGATCCGAATCACTACAACGATTATCCGGTGGAGAATCGTAAGAATTGGACGATCACCGATTCTTATGAACCGGGATCGACCTTTAAAGTCATCACGGCTGCCGCCGCGCTGGAAGAGGGCGCGGTCACAAGGGAATCTCATTTTCATGATCCGGGCTATATCATGGTGGAAGATCGGATGTTGCGATGCTGGCGGTCTGGAGGCCATGGATCACAGAGCTTCATTGAGGCGACGGAGAATTCATGTAACCCTGTCTTTGCATCGTTGGCGCTGCGTCTTGGAAAAGATACGCTATATCGGTATGTCAGAGCCTTCGGCTTTGGCGAACCCACAGGTGTTGATTTCCCCGGTGAGGCCCGTGGTATTTTGCAAAACTCCGAGCGGATAAAGAGCGTGGAGCTTGCCACCACTGGATTTGGTCAAGGAATCTCGGTGACACCCATTCAACTATTGAATGGATTTTGCGCTACGATCAATGGCGGTTATCTACTCCGACCCCATGTGGTTAAAGAGGTTCGAAACCAACGGGGAGAGGTTACGCGCAGGTATGGCCGGACAGTGGTACGGCGGGTCATCTCGGAAAAGACCTCCAAAGAAATGACGGTGATCCTCCGTTCGGTGGTGGCCAATGGGTCGGGAAACCGTGCCGATGTTAAAGGGTATCGTGTTGGCGGAAAGACAGGAACAGCACAAAAACCGAGTGGCGGTAATTACGGCCAAGGTCGTGTCGCGTCCTTTCTTGGTTTTGCCCCGGCCGATGCGCCGCGAGTTGCCGGGATTATCATCCTTGACGAACCAATGGGTTCGATCCGATACGGCGGGGTGATTGCTGCACCGGCTTTTGGGGAGATCATTCGCGATGTCATGCGGTATCTGGGGGAATCTCCAAAATTTGAACCGGGGGATGTCGAATCCGCAGAGAAACGTATCGGCACTGTGCCTGATCTGATCCAGACAACTCATGACGAGGCAGCAAAACGCCTGCGCCATGCTGGATTCACGGGAAGGGTATTGGGTAATGGAAGGAAGGTGCTGGATCAGGAGCCCAAAGCGGGTTCGAAAGCCCCGGAAGGCTCTGTGGTCTTGCTTTACTTTGATATGGCGGAGAAGTATAATAAAGAGCGGACTGGGGAGGTCATCGTCCCTGATCTAACGGGGCTTCCGCCGGAAAAAGCAGCCGAGATTCTTAAGAAACTCAACTTGATGTTTTTACCGGAAGGAACAGGCGTGGCTGTAGAGCAGGCGCCAACAGCCGGCTGCCGATTGGCGCCGGGTAGTCCGGTGCGTGTTCAGTTTAAACCATCCCCCTCCAAAGATGGATAATTCTTCTACAGTCAGTGCATGATAACCCTATGGGGCAATAGAAAACATGGCTCAAGAAGCCGGTGAGAACCTCTGTTTGGAAGGGGATGCTGGATGCGACTGGACAATTTAGTTAACAATCTGCGTCAAGCCAGAACCATCGGGTCAACTGAGATTGAGATCACCGATATTGTTCATGATTCTCGGCAAGTGAAGCCAGGGGCGCTCTTTGTGGCGCTCACCGGAAGCCGTGTTGACGGTCATGACTATCTTGAAGAGGCTTTTCGTCGTGGTGCAGTTGCTGCTTTGGTTCAGGAGACACGGGGAATGGAAGGGAAAGGAACATGGGTCGTGGTGGAGAAGACCCATGAAGCGCTAGAGACGATCGCTCCGATCTTCTTCGACCATCCTGGTCGAAAGATGCGGTTGATCGGGGTAGTGGGTACCAACGGAAAAACCACATCCACCTATATGATCAAGTCAATTCTGGACAGTGCTGGGCGCCGAGTCGGCTTGATCGGTACGATTCAAAATATGATCGGAGACCGTAAACTGTCGACCAGCAATACCACACCGGGGGTCTTAGAGTTGCAGCGACTCTTGGCGGAGATGGTCGAAGCCGGGGTCGAGGATGTGGTCATGGAAGTATCCTCCCATGCCATCGCGCTCAATCGCATCGCCGATCTGGTATTTAGCGCCGGGCTATTTACGAATATTACCCAAGACCATCTGGATTTTCATAAAACCTTTGAAGAATACCTTCGAGTAAAAACCAGCTTCTTTCAGAACCTGGCTCCCGAGGCCGTTGCAGTCATTAATCAGGAAGATGATCATGCAGATTTTATCATGGAGCGGACGGCAGCGAAAACTCTAACCTATGGCCGTCATGGCAGCGTTGATATGTTGGCGACAGATGCGGCTTATACACCCCAAGGTACCAATTGCCAAGTAGAGACTCCGCAGGGAAGGACAACGATGAAGATCGCCATGTCGGGGGAGTTCAACCTGATGAACGCCCTCGGTTCGCTCGGTATTGGCCTGGCGCTTGGTGTGGAATTGAACACAGCAGTCCAGGCGCTGGAAGCACTTCAGGGCGTGCCTGGACGTTTTCAACGGGTGGCCGGTGCCGATGATTTCGGTGTGATCGTGGATTATGCCCACACCCCCGATGGGTTGGACAATATTTTGCAGGCGGCTAAAGCGTTGCATCCGAAACGGATTATTACCGTCTTTGGATGCGGAGGAGACCGGGATCGTACAAAGCGTCCGATCATGGGCGGGATCGCCGAACGCTATTCGGATCGAATTATTATTACATCGGATAATCCCCGTTCCGAATCGCCCGAGAGGATTATCCAAGAGATAAAAGACGGTTTATCACCTCATTCAGAATATGAGACCCTTACGGATCGTCGTGAGGCGATTCAGAGAGCGATCGCCTTAGCTGAAAAGGACGATCTGGTCATCATTGCCGGCAAAGGCCATGAGACCTATCAACAATTCGCGGATCGCACCATCCATTTCGATGACGTGGAAGTCGCCGCTGAAGCTTTGGAGGACAAACGCCATGGCCGTCTTTGAGTTTGAAGAGATACTTCGTGTGACCCATGGGATTTTGATTCAAGGCAAACCGTTCTCCGGTACTTTGAAGATTAATACCGATACACGAACGCTTCGTTCGGGAGAGGCCTTTTTGGCATTGAGAGGCGAGCGATTTGATGGCCATGACTATCTAATGCAAGCCGCGGAGAAGGGCGCGGCTTTGTTGATCGTGATGATGGACGGAGAATTACCCGTTGGAATACCGGTAATACGGGTCGACGATACCCTGACCGCTCTGGGCGATCTGGCTCGCTTTCATCGTTTGTGTTTCTCGGTGCCTGTCGTAGGCATAACGGGCAGCAATGGGAAGACCACCACAAAAGAGATGACTGCAGCTGTCTTAGGAAGTATATGGCAGACGGTTAAAACTGAAAAGAACTTCAATAATGAGTTTGGGCTTCCCATGACCCTTTTTCAGATGAACGCTGCGACCGAGGCTTGTGTGGTGGAGATGGGGATGCGGGGTCTGGGACAGATTCGATCATTAGCCGACATAGCTCGTCCTACCATGGGAATTATCACGAATGTGGGCGTGACCCATATCGAGTTGCTTGGTTCCCAAGATGCAATCGCAGAAGCAAAAGGTGAATTGGCGGAGGCCCTGCCGGAAGATGGGGCATTGATCTTAAACGCCGATGATCCCCGAGTTGAAGCGATGAGCCAACGTTCCAAAGCGAAGGTCTATCGATACAGCCTTGAGAAACCTGCCGATCTTTTTTTGATCGAGCGAAATACCGATGAAAACGGCCAACATCTGCGAATAGACGGGCAATGGGGTCGGGTTAACCTCTTTCTACCTGCTTTGGGCCGCCATAATGCGGCGAATGCTTTGGCCGCTTTATTAGCTGGAGCAGTTCTCGGAGTGCCGATGGAAGATGCGGTGCAGGGTTTGGCTGGAATGAAACTGGTGGACCAACGCCTTCTTTTGCGCAAAACCCCATCGGGACTGCGGATCTTGGATGACACCTATAATTCGAGTCCGCCTGCAGTTGAGGCGGCTTTGGAGGCCATGGACAGCATCGTTACTAAGGGACGCCGTATTGTTATCCTGGGAGATATGCTAGAATTGGGTGATACTGCGGGTCAAGCCCATGCCGATGTTGGATATAACTTAGGCAACCACCGTGTGGATATGGCGTTTACCTTTGGGCCCCACTCGGAAGAGACAGCGAAGGCTGCACTGAACAGAGGGATCCCTGCCCATCACTTTATGTCCATCGAATCATTGATCGATGAGATAAACGGAATCATTGGACCGGAAGATCTCGTCTTAGTGAAAGGATCGCGCGGTATGCATATGGAACGGGTGGTGGATGGGCTTTTAAGGAGTGATGAAAAATGATGGGAATGGGATGGAGGATTCTCTTCGCTGGACTTGCCAGCTTTGTAACGGTTGTTATTCTTGGACCGATGGTGATTCGTGCATTGCATCGCCTGAAATTTGGGCAGAGCGTCCGACAGGACGGTCCACAATCCCATCAAAAGAAAGCCGGCACGCCCACGATGGGCGGTATTCTCATCTTCTTTGGGATTATAGCCGGGTTGATAGCGGGTGTGGGACGACATTGGGATGTGCCGCTCATCTGGGCATTTTTTATTACATTAGCCTATGGAGGCATTGGTTTTCTTGATGATCTTATCATCATTCTAACAAAACGGTCATTAGGTCTGAAAGCACGGCATAAGTTATTGGCGCAGGTAGTATTCGCTGGCCTATTTGGATTATATGTGGTTCAAACCGGAGCTCTGGAGACACTGCTTATCCCGTTTAGCCCGTTAAGTGTTCCCATGATCCAACCGGTCATTACCTTCCTTTTCGTCATATTTGTCGTGGTCGGCGCCTCCAATGCGGTCAATCTGACCGATGGATTGGATGGCCTAGCTGCCGGAACCAGTGTCCTTGCATTTATAGCCTTAGCAATAATGGCATTGACCATGGGCCAATCCCATCTGGCTGTTCTGGGATTTGCCATTGCCGGCGCATGCCTGGGATTCGTCTGGTTCAACAGCCCGCCGGCTCAAGTCTTTATGGGAGATACCGGTTCATTGGCACTAGGGGCCGCTTTGGCCAGTATCGCGATCTTGAGTCGAACCCCCTTGTATCTTCTGGTCGTCGGCGGCGTTTTTGTCGCAGAGACGTTTTCTGTGATAATTCAGGTCACTGCCTTTCGTCTAACGGGTCGGAGAGTGTTTCGAATGAGCCCGCTTCATCATCACTTTGAATTAGGGGGATGGGTCGAGAGCAAAGTGGTCTTTCGATTTTGGATTGTCGGTATTTTACTGGCCATCTTAGGATTGGCTGGATTTTATATCAGTCGTTAAGGAGGTGATCCTCCATGGCAGTGATGCGCCGTCGTCCACCGGATCTTTTAATAATAATTGCGATTTTCATGTTGTTGGTCGTGGGGATTGTGGCGGTGGGAAGTGCCAGCACGCCCGAGGCGTTGAAGCTGACCTCGGGGAAGGACCCGTTTCTGTTTGGAAAACGCCAGATCTTCTCCGCGTTGACAGGCATTGTCCTCATGTTCGTGGCAATGCGCTTTGATTATCGTCGAATAAAGAAGTTTACCTGGCCATTTGCCGTTATAACCATCATTAGTTTGATCGCCGTTCTGATCGTTGGGCGAAATGTCTCTGGAGCTACGCGATGGATCGATCTTAAATTTATCCGATTCCAACCCTCTGAACTTGCCAAACTTTCAGTTATCTTTTTTTTGGCCCATTATCTTTCGGAGCTTGGCAACGGTATCAAGCGATTTGTTCCCGGTGTGCTCATACCATTGATATATACTGGAATCATCGGTTTCTTAATCATGAAGGAGCCTGATTTTGGAACAACAATATCCATCTTTGTTATTCTCTTCGCGATGCTTTTTGCAGCGGGTGTCCGGATGCTGCACCTAAGCGGATTTGCCGTAATGGGGGTTGTCGCAGGCATATTTCTGGTTATTGTCGAGCCATATCGTTTAAAACGGCTTTTTTCCTATATCAATCCCAATGCGGATCCCCACGGATCCGGATGGCAGATCTTGAATTCCTTATATGCCATCGGATCCGGTGGCCTCTTTGGGTTGGGCTTCGGTCGGAGCCGGCAGAAGTTTTTTTATCTTCCAGAGCCTCATACCGATTATATCTTTGCTATTATTAGCGAAGAGTTGGGTCTGATCGGCGCTGTAGCGGTTCTCTTTCTCTTCCTGTTTCTGGCTTGGCGCGGATTCCGCGCGGCGGTTACGGCTCGAGATGCCTACGGTTCATTATTGGCTGTGGGAATAACCTCGTATGTTATCTTTCAAGCCATCATCAATATTGCGGTGGTAACCGCCAGTCTGCCTGCCACTGGTATTACGTTGCCATTGATCAGTTATGGGGGGACCTCGCTCTGGATCACCCTGATTTCTTTGGGGATTTTGCTCAATATCTCAAAAGGCGGGGAACTTACTCGTGAGAGTTAATCATAATACTTAAAATTGGCATTGGGAAAATAGAGGATATCCAAGAAAAAAACACGAAAAAGCTTTTGATGCCCAATTTTCGATAGTTATCAAGCGATGGTGGTGAAACACGATGCGAATATTGATTGCCGGAGGAGGTACCGGTGGTCATATATACCCTGGAATTACATTGGCTCAAACCTTGAAGAAGAAGGATCCTTCCCATGAGATCCTCTTTGTCGGCACCGAACGTGGGCTCGAGGCGGACGTGGTGCCGCGAGCAGGGTTTGACGTTCATTTACTGAAATTATCGGGGATCCCTCGAAGGCTTTCTTGGAAGATGCTCCTTGCGATGGTTCGGGCGGGTCGGGGGATGTTCGAAACGGTTAAGTTGATCCGTTTATTCCGACCGGATGTTGTGGTTGGAACAGGGGGGTACGTCTGTGGACCGGTGGTGCTCTCCGCTGCTTTGATGGGTCTGCCAACCGTCATCCATGAACAGAATGCATTTCCAGGAATTACCAATAGAATCTTGGGACGTTTTGTTCGCCGTGTATTCTTGGGTTATGGGGCGGCGGCAAAGTACTTTTCTGCAAAGAAGATTCGTGTGACGGGAAATCCGATTCGGGAGGCCATCGGGGCGGTTCCCCGGGGAGAAGCTGCTGAAAGGCTAGGCGTTTATCAGAGCAATACCACGATGATGGTCTTTGGCGCAAGTCAGGGAGCTCGTAGCATCAATCAAGCACTTCTCGAATCGCTGCCAACCATTGGTTTGAAGTATCCGGAATTGCAGATATTGTGGATTACGGGGCAGTCCAACTATGAAACCGTCAAAGAAAATCTCGCAAAAATATTGGACGAAAAGTCCCGCCGAACCATCCATGTCTGGCCATATCTTTACAATATGCCCGACGCTTTTGCAGTATCGGACTTTGTCATCGGGCGCGCTGGCGCCATTTCGTTGGCGGAGATTACGCGCCAGGGATTGCCAGCGATACTTGTGCCTTATCCGCATGCGACGGGCGATCATCAAACTTATAATGCCAAGGTTTTAGGCGATGCGGGAGCGGCCTGGGTCGTAGCGGATCGATCGTTTAATGCAGGGGTTTTGATGGACTATTTGAGACAGTTTATGGACGATCCGGTACGCCGCGAGAAAATGCGCCTCGCCAGTCTTGAACTCAGTCATCCATCGGCTGCCGAAGATTTGGCCGATGAAGTCATCGCCCTAGGAAAGCCGAAATTTTAGGGAATCGGCGCACGAAATGTAGAATGTCGAAGCCAGACAGGACAAGCATCGTTTGGATCAACCCCATCGTTTTGGAGGTCAATCCTCTCGAATCGACGACTGTCACGGAAATGGTCCCGGAAACATATGATCACTATTGTTCATGATTTGTTAATGTAATTTAAATGCTGATGAATTTCGTCCTCAGCTTGCGGAGGTGACTTCCTGGTGGAACGGCTCCACATTGTCGGTGGCCGTCGGCTCTCCGGACAGTTGCGTATCAGCGGCGCAAAGAACGCCGTTCTTAAACTGATGGCAGCTGCTCTGTTGGCCAGCGACGTCTGTATCATTCGAAATGTTCCCCAGATTCGGGATGTCGAAGTCATGGTCGATGTCCTTCGCTCGATTGGCGTGGATACACGGTGGGACGATCCGTCTACGCTTTGTTTGGATCCGCGCCAAGGAATTATGGACTCACCCCCCGATGGACTGGTTCGGGAGATGAGGGCATCCGCTCAGGTTATGGGCCCGTTGCTAACGCGAATGGGTCGTGTGAAGTTATTTCAGCCCGGTGGGTGTGTTATCGGCCAGCGACCTATTGATCTTCATCTCAAAGGGTTTCAAGCTTTAGGGGCCGAAGTGGTGGAAGAGCATGGCTATGTCTATGTTCAAGCCAAAAAGCTGCATGGCGCCGAGATTCATCTGGATTTTCCAAGTGTAGGCGCGACGGAGAACATCATGGCTGCGGCGATCCTTGCCGAAGGGACAACGGTTATCCGCAACGCTGCTAAAGAACCGGAGATCATCGAAGAACAAAACTTCTACAATCGGTTGGGTGCTCGAATTCGAGGCGCTGGAACCGACATGATCCGGATTGAAGGCGTTTCTTCGCTTCAACCGAAACCCATTGATTATACGGTTATTCCCGATCGGATCGAAGCGGGCACCTATATGATGGCAACTGCGATGACCGGTGGAGATGTGGAACTCGATGAGGTGATTCCTGAACATCTGGATTCACTCATTGCTAAACTGCGCGAGACGGGCGCCGAAATTACCGTCGCCGAAGAGCGGGTTCGCATTCGTGTTGATCGTCCTCTTCGAGCCACGGATGTTGTAGTGTTGCCGTATCCCGGTTTTCCCACCGATCTGCAACCTCAGATTGCCGCCTTACTTTCGATGGCCAATGGCACCAGTGTGTTGACGGAAAATGTCTTTGGCGGAAGATTCCGCTATGTTGACGAATTAACACGGATGGGCGCCAATATTCGAGTGGAAGGTCGGAGCGCTGTGGTCAAAGGGGTATCCCGTTTGACAGGAGCTTCAGTGATTGCTCCTGATCTACGGGCAGGCGCCGCTCTGGTCATGGCAGGTCTTGCGGCAGAAGGCGAAACGACGGTTGAGGGCGTGATGTACCTCGACCGAGGGTACGAAAATATAGAAGGCAAGCTTCAATCCTTGGGCGCGGATATATACAGGGAGTCCGAGGATAGACAAGAGCTCGAAGTGTCGATATAATCTTTTTTCTTGTCATATTTTTCTTCTCTCCTCGTACATTTATAAGGAGTCGTCCACGTTGACAATCTGCTTTCTTCTAAGGATCGAAGGCTGAATGAAGGTGGACGAAGGGGTGTTTTCGTAAGAAATATCCCAGTTTGGAAGAGGAGGGAAGGAAGAGTTGGAACGGACGAAAGTGAAAGCCATTACCGGATTGTTGACTAAAGCGGCGGGTCTTGTTTTCTTTGCTTTTTTAGCTATTTCCCTCGGAGTAATTTTTGGGTATCTCTTTGAGGACTGGGTCAAAGAAGGTCCTGGCGCAGCAGTCCAAGCACCGATCGAGAGCGGATTGGAGTACCCCTTGACGGTCGATGATTCTGAACCTGTGAAATCCACTCCCGATGTAAAACCCACAACGTCTCCGGTGGCACCAGCGATACATTATAAGGTTAAGGTGGGACCCTTTGCCACAAGGGACGAAGCAACGAAGTCTGCCAGTCAATTAGAGTCGGCGGGTTACCCGGTCTATGTCAGCTCCCAAGCCCCATATACGGTGCAGGTTGGAGCGTTTTCCAGCCAGGAAAACGCGGATCGTCTGACCAGCGAGCTGAAGAGCAAAGGTTATACCGCCTTTGTCCAGCGATAAAAGACACCAGCCCAAACAAAACTGTGACGACAATCTTCGGGAGCAGGATATCCCGACAGATTGTCGTATTTTTATAGAAAGAGCACGTGTCATTGTGATGGAAATGTATATCATCCACCCAAACAGGATCGTTTCGTACTAAAACGGCAATGGATAAGATGGAAAAGAGGAGAATTGAGGATGAAGTTGTCAAAGGTGAAGGAGCTATTGAATGCACAAGTCTTGTCTGGAGAGACGATTCTGGACCAAACGGAAGCTTTATCGGCTTGCGGTGCTGATCTTATGAGCGATGTATTGGCCTTTACTAAAGAGAAAACCCTGCTTTTAACGGGGTTGACCAATCCGCAGGTTATCCGGACGGCCGAGATGATTGACCTGGTGGGTGTGGTCTTTGTCCGAGGGAAACGTCCCGGCGATGATGTGGTGGCGATGGCCAGGGAACGTGAACTTCCCATTCTCCTAACGGATCTGCCGCTCTATGAGACCTGTGGACTGCTCTATGGTGCTGGAATGATCGGATGTAGCGCGCGCAGCGCTGCATCGGAACGGTAAGCCTATGAGTGAAGCGAAGATGGTTATGCGCTTCCCGGTGGAGGGAGGGGACTTTACCGCTGCGGGTGAAGCCTCTAGCCGGATAAAGAAGTTGTTACGGCAGATCGGCGAAGATGCCGAGGTGATTCGGCGGATCTGTGTGGCTTCCTATGAAGCGGAGATGAATATCGTCATCCATGCGAAACAGGGCGAGATGATCCTTCAAATGGAGGAGGATAAAGTGACTGTTACCGCAGAGGATGTGGGGCCGGGTATTCCCGACGTAGAACTGGCCATGAAAGAGGGGTATTCCACGGCATCGGATTATGCCCGCGAGATGGGTTTTGGAGCAGGTATGGGATTGTCCAATATGAAACGTTGTGCGGATCAAATGCGCATCGAAACAGTGGTTGGAAAAGGAACCAAAGTAAAATTAGAGTTTTTTAATTGCTGAACACATTGGAGCACGCTTTACTCAAAATCAACATCGCGTCGCATTTTTATGCGCTTCGATCTTGGATGAAAAGGAGTGGGCGGCATGGGAACCCGTTATCATTCAGTGATTTTGGACCAGGATAAGTGTAAGGGCTGTACCAATTGTATCAAACGTTGCCCAACAGAGGCGATCCGAGTCCGCGACGGCAAGGCGTTTATCCTTACAGAGCGTTGCATCGATTGCGGCGAGTGCATCCGGACATGCGAAAACCATGCAAAACGCGCTGTCGGCGATGAACTCGCGATGATTCGCCCCTTTGCATACCGTATCGCATTGCCTGCCCCCAGCCTATATGCGCAGTTTCGTAATGAAACATCCCCCTCGATGATCCTGGATGCCTTAATGAACTTAGGGTTTCACGAGATGGCTGAAGTTGCGGAGTCTGCAGAATTGACTACGGTGGCGATTCGTGAATACCTGACGGAGCATCCCGAATTGCCAAAACCGCAAATATCATCGGCTTGCCCTGTGGTTGTCCGGTTGATTCAGATGAAGTATCCCACATTGATTCCCAATCTGATTCCAATCGAACCCCCATATATTACCACAGCCCGGAGGGTGCGGGAACGTGTTGTCCGGGAGTTGCGCTTAAGTCCGGAGGAGGTTGGGTTATTTTTCATAACCCCATGTCCGGCCAAGATCACCGAGGTGAAGGCGGAAGATTCTTCAATGCCCCTCATCAATGGCGCAATTCCCATATCAGCGATCTTTGGCGAGCTTAAACGAAATCTGGTGTCCCCGCATGAGGCAAGAACTCGGTCACGTACCACTGGAGTGGGTATTGGTTGGGCACGGGCTGGTGGAGAGAACATGGCCTTAGCGATGGAGAACGCTTTATCCGTCGATGGGATCCACAATGTTTTGGGTGTCTTGGAAGAGATCGAATTGGAACGCTTGACAGATGTGGATTATCTGGAAGCCCTGGCTTGCCCCGGAGGTTGTGTCGGCGGTGCTTTGACCGTGGAAAACCGCTTTGTGGCAAGGGTCAAGATCCGGAAATTGGCGGAGAAATTTCAAAACTGCGATCTCCCAGAGGAAGTTCGACAATTAGGAAAAAGGTTATACCGTCAAGGATTTATGACGCGCAAGGGAATATTGCAACCCCGAACGGTGCTACAACTCGATGATAATTTGGCGGATGCCATTCGGAAGATGGAGAAGCTCGAGTCCATTTTGGAAGCCTTGCCTGGCCTGGATTGCGGTTCCTGCGGTTCGCCAACCTGTCGTTCGTTGGCGGAGGATATTGTGCTGGAGATGGCGCAACCCTCAGATTGCGTGTTTATCCTCAGAGAGCAAGTCAATACCCTGGCAGAGGAACTGCTGCGCCTGGCTCAGTTACGCCCACGGGCCTTAAAGGAATCGGAGCCTAAGGAGGAGGATCAACATGACCCTGAATAATCTCGTTGAAGAATTGACGGCAACCGTTGCCACAGCTTCTGATGAATCCATGCAACAAAACGTGACTGGAGCCTATGTCTCCGATCTACTCAGCGATGTGATGGGCAATGCCCGAGCGGGTCAGGTCTGGTTGACGATCCAAACCCATCCCAACGTAGTGGCCGTCGCGCTTTTACTGAACCTTTCAGCCATCGTCTTCACCGCTGGTCAACAACCGGAGAAAGCAACTGTTGCCAAAGCGGTAGAAGAAGGGGTGGCACTGCTAACAACCCCCCTGAGCACATTTGAAGCGGGCGGCAGAATTCATGAACTGCTCAAGGAAGCCCGGGGATGAGTATGGAGTCGTTTGTCGGTGATCTTCATATTCATTCCGCACTGTCGCCCTGTGCCGAACGGGAGATGGATCCACCGCGTATCTTTCAACGCGCTCTCGAATTGGGACTTAACATGTTGGCTATTACCGACCATAATACTGTAAAGAACCTACCGGCTTTTTTAAGAGATGTCCCTCCGGATTTGTGGGTAATACCTGGAGTTGAACTTCAGACCCGGGAGGAGATACATCTCTTAATCCTTTTTGACGGGTTGGATACCGCGATGGATTTCGGTCAAGAGATGGCGGGCTATCTACCGGAACAACCCAACATACCCGCCATATTCGGAGAGCAAATTCTCTTGGATCGTCAGGGTATAGCCGTTGGAGCGCATCATTCCATGCTTTTAACCTCGGTTAATCTGAACTTGACCGATGTATTACAGCGGATTAAAAGTTATGAAACGCTTTGTTACCCCGCCCATGTGGATCGAAAGGCTTACAGCATCCTGAGCCAATTGGGATTTCTCCCAAGCGAACTCCCTTTGCCTACGGTGGAGATCTCCTATCGCATTAATGCCGATGAAGCTGAACGTTTGTTCCCTGGTGTTCAGTGGGTTCAATCGTCGGATGCCCATCAGATCTCTGAACTTGGTAGAGGATGTTCTTTGTTTCAATTAGAGGAGAAATCATGGGAGGAGTTAAAAGCCGCTTTTTTTTGTAGGGAAGGTCGCTCTATCCGGGTTTAACAGGAAATTAACTTTGGAAAACATCTCCGAATAGTTGCGTGGGTTAATAAAACATGATAAGCTGGAACGTGGATGTAACATTGGAGCGGTTTTGCAACGTTTTTCTACCATTGCTGGGTGAATGCCAGGAAAGGATAGGGGAAAAGGTTGGAGTATACCGTTCACGGATATTAATCAAGGATAGGGGGCACTTACCCGATGGCGGATTGTTGTCATGATTCTTCCTCGTCTGGCATGGAAAATGATGATCGTTTTAGCCGATTGGACAAGATCATCGAACGTTACAAGGGAAAACCGGGTGCTTTAATTCCTGTGCTGCACGAAGCCCAAATGATCTTCGGTTACTTGCCAGAGGAAGTCCAGATCCACGTTGCAGAAGGTTTGGAGACGCCTCTGAGTGAAGTCTATGGTGTCATCACCTTTTATTCGCTATTTACGCTAAAACCCAGGGGAAAACATACCATCGGCATCTGCATGGGAACGGCTTGCTATGTCAAGGGCGCCCCGGCTATTGTTGAGGCCATCGAAAAAGAGCTTCAAATTAAACCGGATGATACGACCGATGACGGTCTCTTTACCTTTACGATCACTCGATGCGTTGGCGCGTGCGGTCTCGCCCCGGTGATGACCATCGGTGAGGATGTCTATGGCCGATTAACCGCCGATAAGGTGCCTGATATTCTTAAAAAATACGAGGGTTAATTGTTGCGCTTTATTGTCAAGAAATAGACAATGTCAAAATGTGTGATTGAGCATGGGGTTTTGATAATTGGCCTGATGATGGTCGAGGATAAGGGGGTCCCATGAAAGAACTCTCCCTTCACATCTTGGATATCGTACAAAACTCCATCCGTGCCATGGCGACGCTTATAACCATTGAAGTCTCTGAGAATAGCGTCGATGATTGGTATACGCTGACTATTCGGGATAATGGTCATGGTATGACTGAGGAACAGGCTCAACGCGCCTTGGATCCTTTTTTCACAACCCGTACAACCCGTCGTGTGGGGCTGGGTTTATCTCTGCTCAAAGCTGCGGCGGAACAATGCGATGGTAAACTCAGTATAACCTCCGCTCCTGGAGAAGGTTGCGAAGTCATGGCTGAGTTTAAACGATCCCACTGGGATCGAGCACCCCTTGGTGACATGGCGGAGACGATGATGACGTTGATTGCCAGTAATCCAGAGATCGACTTCTCTTATGTCCATCGGCTTAATGACCGGGAGTATCGTTTGGACACCCGGGAGATTCGGCAAGCACTGGAAGAACTTCCCCTGAACAATCCTGCGGTATTGATCTACATCAAGCGAGATGTTGCCGAAGGATTGACGGAGCTAAATAACTAAGAGACAAATTAGCCTTTAGTTCAAGGAAGGTAGGAGATGTGAAGATGGAATTGTACCGAGCCCATGTATTGGTCTGCGGTGGAGCGGGCTGCCTCTCGTCGGGTTGCAAGGCCGTCCAGGACGAACTCCTGAAAGAGCTTGCGGCGGAGGCTTTGGATAAAGAGATCAAAGTAGTCGTCACCGGTTGTATCGGCACATGTGATCTGGGACCATTGCTCGTTGTCTATCCCGAAGGGGTGTTTTATCAAAAGGTAAATCCGGAAGATATCAAAGAGATCGTTTCGGAACACTTGTTGAAGGGAAGACCTGTTGAACGGTTAATGTTTCGAAATCCGGCCACTGCTGAATTGATCCCTTCGTATCATGAGATCGACTTCTTCAGCCAACAAGTGCGTATCGCCCTACGGAATGTGGGTTTGATCAATCCCGAAATTATCGAGGAGTATATCGCCCGGGACGGCTACGCCGCTTTGGGCAAGGCGCTCACGGAGATGACGCCTGAGCAAGTCATTGAACTTCTAAAACAATCGGGACTTCGCGGCCGCGGCGGCGCGGGATTCCCCACCGGTATGAAGTGGGAGTTCACTCAGAAGGTGGATAGCGATCAAAAGTATGTGGTCTGTAACGCCGATGAGGGAGACCCTGGCGCTTTTATGGATCGCAGTATCCTAGAGGGAGACCCCCATTCGATCCTTGAAGCCATGGCTATTGCCGGATATACTATTGGAGCGAACCAAGGCTTTGTCTATGTCCGGGCCGAGTATCCATTGGCCGTCGAAAAATTGGGAATCGCCATCGGGCAAGCCAGAAAATACGGGCTCCTCGGAGAGAACATCTTTGGTACGGATTTCTCCTTTGATATCGAGATCCGGGTGGGCGCTGGCGCTTTTGTCTGCGGCGAAGAGACGGCGATGTTTGCCTCTATCGAAGGCAAACGCGGCGAACCCCGTCCTCGTCCACCGTTCCCTGCGGTCAAAGGGCTCTGGGGCAAACCTACGCTCAACAATAACGTGGAGACCTATGCCAATATCGCGCCGATCGTATTGAAGGGCGCAGAGTGGTTTTCTTCCATCGGGACCGAAAAATCCAAAGGCACGAAGGTCTTTGCCGTCGCTGGAAATATTAACAACACGGGTCTAGTTGAAGTTCCGATGGGAACCAAGCTGAAAGATATCATTTTCGGTCTGGGCGGCGGTATTCCCGATGGAAAACGTTTTAAGGCAGCCCAAACCGGTGGTCCTTCCGGTGGTTGTTTGACCGAAGAGCATCTCGAACTATCCATGGACTATGAGTCCCTTATGAATGCCGGTTCGATGATGGGCTCCGGTGGACTCATTGTGATGGATGAAGACACCTGTATGGTGGACGTGGCCCGATTCTTCCTCGATTTTACCCAGGATGAATCCTGCGGTAAATGTACGCCATGCCGGATCGGGACCAAACGGATGTTGGAGATCCTAACCCGCATCACCGAAGGCGAAGGTCGGGAAGAAGATATCGAAGCCCTGGAAGAACTGGGTAAGAATATCCGGTTGACCTCTCTCTGCGGTCTGGGTCAATCCGCTCCGAATCCAGTCTTAAGCACGCTGAAACACTTCCGTCATGAATACGAAGCCCATATCCGGGATAAACAATGTCCCGCTAGGGTTTGCCGCTCTCTGATGAAATATACGGTCATTCCGGAACTCTGTAAGGGCTGCGGTCTCTGTGCCCGGAACTGTCCGGAGAACATCATCAGCGGCGAGCCGAAGAAGGTCTACGTCATCGACCAGGAGAAGTGTATTAAGTGCGGCAAGTGTTTGGAGAAATGTCCATTTAAAGCAATTGAGTTCAAGTAAGATAGTTAACGAATTAGCCCCCTTCCCGTGACGGGAGGGGGGTTTTTTAGTGGTAAATAATCTCTCTCTTGTTCTTAGACGCGGAGAGAGTAACCTGGTGCCTTTGGTGGTAAGGGTTTGTGTTGATTTATAGGGTCGGAGTTAGACGTATTTTCTAGGTAGTCGGCCACGTCAGCGGGGTTGGGGCACGTGAAAGGATGAAAATGGGGAGACCTCTCTCTTGCTCTCCCCTAAAGGGGAGAGTAACCTAAGCCTTTGGTGGCAAGGGTTTGTGTCATTCATCCGGTCAGAGTTAAATACATTATCTAGGTAGTCGGCCACGTCAGCGAGCTGGGGCACGTGAAAGGATGAAAATGGGGGAGACCTCTCTCTTGCTCTCCCCTAACAGGGGAGAGTAACCTAAAGCCTTTGGTGGTAAGGGATTGTGTCGATTTATGGGGTTGGATTTAGATGTATTTTCTAAGTAGTCGGCCAGCACAATTCCCGTTTTGACATGAATGATGAATCTTGAAGTAAAGGAGAGAGGATGAGAACAAGGAATTCTGTAGTTGATATAGAAAGAATATTTAAAAAAGTATAATAATGAATGGAGACTTGAGGATGTCAGGTCAAATAAAGGTGATTACGCGAGGCAACCAATATGTAGATGTATTCTTTGAGTACTCTGAGGAGACTGTAGAAAAAATCCGTACTGTTCCAAGGAGAACATGGAATGAACGGAAACGATGTTGGTTTTTTCCAATGATTGAAGAGAGTGTTTTTGCTTTTCTAAATACCTTTGCCAATGATGGATTGGAAATGGACGATGAGTTTCGGCGAACGGTAAGTCAATGGCGTCTTGAAAAAGGCGGCTACTTGGAACAGATGGATCAGGAACTCCGACTTTCGGGCTATAGTCCATTGACTCGCGATGCCTATCGCTATCATCTCTTGGCGTTTTGCGATTTTTACTTTGGTGATGTCGCCGAAGCCGAGTATAGCGATGTCTTCAACTATCTTTTGCACCTTATCGATGTGAAGAAGGTATCTCGATCCTACGCGAATCAGGCGGTGAGCGCTATAAAAATCTTCTTCGAGCGAATACTTAAGCGGCCAATGGTCACGGAAGCACTCCCCAGACCTCGAAGGGAAAAGAAGCTTCCGGAGGTCCTAAGCCGTAACGAAGTGATGGCGATTATCAATGCCGCGAACAACCCGAAACACCGATTGTTGCTTATGCTGACTTATTCGGCGGGATTACGCGTCAGCGAGATCGTCAAGCTGCAACGAAACGATGTTGATCCTGAGCGAGGTTTGATCCATATTCGATCGGGAAAGGGGTATAAAGACCGGTATACAACCCTATCAAGAGTGGCCTATGAGGAGCTTGCAAAGTATATCGAATACTATCGCCCGGAATATTGGCTCTTTCCTGGCCCGAACAAGGAGAAGCACATCACCGGGAGAACCGCTGAAAAGGTCTTTGACCATGCGAGAGAAAAGGCGAAAATAGCAAAGGATTGTTCAATTCACACACTGAGGCATTCCTTCGCAACCCATCTATTGGAGAGTGGGACGGATCTACGGTATGTGCAGGAGCTGCTGGGGCACTCCAGACCAGAAACCACAATGATTTATACCCATGTAGCAAGAAAGGATATCCAAAGGATCCAATCGCCGTTGGATAGCATGGATGAGGAGTCGAAAAAAAGAAGCAACAAATAAAAAAAGATATGAATTTTACGAAATAAACTTCGTAAACATAGGAAAATACCATATTATGGCGAAATATTATTCGTAGAATAGTAGTTACACGAAATGGGGGGCAGCGGCGCTTTCGATGTTAAGCTATCGAAATAATTT
>OBJA01000830.1_pt1 | contig 24747 bp, 18 predicted proteins | sample 1519751 | NCBI WGS metagenome assembly OBJA01 (sample SAMEA3881238, study PRJEB22517) | soil metagenome | biome: lake sediment; feature: soda lake sediment; material: sediment, water from around vicinity | place: India | collected 2013-12-23 | depth 3 m
ACTCTTGACTCTTGACTCTTGACTCTTGACTCTCGACTCTTGACTCTTGACTCTTACCTTTCGCCTTGTTATTAATAGAACACGGATGACACTGATGTTACGGATTTACACGGATCAGTGCAAATCTGTTTTATCCGTAAAATCCGTGTGCTATCAGGAATCAGGCGAGAGGCGAGAGTGCAAATTTCCCGGGCGCTAAAACTTTGCGTTTTTTGCAACCTTATGCATCTTTGCGTGAAAGAACTACACACTACAAACTACACACTACAAACTCCCTGATATCCATTTCGCTTTGTGATTGGCAGATGGCAAGGCCTCTCTGTCTGAACAGTTGCGCCAGGTACTCCTGTTCGCTCTGGCCGGGGGTGGGGACGAAGGCTGTCCGGCACTCTGCAAAGTAAGCATCCATGATTGTGGAGTAGCCGGATCTGCTGATCACCAGCCGGCAGGTTTTCATCAATGCCAGCAGCTCTTCATCAGGGAGGTTCGGATATAACTTAATGTGTGCCGGCAGCTCTGTGTCTGCGGACTTACCGGGTGTGCCGGCAACTACAACCGCGCTTGTCTCCATCTCCTTAAGCTGTTCCAGAAGCAGGTTCAGGAATATTTCCCTCTGTGGCTCAGGGCCGGACACTATGCACAACAGCTCTGGTGGTTGCCGGATTTCAAAGTCCGGCTCCACCCAACGGAATCTCGATAACGGCCCGATATAATCGACATTCGGGTATGGCTTTTCTGGATGGGAAAGTATGCCAGCCAGTCCCGGAAACTCTGCAAAGTCGGGTACCCAGCACCTGTCGTGCCGGCTTATGAACCACCGGTTCAGCCTGTTGACGATGGACATCAACAGGGTGTCTCTTCGTTTAGGGGGCAACAGCCTGAGCTGGTGGGTGATGATAACGGTGGTGCAGTGACGGCTCCAGAGGCCAAACCTGTTGTCGGAGATGACCAGGTCGATGCTGTGTTCCCTGATAATTCGCCGCAATGCGTGGTGCTCTTTGATGATTGCTCTTAAAAGCGCCGGCGCCGATCGTAGCATGGCCATCATAAACGCATCATTGCGCGGGTATCTTATCCTGTAGCCTGGCAGCTCAATGAGCCGCAACTCCGGGAAACGCTGACGGAGCCAACAGGCTGCCACTCCATCCGATCCCAGGATGATACTCGCCTCCGGATACTGCTTCTTAAGCCGTAACACCACATCTGCAGAACGGGTCGCATGACCAAGACCCCAGTTCAGCGGTGCTACAAATATCGATTTAGGTTCAAATGAGAGTGCCGGCAGTTCCATCTCATCAAAAGTAAAAAAAGTATGCGTCGGTTTTTCCGTTTTTTCATTCTCATTCATATATACATCAAAAAATGTGTGATGAGCAGAGAGGATGAGCTTGTTTATCAGATAGGAGTGACACTGCTTTCAGATATAGGCCATATATCTGTGAAGAAACTGATTGCTTACTGTGGCGGAGCTAAGGAGATTTTTAATCAGAAGAGGAAGTTTCTTCAGCGCATTCCGGGGATAAACAGAAATATGGTTGAGAGCATTTGCAACCAGAGGGTGCTGGAGCGAGCGGAGGAGGAGCTGGTTTTCATCAGGAAGAACGGCATAACTCCGCTCTTCTATTTGTCGCCGGAGTACCCTGACAGGCTGAAGCATTGTGCCGACAGCCCTGTGATGCTATATTTCAAAGGCAACGCAAATCTTAATAACTCAAGGGTCATTGCCATTGTCGGGACGAGGCTGCCGACGCAATATGGTCTGCAGCAGTGTGAGGAGCTTATTGCCGGTATCAGTGAGCATCAGGTTGTTGTGGTGAGCGGACTGGCTTATGGCATCGATGCATGTGCACACAAGCAGGCGTTGCAGTGCGGGATGACGACCGTCGGGGTTCTTGCGCACGGCCTCGACAAGATCTACCCGCCCGTACATCGGTACATTGCTGCGAAGATGCTTGAGCAGGGCGGGCTGCTGACTGATTACATCTCCGGCACCAACCCCGACAGGCAGAACTTCCCCAGCAGGAACCGTATCGTGGCAGGCATGTCGGATGCTGTGATAGTGATTGAGTCGGGTGTGAAAGGTGGCGCACTCATCACCGCCGATATCGCCAACTCCTACAGCAGAGATGTTTTTGCCATCCCTGGCAGAATCAATGACGCTGCCTCATCAGGCTGTAACCTCATGATAAGCGAAAACAGGGCAGGCATACTGCTGGGCAGTGAACATCTGGCTACCCTGATGGGGTGGAATGACAGGAAGAAGAAATCACAAAGACAGCAGGAGATCTTTATAAACCTCTCTGATGATGAGGAGCGTATCGTTAATGCCATAAAGCAGTATTCGGAGCCGGTCATCGACAAGATTGCACTTCACTGTGCCATCCCCGTAAGCAGAACAGCCTCGCTGCTTCTCGAACTCGAACTTAAAGGAGTGGTGAGATGCCTCCCCGGCAAGAAATACTGCATGAGTTGAGAGGGCGCCACTCTGAAAGAGGTCGCCGCGTTCAGGACTTCGGTCAAGCACCTGTGGGCATCTCTTCTGCTCCTAACTCTGCAGAGTATTAAGGCGATCAAAAAGGTTCTTCTTGTAGAGCCCTCCGACAGGAAGCACCTTCATCTTACCTTCCATGATCAGTTCGGGGAATTTGAGGGAGTGTATCTTGTCGATCCTTACGATGTAGGAGCGGTGGATCCTCACGAAGTCATTCTCCGGAAGGATCTCCTCAATACCTTTTATTGTTGAGTGGGTTGTCACCGAACCGGTGGTTGTGTGTATGATGACATAATCCTTCAGGGCTTCAATGTAAAGTATCTTGTCGAAGTCGATGCGGTTATGGCGGTAGTCGGCTCTGACGAAGAGGCATCTGGTGCTTTTGATCACCTGCCTGGAAGGGTTCTGGTGTTTGTTGAGAGCAATCTCAATTGCAGCGTGAAGGGTCTCCGGCCGGAAGGGTTTGATCACTACCCCAAGCGCTTCGGAGGCAGTGATCTCCCTGATCAGGTCGCCGGGAATCTTTTCAGCCAGGAAGATTACAGGGATCCCGTAAAGGTCGTATAGCATCGTAGCTGTCTCTATGCCGGAGAGCTCTCCGCTGAGAAAGGTGTCTGTAAGAACCAGGTCTGGGGGGTCGGTTTCTGAAATTTTAAGCACCTCCTCCCCGGTGCTGACGATCTTCTGAACGTTGTATCCCAGTTCCTCCAGAGTGTGGCGTATGTCGACAGAGACGTTGTGGATGTCCTCTGCAATGAGAATGTTGATCTTTTTCATTATGCGGTTTTTTGCTATCACAAAGATAACACAAAACCAGATTTCTGACGACCAAAGCTAAAATTTCTTCGGCAAAACCGCTACAAGAATATCGTATTAATAAAGAGTCAGCCGGGAAGCAGGGGTTGATTTTTTCACCACAGATCCGCCGGTTGTCGGACACGTTACCCAGATTCACACAGATTTTTGGTTCCCGCAGAATCCATGACCAAAACTTTTTTGGTAAAATATAATTGCTAACAAATAAGTCTATTATAAAAAATGCTTTTCCCAAGATAAAATGATTTCAGCGATTTCTGCGTAGTTTCGGCGCATTTCAGCGGGAACTTTTTTTGGTTCCCGCTGAAATGCGCAGAAATACACGCAGATATGCGCAGATTATTTTTTGCAAAAGAGATTTGTTAGATGGAAAATCCGCAGAAATAAGCGTAGTAATACCCAGTTTTTTTACAAGAAGAGTTTTGTTAGACGGAAATCAAGTGGATGGCAGAAAAATAATCACAAACGATACAACAGCTATTGTCAGAATAATTGCTGCCAGAATCAAAAATCTGATTATTACTGCAGTTTTTCCAATCAAAGGAAACCCTGATGTGAATCTGTCAAACCAAACCGTTATTCCCGACGGTTTTTCAGGATTCTCAGGAAAATACCCTGATTCAGCTAAAATACGCACGGCATCATGATAATCATAGTCCCTGACCTGAACTTTTACCCCTCCAATAGCTGTGGAATAGAAACTATAAACCTGGGTTATGAATTCATCTTTTAGTAATACTTCCATGCCTCCGGATTCAAGGATAACTTTTGCAAAATGAGCTTCATGCGCATATGTGAAAGTTCTTATGGTTATCCAGTTACCCATTTTTTCATCGGTAGAATTTATAATCACTTTTACCTTTTTCCTTTTTCCTTTTGCCTTACTTAATGGAGGCTCCGTTCTGAACATCATCTCCTTCCGGAGTGACGAAGAACAGAGTTCCATCGCTGTTCTCTGCCATCAGGATCATCCCGTTGGAGGTTATGCCCCTGAGCTCACGGGGTTCGAGGTTGACAAGTATAGAAACCCTTTTCCCGACGATCTCTTCCGGCTTGAAGAACTCTGCAATACCGGAAACAACAGTCCTGATGTCAATGCCGGTATCGATGGTGAGTTTCAGAAGCTTCTTCGTTTTAGGTACTACTTCTGCAGCAGTTATAGTACCTGCCCTGATGTCCATCTTCATGAATTCATCATAGACAATATTTGGTTTGGCCGGTTCTGCCGTGGTGGTTGCCGCTGAGTTATCCTCGCGTGTCCTGGTCAGTTTGTCGATCTGTCGCTGGATCATATCATCTTCGATCTTGTCGAACAGGAATTCTGCCTTGTTGATGGCGCTGCCGGGTGCCAGGAGGTTGGCGCTGCCTGTTTCATTCCATCCTGCCAGGGGAACCTGCAGCATCGCCCTGGTCTTACCGGCGGTGAACGGCAGGAACGGTTCAGCCAGCAACGAGATGTTGGCACATATCTGCAATGAGATGTTCATCACGGTTTTAACCCTCTCTTCATCCTCCTTTATCTTCTTCCAGGGTTCATTATCGGTGAGGTACTTGTTGCCGAGGCGTGCCAGGTTCATCAGTTGCGACAGGGCTTCACGGAACCGGAACTGCTCCAGGCTTGCGGCAATCCTGCCTGGATACTCACCCAGTTGAGCCAGTACCTGCCGGTCTTCATCATTTACGGCTGCACTCTCTGGGACTATCCCGTTGTAGAATTTGTGGGTAAGAACGACAGTGCGGTTTATCAGGTTCCCCAGTATTGCGAGGAGCTCGCTGTTGTTCTTTGTCTGGAAGTCTTTCCAGGTGAAGTCATTGTCTTTCGTTTCCGGGGCATTTGCCGTGAGCACATACCTGAGCACATCCTGCTTGCCGGGAAACTCCTGCAGGTATTCGTGGAGCCATGCCGCCCAGTTCCTTGATGTGGAGATCTTGTCATTTTCGAGGTTGAGGAACTCGTTGGCAGGTACGTTGTCGGGCAGGATATAGCTGCCTTCGGCTTTCAGTATTGCAGGGAAAATAATGCAGTGGAAGACGATGTTGTCCTTCCCGATGAAGTGTATGAGTCTGCTTTCGGGATCCTTCCAGTATTTTTCCCAGTCTCCGGTGAGCTCTTTGGTGGCGGAGATGTATCCAATGGGTGCATCGAACCATACGTAGAGCACTTTGCGTTCCGCACCTTCAACCGGCACTTTCACACCCCAGTCGAGGTCTCTGGTGACCGCCCTGGGCTGCAGCCCCTGATCGATCCATGACTTGCACTGCCCGTAAACATTGGCGCGCCAGTCATCCTTATGCCCTTCGAGGATCCACTCCTGAAGCCAGGGGGTGTAGTCATTGAGCGGCAGATACCAGTGTTTGGTCTTTTTCCGCACAGGTGTCGTGCCGCTGAGGGCAGACTTCGGCTGAATGAGCTCTTCGGGGCTGAGGGAAGTGCCACACGATTCACACTGGTCGCCGTAGGCCTTCTCGTACTTGCAGTGAGGACAGGTGCCGGTGATATAGCGGTCGGCAAGAAACTGCCCTGCCTCTTCATCGAAATACTGGTCCGTTGTCTTCTCAATGAATTTCCCATCACGATGGAGCTTTGCGAAGATCTCCGACGAGGTCTCGTGATGGATTAGGTTTGAGGTACGGGAGTATATGTCAAAGGTGATCCCGAAGTCTGCAAAGGAGTCGCGTATCATTGTGTGGTACTTGTCGACAATTGCCTGAGGCGTGGTGCCTTCATCCCTTGCCTTGATGGTAATGGGAACTCCATGTTCATCAGACCCGCAGATAAAGACAACATCCTTTCCGCACATACGGAGGTACCTTACGTAAATGTCGGCAGGAATATAGACTCCGGCAAGGTGCCCGATATGAATTGGGCCATTGGCGTATGGCAGTGCTGATGTAACGGTGTAACGTTTGAACTCTTTAGTCATGGATTGCGGTTTTTATTGAATCCGCAAAATTACTCATTTTTTTGAGTGACGGGGGTGTTGGGAATGCGGGGCAGAATATTTAAAGGTGGATTACACATCATATCTCTCCCGGCACCTCATAAAAAAAGAGATCGCCGTTTCATTGCCTCCGGTAAAACAATGCCATGGATATTTTTGGTTACCCATACATATCAAACCGGCAATCTCATTCTGACACTTTTTTCGATACTTGCATCAATCCTATTTCCTGACATAGTGCTTATAAAAAGTTTAAGATCTGTTGCTTGCTGTTTTGACTTAATAAATAAGCGAATTGGTTTATTATTTTTTGATGATTGATTTTTATTGAATGCTATCAAATTTCGTGTTCCATCGCGAAATCCAGAGCCCGTGAAAAAAATATCCATCTCCTTGGGCTCTCCTTTATAACCACCATATTTTATGATAAAAGCACATTTCTCTAATATTCTTGAAGAATTTATGTAGTCGATCAGGACTTCTCCATTTGAATAAATTGTAATTGTACCGGTTTTAATGAAGTACAAATCAGAATATCTAAGTAAAAGAAATAAAACCAGGAAGACAACGAATGTAATTCTTGCCGGGTTATGCCATTGCAGAAAAGGAATATATAAGCATAATGGGATAGTTAGATATATCAACAGGATTGAAATGATAATTACATAATAAGAGAAATTGTATTTGATAATATCAATCTCGATTTGCTTGGGATTCATCTTTGTTGGATTTTACTCACTTGGGGTAAGCTAAACTATTATGATTCATTTCTGATTCCGGTTCCGGTTATTGGCTATTTTACTTTCCTGTGTGTAAAGTTAGCGAAAAACAATAGCAATATCAAAGTATCGTCCCTACAGGACTCTGGAGCGTTAGTGGGCTATCGTTCCCCGGGACGCTGCCCCGGGCTAAGTTATTTATGCTCTACGAGCAATTTTGTTAGATGGAAAAGCCGCAGAAATACACGCAGAAATGCGCAGAATTTTTTGTAGCATATATTTTTAAAAACTGTTATCCTGAAAAAATATGCTTTCACTGAAGCAGATACCTATAGCCTCGTATTAATAGAACACGGATGACACTGATGTTACTGATCATAACGGATCAGTGCAAATCCGTTTTATCCGTATAATCTGTGTGCTATTTTTTGGAATCCGGGTTTTATTTCACGCAAAGCCGCGAAGCCGCAAAGCAGGTTGGTTCTACAAACTACAAACTACAAACTACAAACTACAAACTACAAACTAACACAAACGCTTCCCCGGATATACAGCAAGTTAATCCCGTCGGGTATTTTCAATCATAGTATTCAAAAGCCCGTATCTGGCGGCGGACAGTCTTGCCTTTATGGATTTGATCCAGGGTAGTCCAGTTTACATGAGCATCATATTCCCGCCGGTATTCACCGGTGGTATTTATCATTCCGTTTTCATCAAGCTCCTCACCAAGGTAGGTAATGTCAACCTCTTCTGTTCTTCTGCCTGATTCATCAAACTTGCTGATCTTTTCACTCTTGAGAATGCCGTCGTTGTACTCCTGCTCCCTGATAATATTGCCCTTCGTATCATACTCGAAGATCATTTCACTTACTTGAGTGCCATTTTGGTAATGCACCTGATGTGTGAGATTGCCCAATGAATCATAACGATATGCGGTGATTGTGCTGTGAAAGGCATGATGATGGCGCGGGCTTACCCGGAAATTGTTATGGCTTATCTGCACAAGCCTGCCTTCATGATCATAATTGTAAATCGTTTGATTTATCAGAGTGTCGTCCCGGTCCCGTGTGCTTATCCTTTCGACTTTTCCGGCAGAATTGTAATTGTAAATGGCTTTCCCGTATGGTCGTATGCTGTCGGTTCGTGTATCAAAACGATGAATCTCAGTGATCTCCCCGGCATCATTATAGTAGCGGCGTGTGATGCTCTTTGTTGTTCTGGAAGGCAAGTGGTAACTGTAATAGACCTCCTCAATGACATTGTTGTTTTCGTCATATTGAGTTGTTTCGAAAGGCACAAATTCCGCTTTGGAATTCCAATAACCTCTTTCAAGCTGGTTGCCTTTCGCGTCAAACCTCAGTGTCCAATGGAGCTGAATAGTGCCATCCCTGTTGTACCATTTCCTGTCTTCTTCTTTGATTCCGGTTGTGCTGTCCGTCTTGAATACCGACAACTCTGCAACAGATCTGTCACGCCGCATCACAAGGGATTCGGAAATATTGCCGCTCAGATCATAAATGTTTTTGTGAATGATCGCTTTTGGATATTGCGCTTCAATCTCCCGGGTGTCCGTTTGATTTTCGATGGTTTGATGGATGAAGATCTCAACCGACAAGGTGTCTTGCCCATCAATATCTGAATATCGCACCTTCTCCCTGAGCCGTCCTTTAGAATCGTACGACCTCACTTCCCGGGATCTCAACACAAGGTCATGTTCATATTGCAAAACCTCAATCAGATTGCTGTCCGAATCGTGCCTTTCGATTTTGTAAGGGTTTCCGTCCTGAAACCAATCGGTTGTTGTCGATATTCCTGTGACCGGATCATATTCGAAAGTTGTTCTGCGCACTATTGTATTATCAGGCTGCCAGTGCCATCCGGGAGCTTCTCTGGTCAGGCTTTTCGCCAGGTTGTTTTGTGAGTCATATTCGTTCTCGACATATCGTATCAATTCCCCTTTATAGTTGTATTGCCATGTCTTTGTTGTTAAACCGTTGTTGAGGTTTATGACATCAGTAAATGGTATGTCTGACCAATCAGACCAGGATTGCCGGATCTCCCTGGTCATATTCCCCTTTCTGTCATAACAAATGATATTCGAACTCCTCAATTTGCCACCACTATAATAGCTTCTGCCCGTCATCCGCCCTCTCTTGTAGGAGTAAAAAGTCTCCTGCACTATGCTGTCTCTTGCATCATAGCTTGTTTTCCTGATTATGTTGCCTCTTTTATCACAGTTAAAAACCTCCCTGCTGATTATTAATTCATTGCTGCCGGACACTGTTTGCGAAATCATATTTCCACGCTTGTCGTAACCGTAGATGGTTCGCCTGTTCAGGCTTCCATCATGGTTATAGCTTATCATCTCCACAAGCTGATGCTTCTGATTGTACCTGTAAATTGTGCTTTCCGAAATATCTCCATATCTGAATTCTCTTTCGCTGATCAGGTTGAAGGCTGAATCGTATTCAAAATGGATTGACCGTGATTCAATGCCTGCCTGGTTAACGAACCGAACGCTCATCAGGTAATTGCCGGATGAATCGTAATCATAGTTTGAAATTCCGGCAACTGAACCATCGGAGAAATACTCAACAGATTCCGTCAGCTTAGCTGTCCGGTTGAAGGTGTACTTATATTGAGGATAATGATAGGTATAAACGGTGTCTCCATTTCCGGGAATTTCGTTTATTGCGGGATTGATGATCAGAGATTCAGAGACGCTCTTTACATTTCCATATAACGCATAGTAACCGGCATCTCTTTGATACTGCTGTGCAGCAATGGTTTCCGCACACAACAAAACAACAATCCAAACAGCCAGAAATCTTAAGTGCATATAACAGAAATTTGCTTTTATACCTGAAGCCATTGATTCGACGATGACACTAATCCCACTTACCTGACAACAGTCACGGTGCCCTGTTTGCGGAACGGTTTGCCGTAGCCTCCATTGATGATGACTTCATAAACATATACACCTTCGGGGACAATTACACCTTTGAATGTTCCGTTCCAGCCCTCTTCAAAATCTGTTGTCATGAAGATTAACTGTCCCCAGCGGTTGTATATTGCCAGATGATACTCCTCAGTATAAATATCTTCTCCGACGGGTTTAAAGATGTTGTTGGTTCCGGAGAGCGATATAGCATTGGGGAAGTATATCACATTGCAGCTCTTGACGTACTGCATCAGGGATGTGTCTTTGGAGCAGGTTACACTACCTGAGGTGTTGCTGACAGTGACGGAGTAGAGGCTGTTTTGCAGAGGTGTGATAGTGATAGCGGGTGTTGTCTCTCCTGTGCTCCAGAGGTATGAGTCTCCGCCTGAGGCTGAGATGCTTGTCGATTTCCCCTTGTACAGTGTGTCGCCTTTGCAGATCGTGTCGGGTGGGGGCGGACAGAAGAAAAGATCCGGTGGCATAAAGGCAAAAGAGTACCTGGAATCCTCTCCCGCGGTAACAATCAGCGGAAGTGAAACAGCAATAATCAGAAGCCGTAACAACTGTGATCTTAATCTGATAACCACAACTCAAAGTTTATTCACCAAATTTATATCATTCAGCAATTAATAGCAAGAAAAAAACACTTCCTGGACTATTCATTCAATCATGAGTTTCTTTCACACAAAGATGCATAAGGTTGCAAAAAACACAAAGTTTTAGCGCTCGCTGCTTTGCGAACTTTGCTTCTTTGCAAACTTCGCGTTAAATTGCGTATGCTGGCATTTTCAAATATTATATTCCAAAAACATTTCAATCATTGATCAGCATGTGTCAGGGAAACATGAATCAGACGCTCAGTTATTCTGGATGGAAAAATACCAATGAAGCACCCTGATCAGAAATCATCAAAAAATCCCTCACAAAATCGTCCGTTTTCCTGCACTTATGCATATATACCCGTTAGAAGGAGCTGTTGAAATCATATCAGAACATCAGCATAAATAAAAAAAGCGGTACGATGGCAGCACATAATGAAACAGGCGCCCAGGGGGAGGAGCTGGCGGCAATCTTCCTTCATAATCTCGGTTATGAGATCCTTGACCGGAACTGGCGGTACCGGCACTGGGAGCTGGACCTTATTGCCAAAGATGGCGACGTGGTTGTTGTGGCAGAGGTAAAGACCAGAAAGAGCCTCTATGCCGGCGAACCTGAAGTCTCTGTAAACAGGCAGAAACAGCGGACACTCATCAGGGCGGCTAATGCTTATGTAGTATATCATGGCATCAATATGCCGGTGAGGTTCGACATTATTTCTGTTGTGATAAAAGGAGAGACTCACACGATAAACCATATCAGGGATGCATTCTATCCGATGATGTGATGGGTTTAGGCGAGTGTTTGGGGAGGGTAATTGCGGGTTGTTGTTTTTTTGAAAGATGAAACTACCGGGACAAGGTGGAAAGGGATAATCCATGTTAACAGAAGCATAACAGACACATTGAATAATATTGTATCTTTGCAGCAGGATCATGGAATATTGATATTTTGAATTAAAAGGGAGAAACAATGAGCAGGAACAACGTTGGCCAACGTTTTCCGGAAGAGGGCAGAGGCCCTGACAAAGGAAAACCCGCTATGGGAGATAGCGGCAAAAGAGTTATCAGCGAAGGCGGTGCCGGTGATGGAGGCAGGAATAGTGGAGAGCGGAGGGATAGCCGGAGCAGAGAGCCTTATGAGCGTTCAGAACGCCGAAGGTCGGGAGACGGTCCGAGGATCATTAAAGCAGGAGAGAGGGGCACCCCACGTTATACGGGTCGTCCTGAGCCATCGAGGCCATCACGACCGGCTGATCGCAGCAGTTCTGATTCACGGCCACGGCAGCCATACAAACCGGGTCGCAGGCAGGAGCAGCCGGACAGAACCTCGCGTCCACCCTATGAAAGGGGTAGCAGGAGCGACAGGCCTCACCATCATGACGAAGGTAACCGCATAAACCCCTACCGGGACCGGCAACGGCCATTTAAGAAGGCCCCTGACAAGAAGAGGCCGGGCAAACCAAGGCCCTTCGGCCCGGGAGAGATGTATGCCCCACCACCTCACCCGGAAGGAATACGTATCAACAGATATATTGCAAACGCAGGCATCTGCAGCCGCCGCGAAGCCGATAAGCTGGTCGAGGCAGGTGATATCAGTGTAAATGGTGTTGTGGTCACAACCCTCGGCGCACGGATCGACCCCGGTGATGTTGTGGCATATAAAGGTGTTCCTATCAAAGGTGAAAAACCCAGGTATATCCTCCTTAACAAGCCTAAAGGATATATCACCACCAACGAAGACCCGGAAGGCAGGCCGACAGTGATGGAGCTCATTGCCGAATGTTGTAATGAACGGCTCTTCCCCGTCGGAAGGCTCGACAGGAACACCACAGGGTTGCTGCTGTTCACCAACGACGGCCACCTGGCCGAAAAACTTATGCACCCCAGAAACCTGGTTAAAAAGCTATACCATATAAAACTCGATAAACCCCTCGACAGAGAGCACCTGAAAAAGATCGCCAACGGCATTAAGCTGGAAGATGGCTGGATAAAAGCCGATCAGATATCATATGTGGGAGATATGGATGACCGGACCGAAATAGGGATGGAGATCCACTCCGGAAAAAACAGGATCGTCCGCCGCATCTTTGAATCTCTTGGCTATGATGTCATAAAACTCGACAGGGTTATCTTTGCAGGCCTGACCAAGAAAGACCTCAGGCGTGGCAAATGGCGCCATCTTACTCCTGAAGAACTCAACTACCTTAGGATGCTCTGAATCACAACTCCATTTTTTCACTTAACTGAAAAGATGAATTGATGACACAAACAACACCAGGCAAAAGAAAGCGGAGACTGAAGAAAATTCTGATTGCTACAGCCATCAGCGCAGGCAGTCTGATCGTGGTGATTCTGATTGCGGCCCTTTTGCTCCAAAGCCGGGTGAAGGAGATCCTGCTTAAAGAGATAAACAGGCAGCTTACCACAAAAGTGGAGGTTAAGTCTGTTGAGGCTTCGCTGCTCAAAAGCTTCCCGCAGGTAAGCCTGCAGTTTCATGATGTGAGGATACCCTCCCTGCCGGGTGATACCACCGGCCTCATCACCGCAGAACTCCTCTCTCTCCAATTTAGCATAATAGACATTATCAGGAAGAACTATTCGATCAGGAACATCATAATCAGCAATGGCAAACTGTCGATACTCTTAACTGAAGAGGGCAAGCTAAACTATCTCATCCTGAAGGAAGGTGATGAGGAGGGGGAGGCAATCTCTTTTGCCCTGCGGAAGGTGGTCGTGAGAAATGTTGACCTTGAATACCGTGACAGGAAGAACGATATCTACATCAATCTTTACAGCAACAGGTCAATATTCAGAGGAAACTTTTCAGCTGACGATTATAAGCTCAGGACAACCGGCAATATCCGTATTGATCAGCTCAGGGTTGGCAGCGACAGGTTCTTCAGCGGCCAGGAGGCGGTTTTGGATCTTGTAATGGATATCGATAACAGGCAGGATCTTTACACTATCAGGAAGGGCAACCTCGATGTTGAGGGGCTCCCATTTGTTGTCAGCGGGAAGGTGCGGAACATTTCAGGCAGCGAATCAATAGAACTCAAGATTGAAGGCAAGAGGATGAAGATAACGCACCTTCTTGACCTGCTGCCTGAAGAGCACAGCTTTGTGAAGAAGGAGTATTCGCCATCGGGCAATATCTCTTTCAGCGGTTCTGTCCGTGGTAGTTATGCAGGGAAGAACATCCCGGTGGCGAAGTTCGAATTCGGGATCGATGACGGAACCATAACACACAAATCTTCGGGGTTGAAGCTTACAGGCATAAAGTTTATGGCGGATTATGGCTACTCTGCTTCGGCAAACGACCTTGCCATCAGAAATTTTTCCGCTCTGCTGGGAGATGGCAGCATCAAAGGCAACCTCTCAATGGAAGACTTTAAGAATCCTGAGATAAAGACCGAGCTGCTTGCAGATCTTTCGGTTGCCGATCTGCTTGCTTTCTTTCCGATAGAGAACCTTCATGACGGGGAGGGCCGCATCAGGCTTAACCTCAAGGCTGAAACGGCATTGTCCCTCTCTGATGACTTCTGCATAACGCATCTTCTGCAGAGCCGTTCCAATGGTGAACTGGAGATGTCATCTGTCTCCTTCCGCATCAGCGAAGACATAAGGCGCTACTCAGGCTTCACCGGACGGATGCTCTTCGACAATAATGATGTGAGAGTCACAGATTTCAAAGCTTCAATAAATCAATCCATACTCTATTTTACCGGATACTTCCGGAATCTCTTTCCTTATCTGCTGATTGCGGATCAACAGCTTGAATTCAAGGGTACAGTGAAGTCAGCTGAGATGGACCTGCGCGACATCCTTTACAGTGGCACCCCGGCAAGCGGTAAGCCGGTGACGCTTCCTCACGGCATCAGCGGCTCAGTTGACCTGATCATTGATAAGCTGAGGTATGATCAGTTTATCCCGGAAGATATCAGAGGCACCGTGAGGATCAGTCCCGGCAATATCTATGCTGAAAAGGTGCGTATGAATGCATTCAACGGCAATATCCACGGAGCACTGTTGCTGTCACAACTGGCCGATGGCAGCTTCAGCTTTGATTGCGAACTGAACACTGCCAAAGCAGATGTCAGGCAACTTTTCAGGCAGTTCAACAATTTCGGCCAGGATGACATCACAGGTAAAAACCTGCGAGGTTTGCTCACAAGCAGGATAAGGATGCAGAGCAGGCTCACACCACAGCTTATCTTCTCAATACCAACACTCGACGCTGTCGGGGAAATTGTTGTCGAGAAGGGTGCACTGCTGGATTATGAACCGGTTAAGGCACTTGCGAAATACACCCGCCTTGATGACCTGTCGGATATCCGCTTCAGGACACTGCGCAATGAGATCCGTATTTCAGGAGAGAAAGTGATTATCCCGGAGATGATGATCAGGTCTGATGCACTTGACCTCTCGGTTGCAGGGACACACACTTTCGATGGAGTGATAAACTACCAGGTCAGCATGCTCCTTTCAGAACTTCTTTCAGGAAAGGCAAGAAGAGCGAACCAGCGAGACCCGGATATTGACCTTACCCGGCAGGACCATCGGGGAAGGCTTACTTTATACCTAATCATCACAGGAACAGTAGATGAGCCTGTGGTCAGATATGACCGGCGTGGCCAGAGGCAGCAGATCAGAGAAGAGGTGAAATCAGAAAAAGAGGAATTAAAGGAGCTCTTTAAACAGGAATTTGGTACTTTTAGCCGCAAGAATGAAAGGGTAGCAAGGCAGGCTGAAAAACAAAAAGAGGGCCTGATAATTATTGAATGGGAAGATGATTAAAACACCGTAAAACAACAAAAGTATGGAAATTGCTTACATAGTGGTGTTTCTTGGGCTGTTGATATTTTTATCACACTTCTTCAATGCAATTTTTGACAAGACGAGGATTCCCAATGCTTTTCTGTTGCTCACAATAGGCATCCTTGTAGGACCTGCAACTTCATTGATCAAGCCTGAGGATTTCGGGCAACTTGGCGGGGTATTTACCACAATAACCTTGATAGTTATTCTCTTCGAGAGTGGCATTTCACTGAAATTTCATGAAATACGCAAGGCAATAGTTACAGCTACAGCGCTTACGGTTCTCAACTTCATCCTGGCGATGGGGGTGATGGCTGTGCTCTTTTATTACCTTACATCACTGCGTCATATGGGGCCGCAAGGATGGATTGCTGCATTCTTTCTCGGTGCTATCCTGGGAGGCACATCTTCTGCCGTAGTGATTCCCATGGTCCGTCAGTTGAGGCTGGGAAAAAAAGGGCAGGCAGTCCTGGTGCTGGAGTCAGCTCTCAGTGACGTTCTTTGCCTTGTCGTCGGACTGGCATTACTTGATTCTATGAGAGCCTGGGAAGTCGATTTCTCTCCGCTTTTCAATAAAATATGGCAATCATTTCTCTTTGCTATCTTTATCGGATTGTTTGCCGGGATGATGTGGATATTCTTTCACAACCGGGTGCCCAGGCTTAAAGACTCCATGTTTTCTACATTTGCCTTTGCTTTTGTCGTCTATGGAATCACAGAACTTGCAGGCTTCAATGGAGGTATTGCAACACTGGCCTTCGGAATCGTAATGGGTAATGCTACCGCAATAACCTGGCTTAAACCGATGAAAGTACTCTATGGAGAAAAAACCAACAGAATACAGTTTCATGAACAGATGTTCTACTCAGAATTTGTATTCATACTCCAAACATACTTCTTTGTATATATTGGCATCAATATCCGGTTTGGTCATCCTTCAACATACATCATTGCATTGATTGCCGTGGCAATAAATATCCTTATGAGAACAGGTACAGTAAAGATTCTGCCACGTAAGAACCTTGATGCCCGTGACAGAACCATAATGTCAGTGATGTCTCCGAAAGGTCTTGTTCCGGCGGTTCTGGCATCTCTGCCGTTGTTCATGGGCATTGCCGGTGGTGAACTGATTCAGGAGGTTGCTTATGCTGTGGTTTTCGTAAGTATTATGATCTGTTCTCTTCTGGTAATGATGATCGAAAAAAGAGCAGGCGAAAAGAAAGAAGCAGCAATTTATATTAAAACTGATGAGGTAGAAGGATCGTTTGAGGTTATTGAGAAGTCCGATGAGGAGGAGGGTGAAGAAGGCGATGAAAGCAAAGGCACGGTGCAGGAGCCGTCTGACGGAGGAGACGATCAAAAAAGCAACGGGGAAGAAAACAAGTGATGAAACGTTACGCCAATATACGCTCATGGAGGTGGACTCTGCTAGGGTCTGCGGTGGTTATAGTATCAGCTTCTTTGCTTTATACGAACATGCTGGTGAGGAAGGTTAAGATCGAGGAGGAGAGCAAGGTGCGTATCTGGGCAGAAGCCATTGAGAGGCGCGTTTCCCTCGTGAATTATACTGATGATTTTTTTGAAAGGCTCAAGGATGTCGAAAGGCAAAGGGTAACGCTATGGGCAGAGGCAATAAGGCAGAAAGCGTTGCTGGTGAATTACACATCAGACTTCTTCGATAAGATCAGCAACGAAGAGCGTAAGCGTGTTGAGCTATGGGCAGAGGCAAACCGCATTGTTTCCAGGGCAGACACAGCTCAGGAGCTTTCGTTCTATCTGCAGATACTTGCCGGAAATACTACAATACCTATCGTAATTACTGATGAGGCAGGCAATATCCGTACTGCTGCCAATGTAGATTTCGACCCTGCCAAGGTGAGAGTGCTTTCAGGTGAACTCAAACGGGAGTTTTCAAACTACGCTCCTATTGTTTCTGACAATTTCGGACTTATAAACGTGATCTATTACAAAGAGTCAAAGCTATACTCTGAACTCAGGGGAATGCTTGATGAACTTACCGAATCATTTATCACTGATGTGGTTGACAATGCAGCATCTGTGCCAGTGCTTATTACTGACAGTGCCAGGAAACAGGTTGTAACATACGGCAACATTGACTCATCTCTGTTGACACCTAAGAATCTCCCTGTCTTGATTGAGATGATGGAGACAGACAACCCGCCAATAGAAATTGCATTGACCGGCAAAGGGAAAAATCTTATCTTCTATGAGAATTCGGTATTCTATAACAGCCTGAAGGAGATTCTTGATAATCATGTGCAGAAATTCCTGGAAGAGATAGTAACACACGCTACGGCTGTTCCGGTAATCATCACCGATGAGGACAGAAGCGAGGTTGTTGGTTATGGAGGAGGAGTGCACCCTGATGACTTTGACACACCGGAAAAACTGGAAAAGCTTGTCCGTTCAATGAGTTCTCACAACACCCCTATTGAGATCGATCTGCCTGTACAGGGTAAAAGATATATACACTATGAGGACTCATTCCTGCTTACACAGATAAAATATTATCCAATAATCCAGTTCCTTATCATCGGCATCTTCATCTTTGCGATATATGTGTTATTGAATATAACGCGGCGGTCGGAGCAGGACCAGGTGTGGGCAGGTATGGCAAAGGAGGCAGCACATCAGCTCGGCACACCCATCTCATCGCTTTTAGCTTGGCTGGAACTGCTCAGGATGAAAGAGTCCAATCAGTCAATTACCGATGAAATAGTCAAAGATGTCAAAAGGCTTGAAGCTATCACTGAAAGATTTTCCAAAATCGGAAGCATGCCCGCACTCAACCCCATCAATCTTTACAAGGTTATTTCAGAATCGGTGGATTATATGAAGATGAGGACATCCAGCAGGATTCGTTATGTTATCAATGCTGAGGAAAAAATGAAAAGCATCCTGGTCCCTGTTAACAAAAACCTTTTTCAGTGGGTGATTGAAAATCTCCTGAGAAATGCTGTGGATGCAATGGACAATGACGGCACTGTTACGATAACATATATTGAACAGGGCAGAAATGTTGTTATTGATATTGAGGATACCGGCAAGGGAATCCCGAAATCAAAACTTAAAATGGTGTTTACACCAGGCTATACAACAAAGAAAAGAGGTTGGGGCCTTGGTCTGTCGCTTTCAGAAAGGATTGTCCGCAATTACCACAAAGGAAAGATCTTTGTTCGTTCTTCAACAGTAGAAAAGGGAACTGTTTTCAGGGTAATACTCCGGAAGTAAACTTGACGAAGCAAGAGAGTATAATCGCAGTGGCCCTGTGTCTTAGAAATAATCGATTATTCAGCTTGTATATGTAAATAATTTGTACATTGCCGGCAAAATATCTTCAACAAACATTCAAGCTATTGGCAAACATTCACTAAACCTTTTTATTATGAAACGATTAATTAATCTGGTACTTATTATTGCAATGATCAGCATGAGCAGTTGTGTTGCGCTCTTCATGCCGGCAAAACAAAAGATCACAATTAATACCGGGAACGAAGATGCAACTGTTTATGTTGACAATATAGAATTTGGCAAGGGTTCATCCATTGTTAATAAAATCAAGAAAAAGGGAGTGCAGCAGGTTGTTGTTCAGGCACCGGATCATAAGGATGAGTACTATGTGCTTCTGCCGGTATCACGGCCTATTGCCTACTATCCCATGCTCATTGCAGATATCCCTTTTTTGTATGCACTTTATATAGACCCTTATCTTGACAAAGGTTTCAACTATAATCACTTGAACTATTTTCCCAGTCGTGATGAGTTTTTATACAGGCAGGATAATCAGAAATATATCAGCCTTGATGCAATTAAACTGGACATAAAAGATACCAGGCGTGATGATAATTTTTATGAGGTTAGATACAGCAATAATCTTATGCGCACATTCAAGGAGGCAGAGATTGCAAGGGAGGCTGCACTGCAGCGGAGGGAGGCCAGGGATCAGAAAAAGAACCGGGGCAACAGGCTTGAAACAGAAGACAACAAGGTGTATGCTGTTGACACTCAATTTTCGGTAAACATCCAGGGCTCACTGAAAGATATGGGCTATGTGGATACTGTCAACAAGGTTTTCCGTGACTTCAACAACACCTTGATTCTGGAAGGGTCAATCCTCAAAAGCAATGTCTTCAGGGTTAACAGCAAGCAGATGTATAATTATGGTAAGGCAAGGCTGGACGTGTTATGGAGAGTAAGAAACTCTTTCGGGGAATTGATAGACTCCTTGATGATAGTAGAGTATTCCGGTGATTTTGCCCCTAATTCAGGTTTTGTCGAGCGTATGTACACTGATGCCGTGAATGTATCATTCTATCGCTTGTTATCAACCAATCGTTTTGTTGATTTGCTTAAGATGGAGGATGATTTTTCAATAAAAGATCCTGTGCTTACTATACCTGCTGTAAAGAATGGTATTGCAGAGGTGGGTGATGCACTGGAGGCAAGTGTTATCATAAAGCAGAAGGATGGAAATCATGGTAGCGGTTTTGTGATCTCAAATGATGGCTACATACTCACCAATTTCCATGTAATAGCCGGAAAGACTCTGGATAAGCAGGCAGAAATCTCTGTAATACTCTCCTCAGGGGAAGAGATCCCTGTTGAAATAGTTCGTTACAACCGGATGAGGGATGTTGCGTTGCTGAAGGTGGACCGCAAGTTTGAGAGTGCTTTCAGCTTGCCTTCCGAAAAGGGATTTAAATCTCACCAGGAGGTTTATGCTGCAGGGGCTCCCAGGTCCATAGAGCTTGGGCAATCGGTCAGCCTTGGACTTATCTCAAATGAGAGGGTTTTTAATAGGAACACACTTCTTCAACTTAGCATGAGTGTCAATCCGGGCAACAGTGGCGGTCCGCTTTTTGAAAGATCCGGTCAACTGCATGGTATTGTAACCTCAAAACTTGTTGGGTATGCCACCGAAGGGATTGGTTTCGCAATTCCGGCATATCTTGTTGCTGATTATCTGAACCTTAAAGTTCAGTAATCAACGATGGTCTGAAACATTCTAAAAATAGCCTATCTTTACAGTACATTTAGTACTGCATCTGATGATAAAAATTGAAAAGTTTCTGAGCACCGATAGTGACCGTTACCGCCTTGCGCGTGGAATACGGCATGAGGTCTTTGTCGATGAGCAAAACGTGCCTGAGGAGCTGGAGTATGATAATGACGAAGAGGCTGTGAACTACCTCCTTTATGAAGATGGCCTGGCAAAAGGTACGGCTCGTTGGAGGGAGACCTCCGCCGGGATCAAGCTGGAGAGGTTTGCTGTGTTTGCTTCGGAGCGGGGAAAAGGATATGGCACGTTGCTTTTGGAAAGGATCCTCGAGGATGTGATGCCAACAGGGAAGAGGATCTATCTGCATGCACAGATATCTGCCGTTTCCTATTATCTGAAAGCAGGGTTTCAAACTGAGGGCCACTCCTTTTCCGAAGCGGGAATAGAACACTATCTTATGGTATTTCCGGCACCTTCAGGATAGAAATAAATGCTATCTGATCAGGGTGACAGTGCCTGTCATCTGATACTCTTCTGCGTAGGTCTCCTTGATATACATCCTATAAACGTAGGCTGTTTCCGGTGCCAGTTCCCCGTTTGGCATGCGGCCATCCCAACCGTTGTTCGGATCGGTGCTATGGAAAATCGCCCGTCCCATGCGATCAAAGATAAACATTTCAAAACGCTCAATAGCGTTGAAAATGCCCACAGGGCCGAACATATCATTCAGACCATCACCACTTGGCGAGAAGGCATTCGGAACATAGAACCTGTTGCATCTTTTAACCCCGAGGTTGAAATAGGCAGTGAGATTGCAGAACACGCCATTCATGTCATTTGTGCCGGTAACCCAATAGTCGGTGCTCTCTATCGGTGAGACTGTGATGTCGGGCATTGTGCTGCCGGTATTCCATTCATATGATGATGCTCCCGAGGCATAGAGCGTTATTGAAGCGCCACGACATATCGTGTCTGCTTCAGCAGAGATAAGTGTCGTGGGTAGCTGTATCACATCAAGCCACATTGATGTTTCGCTGCTGCAGTTGTTGTTATCGGTTACTGTGACAGTATATCTTGTGCCATGGTCTGGGCTTACGTTGATCTGCTGCTGGATGTGCCCTGTGCTCCATTCATAACTTGTGCCTCCGTCTGTCCAAATAATTATAGAGTCATTACGGCATATTGTGGTGTCACCCATTATCATGGGGACAGGTAAAGAATTCACCCAGACGAGAGCGTCCGCAGTGTCTTTGCAACCGAGTGTGTCGGTAACAATTACCGAATAGATGGTGTTTGAAGAGGGGCTTACATTGGCACTGGGAGTGAAGTCGCCGGAACTCCATTCGTAACTAACGGCACCGACGGCATTTGCAGTAATCGTTGCAATATCTCCAAGGCAGATTGTGTCTCCGGTAGTCTGGATTACAGGCTTGCTCACAGTTACAAGCACTGAATCCATATTTTCCATCTGGCATTGGTCGGTTATTGTAACCGTGTACCAGGTAGTTGCTGTTGGATTAATATTGATTACGGAGGTGGTGTCACCGGTGCTCCAGTTCCATGAGTATGGAGGTATTCCCAGTGTGTCTGTGAAGAACAGGGTGCTGGATGTGGCGCACAGGATAGTATCATTGGAAATGATGGGGTCCATTGGATGATAGTCTTTGATATAAACCCAGATAGTATCAGTAGTACAGTAAGATGTGTTTGCAATGATCCTTACACTTTCAATGCCTTCAGGGATGCTGTCCATTATCGGGTGGATATATAGAAGAGCGGAATCAGTACCTGCCGGTATTGTTATCTGATTTGGTATTTGAATGTAGTCGATGCCATTGGTAGCAGTGCCCCCTATGCTGTAATATACAGTTCTGTCAGTGGCGGTTACAGCCGGCAGTTTGAACTTAATGACAGCACTGTTGCAACCCTCAATTGCCATTGTGTCCAAACCTGGGGAAGTTGTATATTTAGAGAGTTGCACATTGTCGCTGATGAAACTGTTTGCTTCAAGGAATACTCCTGAATCAAGGATGCCGTCACCGGCGTCGGCAATGGCAATTTTCAGGTGGTAGGAGATGCATGGTACAACTTTCAGCCAGGCAGTAAGTACCGTTGTAAGCCCGTCATATTCGATCCACAGGCCGCCGGTATTGTTTACATAGTACTGGCAGTTCATGCAGGGGCCGGTGTTCGTTGTGCCGTTGTTTACATTGTTTATGGATACCGGTGTGTTCACAGTGCCGGGGATGATGGCTATATTCCTGTTGTTGAAAGGCACCCAGGTCACAGGATCAAAACCTCCGCTTACGAAGAAACCGAAAACATCATTGAACGAACTGTTGACAAATTCAGGGTACTCTTCGCTGCCAAAAACATAACGGAACTTTATTGTGTCTGAAAGAGGCACAAAATCAAACTCCAGGATTGCGGCATCATAGGTTGGGGTAGTTATCAATGAGTTAAGAAGAGGATCTCCCGGCATTCCGAGGTTTGTGCCGGCACCAGTGTTGGTATTCGGGCCTGTTGCTGTGGTAACGAGGCCGGATGCCAGAATAATCCCGGACGCAAACCCGAGGTTCGTGGCGTTGGCCCCTGTAGTGAATGAGCCTATTGCATTGGTATGCCCGGTATATGTTACGTTTGATACTGTAACTCCTGTTCCCACAAGAATATTCTGAACCATTTGTGTTGGATTTCCGCCTGGCATGATCAGCAACTGCGCTGAAACAGGGGTGCTGAATAAACAGCCCATAAATACTAAAATTATGGAAATCAACTTAGTTCGCTTCATCGTCTTCATAGATTTCAAACCTCCGTGTACATATAAGACAGCAGAAATGTAGCTTTGGTTGCCCTTAGGGAATGTCAAAAATACAAAAAAATGATTATCTTAGCCCGTTTTTTAGAAAAATGTTTTTTAATCAATATAATACTCACAAAATTACAAGAAGGACATGGAAAAAATCAATGGCTATGTAGAGCAGAATCAGGCTCGTTTTCTGGAGGAACTTTTTGCGCTTTTGCGCATTCCTTCAATAAGTTCGGAGAGTGCTCGTAAAGAAGATATGATAAGGGCAGCAGAGATGTGGAAGGATATCCTGCTGAAAGCAGGAGCCGACAAGGCAGAAGTGATGCCTACAGACGGTAATCCGGTAGTTTACGGAGAGAAGATCATTGACCCTTCCCTGCCTACCGTTCTGGTTTATGGGCACTACGATGTGATGCCGGTTGACCCTATAGACCTGTGGAACTCATCCCCCTTTGAGCCCGAGATCCGAGACGGAAAGATTTACGGACGTGGTGCCGACGACGACAAAGGGCAGGCATTTATGCATGCCAAAGCATTTGAATTTATGGTCAAAGAGGGCAATCTGCCCTGTAATGTGAAGTTTATGGTCGAAGGAGAGGAAGAGATTGGCTCACCGAGCCTTGGGAAATTCTGTGACCAGAACAAAGAGATGCTCCAGGCAGATATCATCCTTGTTTCCGATACATCAATGATCGCTGCTGACATCCCGTCGATCACAACAGGCCTCAGGGGACTCAGCTATATGGAGGTTGAAGTCACTGGCCCCAACCGTGACCTGCATTCAGGACTCTTCGGAGGTGCCGTAGCAAACCCCGCCAACATCCTCACAAAGCTTATCTCATCACTCATGGATGAAGACAACCACATTACCATTCCGGGGTTTTATGATGATGTGGAAGTTGTCTCAGAAGCTGAACGTGCTGAAATGTCAAAAGCTCCGTTTGACCTGGATGGTTACAAGAAGGCTCTTGACATAGAAGAGGTGTGGGGTGAGAAGGGATACTCAACTATGGAACGTGTAGGTATCAGGCCTTCACTCGATGTAAACGGCATCTGGAGCGGTTATACCGGTGAAGGTGCAAAGACCGTCCTCCCCTCAAAAGCATGGGCAAAGATCTCAATGCGCCTCGTCCCAAACCAGGACAATGTGAAGATCAGCAAGCTCTTCGAAGAGCATTTCAACGCAATTGCACCGCCTTATGTGAAGGTGAAGGTGAAAGCACTGCACGGTGGTCAGGCTTACGTGTCACCGATTACCACTCCCGCCTATAAGGCTGCATCAATGGCTTACGAAAAAGTTTATGGTATAAAGCCCGTGCCGGTACGCAGTGGCGGAAGTATCCCGATAATCGCAACTTTCGAAGAGAAGCTGGGAACGAAATCAATGTTGATGGGCTTCGGCCTCGAAGCGGATGCAATCCACTCACCAAACGAGAACTACCCGCTGGAGCAGTTCTTCAACGGAATCAAAACAATTCCCTGGTTCTATAAATATTTCGTTGAACTGAGCAAATAATTAAAAAGCAAGTTTTTTTTTGAATAACAAGGGGCTGTCTGCTTAAATGACAGCCCCTTTTTTATTCGGCATCCTTTAT
>OBJA01000831.1_pt1 | contig 24736 bp, 24 predicted proteins | sample 1519751 | NCBI WGS metagenome assembly OBJA01 (sample SAMEA3881238, study PRJEB22517) | soil metagenome | biome: lake sediment; feature: soda lake sediment; material: sediment, water from around vicinity | place: India | collected 2013-12-23 | depth 3 m
CTCCGCCGGGCCCACGCCCGAGAAGGCGGCGGGCCGCTCATCCTCGGGGGCAACTGCATGGGCGTCATCTCCCGGCCCGGCCGCTACGACACCTGGTTCATTCCGGAGGAGAAGCTGGTCAAGAACCGGGCCGCAAGGTACCATCGCGCGGCGCTCATCAGCCAGAGCGGGGCCTTCATGCTCCACCGCAGCCACCAGTTCCCGGAGCTGCGGCCGGCCTACATGATCTCCATGGGCAATCAGACCGACCTCACCCTCGGGGATATGATGAGCTGGTTCAAGGAATCGGCCGAGGTGGACGTGATCGCCGTCTATGCCGAAGGCTTCAACGATCATGACGGCCTGGCCTTCTGCCGGGCGGTCCGCGGTGCGGTGCTCGCCGGCAAGGAGGTGATCTTCTACAAGGCCGGCCGGACCGCCGAAGGCAAGGCGGCGACCAGCGGCCATACCGCCTCGCTCGCCGGCGACTATATGGTCTGCGAAAACTGCGTCCAGCAGGCCGGGGCCATCGTCGCCCGGACCTTCTCCGAATTTCAGGAGCTCTTCTTCCTGGCGGAGACGCTCTCCGGGAAAAAGGTGCTCGGCAACCGGCTGGCCGGGATCAGCGGGGCCGGCTTCGAGGCGGTGGGCATGGCCGATTCCATCGAGTCGGATGACTACCGGATGCGCCTGGCCCGGTTCAGTCCGGCTACCCGGCAGGGCATCGCCGCAGTCCTGAACGGGAAAAACCTTGCCGGCCTGGTCACCGTCGCCAATCCCCTCGACATCAATCCGGCCGCCGACGACGAGGCCCATGCCGAGATCGCCCGCCTGGTCCTGGCAGATCCCGGAGTCGACGGGGTGATCCTGAGCCTCGACCCGCTCTCGCCGATGATGCGGACGCTGGCCGCCGGACCCGACCGCTATGCCATGGACAGCCCGGACAGCATCAAGACCAGGCTCATCCGCCTGGTGCGGGAGAGCGACAAGCCCCTGGTGGCGGTGGTCGACGGCGGCCGGATGTTCGACCCCCTGCGCGACGCGCTCATCGCGGAGGCCATCCCGGTGTTCACCGTCTGCGACCGGGCGGTCGCCGTCCTCTCCCTCTACATGCAGGGCCGCCTGGCCGCCGAGTCGCTCCGGGCCGTTCAGGCCTGACTACCGGTACCAGGCGGAAGGTGAAGCAACGGGCACATCCAATCTTTCAATCAATTCTTTCCATGGTGACATATGGCGGTTTCAATAAGCTGATCGCCATGGTCAACGAGTGGGAACCGCTGCCCACCGCCATGAATCGGCGGAGAAGGCCGTGGTCCTCTGCCGGCTTGGCGAGGCGAGGGCCCTCATGGAAGGCAGCCTGCACACCGACGAGCTGCTGCGCGAGGTGACTCACAAGGAACGGGGGCTGCGCACCGCCTCCCGCTTCAGCCATGTCTTCATCATGGACGTACCCACCTACCCCCGCCCGCCGAAGCCGGCAACATCCTCGCCAAGCAAGTCACCTACCTGGCCGATTCCGACACGGCCGGGCTGGCCATGGGAGCCAGGTGCCCATCATCCTCACCAGCAGGGCCGACTCGGCCGAATCCGGTCTCGCCTCCTGTACCGTCGCCGTGGCCTACGCCAAATGGCAGGAAGAGGGGACGGCGACAAAAATTCTCTCTCTATCCGGTGTAGCGGATATTATATTGCTACACCGCAACAATTCTCCACCTACAGCAGTCAGTAAATCGCTTTCTTACCTTTTTATTAACACCTTAATTTACGATAAAATATCATTATAATCTAATTCATGCCTATCCAAAATCATAATTTGTGCATTGCAACATTTTCTGCTTGACTTACAACCCGCCATCACTATACTAGACTCTACGAAAGATGAGTCTCAACCTGCAGAAAGTGAAGCGGCCGGAACAGGCGAACCCCCTGTTACTGCATCAGGAATCATTACAAACACAAGGAGCGGCATCATGGAAACGTCAAGATTCGCAAAGCAGACCCTGGTATTTCAGAAAACCCTTTTCGAAAACACCTTCAACGCCATGGCCATGATTCAGGACCAGACCGAAATTATCGTCAGCAGCTATCTCGACCAGCTGCCATGGATTTCCGAAGACGCCAAGAAATCGCTGCAGAATTCGGTTGACCTGGCAAAAAAATCCCGCAATGAATTCAAGAAGGCGGTAGAGGACGGCTACCGCAAGTTCGAGGAGCTTCTCGAAGAAAGAGAGGAAAGACAGGGCCAGGAAAGGGAAAGAGAGAGGGAAAGAGAGCGCTGAACGTCGTCTTATTACCAGACAGTACCGGCAGGTCCTTTCTGCCGGTACAAGGCGCATCGGCATTTCCGATTACCAAGTATGGGGGGGGAGGGGAGAGAACGATGTACGGTATGTATTCGGCTTTCAATGCCTGGACAAAGGCGGTATCGGCCCAGCTCAAGGTCGCAAAGGCTCTTGCCGAAGGCTTTCATGCGTATAATCTCGATTACCTCAAGCCCCTGCTCAAATCAACGGCGATCTTCAGCCGGGTCGAGGCAACCCGCATCATGGAGCGCACGCCCCTGGAGAATTTTCATTCCTATCTAAAACTGCTGTCCTTCAATCTTGATCTCACCAGCAGATACGCCATTGGATTCCTGCAGGTTCTCGATCTCTACAATCAGCAGGAACTGGCAAAGGGGGTCTCTGCCTGGTTCGCGACCGCTCTCGACCGCGAAGGCGAAAAGATGGATGAGTTTTTCATCCGCCAGAAGGACGTACTGCATCAGGTGCTGTATGAATTTCCGCACGCGATCCAGGCGATCGAGTCGGAGTACGGCTTTCATTTCGAGCGCCAGCCGGAAAGCGTCTTCGCCGAGACCGACAGGTTCATCCTGCACCGGGTCCAGCCGAACGAGCCGGGGGTCGCGACCGACGAGCGGATGAAGCCGATGATCATCATTCCGCCCTTTGTCCTCGGCGCCAATATCCTCGCCTTTCTGCCCGGCGAGCAGAAAAGCTACGCCCACTGCTTCGCCAACAAGGGCATTCCCACCTACATCAGGATCATGAAGGATATCCATCGGAATCCGGCGGTGCAGAGGATGAGCCTCGAGGAGGATTGCCTGGACACCAGATTCTTCTGCGAGAAAGTCAAGGAGCGGCATGGCCACCCGGTGACCCTGAACGGTTATTGCCAGGGGGGGTTCTCCGCCCTCTGCAACATCCTGACCGGCGAGCTGGACGGTCTGGTGGATTCGCTGATTACCTGCGTGGCGCCGATCGACGGCACGCGCAGCAAGGGGCTGGGCCGTTTTCTGGATGATCTGCCGGAGCAGTTCAACGATCTGGCATACGGCACCACGACCCTGTCAAACGGCAACAAGATCGCCAGCGGCATGCTCATGGGCTGGGTGTACAGGTTGAAAGGCATCGAGAATTCCGGGCCGATGGTCGCCTTTCTCCGGGACATGCTGATGCTGAAGGGCCGGGACGGTCACCCCGCCCCGATCAACAAGACGGTCGCGGCCCTCAATTACTGGCTGCAGAACGAACGCACGGACATTCCGCTGTCGACCACCGAGATGAGCTACAGGTCCTACAACATCCCCATCTCCGCCGACGGCACCCTCCCCGGTTCCATCTTCGGCAGGAAACTGAATTTCCGCGGGATCACCGAAAAGAAGATCACCTGGCTGCTCTGTTACGGCGAGACCGACGAGCTGGTGGAAAAAGAGGTGGCCCTCGCCCCCCTCGACTTCATCGACGGCATCGAGATAACCCCCTTTCCCAAGGGCCACGTCGCCATCGCCACCTCCTGGTCACATCCCGGCACAAAGTACGCGCTGGATTCCGTCTTCACGCTCGATTCGACGCTCACCTTCGATACGGCGTTCAAAGCCAAAAATTACGATGCCGCCTTCGGTGCCGGCAAATACCGCGGTCCGGTCCGCTTTCACCTCGATCTGGCGAGGCAACTCGGCCGGACCGGCAAGTCATGAAACACTCCTCGGCCGGCATCCGCCGAACGGTCTGGTGCCAGGAGCTTTCACCCCCGGCAAAACCAAGGGTTGTCATCCCCTCCCACAGCAGAGGGGGCAAGCACCTTCACGAAAATCATTTCACGCCGGAACATACCTGTCCGCGGGCAGTCCTCGCCATCCGCCAGCCGGATCCTATGGCTTTTCGAAAAAGATATAGGCTGTGGAATAATCGCTGAATTCAAAATACACTTTCTTCTCGCCAGGGTCGACCACACCGTTCAGGTTTTCATCAAGAACTCCGTAGCCGAAACGGTACGGTCTCTCCCCCTTGCCCTGGGTGGCGGTGGCGGTGGACAGCTTGTCGATCTTCATAAACCGCCTCACCAGCTTGTCCCCCGCGTAGACCTCCAATACCCCATCGGTCCCTGTCCAGTTCTGCACCGCCCTGCCTATCTTATTCTGTGTTTCCTGCGTGCATGCCGAAAGCGCAATCGCTACAACTGCAGCCATCAAATAGTACTTCATCGTGCAACCTTCCCTGTAGACTTCCCTCATCGTACGTCGACCGCCCCGCCTATCCGGCGAGTCAGCGATTCCTTCCTCCTCTTTTCAGTAACCCCTCCAGGGGTGAAAGACAAGAAATGAAATTCCAGGCAATAATGCAGGCTGCGCCGCAACCCTGAGGGTGTTATCCCTCCGACAAGCAAAGCAGCCCACCCTGTCCACTCGGGCCACGCCATTGCCATGATCCGACAGCCTCCTAAAACCAGGCCTTATGCCCCCATATCTCCTCTTCCAGGTTCTTCTTGTCCTGTTCGAGCTGGAGGTAGAGCGAGGCATTCTGGATGGCCAGCCCGCACTGACGGGCGATGGCGCCCATCAGGCTGATATCCTCATCCAGGAGCCCCCGTTTCTTGTCGCTATACAGGCCCATGATGCCGATCACCCTGCCTTTGACGGATATGGGCAGGTGGAGCATGGTGACGATGCCTTCCGCCTTGCGCTCCTCGCGATAATCGATATCGTAGGTGGCGACGTCGTCGATGACCTCCGCCTTGTTGCGCAACACGGTCTTGATCCTCTCCGCTGAAACCGGCCCCTTGTTCAAGTATTTTTCGCTGAGCCCGTAGCTGGCGACCAGCTTCAGCTCCCTGGTCCGGTCATCCACCAGCCGGATGGTCACCCCGAGCAGTTCGAAAGCCAGCGCCAGGTCGGCGGTCATGAGATGGAGGATTACCTTGATGTCCAGGGACGAACTCAGGTTTTCCGCCACCGAGGTGAGCAGCTGGAGATCCCTCTTGCGCCGGTATTCATTGTGGGCACGCACGATTGCGATACCCCCCTGGTCCGCAAGGCCCTTCAGCAGCGCCACATCTTCTTCGGAAAAATCGCGGGGCTCGGCGGTATAGAGCGCCAGAATGCCGATGGGGACCTCATCGGCGATCACCGGGACCACCAGCAACGAGGCGATGCCTTCTTTTTTCTTCAGCTCGCGGTTTTCCAACCGGGGATCGGTGGTGGCATCCTTGACCACCAAATAGCCGCCTTTCTCGAGTATTTCTCGGGTCATCTCGCGGCCGTTGGCAGGACCGGCGTGGATGTAGTTTTCGGAAAGGCCGATCTGGGCAACAGGATAAAACAGGCCGTCGTTATCGTGCCTGCTGCGAACGAGAAAGAGCGAACACGCTTTCGCCTTCATCACCTCTACGGCACTTTTGACGATGAGATCGAAAATCTCCACACGATCTGCAGACCTCTGGATGGTATTGATGATCTGGCAGAAATTCTTGAAATACTCGCATTTCTTAGCCATGCTTCCCCCCTCTCTCTTTTCTGTTAATAGTCTCTAGCCAACAGCCAATCGGCAATTTTCGGGGCAAATTCCCGCTGGCACTTCGAACTGACATAGATGCCGATATGCCCGGTATCGAAGCAGATATCTTCCTTGTCCGTGGAGCCGACCCTGGAGGTGAGCAGGCTGCACGCCTCCGGAGGCACGAGATGATCGAACCTGCCGTAGAAATTCAGCAGGGGCATGGTGATCTTCCGCAGGTCGACCCGTTCTCCGTCGATGACGAGCTTCGATTCGATCAGCAGGTTCTTCTTGTAGAGATCGTTGATGAACTGCTTAAACGTCGCCGCCGGGACATCCGGACTGTCGAAAATCCATTTTTCCATACGGATGAAATTTTCCACATAGTTCTTGTCGTCGATATTCTGGATGAACCCGACGTACTTGTCGATGATCAGCCTGGCGGGATTAAGCAGCAGAAAACCCAGGTTCATGATGTCGCCCGGCATGTTGGCATACGTGTCGCCGAGGACCTGGGCGTCGGTCTGCCGCATCCAGACGTTCAGCAGCCCCTTGTCGGTATCGAAGTTGCTCGGGGTCACGGTGGTGACGAGATTCTTGACCCGGTGCGGGTGGAGCGCGCTGTAGATGATGGAAAAGACCCCGCCCATGCAGATGCCCATGATGTTGAGCTGGTGGATGCCTTTTTCCTCGCAGATGAAGTTGACGATATTGGCGATATAGCCGTTCACATGGTCGCCGATGGTGAGGTACTGGTCCTTGCGGGTCGGATAGCCCCAGTCGACCATATAGATCTCGACCCCCTGTGACAACAGGCTCTCGACCACGCTCCGCCTCGGCTGCAGGTCGAGCATGGTCTCGCGGTTGATCAGGGCGTAGATGACAAGCAGCGGGGTTTCGCATTTCACCTTCGCGGGCCGGTAATGTTTCAGTTTGACCCTGTCCTCCTCATAGACGACATTGTAGGGGGTCGTGGAGATATCGGTGTCGAGTTGACTGGTCAGGACCGCAGAAGCCTTGCGTAGTTTCTTGTGGGTGGTCTTTCTGCTCTCCTCGATATTTTTTAAAATCAAATCAACGGGAATTCTTGCATTCATTCAATTTTCCCTCCTCATTATTTTGCCGGAAAAGCCGCTCCGCTCAAGGCCTCCACCTTTTGCAGCTTTGCTTTCTGCAGTTTTTCTTTTTTCAGCTTCTCTACCTGCCTGGACAGATCCTTGATCTTTTTCTTCATGTTGTAGATATCCTTGTACACCTCATCCATGTCCCTGCCGGTGGGGATCTGCATTTCCTTCAGGAAGATGTCGGTCACACTGTTTTTTACGCCCTTGTAAGCCGCAAGGGAGGTAATGGTGTTGTTCAGGACTTCGGTGTATTCCTTCGATTTCAGCATATCCAGGAAATGCTTCTCGAGGATCCTGATCCAATCGTTGTAGACCTGTTTGGGGTCTTCGACGATCTCGCCGCCCTCCAGCATCTTCTTGATCTTGGCCTGCATCACCCGGTGGGTCTTCTCGAAGGGGGTGGTGAACTGGAAGATGAGTTCGATCAGATGGGAGAAGAAGATCGTCGACTTGTCGATGAGCTCGCTGAACCTTTCATGGTATTCCCGGGGCAGGCCGATCTTCGGGATCTTGATGTATTTCTGCAGTTCCGACCGGTACAGCTCCCGGAACGACTCGAAGGCAGAGTGGTCGAGGTCATCGAAGTTATATGCCTTGGTATGCTCGCCGACCTTTGCCATGCTCTTCACCGCCTGACTCTGGAACTCGACGAAGTTTTCCAGGGAATCCCCGGCCGACTGGGTCAGTGCCTCGGTGTAGGCCGACATTGATCGGTACAGGGTATCCTGGTTTTCCGGGGCCATCATGAGCTTGAAGAAGGATATGGAATTGTTGACCGAGGATTCCCACGATTTATAGGTCTTATATTTATCCTCGTCCTGGTTGTCGGCGGCCGCATCGAAATTCAGACCCGAACTGCGCAGACCTTCCTCCCGGGCGTTACCCGGTTGCCGCCAAAAATTCTTCGTCATCGCCATCCACTGCTCGACGAGATTGTGGATCTCATTGCTCTGGGGGGTAGTATCCGTCATGTGCAGCTCCTTTTACCGCTGAGGGTTAAATTGAACCAACAGATCGTATTGCCTCGAACAACTGCTTCCGATAAGGACAGCTACTTCTTGATGCCGTACTGCTTGAGCGTCTTGCTGAAGATATCCAGCGACTCGATATCCTTGAGCGTTTTCTCGGCAAGATTGGAAAAGTCCATGCCCAGGTCGAGGTAGGCATTAACCTGATCGTCCATCGTCTTCCGGTAAACCAGGTAGCTCTCCATGGTCTTCTCAAGGTATTTTTCAAAGAATTCATGAAGAAGGTTCTCTCCGAACTGGATGACCAGGTGCAGCAGCGATACCGGCAGCAGCCCCTGGTTGTTCTTGGCCTTGTCCATGATGATCTGGGTGAGCACCAGGGCCGTCACATCTTCACCGGTATTGGCATCTTTCACCTCGACCCGGTTCCCCGACTTGATCAGCTCGGCAACATCCTTGATGGTGATATATTCACTGGTTTCGGTGTTATACAACCGACGATTCGGGTATTTTTTTATAAGAATTTTATTGTCCACTCCCGCCATCCTGTAAACATTAATGATCAATCTTCTCTCAACTGCACCTACTTTACGATGGAAAACAGGTGAGAATCCGCCTCAAGAGGCCACGATATAAAACTCATGTTTTTTCTCCTGGTTATGGGATTTCATGCGCATGAAGTTGTAAAACTTCCCTATGTTACAGCGCAACATGCCTGCTGTCAATATACTTCAACCAACAGCGGTTTTTGCTTAATAAACTTGCAAGATCAAGGCCTTTTTGAAACGTCTTGATTTTGTGCAGAGCAAGATCATTCTCCTTGACAAAATGATACGATACACTTTTTAATTGTGATGTTACGTTCTGTTGACAAAATCTAATTTTGATCTAATAATTTGGCAGGATCAGGTCGCCAATGCGACGTCAAATTCTGCAAGGCCGTCGGCTTTTCCTTTTTACAATCCTGGAGGGAGGTAATATATGGAATTACAGAAAATCGCCAAACAAATGATCGGATTCAGGAGAATGATGTTCAACAACACCTGCAGTGCCTTCAATGTAATCCAGAACAACTCGGAAAGCATGATGAACGGCTTTCTCAAGCAGTTTCCCTGGATCACCGACGAAGCCAGAAGACCCCTCAACGACTCCATGACCTTCATGAAGGAATCGCGAAACCATTACCAGAAGATCTGCGACGAGGGGTACAAGTACATGGAAAAAATGATAAATACTAAATAATTGAAAGGGGGACTTGATGGACAATCTCAATCTGCTCTGCCAGACGATACGGTTCCAGCGAACCGCCCTGCAACAAAGCCTGGCAATGGTTTCCGCCGTCCAGCAGCACGGGGAAAGGTTCCTGAAGACGACACTCGACCAAAACCCCTGGATCCCAGGTGACAGCAAGGATGCCTGTCTTTTCCTTGCTGGAATATGGAGAAAGAACCTGACCGGGATGAGTGAGTTGGTCGACAAGAACCTTGCCACCATGGAACGCCTTACATCATCCACCGGAGGAAGGGTGGAAAAAATGTGGAAACAGGCGGAAAAGACGGCCACCGAACTGACGAAGCACCCGCAACCGGAAGTAACGGCCAGGAAAGAATCCCAGGAGAAAAAAGAAGCTCCTGAAAAAACAAGGTCCTCGGAGAAGGAGGAGTCGCCGCCAAAGGAGACGGAACAAACCGCAAAAGCCGCAGCCGAAGCCAAGAAGACTCAAGCAGCAGCCGAATCACCCGAAAAGAAACCCGAGCAGCCAGGTAAGCAGCAGCCCGAGAAGAAAAAACCGTCGTAACCGAAAACCTGAAACAATCGGAAAAATAGTGTATAATCACGGTCGAGGCTATGTTGGCAGTCCAGGAATGAAAAACTCATCAGGAGAGAGAAGAAGATGCTGGATATTCAAGGATCGGTGGCCGTCATCACCGGGGGGAGCGGCGGAATCGGCATGGCACTTGCCCAGAAGTGGGTCGAGCTGGGCGGCAGGGCGGTAATCGCGGATATCGACGAAAGCGCCCTGGCATCCGCAAAGGAGCAGTTGGGTCGGGATGTCGAAACCTTCGTCTGCAACGTCACCAAAGAGGAAGACAACGCAGCGCTTGCCGCCTTCGCCATGGAAAAGATGGGGGCGATCAACATGGTCGCGCCGTTCGCCGGGATCATCAAGGACGCCATGCTGGTCTCCCCCGACCGCGATACCGGTAAGGTGACGAAGAAGATGTCGCTTTCCGACTTCCAGAGGGTCGTCGACATCAATCTCACCGGAGTCTTCCTCACGGTCCGCGAGTGCGCCGAGCAGATGATCAACAACAACTGCAAGGGCCTTATCTGCCTTGTTTCTTCGACCGGTTCGCTGGGGACTGCCGGGCAGCTCAACTATTCTTCGACCAAGGCGGCCATGAGCGTTATGCCGAAAGTCATCACCGCCGAATTCTTCCGCCGCGGCCTGGCCGACAAGATCCGCTGCGTAGCGATCGCCCCCGGCTATGTCGGAACGGCCATGGTGAAAAACATGAACCAGAAGGCTCTGGACAAGATCCTGGCCGAGGTGCCGATCGGCCGGCTCATCGAGCCGGAAGAGGTCGCCACCCTGGCCTGCGACATCTACCGGAATGAGGCGCTGGCCGGCGAGACCTACTTCATCCACGGCGGCCTTCGCCTGGGCTCGAAGGGCTAGCCGATCCCGCCCCGACCGCAGCCTTGGCAAGCGGAATCTCTCCCCCTCAATGGGACGAGAGATTTCGCCCCTGCCGGCGCTATGCCTGCGTCTCGCCCAGGGCATTCGCCTGGCGAGGAATCCGGCCGGATTCTGCCGTCGATCAGGAGGAGACGATGTTCGTCTCGAACTCCGGGGGATTGTGGATGTGATCCAGGACCAGGCACTGGTCCAGGGCGCGAAGAAGGGGCTTCTGGTATTTGGCGGGGAAGCTTTTCGGCAAGGTCAGCTGCATGGTCATCTTTGCGTACCGTTTCTTTTCCTTATCCCAATCATAGCTCATTGTAAGCTTCATGCCGTCGATCGCGATATCCCGGGTCCGGCAGAACTTTGCGGCGAAAAACCCGGCACAGGTGACGATCGAGGCGGCAAAGAGGTTAAAGGGCGTAGGTGCCGAGCCGTCTCCACCGACTTTTTCCGGCTGATCGGTGGGGATGATGAATTCACCCACCTGCGCATTCACCTTCAGATTCCCTGGAAAGCTCACTTCTATCTCTGGACTCATTCTGGCTCCCTCCTCTTTGGAATAATGAAGGCAGAAGGTCCCCTCGCCCTTGTTCGCGGCGATGAGGTTCTCCCGCACCATGAACCCGTTGCGTCAACCAATGTGCACTCGCCCTATTCGCTCCCGATCACCATCGCGGGGCCCGCAGCCTTGCGATCCTGCAGCGGGCGGAGAATCTGTTTTCACAATAACACATCAAGAGATTCCCCAGAAGCCTTACCTGTTTCGCCGCGGATTACATGAACGGCTCGGGGCGCGCCGCCGGTTTTGCCAGTATCCCTGCCAGTATTTCCGCGCCGCGCGCGATTTCCTCCTCGTTTTTGGGCGGGCCGATGCAGATCCGTACGGCTTCTGCCTGCTGCGGGCTGCCAGTGCCGAAGGTGCTGAAGCCGGTTGAGGGGATCACCTGGACGCCCAGGGCCGCGGCCTGCCGGGCGAAGGTTTCCCCGGACCAGGGGGGCGGAAGCCTGAGCCAGGCCTGGAGGCTGCCGGGGCGGAAATGGAGGTCGTGGCCGGCAAGCTCGCCGGCGAGGATCGCCATCCGTCGCTCCGCGGCCTGGCGCTTGCGGATGATGGACCGGTCGGCGGTGCCGTCTTCGATCCATCGCCCGCCGATCTCGGCCATCAGCGGAGGATTCATCCAGATGGAGGCGGCCATGAACCTTTCCACCGACGATCGCAACCTGTCCGGCATTACCAGGAAGCCGAGGCGCAGGCCCGGGGCCAGTGTCTTGGAGAGGTTGCTCAGGTACAGGCTCCGTTCCGGAATGGCGGCGGCGATGGGAATCCGGGTCTCCCGCTCCATGCCGCCGTATACGTCGTCCTCGATGAGCAGCAGGTCCAGCCGGCGAAGGACCTTCGCCAGCTCCTTTCGCCTCTCCGGCGGCATGGTGAGCGTCGTCGGGTTGTGCATGGTCGGGATCAGATAGACCGCCTTGACCCTGTGCCGCTCGGCGGCCCTGGCCAGGGCGTCCGGCCGCATCCCCTCGCCGTCGCCATCCACCGGAACGAGGCGGAGATGGAGCACTCCGGCGAGGTTGATGAGACCGGGATAGGTATAGCCGTCCACGGCCAGGCTGTCACCCGGCGCCAGCTGGCTGGCGAGCGCCGAGGCCAGGGCATGCTGGGCGCCGGTGGTAATCGCCAGATTTTCAGGGACGGCGGGCAAGTTGAGGCGGGCAAGCCAGCGGCAGGCGGCCCGGCGATGCCGCATCAGCCCGGCCGTCGGCTGGTAGCGAAGCATCTCGTCGAGGGTCGGCCGGCGCGACAGTTCGGCAAGTGCGGCGGCGAGATCGGGCGTCCCCTCCGGCACGGGAAAATTCAGATCGAAACGGATGCAGCCACCGGTGTCCCGGTCAGGCCGGTTGTGGAGCGTGTGCAGGGTGAACTCGTCCTCTTCACGCCGGGCAATGAAGGTCCCGCGGCCGATCTCCCCCCGCGTCAGCCCCAGCTCTTCCATCTCCCGGTAGGCCCTGGTCACCGTCCCCAGGGTAACGCCCAGCGCGTCCGCCAGATCCCGCTGGGGCGGCAGCCGATCCCCCGGCTGCAGTGACCCGGCGGCGATGGCCGCCTGGATCCCCTCGCTGATCCGCCGGTACTTGCGTCCGGAAGCGAGAGAGATGTGGTCAAGCAAAATTGTTATCATAACAATATACCTGTTGACTGGTACAATTTCTATCGATTATGACATTATTTACAGACAATGTCATCAAGAAAGGAGACAATCGACATGAATGAATGGGTCAAAGGAATGCGGGCCAATATTCCCCTCGCAGTCAGCGCCATGGCTTACGGCGGCGTCTTCGGGGTGCTGAGCGGCAACCAGGGGGTGAGCTGGGCTGAGATGCTGGGCATGGATCTCCTGATGTTTGCGGGGTCGGCCCAGCTGGTGATGATCGAGATGTGGCAGGCGCCCCTGCCGGTGCTCGAGATCGGCCTTGCCGTACTGATCGTCAATATGCGTTACCTCCTGATCGGGGCGTCGCTCCAGCCGGTTTTCGAAGGCCGGCCGCTGTGGCAGAAGGCACTCGGCATGCATCTGGTGGCGGACGAAAACTGGGCGGTGACCATCGCCGCCCACCGCAACGGCGGCACCTGCCCCGCTTTCCTGGTCGGCGGAGGCCTCCTCCTGCTTGCCGCCTGGACCGCCTCGACCCTCACCGGCAACCTGCTCGGCGGCCGGATTGTCGAGCCGGAGCGCTGGGGCCTCGATTTTGCCTTTGTCGCTGTCTTTGCCGCCCTGACCATGAGCCTCTGGCGGGATCGGGACGATCTCCTGCCCTGGCTGGTTGCGGCTGGCCTGGCCGTCGCGGGGGAACAACTGCTGCCGGGCAAGCTCTATATCGCCCTGGGCGGGATCGGCGGCGCGCTGACCGCGGTGGTCCTGGAAGTTGTGGGGTCGCCGAGATGTCCGGCAAACCCAGTTCCCGAGGGGGTTGCGCAGATCGGCGAGGAGGGCGAGAGATGAAAGGACTGTTCATGGACGGCGCCGTCCAGGCGATTCTGCTCACCGCCGGGATAACCTACGCCCTGCGCCTGGGCGGCCTGCTGCTCGCCGACCGGCTGCCCCGGACCGGTCCCGCCCGCCGCTTCCTGGAATGCCTGCCGGGCACGATCCTGCTTTCGCTGACCGTGCCCGGAGCCCTGCACGCCGGAGTCGAGGGGATCATCGGCCTCGGCGCCTGCCTGCTCGTCTACTTCCGCACAAGGAACCTGCTGCTGACCATGGCGGCGGGAATGCTCGGAGTGTGCCTCTTCCGCGGCTTCCTGCAATGAAAGCCCCTGCGGGCGGCTCTTGCAACGGCGGCGCCTTCAGCTCGTCGCCCCCCAGGAGTCGTCTTCCGGCTCAAAACCCATGACGAAGTCGATCCAGTCCCGGGGGGGATCGACGATCTCAACTCCGACGGATTTGTTCAGGCTGCCGGTCGCGGCGGACCATTTGGGAATGACTATCATCTTGAAATGCATCTCGGGCCCGTTGACGATGGCCATCATCTTCCCGGCTTTCACGTCGACCTTTTTGGGAACATCCGTCAGGCAGAGGCCGAATCGCGAAACATCCGATACTTGCCCCAGAAAAAACCCGACTCCATCGGAGCCATCGACCGTGAGGCTGTTGATGGCAACGCGCGGAAAGTGTCTTTTATCCATAACTCCTCCTAACCCCGTTGTTTCGGGATAAGTACCTTCACGAAATTCACTCTCAAAAAACGAAAACGAATTTCCAAGGTACTAACACGAGCTGACGCCCGCAACCCAAGGGCTGCCTCGCGGGATATCATGGAAAAGCAGACGGGGCTGCTGAGACAGGGCGAGGCAGTCTTTCCCGGATACCATAAGCACAACCGGTGAAATATCTCCATGAGGATCGCGCCGGAGAGAGGGGGCAGCTGGACCCGGCCATCGAGCTGCAAGCCATGACCGCTTTGATGTATACGATTTCTCCGGCCAATGTGATAGACTGAGGACATGACACGATACGGGAGCGGAAGCCGGATGGTTTCTCCGGCAGCTACCGTTCCTTTTGATTACGTTCCCAACTGTCACTATCTTCATCATGCCGGAGGAGATGCCGATGGATACAATGAAGGCGCTGGTCAAGGCCAAAAAGGAGGAAGGACTCTGGTTGGAGGAAGTGGCCCGTCCGCAGCCGGACAAGAACGAGGTGATGATCAAGATTCTCCGTACCGCCATCTGCGGCACCGATGTCCATATCTTCAACTGGGACGCCTGGGCCAGGCAGACCATCCCGGTGCCGATGCCGATCGGCCATGAGTTCGTCGGGGTGGTGGACAGCGTCGGCGACAATGTCCACGATTTCAAGAAAGGCGATCTGGTGTCGGGCGAGGGCCATCTGGTCTGCGGCCACTGCCGCAACTGTCTGGCCGGCCGCCGCCATCTGTGCAGGAACACCAGCGGCGTGGGGGTCAACCGCCAGGGCGCCTTCGCCGAGTATCTCGTCATCCCGGTGACCAACGTCTGGTACTGCGACCCTTCGATCCCCCTCGATATCCTGGCCTGCTTCGATCCCCTGGGCAACGCGGTCCACACCGCCCTCTCCTTCGATATCCTGGGCGAAGACGTCCTCATCACCGGCGCCGGGCCCATCGGCTGCATGGCCGCCGCCATCTCCCGCCACGCCGGGGCCCGGCATGTGGTGGTCACCGACGTCAACCCCTACCGGCTGCAGCTGGCCAGGCGACTGGGCGCCACCAGGGTCGTCGACGCCGGCCGGGAAAAGCTCCCCGACGTCCAGAAGGAACTGGGGATGAAGGAGGGTTTCGACGTGGCCATGGAGATGTCCGGCAATCCTGACGCCCTCGATGGCATTCTCGCCAACATGTGTCACGGCGGCAAGATCGCCATGCTCGGCATCATGCCCGCCGCCACCGCCATCGCCTGGAACACCGTAGTTTTCAACGGGCTCACCATCAAGGGCATCTACGGGCGGGAGATGTACGAGACCTGGTACAAGATGACCGCGATGATCCAGACCGGACTCGACATCAGCCCGCTGATCACCCACCGATACCACTACACCGACTATGCCGAGGCCTTCGCGGTCATGCGTTCCGGGCAGTCGGGCAAGGTCATCCTCAACTGGGCGGAAAGGGAGTAAGACATGGCACTGACACTACTTGACCGGGCACTGCAGCAAGAGATCGTGCGGCTGAAAGCGGAAGGGCGGGCCAAGCCTCCCGAGCGGATCATCACCGCCTATCACCCGCCGGAGGGCGGCTTCGGGCCCCGCTACAGCCTTCTGGGCGAGACCCGGCGCTTTCTGCGGATGAACTCCAACTCCTATCTGTCCCTGTCGAACCACCCGGAGCTGATCGCCGCCGCCGACGCCGCCACCCATGCCTGCGGCGTCGGCCCCGGGGCGGTGCGCTTCATCGACGGCACCTTCAGCTATCACGTGGCGCTGGAGGAACGGGTCGCCCGCTTCGTGGGCCTGAAGGCTGCCAGGATCTTCAACTCCGCCTACACCTCGAACTGCGGGCTGGCCCTGACCATCGGCGGCCCGCGCACCCACTGGATCGGCGACCAGCTCAACCACAACTCGATCATCCGGGCGATGCGCATCGCCGGCGTCCCAAGCGCAAACAAAGGTATCTATGCCCACAACGACATGGCGGATCTCGAGCGCTGCCTGAAGGAGGTGGGTGGCGACATCGACCGGGTGGTGGTGATCTTCGACGGCATCTTCAGCATGCGCGGGGACTATGCCCCCATCGACGGGATCGCCGCGATCGCCGACCGCCATGCCGGCAGGTTCAAGGAGGGGGTTATTACCGTGGTCGACGATTCCCACGGCATCGGCGCCTACGGCGCGACCGGCCGGGGGACGGCGGAATTCACCGGCAAAAGGCCGGATATCGTGATCGGCACATTCGGCAAGGCCTTCGGCGTCAACGGAGGCTTCATCGCCGCCAGCAATACGGTGATCGAAGCCGTCCGCCAGAAGGCCGACACCTATATCTACACCAACCCTTTGAGCGTCGCCGACTGCGCCGCGGCGACCAGGGCCCTCGATATCTGCGACAGCGAGGAAGGCCTGCGGCTCCTCGAGAATCTGCGGCTGCGCACGCTCCAGTTCCGCGAGGGCCTCACCAGGCTCGGCCTCGAATCGATCCCCGGCCCCCACCCGGTGGTGCCGCTGCTGGTTCGGGATACCGCCAAAACCCACTCCCTGGTGGGGCACCTCTTTGCCTGCGGCGTGCTGGTCGTGGGGCTCACCTTCCCGGTGGTGCCGAGGGGCGACGAGACCATCCGTTTCCAGGTCAATGCGGCCCATACCGAGAAAGACATCGAACTGGTCCTGGACATCCTGGCCGCCACACCTTAATGCGGGCCTGACGCCTGTAACCCAAGGGCTGTTAGGCCGGAGGGAAAACCTCGCCCGCGCGTGCGACTTCTATTGCCCGCCGCTCGCGAGTATGATAACTGGAGACTTTGCCTCAAGCAGCAGGCTTGCCTTTTTACCGCTACTCATCAACGCCCCGCCTCCGGAGGCTCGAGGACAACCCGGAACTGCCGACGAAGGCGGCAGCTCTTCAGACAACCGCCCCTGCCGTGATCATCAAAAACCTCAGCAAAGTTCTCCTGAGCAATATCGGCCTGAGGATCTTTTCCTACCTTGCCGCGGCGATCATCGTCGCCGCCGTCATCCTCAATTTCATTTTCTATAAAATCCAGGAAAAACAGATGATCCTGGAACTGCACACCCACGGCAAAAGCATAGCCTCCCTGTTTGCGGAGAATATCCGGGCGGGCGTCTACAGCCAGAGCATCGATCTGCTCGAGCCCCCAGCCAACTCGCTGCTTCGCCAGCCAGGCCTGGTCTCCGTCTGCATCTACAACGACCGCAACGAACTCCTCTACTTCAGTACAAATGAGTTCATCGACAAGGTCGCTGCAGGCAGCGACTGCGACCTCGGCAACTATCGTGAAGTAACCGATGCCTCCCGGATCGGCGAGGAAGGCAGCCTGGTTTTTCAGGAAAAGGTCTCCACCGCCGTCAACAGCGACCAGTTTTATGGCGTTCAGAATCCCCAGCAGGCGCAGCAGGCTATCGGGACGGTCCTGATCAGGCTGTCGGCGGAGAAGCTGGTCGAGAGACGGAGAACTCTCCTCAATCAGAGCATCGTCATCTGTCTCTCTTTTCTGGCGATTCTGCTGCCGCTCACCTTCGTTATCGTCAATGAATCCACCCGGCCCCTGAAGAAACTGCTGATACGCCTCAGGAGCAGGCTCCCGCCGCGGAACGGGAAGACAACCGATATCGACTCCCTCGACCAGACGTTCAGTACCATGCTGGGCGAACTGGAAGATTCCTTCAGGACCATCGAATCCCTGAAGAACCAGCTGGAAAAGAAGGTGGAAGAGCGGACCGAAGAACTGCAGCGCATCAACAAGAATCTCGAAAAGACCGTGGTCGAGCTCAAAGAGGCCCAGATGCAGCTCATCCACTCGGAGAAGATGGCGAGTCTCGGTCTTCTGGCCACCGGGCTGGCCCACGAAATCAACAACGCCCTGACGATGATCAAGGGGTCCTTCTTCCCCCTGAGGAGGGCCATAGATCAGCTGGAAGCCCATTGCCGCAAGGATACGCGCGCTGCTGAAAAAGAGCCCGGCGAGACGACCGTGGCCGAGCTCTTTCACTTCATCGACACCGGGGTCTTCCGGATCGCCACGCTGCTCAAAGACCTGATGACCTTCGCCAGACCAGGGCCCGCCGCCAGGAAGCTGATCGATGTCAACAACGAGCTCGAGATGACCCTGCGCCTGCTGAACGTGGTCTCCGGCAAGGAGATCGAGTTCGTCAGGGATTTTTCCCGGGTTCATCCGGTCTTCTGCCGTGAGAGCCAGATCGCCCAGGTCTTTTTCAATATCCTGCTCAATGCGATCCAGGCCATCGAAACCCGGGGCCGCATCCGGATCGGCACAGCCGTCGAGGATGATTTCGTGGTGGTCGTCTTTGCCGACAACGGCCGTGGCATAGAGCCCGAGATCCTGGAAAAGATCTTCGACCCCTTCTTCACCACCAAGGAAACAGGCTCGGGGACCGGCCTGGGGCTCAGCATCTGCTATGCCATCATCAACGAGCACGGGGGAAAGATCGAGGTGGCGAGCGAGATGGGCAAGGGGACGGTGTTCACCATCAAACTGCCGAAATGCTCCTCGCCTCCCCCCGCCGGCGCAGGGTACGAATGATCATCCCGAGCCACCATGCTGCCTGTGAAAAAGCAACATCGTCCTTCCCCTTTTTCCTCGTTTTCATTATATTCCCACAGACCCGGCGGAGTGTTCATGAGAAATCCGGGCTACTCCGTCGTACAAGAATTGAGGTTGCAGATATTGCCGAAACGGCACAAGAGGTCCGTGAACGGAATGAGCACTCATGTTTTTTCGTCCCTAATGCGGGCTGACGCCCGCAGCCCAAGGGTTGTTATCCCCTCCCGCAGCAGAGGGGATAAGTACCTTGACGAAATTCGCTCTTAAAAAGCAGGAAGCGAATTTCTAAGGCCCTCAGGTACTAAACCCTTTCGTGAGCCTTCCCCGGCTTGAAGGCTTGGCAGATTCGGAGGATTGATGCCCAAAAGAGAAAAAGCGGAGAAAAAGATTCTCTTTGTCGACGACGAACCCATCAATCTGGAAATTTTCAAACTCAATTTCGCCGACCGGTATACCATCTTCGGGGCTTCGTCGGGTGCCGAGGCTCTGGAGATTTTCCAGGACGAGCCCCGTATCGGCGTAGTCCTCACCGATCAGAAGATGCCGGGGATGAGCGGTGTGGAACTGCTGTCGAGGGTATATCAGCAAAGCCCCGACACCATCCGCATCATCGTCACCGCCTACGCCGAGTTTCATAACATCCTCGACGCCATCAACTGCGGGCATATCTACCAGTATGTCCTCAAGCCCTGGGAGCGGGCCCAGCTCGGCATCGTGCTCGAACAGGGATTCAAGACCTGGCACCTGATTTCCGAAAACAAGCGGCTGCTGCAGGAACAGGAGCGCAGCAACAGGAAGCTGCGCCAGGCCAACGAGCGCCTGCAGCTCCTGTCGCAGAAGCTTATCCACGCCCAGGAGGACGAGCGGCGGAGGATCTCCATGGACCTGCACGACGACATCGGCCAGAACCTTATCGCCCTGAAACTGCAGTTCAGCAACCTCTGTTCGCAGGTCGACCTCGCCAACAACAGCGAAGCCGCGGAAACCATGGCCATCTTCAAGAAGGCCATGCAGAAGACCATCGACAACACCAGGAACCTCTCCCAGAACCTGAGTCCGGCGATCATCGAGGAATTCGGTTTCGATCTCGCCCTGAAGGACTTCCTGGAAAGTTTCTCCACCAATTACGGGATAGAGGTGATCGCCCCGGAGATCCATATCGGCCATTTCCTCCAGTCGACCGAGCAGCACCAGCTCTACCGGATCCTGCAGGAGGTCTTCAACAATATCGGCAAGCACTCGGGCACCAAGAAGGTTCGCGTGGAGCCGACCTTGACCCCGGAATTTCTGACCATGAAGATCACCGATTACGGCTGCGGCTTCGACCCCAGGCCGGCATCCCCGGACCATGGGGAAAGCCGCAGCCTGGGAATGACGACGATCAGCGAAAGGACCATCGTCCTGGGCGGCACCTTTCACATCCAAAGCACCAGGAACCAGGGGACGACCTTTACCTTGACCATCCCCCGCTCCCAGAATCTCCAATAAAAAGTTCCTCCCGCGAAGCAAAAGGAGTATCCTCCATCATGTTCACCCCCGACTGTCGGCCAATCCTGATCGGCAGCCTGCCGCTGACCGACCATGCCCGGGCCATGGAACTCATCCTCGCCCACACCCCGGAGATCCCGCTCTGGCCGCAGCTGCCCAAGATGCCGAAGGAGGGCATGATCCGCCAGTTTCTCACCGGCTTTCCCGGCCTCGCCGACGGCGTCAACCACGCCTTCGTCAATACCGAAGGCCCGGGTTTTCCGGAGGAAATGGCGGCCTTCTACGAAGAATACCTGGCAGTGGCGGCGGAGCCGGGCCTGCTTGCCGGATCCCGCTTCGCCCTGGGAAAGGATACCGCCGCGGGCTTTTTCGCCCTGCGGGATGCGCTCGCCGCGGGACAGGTGTCGCCGGTAAGCCTCAAGGGCCAGGTCACCGGCCCGGTCACCGCCGGTCTCGGGGTGAAGGACAGCCGCGGCAAGGCCATTTTCTACCACGAAGATCTCCGGGATATGCTGGTCAAGCTCCTGTCCGGCAAGGCCGCCTGGCAGGTGGCGGAGTTGAAGAAGTTTGCCGCCGGAGCGCCGCCTATTGTCTTCATCGACGAGCCGGGCCTGGTGAGCTTCGGCTCGAGCGGCTTTGCCGGGGTGAGCCGTGAGATGGCGGCGGAGGCAGTGGCCGAGGTCATCGCGGCAATCCACTCCACCGGCGGGCTTGCCGGGATCCATATCTGCGCCAACGGCGACTGGGGCCCTACCCTCGAGTCGGCGGCGGATATCATCAGCTTCGACGCCTACTTCTATTTCGACAACTTCATCCTCTATCGAGAAGCGCTCACCGGCTTCCTCTCCCGCGGAGGAATCCTCGCCTGGGGCATCGTTCCCACCGGGGACCCCGCGGCGGTGGCCCGGGAATCGGCGGGCTCGCTTTTTGCAAAATGGCTGGAGCAACTGGCGACGCTGGCATCCTTCGGCTTCAGTGAATCCCGGCTGATGTCCCGGACCCTCATCGCCCCTTCCTGCGGCACCGGCTCGCTCACCCCGGAACTCGCGGAAAAGGTGCTCACCATGACCGCTGAAGTATCGCGCATGGCCAGGCTTGATCCGGGGGCAGAATGATTCGCGAAAAAAAATGGCGAAAGCAAAACCCCCATGAAATCCCCGTAGCCCCTCGAAAACGCGGACTTGTCGCCTGCGGCGCGACATGGTAAACACCTGAAGACCGTCAATCCCGACGAGAACTTCCGCATCACCCTCGCTCATTTTCCGGAGATTCCATGACCGACAACCTCATTATGCAAACCGCCTCCGCCTACGGCTATCCGCTGATCATCAAAAACCTCTTTTCCGCGCCCATCGCCGAGTATCCGGCTCAGGAAATCGTCTACCGCGACCAGTTCCGCTGCACCTACGCCGATTTCCGCCTTCGGGTCCACCGCCTGGCGGGCGCCCTCACCAGGCTCGGGGTGAAGCCCGGCGACACCGTGGCGATCATGGACTGGGACAGCCACCGCTACCTGGAATGCTACTATGCGGTCCCGATGCTCGGCGCGGTACTGCATACCATCAACATCCGCCTCTCGCCGGAACAGATCATCTACACCATCGACCACGCCGAGGACGACTTCATTCTGGTCAACAGCGAATTCCTGCCGATCCTCGACCAGATCAAGGGCCGGATCACCACGGTGAAAGGCTATGTCCTCCTGCAGGATGACGAGGCCGAACCGGAGACCTCCCTGCCGCTGGCCGGAGAATACGAGGCCCTGCTCGCCCGGGAGGCGGATCATTTTCCCTTCGCCGACTTCGACGAGAACACCCGGGCGACCACCTTCTACACCACCGGCACCACCGGCCTGCCAAAGGGTGTCTATTTCAGCCACCGGCAGCTGGTCCTCCACACCCTCGGGGTGATCGCCGCCCTTGCCACCTCCGCCAAGCAGGGGCGGTTTCATCAGGGGGACGTCTACATGCCGATCACCCCGATGTTTCACGTCCATGCCTGGGGCTTCCCCTACATCGCAACCGCCGTCGGCGTCAAGCAGGTTTACCCGGGCAAATACGCCCCGGGAACTCTCCTCCAGCTGATCGAGAAGGAGGGAGTGACTTTTTCCCACTGCGTGCCCACCATCATGCATATGCTGATGTCCCACCCCGACTTCGCCCGAGTGGACCTGTCAAGGTGGAAGGTGGTCATCGGCGGCGCGGCCCTGCCGAAAAAGATGTGCCGGGCGGCGCTCGAGAAAGGCATCGACATCTTCGCCGGCTACGGCATGTCGGAGACCTGCCCGGTACTGACCCTCGGCCAGGTCGGAAATCGCGAGGTGGACCGGGACGCGGAAGTCGATATCCGCTGCAAGACCGGGCGCCCCTTGCCCCTCGTGCAGCTGAGGGTCGTGAACGAGCAGATGGCTGACGTGACCCGGGACGGCGCCGCAGTCGGCGAGATCGTGGTCCGGTCGCCGTGGCTCACCCAGGGCTACTGGAAGGACAGCCGAACCTCGGAAAACCTCTGGCGCGGAGGCTACCTGCATACCGGCGACGTGGCTCGGATCAACGCCGACAACTACGTCGACATCACCGACCGGATGAAGGATGTGATCAAGGTCGGCGGCGAATGGCTGTCGTCGCTCGAGTTGGAGGATATCCTCAATCTCCACCCGTCGGTCTCCGAGGTGGCGGTGATCGGCGTAGCCGATGAGAAGTGGGGGGAGCGGCCCCTGGCCCTCATCGTCGTCAAGGACAGCCACCCCGAGCCCGACCCCCGGGAACTGGTGGCCCACGTCAAGGCCTTCATCGACCGGGGCTTGATGAGCAAACCGGCGCTGCTCGTCCAGATCCGCCTCGTCGCAGCGATCGACAAGACCAGCGTCGGCAAGACCGACAAAAAGCTGCTGCGGGAGAAATATTTGGGTTGAAATGAAAAAGCTTCGCCGTAAAGGTCTGCTGCTATTGAGCCTGCTGACCCGGAAACGGGCCTTCAACAGCCCCCTGTATATTGACCTGGATATCACGGAGAGATGCAACCTCCAGTGCAAGGGCTGCCGGTACCATTCACCGCTGCTGCCGGCATCGGCGGCAAGCCCGCCGCCGCGGGACCTGGATTTCGAGGTCATCCTGCGCATTTTCCGCGACCTCCAGACGATGCGGACGGAGGAGGTCATCCTGCTGGGTTCAGGCGAACCAACCCTGCATAAGAGGTTCGTGGATATAGTCAGAGCGGGAAAGGCTTGCCAATTCAAGCTCACCGTCCTCACCAACGGCACTCTGCTGAATGAAGGTTTGGCTGAAGAACTGGTCGCAGCCGGGCTCGATCAGCTCAAGGTTTCCCTATGGGCGGCCAACGCCGAGGATTGTGCCCGGATTCATTCCGGCTCTCCTCTGCTGTTCGACCGGATCGTCCAGGGCATCGGCCATGTGCAGAAGACAAAGAAGAAGCTCGGAAAACACCGGCCGGCGGTGATTATCCACTGCCCCGTGTTCCAGGACAAGGCCGGTCAGGTTGCGGAAATGGTCGAAAGGGCCATCGACTGCGGCGCCGATGGGCTGTCATTTGCGCCGGTGCACCAGTCCTTTGCCGAGGCCGGCCCTCTCCTGCTCGATTCCGGACAGCTCTCCCGGGTTTCCGCTCGCCTCGAATCCCTGGCCGTCCGACTCAAGCGGGCGGGTCTCACGCACAATTTCGCCGATCTCGATACCAGGCTGCGATTCGGCCCGGCACCCTGGGAGAAGATGCCCTGCTATATCGGATTCTATCACGCGAAGATCAGGACGAACGGCAAGGTCTACCCCTGCTGCCGCTGCAATATCGAGATGGGCGATGTCCATGACAGCAGTTTTCGGGCAATCTGGAATGCCGGGGCTTATCAATCCTTTCGCCGCCAGGCCCTGGCCGCCTGCGGGCGGAATCCCTTTCCGGACGAGTGCAACTGCCGCTACTGCTCGTCCATCCCGAACAACTACCGGGTCTTCCGGGTCGACCGGTTCATCGCCCCTTTCACCAGACTCCTCCGCCGGGAGAACATCGCATGAGATTGCAGGAACGCATACGAGGGATATATCGCGCGCCCCGTCTTGCCTGGGAGGTGCTCATTGGCGGGAAATACCGGTTTGTCTACGACCAGATGCCGGTCACCGCCAGAGGCATGTCCCTGACCAAGCGTCTCAACCTGTTCCGCTCGGGGTTGAACCTCCTGCACCGGCGCCTGCACCCCTGGAGCTTGCCGCTGCACATGCAGTTCGAGCTGACCAATTACTGCAACCTGCGCTGCCCGGTCTGCCCCACCGGGATACGGGCCATCCGACGCAAGCCGCAGGCGATGTCCCCCGACCTGCTCCAGCGGGTGCTGGAACAGGTCGGGCCCCACCTGCTCACCGCCTCGCTGTGGGCCTGGGGGGAGCCGAACCTGCATCCGCAGCTGCAACAGATCCTCAAGGCGGCCAGGAAAC
>OBJA01000832.1_pt1 | contig 24725 bp, 12 predicted proteins | sample 1519751 | NCBI WGS metagenome assembly OBJA01 (sample SAMEA3881238, study PRJEB22517) | soil metagenome | biome: lake sediment; feature: soda lake sediment; material: sediment, water from around vicinity | place: India | collected 2013-12-23 | depth 3 m
CTCTCTCTCTCTCTCTCTCTCTCTCTCTCTCTCTACGGGAACAAGGGTTTCAGAGAACTGTCGGTATATCCGGCTAAACAGTTTTGATTGAAGAGAGCAGATAGAGCAGAAAAGGTTCATCGTGCAACAGATAAAACAGAATGTATAAAAATGGGCTTAGATATAAACTAAGGCAAATATAATATCGAAAAGAAAAAAAAGCAAGCAAAATATTTTATAAACCTGTTCATTCTGTTATCCTGTCAAAAAATCGGGGAGTTGGGGATTTGGGGAGTTGGGGATTTGTCAACGTTATTTAGGCATTGACAGACTCTCGATACTCCAGGTCGGAGTTTGAAAGGCAAAAAAAAAACCAGGGACAGATACTTCTGCCCCTGATCTTAGATATTAACCATAAAAACAATTATGAAAAACACTTGGTAAGGATTATAAACCTATGCAAGGTTTATCATAAGTCTGATAAAGAAATAAAGAACTAAAAGGTTGCTGCTGGAACAAAAATATGTTGATGCCGGGTGTGTTTAACAAGGAATCTATTTCCGGTATGATCGGTCAAGTTTACGGTAAAAGGGCTGTGATCAAAATATAAATTGTCATCACCTATGGCAGCTCAGAAAAAAATGTTATGTTTGAAACCTGAAGGCAGCACTATTTATGATTAACCTGACTATCTTCATTTATGAGTAATCAGAATGACCCGTCAGTGGATGACGAACCAAGAAAGTTAAGAGGGAGTATGCGTGACCAGGATAAGATCCAGCAGTTGAAGAAGAACTACTACTTTGCAGATCCGCCATTTGATCAGTTGATGAAGTGCAGGATCAATAAGATACTGTTGATCTGTAGTAACTACGATGCTTTCATGCTGGAGGAGGATGGACGAATTGATGAGCAGATCTTCAATGAGTATGTCTCGCTCAACCTGCGTTATCCGCCCCAGTTTATACAGGCAGATTCATCCAGAGAGGCATATGACTTATTGCGTGAAGGGCAGATAGACTTGATAATAAACATGCTCAGTGTTCAGGACAGGGATCCATTTGAGCTGACCAAAGAGATCAAGGAGCAGTATCCTCAGATACCGATTGTGGTACTGACTCCTTTCAGCCGTGAGGTTTCCGTGAAGCTTGAACAGGAGGATCTGTCTGCTGTTGACCATGTCTTCTGCTGGCTTGGCAATGCTGATCTGTTACTTGCCATCATCAAGCTTATAGAGGATAAGATGAATGTTGAAGATGATGTAGCTGCTGTGGGGGTTCAGGTAATAATCCTGGTTGAGGACTCGATCAGATTCTACTCCAGCTATCTTCCAAATATCTATAAGATCATCTTCAACCAATCGAAGGAGTTTATGCAGGAGGGACTCAATGAGCACCAGAAGATGCTGCGTATGAGAGGGCGCCCGAAGATTCTGCTTGCAAACACCTATGAGCAGACACTTAAGTATTATATCAAGTATAAGCATAATGTCCTTGGTATTATAACAGATATCGCATACAAGAAAGGTGGTGTAATATTTAACAAAGCCGGTATCCAGTTGTGCAGGAAGGTAAAGGATGATGATCACCTGATGCCGATACTCCTTCAGTCATCGGATTCTGAGAATGAAGAGATTGCCAGGGAGTTGCGGGCAGGATTCATCAATAAAAACTCGAAAACACTCACACAGGAGCTGAAGCAGTTCATTATCAAATATTTTGCATTCGGTGATTTCATCTTTCAGGACCCTGAGACTCTGGAGGAGATCAATCGCGCCAGCGATCTGCAGCAGTTACAGCAAAAGCTTTTTGAAATACCGGATGCTTCACTGGACTACCACATCAAGCGTAACCACTTCAGTAAATGGCTTAATGCACGTGCTCTCTTCTCCATAGCACAGCTTTTCAAACAGCTCACGCATGAAGATTTCGAAGACCTCGATGAGGTGCGGCGGTTTCTTTATGATACCATTGCCAGCTTCCGCAGGACCAAAGGCAGGGGAGTAATTGCCGACTATAACCGTGACCGCTTTGATGAGTACCTGATCTTTACCCGCATCGGTGATGGAAGCCTTGGCGGGAAAGCACGCGGCCTGGCTTTCGTCGATTCCATGCTGAAGAAGAATAACCTGCTCGAAAAGTATAACAATACAATCATCACTATTCCCCGCACGGTGGTATTGAGCACCGATGTGTTTGATGATTTCATGGAAGAGAATAATTTGTATCATGTTGCTCTTTCCGACAGGCCGGACGAAGAGATCATGCAGGAGTTCGTGGAAGCACGGCTTCCCTTCAGGATACATGAAGACCTGCTTGCATTTATCAATGTGGTGAAGAACCCTATTGCCATCAGGTCGTCAAGCCTGCTTGAAGACTCACACTATCAGCCCTTCGCCGGTATATATAATACGTTCATGATTCCCAAAGTTGATAATAATGAACGCCTGATGATCGAGATGCTGAGCCATGCTGTGAAATGCGTATATGCTTCAGTCTTTTTCAAAGATTCCAAGTCTTATATGGAGGCTACGCGAAATGTGATCGACCAGGAGAAGATGGCAATAGTATTACAGGAGGTTACAGGCAGGCAGTACGGTGAAAGGTTCTACCCTACAATTTCGGGTGTTGCACGAAGCATAAACTTTTACCCCATTGACCCTGAAAAATCCGAAGAGGGTATCGCGGATATTGCTCTCGGGTTGGGTAAGTATATTGTTGATGGAGGTCTGACTCTACGTTTTTCTCCGGCACATCCCGATAGGGTAATACAACTATCATCACCAGCCACAGCACTCAGGGAGACGCAGAAGCACTTTCTTGCTCTCGACCTGAAGGCTGCAAGCTTCAAACCCAGCACCAATGATGGAATAAACCTGCTCAGATTACCAATCGATGAGGCGGGGAAAGATGGTCTGCTTAAGTACGTTGCCTCAACCTTTGATTACCAGAACAGCAGTTTGCGGGAGGGGACACATCTTGAGGGTAAGAAGGTTGTTACATTTGCAAATATTCTGAAGCATAAGCAATTTCCTCTTGCGGAGATACTTCAGGACTTGCTCTCGACAGGAGCAAAAGCAATGAGTAAGCAGATAGAGATAGAGTTTGCAGTGAACCTGGATGTACCCAGGGGTCAACCAAGAGTTTTCAGCTTTTTACAGATAAGGCCGATTGTAGAGCACAGGGATTCCTCAAAGATCAACCTTGATGATATTGACAGGGAGAAATTGATACTTCTATCCGAATCAGCACTGGGCAACGGAGAGATAAAAGGGTTGAAAGACATCGTATATGTCAGGCCTGAGACTTTCAATCCTGCCAACACCCAGGATATTGCTCTCAGGATAGGGGAGGTTAACCAGCGTTTTCTTGATGCTCACCTCAACTATGTTTTGATAGGCCCGGGCCGTTGGGGTTCCTCTGACCCCTGGCTGGGCATTCCGGTTAAATGGGCTCAGATATCTGCAGCCAGGCTCATTATTGAGTCGGGACTCGAAAATTACCGCATAGACCCAAGCCAGGGAACGCACTTCTTCCAGAACCTTACCTCCTTCCATGTCGGCTATTTCACGATAAATCCATTTATCAACGACGGGTTGTATGATATTGAATTCCTGAATCAGGTACCCGCCGTTTATGAGGATGAATATCTCAGGCATGTGACACTCGACAGTGAAGTGATAATCCGCATCGATGGCAGAAAGCACAGAGGGGTAGTATTTAAACCAGGATCAGCCGGCAATTGAGATAGTCCTGATCAGTTCAGGCCTGATGAGTTCAATACCATCTTTTGTTGATCTGATAATTCCATCATTTTTTAATTCTGACAGGATTCTGACTGCACTCTCAGTTGACATACCTGCCAGTTCGGCAATATCCTTTCTGGAGATAACAGAAGGAATGAGACTGCTCCCAAAGACGTCAGAGGCCAGGTATATTAAAACATCTGCAACTCTGCCGGGAGCCTGTTTGTTGGCTACACAGTGAAGCCGGGTGAAAAGATGGCCGGCAAACCGACAGTAAAAGGATACGGAATAATCGTTGAGAGCTTTGTTGTTTGCAAGTATTGAGGCAAACTCATCCTTGTCAACAAGATACATGGTGCAGGGAGTAATTGCAGACACAGAAAACCGGTAGTGATCAGTCTCTTTGACAGAGGTTAACCCTATGAAATCAAAAGGTTTTATGATCTTGAAGTTGAGCCCTTTTTCCTGGTAACCTTCAATATACGCCTTTGCCAGTCCATTTGTAATGATCATTATATATGCATTCAGTGCTCCCTGTTTGCAGATTGTCTCTCCTTTGCGAAAATCAATTTTAACTCGTGTAATGCGGTCAATCTCTTCACCTGTCAGGCCAATCTCATCAAACCATTCGTGCAGGGTAGGCTTGCTTGCTGCCTCTTCTTTTCTTTCAGAGGATTGCTGTTGCGCTGTAAAAGCCTCCTTAAGACGTTTGAGTAAAATGAAGCCGCTGAGTTTCTCGGCTATCGTATTTAGTAACCTCTGCTCATCAGGAAGAAAGATGCCTTTGTCATTGGTGACCGGTTTGGTATAATAGACCTGAATCTCCCCCGCAACGTTGTCTTCGATCATTATCGCTGCAGATTGCTTCAGCTTGGTGCGGTTAAAGGGTATGGGTTCGTAAATTTTTTCATCGAAGATTATGCATGTCCGGCAGATTTCAGAATATCTCCATGCTTCAGGCAGGATTTGCAGTATCTGTGAAAAGACTGTATCAATTTCAACGGTATAATCACGTAGTATATCGTTGACCTGATATATGCAGTTCAACTCCTTGCTTCTTTCATTAAGACTTTCTACCAGATAACTAATACGTTCAGAATCCTGTTCATGTCTCATTTTATCCGGGCATTTGGAAATATAATTCTGGCACCAAAATTAGACAATTATTAGGATTACAAACAAAATGAGCATTAAATCCTGATGAAAATCAAAAGTGATGTTGATTAATATCAATCGGATTACAGGATAATTATTGCCGTATCAGGCCTTCTGTTTCGGGGGTAAGGCCTATTTTTGCATCATCAACCTAGAGGTAACAGAATCGTAAACATAAAAACAAAACTGCGATGAATGTAGAGAAAATAATGAATGACCTTGAGAAGAAGAATCCGGGTGAAGTGGAGTATCTTCAGGCTGTTCACGAAGTATTGGAATCTATCGAGGATATAGTTAATGAGAACCCACAGTTTGGGACAGCAGGTATTATTGAGCGTATTGTTGAGCCTGACAGGGTTTTAACCTTTAAAGTTCCCTGGGTAACCGACAAGGGAGAGGTGCGTGTAAATCGTGGGTACCGTGTACAGTATAACAATGCCATCGGGCCATATAAGGGTGGTATCCGCTTTCACCCGAGTGTAAATCTCAGCATTCTGAAGTTTCTCGGATTTGAGCAGATATTCAAAAACAGCCTTACAACACTGCCGATGGGTGGTGCCAAGGGTGGTTCAGACTTTGACCCGAAGGGCAAGACAGACAATGAGATCATGCGTTTCTGCCAGTCGTTCATGCTGGAACTCTGGAAAATCATTGGCCCTGAAACCGATGTTCCTGCAGGGGATATTGGTGTAGGAGGCAAGGAGATCGGATACATGTTTGGTATGTACAAGAAACTCACTTCAGAGCATGTAGGTGTTCTGACCGGCAAAGGCCGCAACTGGGGTGGCTCATTGATCCGTCCTGAAGCCACAGGTTTCGGCAATGTCTATTTTGCTCAGGAGATGTTGAAAACCCGCGGTGATTCTTTCGAGGGAAAAACTGTTGCTATCTCCGGCTTTGGTAACGTAGCATGGGGAGCAGCCCAGAAAGTCACTGAACTTGGCGGGAAGGTTATCACCCTTAGCGGCCCGGATGGGTATGTTCATGACCCGGAAGGAATCAGCGGTGAGAAGATCGACTATATGCTCGCTCTCAGGGCTACCAATGAGGATATCGTGAAACCATTCTCATATGAGTTTTCAAGTGCAAAATTTGTTGCCGGAAAACGTCCGTGGGAAGTCAAATGTGATATCGCGCTGCCTTGTGCAACTCAGAATGAATTAAATAAGGAGGATGCTGAAAATCTCGTTAACAACGGCGTTATCTGTGTAAGTGAAGGCGCAAACATGCCCTGTACACCGGAAGCTGTTGAGGTTTTCCTTGCCAACAAGATATTATACGGGCCCGGCAAAGCTGCCAACGCAGGCGGCGTTGCTACCTCAGGCCTCGAAATGTCTCAGAACTCTCTTAAGCTGAACTGGTCGGCTCAGGAGGTTGATATGAGATTAAGGGAAATTATGGTCAATATCCACAACGCTTGTGTTGAACACGGCAGGGAAGAGGATGGTTATATCAACTATCCGAAAGGCGCCAACATCGCCGGATTCCTTAAAGTTGCCAACTCAATGCTGGACATGGGTGTAGTGTAATAAACCGACCATAATAGTTTAGGTTAACAACTCATAGTGTGCGCCGGGAGGATGGGAATTCTCCCGGCTTTTTTTGATGTTTTTTGAACTATTTCAGCCTTCCGATTGTCTTATTTTTATGCTGCAATAATCAGAGGCAGCCATCGTTTATTCATCTTCAAAAACCTGCTATGAAGAAATTTTCCCTTCTGTTCGTTGTGGTTGTGTTTTCCGGCACGGCGCTCTATTCGCAGCACGGCAGCCAGTATGCCTTCAAATTTCTCGACCTCGCTGTATCTCCACGGGTAGCTGCCATTGGTGGCAATTTCCTGCCCCTGGATGATGATGACATACTGATTGCCCTTCATAACCCTGCTCTGATAAACAGCAATTTGCATAATCATGTTGGCTTCACATTCCTGGATTACTACACCGGAATAAGTTCGGGCAACGTTGTCTATTCACGCACTTATGAAGAGTTTGGGAGTGTACTTGGCGGCATCAGGTTTATGCATTACGGAACGTTTGACCGCACAGATGCGACAGGGATGGAACAGGGGACATTCACTGCATCCGACCTTGCCATGACACTGGGGTGGGGGAGAGAGCTGCATCCGGGGTTCCGGTTGGGAGCAGGTGTGAATTTCATCATCTCAAGCTATGATGTATGGTCATCATTTGCAATAGCAGCAGATATTGCTGGCCACTATACCGGCCCGGAGAAGCTCTTTCACGCATCATTGCTGATTCGTAATGCCGGAAGGCAGATAGATCCTTTTTACAAGGAGAAGGAGCAGCTCCCTTTTGAGCTTGCCGGAGGCATAAGCAACAAGCTGAGGCATGCTCCCTTCAGGCTCTTTGTATTACTGAATACGCTGAACAAATGGGATCTTACTTATGAAGATCCGTTAAACCCCTCTTTCACAATCGACCCTATTACCGGAGAGCAGCAGATGCCCGGTGAAGTGGCTTCATTCCTTGATAAGGCCGTAAGACATGTTGTTACCGGTGTGGAGTTCATGCCCGGCGAGATTCTCAGATTCCGGATGGGTTACGACTACCGCACCCGTCAGGAGGCAGGCGTGAGGTCAAAGATGGGAATGGTTGGATTCTCCTGGGGCATGGGGCTGAAACTGGGTAAATATCAGTTTGACTACAGCAGGACAAGAGACCATATCGCCGGTGCTCCGAACTATTTCAGTGTGAGAACCGACCTTACAAGGTTTGCCGATTGAGAGAAGGTGTTTAATAGAAGAGTGGCAAATCGTCTTCAACAAAAATATCCCTTATGAGTTTATTCAGGTCGCTGCGCCAATGAAGAGAGGTGCGGCCAACCATCAATTCAAATACCGGCAGATCGTCTCTGAGAATTATTGCATCCCGCATGTCTGAAGCGGAGACTTTGATAATATAATCTCTGAGATCATTAATAGGTTCCATCGCGTATGGGTTGTCATCGTATCTCATATCATCAAAGCTGAAGCCTCCTTTATGTGCCAGGAAGATCAGGTTGCGGTCGGGTGCATCCTCTTTGCGTGTAGCAATCAGATGAACATCAAAGCCTGCTGCCTGCAGAGTAGCCAGAATCGACCTTGCAGGCCGCCCTTTTAAACCATCTGTCAACCCGAAAAACTCAATTATCAGAACACCGCCATCATCAAGCTTGCTCCTGATCGTCTCAAAACACTCCTGGGTCAGAAGATGCCACGGCGGATTCTCGCCAAGAAAAGCATCCAGGATGATAAGCGAATAGGTTTTTTTTGTTCTGTTGATATGATGTCTTCCATCATCAATAATTACATCAATGGAAGGATCGAGGTCGAAATACCGTCTGGCAAGTGTCTTCAGTCTGGCATCAATCTCAATGGCTTCGACCTGCATGCCGGTTTTCACCATCTCCCTGGCAAGCATCCCGCCTCCCAGTCCCACAAGCATGCTGTTGCCGGTGCTACCCTCAAATTTACTCAACAACGGTTTGATGAAGTATATGTAATCGAGAAGATTCTCTTTGTCTGTGAGATTATATAATGTCTGCCACGTGTTGTTTACAATCAATCCCCTGGGCTCCATTATCCGGTTGTTAACCATTATGTTCTGTATGTCTACAACCTTTACCTGCCCAAGGATACCTTCAGATGCATACAGAACGGAAAACCTCATGGATTGTGATTTATGGTCACGTATCTGAAACAGCCCGACGAGCGATGCAAGGATTAATATGATAATGACATTCCTGGGTTTGCTTTTACGTTCCAGGATCAGGAATGGCAAAATAAGTATGAGTAACCCATAGACAATTGCAGGTCCTTTAATCCCGAAGTGCGGCATTATGTAAAATCCCAGCAAAAGCGTATTAATCACTCCGCCGAGTGTGGAGATCGCATATACCTTGCCCGCCACGCTTCCGGTTTTATCAACGTGATTAACCAGAGTGTGGATGATTACCGGGCTTACCATTCCGAAAAAGAAGACCGGTGGAAAGACAAACCCCAATAGTGCGATTATCAAGCCCGGAAGGATGTTTACATCAACAAGGGCACTCATTATTGCAGTGCTTATTGCGGGCATCAGCACCATAAAAAGGCCAGACAGGATAAGGATTATCCTCAGGATTTTCAGGGGAGGGTGTTTTGTGGTGAAATAACCTCCTGTATAATATCCAGTTGCCAAAGCAAGCAGGGTTATTGCAAGAACTGCTGCCCAGGCGTATATGGTTGTGCCGAAAAAAGGAGCGAGCATCTTTGCCCCAATCAATTCTGCAGCCATTACAACAGCGCCTTCAATAAATGCGATCAGTAATAATATTCCAGGCTTTACCGACAGTGAAGAGCTTGAGACATTCATCATATGCAGATTTTTATGTTTGATAAACAAAATTGCTCTATTTTTGTCTACTATCCAAATTAATTGAAGATGCGCAAATTAGTCTCACTTTTAGTTTTTGTTGTTATTGCAACAGTTACCGGTATTCCGGCCTTTTCACAGGAGTTTTATGGTCAGGAAGCTTCAGGAATTGTCCAGGGAACAAACAAAGTCTGGCTGAAAGAGGGTAATCAGATTCCCTCATATATGGCTTTTTCACCGGGCAATGAAGTTTCTGTCGGAGACTTTATGTTATGGATGAGGAAGCAGTTTGATTATGATGAGCAGTTTGATGTTGTTACAGTAAATGAGGAGGTTGATTACCGTGGAGACCGTCACAGAAGAGTGAAACTGACATTTCAGGGCGTTCCTTTATTTGATGGTATGCTGGTCATGCATATCCGTAACGACAAGATCTATGCTGTTAACGGTGATGTGCCGAAAACGATAACATTTTCAAATAGCAGCGTATTGAACGAGTCTGCTGCGTTGCAGTTTGCTTTGCAGAAGGTGAATGCTGTCAGGTATAAATGGCAGATGCCGGATGAGGAGGCGTTGCTCAAATCTGACTTTGATGATCCCCAGGCCACCTATTATCCCAGGGGCAGGGTAAAGCTGTTCAGGCCATTCGGAGAGGATTACCACCGTTATGTATATGTGTTTGACATCTATGCCGATGAACCCCTTTACCGTGCTGATGTTTTTGTAGATGCAGAAACCGGCGAGATCCTTTTTGAGCATAACAAGATACATGAAACAGATGTCATTGGCACCGCAGTTACAAAGTATAGCGGAACAAGAACCCTCACGACAGACTCCACCGGCACCACATATAGGTTAAGGCAGGCAAGCCGTGGCAATGGTATTGAGACTTTCAATATGCAGAAGGGAACCAGTTACGCTGCTGCCGTTGACTTTACGGATGCCGACAACTACTGGAACAACTTCAATGCGAACAAGGATGAGGTAGCTACAGATGCGCATTGGGGGACAGAGTCAACATATGATTACTTCTACACAAAATTCAACAGGAACAGCATTGACAACAATGGGTTTAAGCTGAGGAGCTATGTGCATTACGGGAACAACTACGTAAATGCATTCTGGGATGGCCAGCGCATGACTTACGGAGATGGAAACGGAACAACGATAAATCCTCTGACCGCTTTAGATATCATTGCTCATGAAATTACACATGGCCTTACCTCGCAAACTGCAAATCTGGTATATCAGGATGAGCCCGGTGCTTTGAACGAAGCTTTCAGTGATATTTTCGGCGCTGCGGTTGAGTGGTATGCAAAACCTAGCATGGCAAACTGGACTATCGGAGAAGACATAGGCACAATAATACGCTCTATGTCAAATCCAAAATCAAGAGGCTTGCCCGACACATATCTGGGTGTTAACTGGTATACCGGTACAGGAGATAATGGCGGGGTTCATACCAACAACGGGCCTCTCTGCTATTGGTTCTATCTGCTGTCGGTTGGTGGTTCAGGCACAAATGACAATAGCCAGTCATACTCTGTTACAGGTATTTCTATCGATAGTGCAGCAGCAATTGCATATCGGATGCTTACAGTATATCTTACAAATACAAGCCAGTACATTGATGCAAGGTTTTATGCAATACAGTCAGCCATCGACCTTTTCGGGGCATGTTCCCAGCAGGTGGCTTCAGCAACTGATGCGCTCTACGCGATCGGTGTTGGCAGCCCCTACGTGCCCGGTGTGATAAGCGACTTTTCTGCGCCCATGACTCATTTCTGCTCAGCACCGGCTACAGTCTCTTTTGATAACTTCAGCAATAACGGGATGTCATTCCATTGGGATTTTGGTAACGGACAGACAAGCACAGCGTTAAATCCTACTACTACCTATAATGCTATGGGGACATACACGGTCACATTGATAGTTTCCGGTGGCAGTTGTGGTACTGATACCCTTGTGAAAACGAACTATATCAGCATAGATGCTAATAATCCATGTGTTTTCAACATGCCTCAGATCGGCACCCTTGTTAGCAATGATTGTGATGGTTTTTTGTTTGACAGTGGCGGCAATCAGAATTATCACAACAATACAAACGGGATATTTATAATCTCACCGCCGGGCTCAATGTCGGTGACGCTGAATTTCCAGAGCTTCAGCTTTGAAACCGGTTACGACTATCTCTACATATATGACGGATATGGGATTACTGCCCCTCTGATTGGCCAGTATGACGGAAAAAATCTGCCGGGGGGCGGTACAATTATCTCCACTGGTGGCAGCATCACTCTGCGTCAGGTTACTGATCAGTATCTGACAGAACCCGGCTTTATGCTGGGATGGACATGCAGCTATCCAACAGCTGCGCCGGTAGCTGATTTTGTAGTCTCAGATACTGTTACCTGCGATGGCGACATCTTGTTCATGGATATCAGCAGCAACGGCCCCAGTTCCTGGTATTGGGACCTTGGCGATGGAACAATTGCCACTACAAAGGTCGTCAGTCATACGTATCAGAAGAGTGGTATTTACAGTGTAAAACTGGTTACCACAAACAATTTTGGCGGTGACACCATTGTTAAGCCTGGAATTGTCAGGGTTGAACTGCCTTTCCCTGATGTAGCTTCCCAGGCTGTATGCAACTCCGGTGTGGTTACTCTCGTTAATTCCGACACCTCCAATATTACAAACTGGTACGACAGCCCGTCTGCAACAACACCGTTCCATACAGGGCATAGCTATACAACTCCTCTATTGACACAGCAAACAACCTACTATCTGGAGGAGGTTATAGAAAAGCCTGAGTTTACCGGTGGTAAACCCAACAATTCCGGTGGAGGATCCTACTTTACGGCAGCAGTGCAGCATTATCAGATCTTTGATGTTTATAAGCCTTCAATTCTGCATACTGTAGTAATGTATGCCGGATCAAACGGCACCAGGGTTGTTGAACTACAGAACAGCTCAGGTAATGTCATCCAAAGCAAAGCTGTGACTCTGACAACAGGTGCAAATACCGTTGAACTCAACTTCGATCTACCTGTTGCCAACGGACTACGCCTTGCAGGTCCCAATTCTCCAAACCTTTACCGTAACAATGCCGGGATTAGTTACCCCTATGATATTGGTAATATACTCAGCATTACACACAGTTCAGCCTCCTCGGCTCCAACTTCATACTACTACTACTTCTATCAATGGGTCGTTTCCGAGTATCCATGCATTAGTTCAAGGATACCTGTTGAGGTTTTTGTCTCTAATGCCAGCCCGGTAGCCGATTTCTCTTTCAATGTGCAGGATGCTGTAGTGACATTTTCAGATAACACCCAGAATCCAGGCGTTAACACCTGGAATTTTGGTGACGGAAACTCTGCCTCCGGTGTAAACCCGGTACATAAATACAGTGCTGTAGGGACATACAGCGTTGAGCTTTCGGTGTTCAACGGTTGCGGAACAGATGCCACCACAAAATCAGTTACAATAACCTCAATGTCTGTCAATGAACCGGATGAAAAGGCTGCACTCAAAATATATCCTAATCCGTCTGATGGTATGTTTACACTGGAGTTGCCCTCAGAGATCCGGGGAAGGAATTTATCATTTATTATGATCGACATAATGGGGAAGAGGGTGCCTGCTAATATCAGGGATAATGGGTCAGGCAATGTGTCTGTTGATGCCACAAACCTGGCTTCCGGATTGTATTTTCTAACTGTTTCAGACGGAGTGAAACTATATCACGCAAGAGTGAGTATGTTCTAGGCTTCATCTGCTTTTGCAGAGAAGTAGCTGATAAGTCCTTCGATAGTTCCCGGTTTGACAAACCGGATTTCCAAACCATTTTTTCGAAATGTGGATTTCAATTCCTTGTCGAAAATTGAAGCCACAGAACCGCAGAAGCCTATCGGCACAGAGCACCTTTCCTGTAGCAAGGGAAGTATCATTATGTCAATCATCGATTGGAACGAATCTGTGAGGATGTTGCTGATATCAGGCTCCTCCCTGTAGGGTTCAATAAGTGGAATCAATGACGCAGCAAAGGTTTGAGGCCTGGAGCTTTTGTATAATTTTTCAATCAATCCGGAAGATGAATAATTGTTTTTCTGATAGAAGTCTTTCGATATCTTCTCTGACAGCTTACCCGAAAGTAGTTTTTTCATAAACCTGAAACCGATATTTGCACCGCTGCCTTCATCTCCAAGAAGGTACCCGAGAGAAATAACCCGTTTTTCAATGTGGCCTTTGCTGATAATCCCTGCATTTGATCCGGTACCTGATATCGCAACCAGGCCATTGCCATTTCCAAACAGCGATATTCCTGCTCCGGTAAGATCATCATCAACAGAAATACTGCTAGCAGGGTAGCAGTTTTCCAGTGCTTTTTGAACTCTCTGTTTCATCTTGTCCTGCAGACACCCGCTTCCAAAATATATCACCTTTGCCGGTTCTGGCGCCCCCAAGGATTTCCAGATGTCAAGAATCTTTGCAGAAAGTTCATCATCATCATCAAAATATGGAGAGATGCCTTTGCCTTTAACGTGTTGAACATTTGACCCAGAAGTGAGAAGAGCCCAGTCTGTCTTAGTGTTTCCGGCATCGGCAATAAGTAACATAAGATTAAAGTAGGGTGGTTTTTTATCTTTGACAAAAATAGAGTTTAGGAGTCACAAAAAAAACTCTATTTTTGAGGTTCTTCTGTTGGTAATAAATTGATCGTCCCGGAAATCACTAATCTATTATCAGATATGTGCTTCAAAAAGAGATTGCGAATAAACCCTAACATCTTGACATGGATGATTATGGTGATACTGCTGGTAGTTTTAAATGATTCTGTGTCAGCTCAGAATGATGTGTCCAGTTTGGATCCGGATTCCTTGCTTATTGAGATTGAAAAGGCAGTTAAGCCTGCCGAAAAGGTGAAAATGTTGATTCTGTTATCAAATGTGCTGGCTACAAAAACCCCGGCCAAGGCAAGAGAGTATGCTGAAATGGCATTGGAAATCAACAGCAGGCTAAAGAGTGATATTTTTTTGGCGCGGATTTATCTTGTAATAGGCTACTCATACATAAATGAGACTGAACTCGACAAGGCTGAGCAGTATTTAGACAGTGCGTTGGCTATTGTTGCAAATACAGATTTTCACAATGAGCTGTCGATGATCTACCTGAATCTTGGAAATATTGCGCAGCAGAGAAGCAAGAATCAGTTGGCTATTCATTATCTGGAGAGGTCAAGGGTGCTCAAAGAGAGAATCAATGACCGGAATGGCCTCAGCAAAGTCTTTATCACCATGGGCAACATATACTATTTCCAGGGCGAATATGATCAGAGTGCAGACTGGTATATGAAGGCACTAAGAATATTGAGAGAGACAGGTGATGAGCTAACAGAGGCAAAAACGCTGACGAATATCGGGAATATCTATATGGTAACCGGCAACTACCCAAAGGCACTGGAGTATTACAGGCAATGTCTTGGAATCAGGGAAAAGCATAACGACAGAAAGGGTATATCCACAATCTTTAACAATCTCGGTTCCGTTTACTACTATACACAAGATTATGACTCTGCAATCTACTATTATCAGAAATCTATTGACATTAAACGCGAATTCAATGATCTTTACAGTATTGCCGGAACTCTCAGTAACATTGGCAGTATATACAGGGTGTTGAAGAACTATAAGGAGGCAAGCAAGTACTATAATGAATCTCTTGAGATCAGGGAACAACTTGGGAATAGTTTTGAGCTTGCTTCAGCATATTATAACATGGGGGAATTTCTGATTGATCAGGGGAAGCGTGAAGATGCACTCAGATATTACGGATATAGCATGAAGATTGCCGAAGAGCACAATTTCCAGAGAGTTCTTGTATCTGTTTACAAACGACTATCTCTTTTATATGAAGAGCAGCGGGATTATAAACAGGCGTTGGAATACAAGAAGAAATATGTTCAGGCCAGGGAGTCGGAGTTCAAGGAGAGTTATCGGAAGAGCCTGGAAGAGATTGAGAAGTACAAACTTGAAGAGCAGAAGCAGATTAATGACCTGCTGACGAAGGAGACAGAGATTCAGGCACTCCAGATTGAGCATGACAGGGCAAGAAGACTAACTCTGTTTCTAATTTACTCAGGATCGGTTTTACTGGTTTTATTATTTGCTATGATGATATACATCCTGTATCGGAGAAAGTCGCGCACCAACAAAAAGTTGCTTAAGATTAACGCAGAAATTTCAAGGATACAGGAGGAAGCAATAAAAACCAGTGAGGAGTTTGAGAGAATACTGAGTAGCATCTCAGATTTGATTTATAGTGTTACATATTGCGAAGAAAATGGGTTGTCAGACATCTATTTTTCTCCCGCACTTACAAAAATGACAGGGGTTACTCTTAATGAAATACAGGAGAATCCTGAATTATGGAAGGATTTAATTTATCCTCCTGACATGCAGGTTCTGAAGGTTAAAATCAAAGGCGCTCCTGATGAGAGCTTTGAGGATGATCAGGAGCATAGTATGGAGTTCAGGGTTATTCACAGAGATGGGTCATTGCACTGGTTACAGCAGAAGATAAAGATAAATAGTATTGGTGATGGTGCCTTTAGGATTGATGGTGTAGTACGCGATATTTCGGAAAGAAAAAAGGTAGAAAATGCATTGAGGAGTTCTGAATACTTGTATCGTTCAACCATTGACTCCTTGTCAGATCATCATATTCATGTTATTGACGAATCATACAGCATTAGGGTTTTCAACAGAGCATTCCGCCGATTGAATGAGAGGATGGGATTGTCGGAGAATGTTATTGGGGAAAACATTTTTGATGTATATCACTTCCTGGGAATAAGGGTAAGAGAAGAATATGCAAATGTTTTCAGTACAGGAAAGACAATTATCACTCAGGATTCAATGATTATATCAGGAAAGGAGATGTTTACTGAAACATACAAGGTGCCTGTTTTAAGTAACGAAAGGGTCACGAAAGTGATAACCATCATGAAGGATATCACTGAAGATGTAAAAAACAGGGAAGAGCTTGAAAGGAGTGAGGCCAGGTATCGTCAGGCAAGCATCAGTAAGGACAAGTTCTTCTCAGTAGTTGCACACGATCTGATGAGTCCTTTCAGTGCATTACTGGGGTTTTCCGGGCTGTTGTATGACATGTATGACGAGTATACAGACGAAGAGCGCAAGGTTCATGCTGGTAGGATACTTGAACTTTCCGAACTTATTTACAAGATGGCAGAGAACCTGTTGTTCTGGAGTCGTTCGCAGACCGGCAGAATACATGTGCAACCCGAATGGATTGACCTGAAAAGCCTGATCAGGCAACAGATCGACCTTTCAGCACCTCATGCCGCACGAAAGCAGATTAAAATATCCCAGAAATTTGCCAGAGACATTAAAACCTGGTCTGACCCGAACCTTTTAGGTATTATCATGCGAAATCTGATTACCAATGCAATAAAATTTACTGCCCAGGGTGGCAAGGTAGATCTGTCTGCAAAGGTCAAGGACGAACGTCTGGAAATAATGGTGAAAGATTGTGGTATAGGTATTCCTGTTGAGATGATCACAAAACTCTGGACGCCCGGATCTCAGGTGAAGAGGCCAGGAACAGATATGGAAATAGGAACAGGCCTTGGGCTTATGATCTGCAAAGAGTTTGTTGGGATCCTTGAAGGAACGCTGTCTGTTGAAAGTGAAATGGGAAAAGGAAGTTGTTTTAAAATCACATTGCCAAATACCAATGGCCAGAGAGTTTCCATACTGAGCGGGCCGGAGGCTGAGTTGACAGATTAGTCAACACCCATATAAAATGTATAACGCAGCATCAAGTTCAACAGCCAAAATATGAAAAAGAGAAAGAGCAGCAGGAAGCATGGCAGTGATTTGAAAACAAGGCAGTTATTTTCCCTGAAGCAATCAATTCTGATATTTGCAGGACTTGTGTTGCTGATCTACAGCCAGACACTATGGTTCAACTTCACATGGTTTGATGATGATGCTATACTCCTGAGAAATCAAGAATATATTTCCGACATCTCAAACCTTGCTGAGTCTGTAGTGCGTGACGCAGAGTTTAAACAAAAGACAATTGAGCTTTACAGGCCTTTGCAGAATATTAGTTTTATTGTTGATGCTGCCATTGGAGAATTTAAACCAGGTATGTTTCACTTCTCCAATATGATGATTCATCTTGGTGTTGTAATATTGCTGTTCTTTCTGCTTGAACTCATGGGCTTTTCCCGAAGATTGTCATTTGCAGGAGCTGTTATCCTTGCCGTTCACCCTGTTTTCGCTTTTACTGTTGCCTGGTTGCCGGCACGTGGTGACCTGCTTCTGGCTTTCTGGGCTCTCGCAACACTTTACAGCTTCATAATTTTTGTCAAAAACGGCTATAAATGGAAATTGCTCGCATTGCACATCTTCTCTTTTGCCATGGCTATGTTTTCAAAGGAGTCGGGAGTAGTTGTTCTGGCAGTCTGTGCTTTCTGGTATATTTTCATCTATGAGCAACCCAAATGGCATAGATGGCAACTTATTGCATCAGCAGGATATTTGATTATTCTGGTGCTCTTTTTCTGTCTGAGGAGTATGGCAGTGGCAGATATCACCAGCGGTGGCTTTGGGCTCAGATCTCTGATCTACAACCTGCCCGTAATTCCGGAGGCACTGTTCAAACTCTTCATCCCATATCCGATAGTGGCTCTTCCGTTTTACGATTTACTCAACACTCTTGGCGGGCTGTTCTTTATTGCTGTGCTTGTTCTCCTTGCTTTCAGACATCGCGGAGAAGCAGAGATGTTTTTGCTCGGAACAGGTTGGTTTATCGGATTTACCCTGCCATCAATGCTTTACCGTCCCGACTGGTCTGATTACATTTACGACTACATCATTCACAGAAGCTATCTCCCACTTGTTGGGGTAGTACTGATAATACTGATCCTGATAAGAAAGTTTGAAGGAAAAATGATGTTGAAGCCATGGTCATATCTGGTTTCAGGGATAGTGATAATTTTTGTGATTCTCAGTTTAAGCTTCACCCGCAATTTCAAGGATCCATTGAAATTCTGGGAGTATGCTGTCAGGACAAATCCTGAGTCAGCGTTTGCACATCTTTACCTGGGTGGAGCCCTCTTCTTTATGGATAATCCCTCAAAAGCTATCGAGAGTTATGATAACGCCATTGCATTGAAGCATGACCTTGGTGAGGCATGGCTGAACAGGGGTATAACTTTCGGGTCGATGGGAAATCATCAGGAAGCACTGGAGAGTTTCACACAATACCTGTTGTTGTATCCTGAAGATACAATGGCAATAAAATTTCGTGCAGGATCTCTGATGGAGTTGGGGGAGTATGAACAAGCTCTTCCTGACCTGAAAAAACTCCTGGAGAGTGGAGACAGCTCAGACAAGGTGATGCTTCAATATGGCCTTAGTTCTCTTATTACAGGAGACCATGCCTCTGCACATAATACCATGAAAGTGCTTATCTCCAGAAGCCCTTCAAATCCGCAATATCTTCGCATTGCTGCACTTTCAGATATGATGGTTGGAGAGTATGATAAGGCCATCGAAAAATACATGGTGGCACTCACTGTTGAACCACCGAATCAGAACTCCCTCAGCAATCTTGGTTATGCATACTGGGAAAAGGGTGAGTACCCGCTTGCCCGAAGTTACTTTGAGCGCGCGCTGGAAATGGATGATGAATCCCTGGCTGTCAACCTTGGTCTGGTGCTCTCATACGATGCACTCAACCAACGGAAAGCACTGGCAGATGCCAAAGAGCGTGCCCTGGCCCTTAATCCTGACCTTGTAGATTTTTCTACTGCCATGAACGAGATGCAGACAAAAGGGTACCTGTTTACCTCCAAACAGTTGAACAGCCTGGAGAAGATATTTGAAGCCCGATAGCAGCAGGCAAATCCGGCTACATTATCTGATTACTGATAGTTTATCAGTAATAACGCCGGTTGGTTGTTCTACTCTGATGAAGTATATCCCAGACTTTAGTGATTCAAGGGATATGAGTTCCGGTGTGCCCGCCGATAAATACCTTGCCTCGGAATGCACAAGCCGTCCTTCGGAGTTGAAGATCTTTAATGATGCTTCTCCTTTTTCGGAAGCAAGTATATGCAGCCGGTCGCCTGCAGGATTGGGATAGAACTCAATGCTGTTATGGGAAGTCTCTATCTCATTCAATGAGACGTGGGATGCATCTTTGACCTCAAATTGCCAGTAGTCGGGGAGTGTGTCTGAATAGGTGAATCCCATGATAACTACAGTAAACAAAAGGGAGATGCTATGTGTGCCGATATCTGCAACAGCCGGAGTTCCATAAGCTCTTATACATCCGGATGCCCCACCTTTAAGCCATTGGGATGGTGTGTTGTAATAGTATTGGAATGATGCAGGAAATCCAATAAACCCGTTCACTGTCAGAGAATCTATGCCAACAGCAGGAAACCCCGGCATTATGACAGTATCTGAAGGAACAACGATTGTAATATTAAGGCTCCACTCAGCAGTGGCTGCTGCCGGATGTATTCCATGCTGAGAATCAGGATAAAACCCGGGTTGCGAATGGGGTGATACTGTGCATTGTGACACTGCATAGTTTTGGGTAACAATCATCAGTACAATGATTGCAATAGAAAGGGAAATCTTTTTCATGGTTTTTCGTTTTTGTTTGAATAAGCAAATGTATCAAAATCCGGAATTCAAAATAAAAAAAATCACCCAAAATTACCAGGAAAATATACCGGCAATTTCGGGTGATTTTTTTTTTGTTGTATGAGAGAATAGCTGAGCTGCTGTTTATTTGTCTTCAGCAGCTTCATCTTTGCTGTCAGACAGCTTGGAGTCCCCTTCTTTGGTCGTCTCTTCAGGTGTCTCAGTCTCCTCTTTCTTCTTCTTGCTTTTGGCAGGTGCTTTTACGGTCTTCTTCTTTTCAGTTTCAGCCTTGGTTTTTGTCTTTGCTTTGGCTTTTGTTTCTGTCTCTGTCTCTGTCTCTGTCTCTGTCTCAGACAGCTCCGCATCAGCTACTTCAGCTTTCTTCTTTGTTGATTTCTTTGGTTTTTCCTCTTTCACATCTTCCTCAACCTTCTCAACCTCTTCAACCTTCTCAACCTTCTCAACCTTCTCAACCTCTTCAACCTTCTCAACCTCTTCAACCTCTTCAACCTTATCAACCTTCTCAATCTCTTCAACCTTATCAACCTTTGCAGCTTTAGGTTTTGTCTGACGTGCTTTCTGCTTCTTCTCCATCTCTTCGAGCCTGGCCTTCGCGTCTGCGACCTCACCCTCCTGCATCTCCTCTTTCAGATCTGCCAGAACACTCAGGTCACCCAAAGTGGTCTTTTCCAGATTATCCTTTATCTTTTTAACGGCTTTGCTGGTCTTCTGTTCAGCTTTGGCCTCCTCTTTCTTGTCCTCGGCCTTCTGCTGCTGTAGGCGATCCTGGAAGGTCTTTGTATGAGAAACTATGATCTTCTTGTTCTCTTTTGAAAATTCAATAACCTTAAAGTCAAGAGTGTCATCAACTTTTGCCAGAGTGTTATCCTCTTTGTGCAGGTGGCGCAATGGTGCGAAACCTTCTACACCATAAGGAAGAGTTATGATGGCACCCTTGTCCATTGAACTCATTACCGTTCCTTTGTGTACAGAATCAACAGTAAAGACTGTTTCAAACACATCCCATGGGTTCTCTTCAAGCTGTTTGTGACCTAAACTCAACCTTCTGTTGTCAAGATCAACCTCAAGAACAACAACCTCCAGTGTTTCCCCTATTTTGGTGAATTCTGCCGGATGCTTGATCTTCTTTGACCAGGAGAGATCTGAAATGTGGATCAGTCCATCAACACCCTCTTCCATCTCAACAAAAATACCGAAGTTGGTAAAGTTTCTTACAACAGCGTTGTGCTTGGAACTGATCGGATATTTATCAACAATATTGGCCCATGGATCAGGAATAAGCTGTTTAATGCCTAATGACATCTTTCTCTCTTCTCTGTCGAGAGTAAGTATCATAGCTTCAACTTCATCACCGACATTCAGGAAGTCCTGGGCAGTGCGAAGGTGCTGTGACCATGACATCTCAGAGACGTGAATCAGCCCCTCTACACCGGGAGCAATCTCAACGAAAGCACCATAATCAGCAATTACAACCACTTTCCCTTTAACCTTGTCGCCTATCTTGAGCTCTTCACTGAGGCTGTTCCATGGATGTGGTGTAAGTTGCTTGAGCCCTAATGCAATACGCTTTTTACTGTCATCAAAATCAAGGATTACAACCTTGATCTTATCGTCAAGTGTTACTATCTCCTCAGGATGGTTTATCCTGCCCCAGCTAAGGTCTGTGATATGTATAAGGCCGTCAACACCACCGAGGTCAATGAATACACCATATGATGTGATGTTCTTAACTGTGCCCTCAAGGATCTGGCCCTTCTCAAGCCTTGCAATGATGTCTGCCTTCTGCTTCTCAAGCTCATCCTGGATGAGTGCCTTGTGAGAGACAACCACATTCTTGTATTCGTGATTGATCTTGACAACCTTGAACTCCATCGTTTTACCTACGTAAATATCGTAGTCACGGATAGGCTTAACATCAATCTGTGAACCGGGAAGGAATGCTTCAATACCGAAAACATCAACAATAAGCCCACCTTTGGTGCGGCATTTAACAAAGCCATTGATGATCTCATCCTGTTCCATTGCCTGGTTGATACGCTCCCATGAACGCAGTATCCTGGCTTTTTTGTGAGATAATATCAACTGCCCGCTTATATCCTCCTGGTTCTCAACATATACCTCTATTGCATCTCCTATCTTTATGTTATCACGGTACCTGAGCTCTGTCAGACTAATGACCCCGTCAGATTTATAGCCAATATTTACAACTACCTCGCGGGCATTCTTTGCCACAACTGTACCGTCAATAACCTGCTGCTCGTTGATGGATTTCAGTGTGTTGCCGTAAACATCCTCAAGATTGCTCCGCCCCTGGTCAACAAGCTTATCTTTCTTCTTCTCAATAGCATCCCAGTCAAAATCACCCGGTTCCTCAAACTGAACCTTGAACGGCTTCTCAGCCTTCTCTTCCTGCTTTGCAGACACCTCAGGCTCTGCAACAGTTGATTTATGCTCCTCCTCCTTAATCTCCTCTGCCACTACAGGCTCACTCTCAATAATCTCCTCAATTTTCTCAACCTTCTCAACTTCCTCAACTTCCTCAACTTTCTCAACCTTTTCAACTTCCTCTACCTTCTCAACTTCCTCAACCTTCTCAACTTCCTCTACCTTCTCAACTTCCTCAACCTTCTCAATTTCCTCAATACTATCATTCTTCTCAACCTTCTCGCCTTCCGGCTCTTCGTTGCTCAATTGATCCTTCAATTCTTCTGACATCTGTTTACATTTTTTGTCACACTGGCGTTGCCTGATGCACTTTTTCCAGTCGACGGTTAATAATATGAATTTTTTATCCTCCCTTTAAAAAGGGGGTGCAAAGGTCGGAATATTTTTTTGAAATGCAATAGGATAGAGGGTGAAAAATTATCTCTTTATAGGTTCCTGTCCGGCATCTGCTCTCGTCCATGAAAGAATCTTTTTTCTGATCTCATCCATTACCCAGAAAGGGGTTGATGTTGCTCCGCAGATACCAGCACTATGGGCATCCATAAACCATTCACGTTTCAGGTCATCTGCATTTGCCACAAAGTGGGTTCTGGAATTGGCACTCCTGCATATTCCAAACAGGTACTTACCGTTGGAACTCTTTCTGTCACTAGCAAAGATGACCACATCATGCTTCCTGGCAAAGTTTTCAAGCTCAGGGGCTCGGTTTGAAACCCTTCGGCAAATTGTGTCATAGGTTTTAAAATCTATCTCTTCAGAATTATTGTTCTGCTCTGTCATCCTCCTGATGATCTCGCTCTTCAACTCTTCAAACTGCTGAAGGTTTTGTGTTGTCTGTGAATAGAACCTGACAGGTCTGGAGAAGTCGATCTTATCGAGGTCATCAGTGTTTGAAACGACAACAGTACTTTCTCCTGCATGACCTTTCAAACCTACTACCTCAGCATGCCCATCCTTGCCGTAGATTACTATCTGGCCGTCCTTGCTCTTAATCTCCTCAGCCCCCTTCCTGATTTTCTTCTGCAGAGATATCACTATCGGGCATGAGGCATCGACGAGCGTAATGTTGTTCTTCCTGGCAATTGAATAGGTTTCAGGAGGCTCTCCATGAGCTCTGATCAACACTTTTCTGTTCTTCAGTTTTTTAAACTGCTCATGATTTATTATCTTTAAGCCTGAATTCTTGAGCCTTTTCACCTCCATACAATTGTGAACAATATCCCCCAGGCATAAAAGTTCATCCGATTCCTTCAGCTCATTCTCTGCAGATTCTATTGCCCTGACAACACCAAAGCAGAATCCTGAATTTTTGTCAATTTCTACTCTCATCCCGGTTGGCTCTTAATGGAAAGTTTATTATCTGTCATGTTTTAACTCTTCCTCAAAATAATTTATCAGTTCATCCGTCTCTGAGGGATTGAACCACCTTATCTCCCTGTCGCGGCGAAACCATGTCATCTGTCGTTTGGCATACCGTCTCGTGTTTGTCCTGATCTTCTCTGTTGCTTTGTCAAGTGATATTTCTCCGCCGAGGTAGCTGAATATCTCTTTATAACCAACACTGTTCAGAGCATTTAGTTCTTTCATTGGGTAAAGTTCTCTGCACTCTTCAACAAGGCCTTTTTCAATCATTTTGTCAACACGGTAGTTGATGATTTTGTTCAATTCCTCCCTGGGGAGAACCAGCCCCGCCTTTATAATCCGGAAATGTCTCTCCCGCTTCTGTGACTTTCTGAGTTCACTGAATTTTATCCCTGTGGTGTGGAATATCTCCAAAGCTCTCAGCAACCTGTTGGGATTTTTGGTGTCGACCCCCGCAAAATATTCCGGGTCATTTAATGCAACCTCTTTTTGTAACCATGACAGCCCTTTGGCCGCGAGCTGATCTTTAAGCTGCTGCCTCAGCATCGGCTCTATGTCCGGCAGATCATCAATGCCCGACTGCACCACATCCATATATAGTCCTGAGCCACCGGCCATAACGGCTGTGTCATGACAAGCAAATATCTCTTCGAGTACTGCCAGTGCCTCCTGTTCATACATCCAAACGTTGTAATACTCATGAACAGACCTGTGCCCAACAAGGTGATGCTTTACCTCGGCAAGCTGATGCTCGTCAGGTGCTGCAGTGCCAATATTCATCTCCTGGTATATCTGGCGCGAATCGGCAGAGATGATCTCAGTGGCAAAGTGCTTCGCAACCTTAATGGCAGCATCGGTCTTGCCAACCGCAGTCGGCCCTGCTATCATGAACAGTCTCTTCATTTTGTCTATGGCTATCCTCTTTGCAAAGGTAATGATTATCGGGGAGTCGGGGAGTTGGGGAGTTGGGGATTT
>OBJA01000833.1_pt1 | contig 24709 bp, 26 predicted proteins | sample 1519751 | NCBI WGS metagenome assembly OBJA01 (sample SAMEA3881238, study PRJEB22517) | soil metagenome | biome: lake sediment; feature: soda lake sediment; material: sediment, water from around vicinity | place: India | collected 2013-12-23 | depth 3 m
CATTGAAACCATCCAGCCCCAGGAATGCCGTAACTACTTCACCAACTCCGGCTATCAATCTAACTAAACGAGAAATGCTCTAAAGTTGCAATTAGGCTTCGAACCAAATTACACGAACCAGAATAATAACCATTATATTAAGATGGTTTTGAGAGTTCGTGTGTAATATTTCAAGGTGAGCTGAACCCGCCCCAAATGGATACGATATGCAGAAATTGCTGGCATAAAAAGTTTTTCATAATGTGAAAAAGCAATTAATTCCCATGGCGGCAGCGTGGTAATTTTTCTATAAGAATCATGATTTTCCTTCTTGTGCTGGTAACGTTCGAATGCTAAGATTCCCCCGAAAAATTGTCACCGGGTTTTTATGGCTATTTATGCTCGGGTAAAAGATAAAACAAAAGCCGGTAAGGGCGAGAGATAAGTGTAAAAACATTCCATGGTCACAGATGGAATGTAAGTATTGATTTTAGTAATTAATGTGGGGGGTAAGATATGAGTGGTAGTAAGTTGGTAGCAGCACTATCAGGTTTTACGGTTCTTGGTTTTTATTCGAGCATGGTGATGTCAAGTAAGTATAACTTTCCTGAGCCGCAGACTCCTATTGCGCAACAAATCTATGATCAGCATATGATGGCGTTATGGATTTGTCTGGTAATTTTTATAGGTGTTTTTGGTGTAATGGGTTACTCCATTATCAAGCACCGTAAATCAGTGGGTTACAAAGCCGCCAATTTTCATCACAGTACAACTGTTGAGTTTATATGGACCATCATTCCAATATTGATTCTGGTAGGGATATCATGGCCTGCCACCAAAACAATCATTGAAATGAAAGACACGAGTGAGGCGGATCTCACTATCAAAGCTACGGGTTATCAATGGATGTGGGGCTATGATTATATCCAGGGTGAAGGTGAAGGAATCAGTTTCTACAGTCAATTAACCACACCTCAGGACCAGATTCATAATGAGGCGGCCAAGGGTGAGAATTATCTGCTGGAAGTAAACAATCGTGTGGTGGTTCCGACCGGGAAAAAGATTAGAATCCTTATGACAGCAAATGATGTACTCCATGCTTGGTGGGTACCTGCTCTCGGTGTTAAGCAGGATGCCATACCCGGATATATTCGTGACGCATGGTTTAAGGTTGAAAAACCAGGGGTATATCGTGGCCAGTGTGCTGAATTATGTGGTAAAGAGCACGGTTTCATGCCGATAGTTGTAGAAGTTATGGAACAGGAAAAATATACCCAATGGGTTGCAGAAAGGCAAAAGAGTGCATCAGCCGAGGTTGTTAATACAGTTCTCGTTGAGCAGGATGCGAGTAAAAACTAATTCATTCAGATTATAAATTTGAGATTTAGATTGCGTTAGATTAAAGGAGAAGGTAATGGCAGTAATACAAGACGTGCATGGTCATCATGGGCATGACCACCCGACCGGCATAATGCGCTGGTTGACTACAACCAATCATAAGGACATCGGGACGCTCTATTTATGTTTTAGTCTTGCTATGTTGTTTGTAGGTGGTTTTCTGGCGATGGGCATCAGGGCAGAACTTTTTATGCCTGGTATTCAGATACTAGAGCCGGAAGTGTTTAATTCATTTACTACGCTGCATGGATTAATTATGGTGTTTGGCGCTATTATGCCAGCATGGGTGGGATTTGCAAATTGGCAGGTACCATTGATGATCGGAGCCCCAGACATGGCTTTTGCCCGTTTAAACAACTGGAGTTTCTGGCTGTTACCCGTTGCAGCGTTATTGCTAATCACATCATTTTTTGTACCTGGCGGCGCAGCGGCGGGTGGCTGGACATTCTACCCCCCACTTTCGGCACAAGGTGGTATGGGTACGGACATGATGTTATTTGCAATCCATATTCTGGGAATGTCCTCAATCATGGGTTCAATAAATATTATTACGACCATATTGAATATGCGCGCCCCAGGTATGACATTAATGAAGATGCCGATGTTTGTATGGACATGGTTGATTACTGCATACCTTCTTGTTCTGGTGATGCCGGTACTTGCTGGTGCTGTGACGATGTTAATTACGGACCGCCATTTTGGGACAAGCTTTTTTAATGCTGCCGGTGGTGGTGATCCCGTGATGTTCCAGCATATTTTCTGGTTCTTCGGACACCCGGAAGTTTATATCATGATTCTCCCGGCATTTGGTGTGGTTTCAGAAATCATCCCAACCTTCTCGCGTAAACCATTATTCGGTTATTCATCAATGGTGTATGCAACAGCTTCCATCGCCTTGTTATCATGTTTCGTATGGGCACATCACATGTTTACAGCTGGTATGCCTGTGGCAGGTCAATTGTTTTTCATGTATGCAACCATGTTGATCGCTGTCCCGACAGGAGTGAAAGTATTTAACTGGACTGCAACTATGTGGCGGGGTTCAATGACTTTTGAAGTCCCGATGCTGTTTTCAATTGGGTTCATCTTCCTGTTTGTCCTTGGTGGTTTCAGTGGCGTGGTGTGTGCAATTGTGCCAGTAGATATACAGGTACAAGATACATACTATGTTATCGCCCATTTCCACTATGTGTTGGTCTCGGGAGCATTGTTTGCATTGTTTGCGGGCGCCTACTACTGGTTACCAAAGTGGACTGGACATATGTATGACGAGACATTAGGTAAATGGCATTTCTGGTTGTCAATGATCTTCTTTAATGTGGCATTCTTTGTACAACATTTTCTCGGCTTAGCTGGTATGCCTCGCAGAATTCCAGATTACGCACTACAGTTCGCTGATTTCAACATGATTTCAAGTATTGGTGCGTTTGGGTTCGGGCTGACTCAGCTTCTGTTTGTATACATTATTATCAAGTGTGTACGGGGGGGAGAAAAGGCTGCAGATAAAACATGGGAAGGTGCAACTACTCTGGAATGGACACATCTGCCCTCGCCAGCTCCTTATCATAGCTTTGAAACACCACCTGTTGTTAAGTAAGCAGGACGGGATTCAATGTCTCAAGATAAGGATACGGAATTAAGATATAGGAAATTAAGAACTGCCCTGATTCTGGTTATCATGGTAGTAACCGTTTCTATCCTAACAGTTATATTTAGACAGCAATGAAACAAGGCGTAACTAAAACCAACGTAGATATACTAAAGAAATTACTTATTTTTAGCGTGGTTATGTTTGTTTTTGGTTACGCCCTTGTTCCGTTGTATAAAAAATTCTGTGAAGTAACTGGTATATACGAACTGGAGCGTCCGGATACACTGGCAAGGCATATCGAAGTAGATAATACAAGATCAATCAGTCTGCTATTAGATGCAAATATACGTGGGCTTCCTTGGGAGTTTAAGTCATTACAAACCAGTATTCATTTACATCCGGGTAAGCTCACGGAGGTTATGTATGAGATTAGTAATGAATCCGAAGAGGTGCAGGTTGGACAGGCAATTCCCAGTTACAGTCCTAAGAATCTGGAAAGATATCTGAAAAAAATTGAATGTTTTTGTTTTTCAAAACAGGAGTTACAAGGCAAAGAGGTTAAGCAGCTACCAGTCAGATTCTTAATAGACCCTGAGATACCTGAAGATATTAACACCGCTACGATTTCGTATACTTTTTTCAACGTAAAAAATTGATTAGGTTGTCGAAATGAGAAAAGAAAATGAAAAGGTAACACTCCCTTTGCAAAATTCTGATAAGGAAAAAGCATCAATTTATCAGGTGGCAGAAGCAGTTTTATTTTCATTTATCGGTATTCGAAAAAAGAGCGATCTTGAACATGATGCAGCCAAGATTAAGCCTGTTCAAATAATAATTGGTGGGCTAATTGGTGGTGTCATTTTTATTTTAGTTATTTTATCAGTGGTCAAGCTTGTAACAGGTTAAGTTAATAACGAGGAGGAAGATTAAATGAGTCATGGAACAACGGGTTATTATGTGCCTTCCCCATCTAAATGGCCAATTATAGGCTCTACTGCCCTGTTTTTTATGGGATTTGGAGCGGCATTTACGATGAACAAAATGCCACTGGGCTATGGCATGCTGATTACCGGGCTGGTTATCCTGGCCTTTCTGATTTATGGTTGGTTTCGGGAAGTTGCACTTGAGAGTGAAGCAGGTAAGTATAAAACTCAGGAAGATAAATCTTTTAGATGGAGTATGGGTTGGTTTATTTTCTCGGAGGTTATGTTTTTTGCATCATTTTTTGGTGCTTTATTTTATATGCGCGTACTCTCAATACCGTGGTTAGCTGGAGCTGATCAGGAATTACTGTGGTCAGGTTTCTCTGCAGATTGGCCAACAGCAGGCCCCGGTTTTGATGAAAAATTTACTCCAATGGGAGCGTGGGGAATTCCAGCGATTAATACCATGTTGCTTTTGACCTCTGGGGTGACAATTACTCTGGCACACTGGGCATTGCAAAAGAATGATCGTGGTGCTTTAAAATTATGGTTATTTGCTACGATAGCACTTGGAATAACATTTCTTGGTTTTCAGATATATGAGTATGCTCATGCTTATTCAGAGCTTAATTTGAAAATGACCAGCGGTGCATACGGATCGACTTTCTTCATGTTGACTGGTTTCCATGGATTTCATGTGACAGTTGGTACCATTATGCTGATTGCAATTTTCTTCAGGTGCCTGTCGGGCCATTTTAAACCGGAACACCATTTTGGGTTTGAAGGAGTAGCGTGGTACTGGCACTTTGTGGATGTTGTTTGGCTGGGATTGTTCATTTTTGTCTATCTGTTGTAAGTGGGATAAAAATAAACCAGCTAAGCTATCAACTTAATCGTTGTTGGAGGCGGAGGCCCAGCGCTTTACAAAGAAATGGGCCTCTGAAAATGTATATAGTTATCAATGGTTCTAGTTGTGCTGATGTTTAAACAGCAATTTAAACCAGCATTATGGTCAACAGTAGTTACTATTTTAGCGATCGCACTTTTTTCAAAGTTAGGATTTTGGCAATTATCCAGAGCGGAAGAAAAAGAAGCTAATTTCGCCCTGCTGGAACGTTATGCTCAACAACCGCCAGTCACGATTTCAGAGTCGCTAATAAAGCTGGATGATTATTTATATCGCCGGGTAGAAGTTCATGGGTATTTCGAAGCTGAACATACCATACTTCTTGATAACAAAACATATCAGGGGGCTGTGGGCTATCATGTGCTTACACCACTGCGTCAGGTGAATAGTACAACCTATGTGTTGGTTAATAGAGGTTGGATTCCTGGGGGTAACGATCGATCACTTTTGCCAGATATCTATACTCCAGATGGATTGGTTCATCTGACAGGAGTTGTTGTATCACCGTCAATCAGAACATTGTCATTATCAGATAAGCAATTTACGGGTAAAGTCTGGCAAAGTTTTAGTTTGGATAGCTATCAGAATCTGACCGGATTTACTTTTCAGCCTTTCTTGCTATTACAGCAGAATGAGACGCAAGATGACGGTTTGATAAGGCAATGGGAAAAACCTGATTCCGGATCTTCAAAAAATATAGGTTATGCTTTTCAGTGGTTTTCACTGGCTGTCATGACTTTGATTATTTATATTGTGTTAAATGTCAAACGAAAAAGTATCGCGTAGCCGGCTGAAATTAATCCTGATGATGCTTGTGATATTGTCTCCGGTTGTAATTTCATCTTTCTTACATAGATCAAATTTCCGACCGGATCATACTGTCAATTATGGTGAATTGTTGGAAGTCAAGCCATTACAGGGGGAAGCAACGAACCTGATGGATAACACAATTTTTCGTATACGACAGTTGAGAGACACTTGGAATTTGTTAATCATTGATTCTGGAAAATGTGAAGAATATTGCCAGGAAAAGCTCTATACAATTAGACAGGTTCGTCTTGCCCAGCATGTCGACAAAGATAAGATTCAGCGAGTATGGCTAATTAATGATGATATTAAGCCTGACCAGGGGACAATTGATAAATACAAAGGAACCCGGCTGGTATTGGCGAATGGTAAGGATTTATTGAAAGAATTTCCAGCTGAAAACAAGCAGGAAGATCATATTTATGTTGTTGATCCTATGGGTAACTTAATGATGAGATATCCCAGGAACGCGGATCCGAAGAAAATAGTCGGTGATTTGAAAAGGTTACTGAAGCTTTCTCATCTGGAACATTAACTGGTAGATAAAAGTTACGAAATAAAGTTGGATCTGGTATTCATCTGAAACGTAATAGAAATGACGGGCAGTACATGCCTGTAATTAGAAGAGATTGTGAGGAATAAATAATGACTACAAGTTCATTGGCTTGGCAACAGGCAACGGCACGTGTTCAGCAGTTTTATCGGCTTACTAAGCCACGCGTTGTTTCACTCATCGTATTTACTGCCGTGATTGGTATGTTTTTATCAGTTCCTGGTGCAGTTCCTTTGGATAAACTGATCTTTGGAACAATTGGAATCTCACTTGTTGCTGGTGCAGCAGCTGCCCTTAACTGCTTGGTCGAATATAAGTTTGATGCGATTATGGCTCGCACGAAAGGAAGACCTTTGCCTCAGGGAAAAGTAAGTATCCCTGAAACACTTTTCTTTCTTGTGTTGATTGGTGGTTTTGGTCTGTTCATGCTTCACCAGTGGGTCAATCCGTTAACAATGTGGTTGACTCTAGGTACCTTTGTCGGTTACGCGATCATATACACGGTGATACTAAAACCTCTTACACCTCAAAATATTGTAATTGGAGGTGCGTCTGGTGCAATGCCGCCGGTACTGGGGTGGGCAGCGGTTACAGGAGAAGTTTCTGCAGATGCTCTATTACTGTTTCTCATTATTTTTGCATGGACACCACCACATTTCTGGGCATTGGCCCTTTACCGCAAATCGGACTATGAAAAAATTGGTATGCCGATGCTTCCGGTGACTCATGGTGAAGAATTTACGCGCCTGCATGTGTTGCTCTATACAATTATCCTGTGTGTGGTAACGGTACTACCTTATCTCACCACTCAGATGAGCGGTCTGATCTACTTGGGGAGCGTGTTGATCCTTGACGCAATATTTCTTTATTACGCAATCAGAATCTATCTGCATTACACTGATCAGATTGCCAGAGAGGCTTTCCGTTACTCTATCGCTTACCTTGCGTTGCTGTTTACTGCCTTGCTGGTAGATCATTACTTTTATTTCTGAGGCAAAAACCTGGATTGATATATAATCGGCACTGAAAAGAATGATATCGGAGCTGCTTTCGATAAAGAGTTAAGGAAATAGTTTTCCTGGATTCAAGATATTATTAGGATCAAAAGTCAATTTGATCTGCTTCATCAAAGCTAATGTTGCATTGTTGAGTTCTTTGTCAATATAGGATCGCTTTTCTGAACCGATACCATGTTCGCCTGAGAGTGTCCCATGGAGACTGATTACCAGATCAAATATCTGATCCAGACATTTATATGCACGTTCACTTTCCTTGGGATTATCCGGATCAATGAGCAGGTTGACGTGAATATTTCCATTTCCAGCATGTCCGAAATTCACGTTGGAAATTTTGTACTGCGTACATAGCGCAGACAATCCAGTTAATAATTGCGGGATTTTATCGACCGGAACTACGATATCCTCATTGATTTTTTTGGGAGCAATATCCCGTAGCAAGGGGGATAGCGTTTTTCTCGCTCTCCACAAATCTGCTGTATTCTGAACAAGTACTGCTTTCAGTAATCCTGAGTTCTGGCAAGCAGCTAAAAGTTTTTCTGTTGTTTCTAAAATTTCATGTTTTGTACCATCGACCTCGATCATCAGCATTGCATGAGAGTCAGCTGGTAATAGCTCAGGATTTCTGGAACGAATGAGATTGAGTGAACCGGAATCTAGGAATTCGAGAGCACTTGGCCCTTGTGGTTCTTTCATGATAGATACGATTGCTGATGCGCAGCTGCTTGCATCTCGATAATGTGCAACAAGCCCACTTTTAGCAGCAGGTAGCGGAGTCAGCTTAAGTGTTATTTCTGTTATGACAGCAAGCGTACCTTCCGAACCAATCAGTAGGCGGGTCAGATCATAACCAACGACCCCTTTGGTGGTATAGCACCCGGTTTTAATAATATCGCCTTTCCCTGTTACCGCAGTTAATCCAAGGACGTGATCGCGGGTTGTTCCATATTTGACCGCATGTGGTCCTCCTGCGCTAGTAGCAAGATTCCCGCCAATAGTAGAAAACGCCGCGCTGGAAGGATCTGGCGGCCAAAAAAAACCATGAGGTCTGACAGCAGCTTGGATGGCTTCATTTAAAACACCGGGTTCTGTGACAAGCGCCCGGTTAGGTATATCAATCGATATGATCTGTAGCATTCTTTCCAACGAAAGTGTAACTCCGCCCTTCTCGGCCAGACTGCCACCAGCGGTACCGGTACCTCGTCCACGTGGTGTCAGAGGAATTTCAAACTGGTTACATAATTGGATCGTGTTTACGACTTCACGGGTTGTCAAAGGAAATATGACACTCTCGGGAGGGAAAAACTTCCTGCTGTTATCGTAGGCATACGCGTAACAATCTACCGGATCGAAATAGAGTCGATTCGAAGGAATTTGATTCTGTAGTGATTTGATAAACTCCGCAGGCAGCATTTACTGATGCCGAGGAAAACTCGGAAAGATCAAAAATATTGTTTAATCCAGATACTCAAATACTTTTACAACTTTTGTCACGCTTTCCGTGGTACTGGCAATGCGTGTAGCTGTTTCGCCCTCGTTACGTTTTACCAATCCCAGCAAGTACACCACGCCATTCTCAGTAATGACTTTGATGTGATTGACCTGGAATACCCGGTTATTGATAAAGCGAGCCTTAACCTTGGAAGTAATCAACGTATCATTACTGCGTGAAGCCAATGAACTCTTCGGCGCAACGATGATTTCGTTAGAAACATTCAGTACGTTTTCCACACTCATCGTCAGCTTTTCCACCTCTTTTCTGGTAGATTCATCGGGTGCTTCACCTGTCAGTAGAACGTTACGGTTAAAACTGGTGATATTCACGTGCACCTTGTCACCGAGACGCTCACCGATTCTGCGGCTGGTTTTGAGCTCGATTCTTTCATCTTCAATATACATTCCGCTGCTGCGGCGATCTTCAACCATTAATGCTCCGGTGCCTGCACCGACTCCTACACCTGTCAACACCATCGGCACACAGCCCGTTAGAAGGAATAAAGTTTGTACTCCCAATACCAGTTTGATGAAAGTATTTTGCATAATGATTAAACGTACAATAAGCTTATATTTATTTGTTTGAAATGAAGGGGCACTGAAAACAACGAGGTTTCCTGTGATGTTAGAGCTCGTAACAGAGTAATCCTAAAAGCTGAAGTATATAGTCTAACACCGGAGCAATCTGTACTGATTATTAACCATCACCCTTTATTGTCTAAAGACAAAACTTTAGAATACGAACCGGTTGTTTCCACCGAATTTGAGTTTTTTCAGGTTTATAGATAAGAATGAAGCTTTTTATAGAGAATCGAGCATGACAGTCAGGACGATATTGGTGGTCGATGATTCACCGACAGATCGTCATATTATTTCCAATATCCTGACCAGGAGTGGCTATCAGGTAGGGGTGGCCGAAAATGGTGAGGAAGGCGTCATTAAAGCCAGGGAAATTTGGCCGGATCTGGTGCTGATGGATGTGGTCATGCCGGGAATCAATGGTTATCAGGCAACACGTATACTTGCCAGGGATGATGCAACTCGTCATATCCCTGTCATCCTCTGTACGACCAAAGATCAGCAAACCGATAAAATCTGGGGGTTGCGGCAGGGTGCACGAGACTATATTACCAAGCCGGTTGTGGCCGCCGAGTTGTTGCAAAAAATTACCGGACTAGACTGATATTAAATAATGATTACATCGATACCATGTCGGAATATCAATTGCCACTGACTAAACAAATTAGCAAAAAGATCCAGGAAACTTCATCAGCTACTGTCCCAGTCTTGGGAATCACCATGAGTGAAGATCGGTGGCTGATACCAATGAGTAATATCAGTGAAATACTGCCGGTACCTAAAATAACCCCGGTTTTTCTGACACAACCATGGTTCCTCGGTGTCATCAATGTGCGTGGCAATATTTATGGTTTATGTGATCTGAGCCATTATCTTGACAATAAATCTACCCATATCGGCGCAAAAAACCGGGTATTTCTGACTATTTCTTCCCTGGGGGCAAGTTATGCCATGCTGGCTGGCAACGTTCTCGGTATCCGGAATCTGATGGAATTTGTTCCCCAATCAGGTCACGAAGATAAGCGTCCTGTTGTGGCTGGCATATATAAAGATCGTCAGGATAGACTTTGGCGTCTATTGAATTTACCGGCGCTGGTACAACTCGAATCCTTCCTGCAGGCAAGCAGCTAATTATCTACAATACCGGTCGTCCTGCCTTATCCCATAGATATATGGCTTGACGGGATTTTATTCAATCCCCTTAACTTTCCAGACATGCCATCTTCTCCTGCTATAAACGAAAAAGTCAATATTCTGGCTGAAGCATTACCCTATATCCGGCGTTTTCACGATAAAACCATCGTGATCAAATATGGTGGCAATGCCATGATCGAGGAAGTACTCAAACAAGGGTTTGCCAGAGACGTGGTATTGCTGAAACTGGTCGGAATGAATCCGGTCATTATTCACGGCGGCGGCCCGCAAATCGACCATATGCTGAAACGAGTCGGCAAGGAAGGTATATTCATCCAGGGTATGCGGGTTACAGATGCTGAAACCATGGACATCGTCGAGATGGTACTTGGGGGTCTCATCAACAAGGAGATCGTCAACCTTATCAACCGCCACGGCGGACAGGCGGTAGGTCTGACCGGGAAAGACGGAATGTTCATTCGCGCCAAAAGAATGCTGATTCAAGATAAGGAAAAATCCGGGGAATGGATCAATATTGGTCAGGTTGGTGAAATCGAGTATATCGATCCTTCACTGATTACGCTGCTCGATACTCGCGATTTCATTCCCGTGATCGCACCCATCGGTGTGGGTGAAGATGGTGAATCCTACAATATCAATGCTGATCTGGTAGCAGGCTACCTGGCAGAAACGCTTAAAGCCGAAAAATTGATCCTGATGACCAACACACCAGGTGTGTTGGATAAAAATGGCAATCTGCTCACCGGCTTGACTGCCGGTCGGGTAGACGAATTATTTGCAGACGGTACGATTTCCGGTGGAATGCTACCTAAAATCAAATCTGCGCTGGATGCGGTCAAGAATGGCGTCAAATCCTGCCATATTATTGATGGGCGGGTACAACACGCCCTCTTGCTCGAAATATTGACTGACGAGGGAGTGGGAACCCTGATCAAGGGTGATGGTTGATAAACCAAGCTGGAGCAGGAGTTTCTCATACATGGAACGGTGTAATGGCTCTTTGTTCCCTAATGTCGCCAGATCTTATTGACAAAGTGAAGGGCAGTGATCAGCTGCTTGCTGCCCGCTGCCCGCTGCCCGCAAATTGGCTCGCGCTTGTTGCTCGTAGTGTGCTCTGAAGTAGTTTGTGTTGTAGATGTACTTCCGTGCGAGAAAGCTTTTGAGGATATCCTTGCGCTTCATACTGTATAGAAAACTTGGCATCCAGCTGTACTCGGATTTTATTTGTTGATCGTACTTTTCAAAGCGCGCCGGAGGGGAACCGAGGATGGCCAGATCGATATCTGTCAACAGTTGTTGATCCGGTTCGGAAGGTACAGTCTGGTGGCATGTAGCGATGATGAGGTCATGTATTCTCTGCTGGGTTTCACTGGTTGCACCGGCTTGATTGAGCGCCCGACCGGCCCATTCAGCGCTGCGACGTTCGTTGTCCTTATTACGCGAATCGTAGATGGCATCATGAAACCAAAGTGCGATTTCAACCTCACCCGGGTGAAACGCTACATCGAGTACATCAGAGAAATGAGCGATGCACTCTTTGAGATGCTGCAGGGAATGATAGCTGCGATATGGCTCGTTGTAAGCAGTGATCAGTTGATTAAACAATCCATCCGGAGCTTGCAGGTCAAGATTGATCCATGCGCGATTCCAGGAAAGTTCAAGAGAGCCCATTTGTGGGGTCTAAACTTGACGTGATCGCTATCGCAGTGTTTTGAGTGCCTGTGCCCATTTATACAATTCATTCAACATTGTTACTGCAGAGCTGGTGTGATGTTCACTGGGCATAAACTGTTTGTTTTCATTGATGAGTGTGGAAACGTTCTGAATAGCTACGGCTTCCACTATAGGCATGATCTTCAGGGTGGTTAGGGTTTGCTTCAGAATCTGTGCCGAGCGTAGTCCACCTGATACTCCACCGTAACTTACTATTCCGGCGGGTTTGTAATTCCACTCTTTGTAGACATAGTTGAGCGCATTGAGTAGCGAAGGTGGCGGGCCGAAATTATATTCGGGCGTAACGAATACGTAGGCATCTGCTGCGCTGACGCTGGCTGCCCAGTTTTTTGTATGTGCATGCTGATATTGTTGGCGTACGGGATGTTCCGGTTCGTTGTATACCGGCAGATTGAATTCGGCCAGATCGACTGACACGACTTCAAATTTTCCGTGTTGTGCAGCAACCTCGCTAAACCATTTTGCGACATAGGGACCAATACGCCCGGGGCGGGTGCTGCAGGTAATGATATGAAGTTTCATGGCCATCATTTTCCTTTTCGAGAAATTTAGAAATATCCTGTCAATCCTGCTCGATCCGGTAATTGGCAATCAGCCGGAATTCGCTGCCAGGTTGGATATGTACCCGGTCTGTCGCGGCGTTGGTGGTTTCCACACAGATGAAACGCAGGTAATCATCGTCTTCCAGATCTGTCATTTCAGCCGAAATTTTTGCCCATGGATTCCATACCACTGCTGTTCGATTACCTTTGGAAGTAATGTGAATACGGCGTTTGCGGGCAGTATCGTGAATGACGAGATTGCTGCCAACCGACTGATAGATCCGATCCACTTCCGCATCGACGGTTACTGGGCCAGTCTGGTTTTTTTCCAGGTTATCGTCCACTTTATCGATATAGCGGGTATTTTCCAGACCGGATACATGGGTCTGGCGAATATCTCCCACGCTGAAATAGGTATGAAAAGCCTGGGTGACTGTGCACGCCTGTGAACCGGAATTGCGGGTTACCAGTTCCAGATTGAGCGTATCACCGATAGTGATTTCCAGCCGCAGTATGAATGACCGGGACCAGATGGATTGTGTTTCTTCGGTATCTGTTGATCCCAGTACGATGCGAGTATTGCCTTCCGGTGTTGCGGATACTTCGACGATATCCCACATACGATTACGCATGAAGCCATGTGCGGGCCGTCCTCTGCCTTCCGGGTCCGGGCCGAACCACGGCCAGCAGATTGGCACACCTCCCTTGATCGCTTTGCCTGCCTGATAATAAGCGCGCTCGCTCAGAAACAGAAGATCATCCTGAATACCCTGGGGCTGGTATGCAAGTACTTGCCCGGCATAAATCGAGATCAGTGCACTGGCTTTGTCATTTCTGACATGAATAAAGGGAAAACCTCCTTCGCCTTCCGCAAAAACTACCTGCTCCCCGATTTTGTAATTTTTGTTTAATTGTTCAATATTCATCATTTTCCCGTTTAGAAATGCAAAAAACCCTGTTGCCGCTGGCATCAGGTCAAGTATCTGGCCGCACTCTGTGCTGAATGATAAACTCAATCGGCTACTGCATAAACATAAAATGCTCTAAGTCTTTTATTCGAGGAATCCATATGGCTCATAATTTATTCAACAGTTTAAGCACGCTGTCACTTGCCAGCGGTAAAGCCGTTCAATTTTATTCATTGCCTGCGCTTGGTGCAGCTGGTTTGGGGGCAATTTCGCGCCTGCCGGTTTCAATCCGTATTGTGCTGGAATCGATATTGCGCAATTATGATGAAAAAAAGATCACTGAAACCCATGTCAGGCAGCTTGCCGGTTGGCAGCCAAGAGCAGAACGCACCCAGGAAATTCCGTTTGTGGTGGCGCGCATCGTACTGCAGGATTTTACCGGAGTGCCGCTACTGGTTGATCTGGCCGCAATGCGCAGTGCAGCCAGGAGATTGGGTAAAAATCCTGAATTGATCGAACCGCTGGTGCCGGTCGATCTGGTAGTCGATCATTCAATTCAGGTGGATTACTACGGGGATAGCCAAGCACTGGCACGTAATATGGAAGTGGAATTCCAGCGCAATCAGGAACGTTACCAGTTCATCAAATGGGGCATGCAGGCTTTCGATACATTTGGCGTGGTGCCACCGGGAATTGGTATTGTGCACCAGGTTAACCTGGAGTATCTCGCGCGTGGTGTGCATCTGAAGGATGGGCTGATTTACCCGGATACACTGGTTGGAACCGATTCGCATACTACGATGATAAACAGTATCGGTGTGGTGGGCTGGGGAGTGGGAGGAATTGAGGCTGAAGCCGGTATGCTGGGACAGCCGGTCTATTTTCTGACACCGGACGTGGTGGGGGTCAATCTGACCGGGCGGCTGCGGGAAGGAGTCACTGCAACCGATCTGGTGTTGACGGTAACGGAAATGCTGCGTCGAGCCAATGTCGTGGGTAAATTTGTCGAGTTTTTTGGCGAGGGTGCTGCTTCGCTCAGTTTGCCGGATCGTGCCACGATTGCTAACATGGCTCCTGAGTACGGTGCCACTATGGGTTTTTTCCCAGTGGATGATGTAACACTGACCTATTTCCGTCATACCGGCCGTACCGATGAAGAAATCGACGCGTTTGAGCGCTATTTCAAGGCACAGGAATTATTCGGCATGCCGCATCCGGGAGAGATCGACTACAGCCAGGAGTTGACGCTCGATCTGAATACGATCGTACCTTCTTTGGCCGGGCCGAAACGCCCGCAGGACCGGATAGCGCTCAAAGATCTGAAATCCAGCTTTACTGAACTTTTCAGCAAATCTATCAAGGAGAATGGTTATGGCAAATCAGCAGAAGTGCTGAATAGCACTTATCCCACTCGCGACAGCCGCCACGTGGAATCCGATCTTTGCATCGCCCCCGACAGTAATCAGAGCGAGTTGACGTTACCACCGGGCAGTGCGCGTAATGCGGTTGAAATGGTCAATAATCATCCTACGCAGCAGCCCGCTGTCCCTGCATCGCCAGCACGACCGATCGAGTTGCATCATGGCGATATATTGATTGCCGCAATTACTTCCTGTACCAACACGTCCAATCCGAGCGTACTGATTGCAGCAGGTTTACTGGCTAAAAAGGCGGTGGAGAAAGGTCTGTCAGTCAAGAAACATATCAAGACTTCGCTTGCTCCCGGCTCTCGTGTCGTTACGGAATATCTTGGTGCTGCCGGTTTGCTGCCCTATCTGGAGCAGCTCGGTTTCAGTCTAGCTGGTTATGGCTGTACCACCTGTATCGGAAACTCCGGGCCTCTGCTGGAGATCATTGAAGAAACCATCGTAAAGGATGATCTGGTATGTGCAGCTGTGCTGTCAGGAAACCGTAATTTCGAGGCACGCGTTCATCCCAACATTCGTGCCAATTTCCTGGCTTCTCCGCCGCTTGTGGTGGCTTATGCCATTGCCGGAACGGTGCTGAAAAACCTGACACATCAGCCGCTGGGAGAGGGTAAGGACAGCAAGCCCGTATGGTTGCAGGATATCTGGCCGGATAGTGCTGAAATCGAATCGATGATGAAATTTGCGACCCAGGCGGAAGTTTTCCGCCGGCTGTACAGTGATTTCACCCGGGATCACCCACTCTGGAATGGTATTGCTGCGGTTGCAGGCAGATTGTACGACTGGCCGGATTCCACCTATATCGCCGAGCCACCATTTTTTGAAGATTTTTCTCTGGAAATCAATCGGGCCAGAATACCAGATGCCATTCATGGTGCACGTGCGCTGGCGATTTTTGGTGACTCGGTGACTACTGACCATATCAGCCCGGCGGGAGCCATCAAGGAATCTTCACCAGCAGGACAATATCTGCTGGCACATGGTGTTACCCGGGAGGATTTCAACAGTTACGGTTCGCGCCGGGGTAATCACCATATCATGATGCGTGGTACTTTTGCCAATGTGCGTATCAGAAATCTGATGATACCCGGTAGTGAAGGGGGCGTTACGCTGTATCGCAGCAAGGATGATCCCTATGGCAGGCAAATGAGTATCTTCGATGCAGCCATGCGATATATCGAAGATGGAACACCTGTGGTCGTATTTGCCGGCAAGGAATACGGTACCGGATCGAGCCGTGACTGGGCTGCCAAAGGCACGCAACTGCTGGGTGTCAAGGCTGTGATCGCGGAGAGTTACGAACGTATTCACCGCAGTAATCTGGTCGGCATGGGTGTATTACCTCTGCAGTTCAAGGAAGGTGATAGCGTCAGTTCGCTTGGTATTCAGGGCAATGAGAAATTCGAGCTTCCTGATCTGGGCAATACTCAGCCACAGCAGGAAGTGACACTGGTCATTCACGGGCAAGATGGCTCCCGGCGGGAAATCAGACTACGTTGCCGTATCGATACTGCTATCGAGGTCGACTATTATTACCATGGCGGTATTCTGCCTTATGTACTGAGAAAGGCGTGCGCGTAAACTACTCTGGTTTCATTCAGCGGGTTGCGTACCCCTGCTTCATCACCGCGAATCGACATCAGAATTCTCGTGAAGAATCACAGGCTCTGCATGATCCATGAAAGAGGTCGTTCAGAGCCGATGACATGTAATAGTGACGCGTATCGCACCGTATAGCCGACCCAGAAAAATATATGAGTAATAGGGTAGTGCGAAAGACAGGCTACTCTAGCCGAACCGGCCGGTAATGTAATCTTCAGTCTGTTTGTTTTTTGGTTTGATGAAGATGGTATCGGTAGCGCCAAATTCGATCAGTTCACCCATATACATATAGGCGGTGTAGTCCGATACTCTGGCAGCCTGCTGCATGTTGTGGGTCACGATCAGAATCGTGACCTTGTTTCTGAGGTCTGAGATCAGTTCCTCAATACTTGCAGTTGCGATCGGATCCAGCGCAGAGGTGGGTTCATCAAACAAGAGGATTTCGGGATCCGTTGCCAGAGCGCGGGCGATACACAGCCGCTGCTGCTGACCACCCGAGAGATTGAAGGCAAGATCTCCAAGCCGATCTTTGACTTCTTCCCATAATGCAGCATTACGCAGTGCATTTTCCACTCGCTCCTCGAGAATGGAACGGCGTTTGACACCTCGTATCCGGAGGCCATAGGCCACATTCTCAAAAATTGACTTGGGAAAGGGATTGGGTTTCTGAAATACCATGCTGATCCGCATCCTGACTTCGATCGGATCCACTTCAGGCGAGAGAATGTTTGCATTATCCGGGTGGAGGATGATCTCCCCTTCGTAATGGTTACGTGGGTACAGATCATGCATGCGGTTGAAACATCGGAGGAAAGTCGATTTGCCGCAGCCTGACGGTCCAATCAGGGCAGTCACCTGTTTTTCATAGACCATCATATCGATATTTTTAAGTGCCTGATAACTCCCGTAATAGAAGTTCAGTTTATTGACCACTGATTTCTGGACAGTAGAGTGAGTGTGGCCGCCGGCAGGTTTGAATATTTGCATGATTTTGATTTACCACTTGATATTTTTACGCAGACGATAGCGCAGATAAATAGCGAGTCCGTTCATCAGTAATGTCATGACGACCAGTACCAGCCCGGCAGCAGCAGCATTATGCTGAAAGGCTTCTTGCGGCCTCGATATCCAGTTGAACATCTGAATCGGCATGACTGTAAACGGTTCCATCAGCCATTGGAACGATACGAACGGGAATTGATCCTGAATGGGAGAGGGAGGGAGAAAAGCAATGAATGTCAATGCACCGATAGTGATGATCGGCGCTGTTTCTCCGATCGCACGCGCCAGTCCGATAATGACGCCTGTCAGAATACCTGCTGCGGAATAAGGCAGCACGTGATCCGCCACCGTTTGCCATTTGGTTGCCCCCAGGGCATAAGCCCCTTCACGGATGGAAACGGGAATGGACCTGATCGCCTCACGGGTGGCAACGATGACGATCGGCAGAATCAGCAGCGCCAGTGTCAACCCCGCCGAGAGGATACTCTGGCCCAGTCCGAGCTGATAGACGAACAGCCCCAGTGCCAGAAGGCCGTAAATAATAGAGGGGACACCTGCCAGATTGGTGACGTTGATTTCAATGATTTCGGTGATGAGGTTTTTCGGTGCATATTCTTCAAGATAAACCCCGGCCGCCACGCCGAGAGGAACAGCAGCTGCTGCTGTCACCAGCATGATCAGTGTCGTGCCGACCCATGCGGAAAGAATCCCCGCTGCTTCCGGTTTGCGAGAGGGAAAGGAAGTGAAAAACTCCCAGGTCAGGCGCGGCATTCCGTCGATAACCATACTTCCGAACAGTGCGATGAACGTCAGAATCGCGATCATCAGCGCGGTGACACCTGCTGTCAATGCCAGCAAATCCCAGCGTTTGTGATAAGCAATGATGGTACGTATTTCATTCAGGTTGTCAGGGTGATTCATGGGTAGCATGGGTATCAGTAAACCTCACGGTATCGTTTGCGCAGTAAATGCCCCAGGATATTGAAAACCAGGGTCAACAGGAGGAGTGTCAGTCCTGCAGCAAAAATCGTCTGATATCCGACGCTGCCATGCGGCAAATCTCCCAGGCTGACCTGGACGATATAGGTAGTAATGGTCGCTGCCGGTTCCATCGGGTTCCATACCAGATTGGGCTGCATACCTGCTGCAATCGCAACCACCATGGTTTCTCCGACAGCACGGGAAATTCCGAGAATATAGGCGGCTGCAATACCGGACAAAGAGGCGGGCATCACTACCTTGATTGCCGTCTGAAATCGTGTGGCCCCGATGGCGTACGACCCTTCCCGCAAGTGCATGGGCACAGAACGCATGGCATCTTCTGTCATCGAGCTGACATAGGGAATGATCATGATTCCCATCACCAGTCCTGCAGACAGCAGACTGAAACCAGGCAGATCCGGAAGAATGGTCTGCAGCAGGGGGGTGACGAACAGTAACGCAAAATATCCATAGACGACTGTCGGAATGCCTCCAAGCAATTCAAGGAATGGTTTGGCTGTCTCTCTCACCGTGAAAGGTGCGAATTCTGAAAGATAAATGGCAATGATCGTACCAAAGGGAAGTGCTATGACAAGCGCAACCAACGAACTGATGGCTGTTCCTGAAACAAGTGGAAGTATTCCGTAATGGGCGTCGTCAAACAAAGGTGTCCATTGTGTGTCTGTCAGAAATTCCCATACGGAAACATGCTCAAAAAATACCAGTGATTCCGAAATCAGCAGGTAAATGATCGCAAAGGTGATGAAAACGGAAAGAAAAGCGGCCAAAAACAACAACAATTCTATTATTCGTTCTTTGAGGTATCGTTTATAGCTGCGACGTAGACTTCCGGGTGAATGATCGGTGTTGTTCGGGATGGGCATTCTTATCGTCTGGTAACAATCCGGCTATGTGGGGACGAATCATTCTAGAAACCAATTGTTACAGTTTGATGAAAATGAAAAAGGTTGAGAAACAAAGTAAGCTGGAATAAGGGAACATTCAACCGGAAACAATTAAACCCGTCATAAATTCGGGTCGATATTGCAGAATGATTACTTTGTTGACAGTCGGGCTGGAGTAGATTTCATGACGCTGAAACATACTATAAAAGAATTCGCCACTTATCTGGATAGCCGGGAGTCGATTCTTGACAGAGATTATCCGAGAGTTGCCGGTCAGATAGAGTTATTGTGGGGGTATGTAGAATTTTATCGCTATCTGGAAAAACTGCTGATTACAGAAAAAGGGCGGGATCGTTCCGGCTTTCCATTTGAAGCAGTGCTGGAGCTCGATAAACTGAAAGAAATTCACGAACGGTTGTATCCCAGAGCGAATTGAGCCGGTGTACAAATAGAGCGATAAACTTGACCTATCCGGTTGATATCACTCGCATTCTTTGGAGGAGGTTGCAAGAACCGCCCTTGAAAGGGCGGTTTTTTGTATGACGTTAAAATGCAGGGATGCAGATCATCTGCAGCTGAATGATTTTCAGCAGAAGGATCTTAGTCAGCCTGTCTTCTGAGGAAAGCGGGAATATCCATCGGATCCATGCCAGCCTGCTGCATGGCTGTGACCGCAGCATTGCTCCTTCTTCCCGTTCTCATGACTGCAGGTTCATCCACCTGATGAGAGGAAATTCTGTCATCGGTACCTGTTCGGGTATGGATAACAGTCATGGGTCTCTGAGATTGCTGGGTGATATTGCCAAGTCCCGTTGCGACCAGTGTTACACGCAGATTGTCACCCATATTTTCATCAATGACCGTACCAACGATGACGGTCGCGTCTTCAGCCGTCATTTTTTTCACGATATCCATGACTTCCTGTACTTCGCGCATTTTCATGGCTGAGCTGGCGGTTATGTTTACCAGCACACCGCGCGCGCCTGTCAGTGTGATTTCTTCGAGCAGCGGGCTGGCAACGGCTTCTTCGGCAGCCATACGTGAACGATCGACACCACTGGCAACTGCAGACCCCATCATGGCCATGCCCATTTCAGACATGACAGTTTTGACGTCGGCAAAATCCACGTTTACGAGCCCCGGACAATTGATGACTTCTGCGATCCCGGCTACGGCCCCATACAGTACGTCGTTTGCGGCCTTGAAGGCATCCAGCATGCTGATATCATTGCCCAGCACTTTCATCAATTTGTCATTCGGAATGACGATCAGTGAATCGACATGTTCTGCCAGTGCTTCCATTCCAGCCTGTGCTGCTCTCAGCCGTTTACCCTCGAAAGAGAACGGTTTGCTGACAACTGCAACAGTCAGGATACCCATTTCCTTGGCAATCTGAGCTACGACTGGAGCAGCACCCGTACCTGTACCGCCTCCCATCCCGGCGGTAATGAATAGCATATCGGCACCTTGGACGACTTCGGCGATACGGTCCCGATCTTCCAAAGCCGCTTCCTTGCCAATATCCGGATTGGCGCCTGCCCCCAGTCCACGAGTAACATGGGTACCAAGCTGCAACACGGTCTGTGCACGATTTCCCTGGAGTGCCTGCGCGTCGGTATTCATGCAAATGAATTCAACACCTTTTACTTCATTGTGAATCATGTGATCCACGGCGTTCCCGCCACATCCGCCAATACCTATGACCTTAATGACAGCTTCCAATGGTTCGGTATTCGTGATCTCAAACATTATGTTTCTCCTATTGCATGGTGAATTTTCAAACAATATTCCGCAGACAGAACTTTATTTAAATCCGATTTAAAAATTTTCCTGAAACCATCCTTTCATTTTTGCCAGAATCTGCCTGGTAGAGCCGCTCTTCAGTTTTGCCTGATGATGGTGAAGACGATCTTCCATGCCCACCATTACCAGACCGATGGCGGTCGAGTATCTCGGTGTCTGTACGACTTCTTCCAGACTGCCGTTATAGACAGGCAATCCCAAGCGTACAGGCATGTGAAAAATCTCTTCCCCCAGCTCGACCATTCCCAGCATGGAACTGCTGCCGCCGGTGATGACAATCCCTGACGAGAGCAGCTGTTCAAAACCACTACGTCTCAGTTCTGCTTGAATCAGCAGGTAGAGTTCTTCTACACGAGGTTCAATGACTTCAGCCAGGGTTTGCCGCGATAACGGACGGGCTCCACGATTTCCCACATCCGGGACCTCGACCATTTCGCGGATGTCAGCCAGTGTGCGTAAGGCAATGCCATACCGGCACTTGATATCCTCCGCATCTTTCGTGGGAGTACGCAATGCCATGGCAATGTCATTGGTGATCTGGTCACCCGCCACCGGAATTACCGCAGTATGTCTGATTGCGCCATCAGTAAAAACGGCGATATCGGTTGTTCCGCCGCCGATATCGACCAGACATACACCCAGATCTTTTTCATCATCGGAGAGTACTGCTTTGGCTGAGGCCAGTGGCTGGAGTACCAGATCCCGTACATCCAGTCCACAACGATGGATGCATTTGGCGATATTCTGGGCAGCAGATACTGCTCCGGTTACGATATGTACCTTGACCTCCAGCCGGATACCGCTCATTCCGACAGGTTCGCGCACATCCTCCTGGCCATCGATGATAAATTCCTGATTCAAGATATGCAGTATCTGCTGGTCAGCCGGAATATTCACCGCTTTGGCAGTTTCCATTACTTTCTCGACATCTGCCTGAGTGACTTCCTTGTCCTTGACCGCTACCATGCCATGTGAATTGAAACCGCGGATATGATTACCGGCGATTCCGGCATACACTTCGCTGATCCGGCAACCCGCCATGAGTTCGACTTCCTCAAGGGCGCGCTGAATGGCATTGACGGTCGCTTCAATATTGACGACCACTCCCTTTTTCAGGCCGCGTGAGGGATGGCTGCCCAGGCCGATAATCTCGAATCCACCCTCGGGCTTCATTTCAGCGACGATGGCTACGATTTTCGATGTGCCGATATCAAGCCCGACAATCAGATCTTTGCCTTCCTTGATTTTACTCATTTGAAAATCCCCCCGATTTCATAGTCATAGTGTTCTATCTGCCCCGGAATTCAATGCAACATCAGGGTATGCGGACTGCAAACCCGCTGGCATAGCGCAGATCCACATAAGTGGAGCTTCCATAGCGATCCAGACTCTCATTATATTGCGTGCGCACCGCTACATAACGCTTCAAACGCTGCTCAATCTGCTCTCTTCCCAGCTTGAGCCAGGTTCCTGTATTCAATCGAATATGCCAGGCATGTCGTGGAGTCAGTACGATTTCTGTAGCAATTTGTCCGGTTGGCTGCAGTAATTTATTGAAGATGCGGTATTGTCGAGTAATCAGACGACTGCTGTTATCGGGGCCGGCAAACGCCGGAAGACGCACATTATCCATTATTGCGTGAAATATTTCTCCATTCGTATTGACCAGGGCCGTTTCTCCCCAGTATGCAAGCGGCTTATGCTCTTCCAATAATATGTTCAATGCGGGCGGCCACTCACGCAGAATTTTAACTGATCTGACCCATGGCAATTCCATAAAAGCATTCTGTAATGTTTTCAGATCAATCATAATGAAATTACCGTTTGCTGAATTGCGTACGACCTGTTCGATCTGGTCACGAGTGGTATGTGCCAGACTGGTATTACCTGCCCGATTCTCATTCATGGCTTCCACCCGGATTTCCTTCAATGAAAAGAACGGTAATGCCAATATTCTGCTCCCCACTGCGTAAATCGTAGCCAGCAGAACCCCTGTCAGCAGGATATTTGCCAGAAAATTCAAAGATTGATGATCGTTCCACATACGTCTGTTTACAGTTGTCCGATTATTCTGACTGTCCGGAACCAGATGAATAACTCTCTGCAAATGGCAGGGTGTGAAACATAAAAATAAGATCCTTATCAACGTTCACAGCTTAGCTCCAGAATCTTAACGACAAGTTCATCAAAGGAGATCCCTGCTGCCTTTGCCGCCATGGGCACGAGACTGTGGTCCGTCATCCCTGGCGAAGTATTGGTTTCAAGGAAAAAAGGTTGTTCATTTTCATCCAGAATCAGATCCACCCTGCTCCATCCGGAACATCCCAGTATCTGGTGGGCATACAAAGCCTGTTCCTGGATACGGATAGTTAACGCCACCGATAACCCGCTGGGGCACGTGTAGTGTGTGCTCTCGGAAAAATACTTGGCCTGGTAGTCGTACAACCCTTCTGCTACATCGATGCGCACCAGAGGAAGAGGCGTATTGTCCAGAATGGCGGCTGTCAGTTCGATTCCCTGGATGAACTGCTCGGCTAGTACCAGTGAATCGTATTCCGCAGCTGCCTGATAAGCGGATTGAAAATCCTGTTCGTTGTCCACTTTGCTCAGTCCGATGGTCGAACCTTCGCGGACGGGTTTGATGATCAGCGGCAACCCCAATCTGTCCGCCACATCCCGGAAACTGCTGTCGGCATCGAGCATGATGTAAGCAGGCGTGTTGATACCAGCTGCCTGCCAGATCATTTTCGTGCGCCATTTATCCATTGCCAGTGCGCTGGCGAGTATTCCGCTGCCGGTGTAAGGCAATTCCATCAGCTCCAGTGCGCCCTGAACCGAGCCATCTTCTCCGTAACGGCCATGCAACGCGATAAATACCCGATCGAAACCTTGCTGCAGAAGATTTTCCAACGGTTGCCCGACCGGATCAAATGCGTGGGCATCCACTTTACTTCGCTGCAATGCTGCCAGAACGGCTTGACCGCTTTTCAGTGAGATCTCACGTTCAGCAGATCGCCCTCCCAGCAATACAGCCACTTTTCCAACATCAGGAGTGTTCACTGTGCACTTCCTCCGCGCTGTCCGATGATGCGAACTTCGGTGATCAGTCTGATTCCGGTGATCTGGTGAACGGTTTTTTGCACAATATCGATGATTGCTTCGATTTCAGAGGCAGTGGCGTGGCCACAATTGATGATGAAATTGGAATGTAACGTGGAAACCATTGCATCACCAATACGGAAGCCTTTCAGACCACACTGTTCGATCAGCCTGGCAGCATGATCTCCTGCCGGATTTCGGAAAACTGATCCCGCACTGGGGAATCCCAGGGGTTGAGTCTTGATGCGCGCAGTCAGCAGCGTTTTGATCGCCTGGCGTGAATTTTCCATTTTACCTGGACGAA
>OBJA01000835.1_pt1 | contig 24636 bp, 23 predicted proteins | sample 1519751 | NCBI WGS metagenome assembly OBJA01 (sample SAMEA3881238, study PRJEB22517) | soil metagenome | biome: lake sediment; feature: soda lake sediment; material: sediment, water from around vicinity | place: India | collected 2013-12-23 | depth 3 m
CTTCCGTTCGAAACGCATGACAACCACCATTGAATCTTTGCTGCAGCCGCAGGTACAGTCGGTTGATGCAATTTCTGGTTTCGGGGCAAATGAGCTTAAAAGCAGAATAACAAGAACAACAGGAATAAATTTTTTCATAACTTGGTATTAATGATGAATATGATGCAGACAAATGTATTCATTAAATAAAACAGATGGGAATCTGTCGTGTATTTTTATTCAGTAATTTGTGGCTCAAACGGTGGCAGGCCTGTATGAATCATCAGGTTTGCATGTTGATTGTTCAGGTGGTTTGCCTGATTTGTTTAAGTTCACTGGAAATGATTAACAGAACAGCAATAGCCTGTAATAAAAAAGGTGGCCTTCTAAGCCACCTTTTTTATAGAGCAATAATATTTTAGTTTACTGCCGGAGTAATTGTAAACTTACGGAATTCAACCGGACCATGGTCACCCTGGATCATTATCGGACCCGGTTCGCCTTCACGGCTGTCGAGTGATCCTCCTGTGATTCCGGGAATCGGACGGTTTGAAATGGTTTCAATTCCATTATGTACAACGGTGATGTGACGGCCAACCAGGGTTACTTCAAAAGTTTGCCATTCACCAGGTTTTGCACCGGCATAAAGGGCAGGTTCAATGAAACCGTAGATACCGCCAATAGAAATGTCGCTCACTGACGGGCTGTCTTCAATCTGAAGTTCATAACGTCCGCGCAGGTATATGCCGCTGTTGCTTCCCTTGGGGTACCTGAATTCCACGCTCAGTTTAAAGTCGTTGAATTTTTCCTTTGTCACAAGGTTGCCGCCAACTTCGGTGTTGACAAGCACACCATTTTCCATTTTAAATTTATTGTTGTCGGGAATAATCCAACGTGACAGGTTATTGTCGAGCAGGTTTTTAGGGCTGCCCCATACCGGGGGTTTTTCCCGGGTAAGGGAAGGGGCCCTCACGCCTGTCCAGCTAAGCTTGTTGCCTTTCAGCATTTTGGTGCCCGACAGTTTGTTGTCTTTCATTGTGAATTCAAAGTAAATGTCGTCGATATCCATCCATTGGGGTGGAATTGTGAAGTGATACTTTTGTTCTTTGGGATCAAAATGTACTTCAGAGATGGGCCGGGCACTTCCTTCGTAACCTACGTAGTATCCGACAAGGGTTGAGAAGCCCGATTTTTTCACTTCAAGCCATCCCGGAAATCCTTCCGAGCTCATGAGTCCATGCCTGAAAAGCCCAAGGTTTTGCAGCTGGGCGTCTTCAATTGTAATTGTAAGGTTCCACCTGCCAATCACTTCAGAGCCATCTTTAGAATTTTGGGCAAATCCTGTGCCCTGAAGCAACAACATAACAAGGAGCAGGAGAAAGCCATTTCTGAAATTTTTCATCATAATTAAAATTTTTAATTGATATACCAGTTTTATTTATCGATCTAAAAGATCATAAATTTAGGCTTTTTATCAGTATTTTCATCAAAGGTACGACTGAAGTATTGCACGCAACTGATTTTTGTCAAGCAGACCCGACTGCCGCCAGAGGATTTGACCGCTTTTGAACAGCATAAGTGTGGGGACACTCCTGATTTGAAACCGGCCTGCAAGTTCCTGGTTTTTATCGACATCAATTTTAATGACTTTCATTTTTTCTGTCAGTTCCCGGGCAAGTTCAGCCAGTACAGGTGACTGTACCTTGCACGGGCCACACCATTGGGCATGAAAATCAACCAGAACAGGAATTTCCGATTGGACAAGAGCATTGAAGTTTCCTTTCATGATCATAGTTAATTTTGAACTTTAACTTATTGAGTTATTGCAAAATTACAATGAAGTCCTTTATAAAAACCGGAAGGCTAAAAAAAAACTTGATTTGCTGATATTCAATTCCATCAGGTTAAATTCTATATATTTGTTTTTTTGCCGGACGGCATGAGGGCTTCTGCCTGGCTAAGAAGAAGATTATCAACTGTTATATGACAAAGATAAACGGGATTAATGAAGAGATACTAATTAAGCGACTCATTGAAGGAGACCAGACTGCTTTTGAACTCTTGTTCCGGTTTTACTATCCTGGTCTTGTTGTTTTTGTCTCCCAGATAGTTTTAGACAAAGATGAGGCTGAGGAAATAGTTCAGGATTTTTTTGTCAGGGTCTGGTCTGGAAGAAATGAAATCAAGATGAGTCACACACTTAAGAGTTACTTTTTCAGGTCGGTAAAAAACAGGGCTTTAAATTACCTGAAGAGAGAAAAACTCAGTGAAAAAGTGCGGAAGGAGTTTCATGATTTGATAGAGGAGGATCAGTTATTTCAGCCTGATTTGTTCATTGAATCAGAATTACAGGCACAACTTAAAAATGCTTTTGGTAAACTGCCTCCCAGGACAAGTGAGGTATTTACATTGAACCGTTTCAATGGATTAACAAATGATGAAATAGCTTTGAAACTGGGAATCTCAAAACGAACAGTTGAAACCCACATATCAGCAGCGCTGCATATACTGAGAAAAGAACTGAAAGACTTCATGTTTTTATTGTTGTTATTTTAGGTTTTTATTTCTCAACAAGATTTTTTCCTGACAAAACCCAAAGAATATAGTTGATTTTTACGCTCCTTATCAGTATGGACTTTTTCTGTCATAGTTTCTGAAATGGATAAGATTTCAGAAAGCAAAAAAAAAAATCATGTTTTTTCTACGTGTTTTACACATCATGATTGTATCATGCTAAACCAAATAATTTTTGGGAACAACGATTGGAGTATTATTTATGGACAGAAATACCGGAATAAAGAATTCAGAAACCAGTTTTGATGAATTTCTCGAAAAAAGGAAAGGCCTTTCACCTGACGAACGAAGAATAGAAGCTACCAGGCTGATTGGAGAAATTGATACAATAGATGTAGAAAAGGCATTTCTTCTGGTGAACAGCAAAATTGACATGAAAATGAAGAAGGTCAATGTTTTTTCCATTTTGACCCGTATTGCGGCAATTCTTACAATTCCATTGATGGCTTTCACGCTGTGGAATCTTTTCATTGTGGAAAATCAATTTTTGTTCTCACAAAGGGCTCACGTTGAAAAAGCCTGGCACGAGATAAAAAGCCCTGTTGGAATGCGTTCACATGCAGAGCTGCCTGACGGGACACACCTCTGGCTAAATGCAGGAAGTATACTTCGCTACAGTATTCCTTTTGTAAAGGAAACAAGGGAGGTGGAACTATCTGGTGAGGCTTTTCTGGATGTAGCCGAGAACCCGCAATCACCCTTTGTTGTAAAAGCCGGAATTGCAAGTGTTGAGGTGGTTGGGACCAGTTTTAATGTGAATGCCTGGCCTGAATCAGACAGAATTTCTGTAGCGCTTAAGGAAGGTAAGGTAAAATTCAGGTTCCAGACAGAAGATGGAAAGTATAAATATTCAGAACTGCTTCCTGGCGATTACCTGCAATTAAATAAAACTGATAAGCGTGTAAGTTTGGAAAAAACCAATATAGAAAAGTATATCGCATGGCATCAAAACATCATGATACTGGATGATACACCCATGACCCAGCTTGCAGAAATGCTGGAGCAATGGTATGGAGTAAAAGTGATTGTTGCTGATGAAGAAATCAGACGATATAGATTTACAACCTCATTTGTTAATGAACCACTGCATCGTGTATTAGAGCTTTTGGAAATGAGTTCTCCCCAAACCTCATTTTCCTATTCGGCAGGTTCACCTATGGAAGGGACCAGCGAATTTTCACCTTCATTGATTACAATAACAAAAAAACAGAAGCCTATGAAGTAAAAAGTTTAGTTTTAACTGCTATAAGAGAATGAAGGAAGTGTTGGTAGCACTTCCTTCAATTGAAGACCCAAATGAATCGAATCAGGGTCATGTTTATAAATATGATAATTAAAAACATTGTAAAATTATGAAAAAATTTCTAAACCTTACGTGTCTGCTACTGAGGCAACACCGAAAAAAACTAATTGTTATGCGCAACACAGTTTTAATACTGCTACTAAATGCCTTTCAGTTATTGGCCACCGGAAGCTATGCACAGAATAAAACTTTAAGTATGGAGTTCAGGAACGCTTCTGTCAAAGAAGTTATCCATGCAATTGAGAATCAAAGTGAATTTTATTTCCTTTATAACAGTGAACTGGTTGATGTTACAAGATTAATCGATATCAAACAGGAAAATGGGACTATCAACGAGATTCTCAGCAAGATTTTTGACGGCAGCGATGTAGAATATATCATCAATGACCGCTATATTATCCTCACTCCTGCCGGAGGGAATAAAAGAATTTTCTACCAGCAGGATTCAGTAACGGGGAAGGTGACTGATTCATCAGGTCAACCACTTCCGGGGGTTACCGTTGTAGTAAAAGGCACCTTTAACGGCACTGTAACTGACGGTAACGGGAATTTTGCAATCAGGAATATTCCTGATGATGCTGTACTGATTTTCTCATTTGTTGGGATGAAGTCAGTGGAAGTTGCTGTAAATAATCAAAGTTTCATTAATGTATTGCTTGAACAGGAAACTCTGGGAATAGAGGAAGTTGTTGCAATAGGTTATGGTACAGTTAAAAAGAGTGATATAACGGGTTCTGTTTTCCAGGTATCATCAGAGGTGTTACGGACCCAGGCTGTCACAAAAGATCCGATTCAGATTCTTCAGGGAAAGGTACCGGGCCTGGATATTACTGCAGGGAATAAGCCTGGTGATGTTTCCACCCCGGTTATCCGGGGATATAATTCAATAAATGCAAGCAATGCACCCCTGATTGTTGTAGATGGAGCTCCATTTGCAGGGCGGCTTAACGACATTAACCCATCGGAGATTGAAACAATTGATGTGCTAAAAGATGCTTCATCTACTGCCATTTATGGTTCAAGAGGTGCAAACGGTGTAATTATAATTACCACCAAAAGAGCCCGGATGGATGGTGCAGTCAGGTTTTCATACGACGGATATGCCGGTGTATCAAAATCATTGAAGGATTTTAATATGATGGATGGTGCAACCTGGGCAAACTATCGCAGAGCTGCCAATTTAGGAAAGACTGATTCTGAGCTTTTTGATCAGGTTCAGCTTGGGATACTGGAACAGAGGAATTTTACTGACTGGCAGAAGCTGATGTTTGATGGAACCGGGTATGAAACTGACCATAACTTCTCCATCAGTTCAAGCAACAAAAACCTTTCAAATATGATAGTAATCGGGTATCATAAAAACCAAAGTATAATCGACAACATGTCATTTGAACGTTTTAGTGCCAGGATTAATGGTGATTTGAAAATTACTGAAAATCTTCTGCTCGGATATTCAACAATGGCATCCCATTCAACCCGCGATAATGGTTCAAATATTGTTTTTTATTGGGGTTCACTACTTAATCCGGTCACCCGTGCCTATGATGAAGATGGAAATAACCTGTTTTATCCAAGTACTTTTGCGGAGGCATACCAGCAAACAAACCCTCTTTTTGAAATAGATAACAGGAATCTGGAAAGCAAATCGCTCAGGGACAGGATTTTCTTTAACATGTATGCTGAATGGGAACTTTTAAAAGGACTCAAGTTCAGATCAAGCCTTACCTCTGACTGGCAATTCGTGGTTGATGGCAACTATTTTGGTCCGGCTACAAGTGCAAGATTACTTGGTACAAATCAACTGACTTATTATAAAACTTCTGACAAAACAATTACATTCACTAATATCCTGAATTATAAAAAGGAAGTTGAAAATCATGCTTTTGATGTTTCCCTTGTTCATGATATGCAAAAGTTTAAAACGGATCAGATTGGATTAACCGGCGATAATGTGGCTTATTACGGGAAATGGTATAATGTAAATGAGGCACCTGATATTTTTAGCCGCGCTTCATCATACAGAGATTGGGCTTTATTATCATATATGGGCCGTCTGAATTATAGTTTCCTGGGGAAATATCTGTTGACCCTTACCGGAAGAGCAGACGGGTCATCGCGTTTAGCTGAAGGTCATAAATGGGATTTTTTCCCATCAGCTGCCCTGGCATGGCGAATAAGCTCCGAACCTTTTATGGAATCATCGCAGTCAATATCCAATTTAAAACTTCGTTTAAGTTGGGGCAACACTGGAAATACAGCCATAGATCCTTATGCAACCCAGGGTGCACTGGGAAAATATACATATATATTCGGTGCTTCGGAGGAAGCAGCAGTAGGATATCTTCCTACCGAATTGCCTAATATCGGACTTGGTTGGGAGAGGACAGAAGAAGTAAATGTTGGTTTGGATTTTGGATTCTTTAAAAACCGGATAAATGGAACCCTTGACGTTTACCGGCGGGATACACATGACCTTTTAATGAGAAGAAGCCTGCCCATAACTTCGGGATATGACAATACCTGGCAAAATATAGGTAAAACGCGTAATGAAGGCATTGAATTGGCTTTGAATACAGTGGTTGTAAGTTCTGAAAAATTCGAATGGAATTTTAATATTTCTGTTGCCCGCAACAAAAATGAGATTAGGGAGCTATACAACGGGAAAGAAGATGATCCGGGAAATAAATGGTTCATTGGACAGCCACTCTATGTTGACTGGTTATATGAATTTGATGGTATCTGGCAACTTGGACAGGAACAGGAAGCTGCTGTTTATGGAAGAAAACCGGGTGATGTACGTGTTCAGGACAAGAATGACAGTAAAACCTATGATCAGGAGGATATGGTCATCCATAACCGGATACCTAAATGGACAGGCGGATTAAGTACATCGTTGAGATTCGGTAATTTTGATTTTAATGCATTCGCCTATACTCGGCTGAACTACGGTGAGGTGATAGGGGTTCTTACAACAGAAGCGGGTTCCTCCCGTAATAACCATCTGGTTGTTGATTTCTGGACGCCTGATAACCCATCAAATACTTTTCCTTTGCCTGTTAATTCAAATTCTCAACCTTTGCTGGTTCAAAGTAATTATGCCTTCCGTGACTTGTCATTTGTGAGGCTTAAGAATGTAAACCTGGGATACACATTCCCTTCTGAAGTATTACGGCATTTTAAAACTGAAACGCTCAGGGTATATATTGCAGTTGATAATCCATTTGTTTGGACATTTAACAAGTTTGAAGGACTTGACCCCGAAAATGGGAAATCATATTGGGACCACAGGCCGCTGACAACTTTACTTGTGGGTTTGAATATTAATTTTTAGCATGAAAATAAAAAACATTATAAGTTATGAATAAGTATATAATTATTCTGTTTACCCTGGCTGTCATATTTCAGTCATGCGAATCATTTCTGGAGGAACAGCCCTACAATAAAATCACTGCCGGGAACTTTTACACAACAGCATCTGGCGTAAAATTGGGCGTGAATGGGCTATATTCAGCACTGAGAGAAACTTATCGGCAGGGATATTCTGTGTATATGCTTGAGGCACCATCCGATATTTTTATGACTGCCAATTCAATGGACATTGAATTCAGGACCTGGACAATTGATGCTTCTTCAAATAACGTTTATGGGTTATGGGCTAATTGTTATAAAACGATAAATCAGGCAAATTCTGTTATTTATGCACTCGAAGAGAATGAGATTCCTGAATTATCAGAAATACAGCGTAATCAATATATCGGAGAAGCCAGATTCATAAGAGCCAACATGTATTATCATCTGGTTCAGCAGTTTGGTGATGTTCCTCTTGAAACAGAACCAACGAATTCGGTGAAGACTGAGGCTTTTAGAACTTCAGCTGAACAAGTTTGGGATTTTATTATCAGTGATTTGCAGGTTGCTTCTGATAATCTTCCTGAGAGCTATCCGGCATCAGAGTATGGACGGATTACAAAATTTGCCGCAATGCATCATCTGGCCAGGGTATTTCTTACAGTAAAAAGAAATAATAATGATTTTCAGCAAGCGAAAAACCTTACTGAATCGATTATTAATTCGGGGAAGTATCAGTTGGTTAATTCCCATGATTATTTATGGGATATGTCAAATCAGAAAAATTCTGAAATCATATTCTCGGTTTTATTTACACAGAATGTTGAGCTTAACGGAGCAGGAAATCAACTGCACGTTTTTTATACAGCCTCATACTCCGATCATTATTCATCGGTTGTTGAGAGAACTATAGAATATGGTCGTCCGTGGAGCCGTGTGAGACCAACCTGGTTTCTAATGAATTTATATAATGAAGAAATAGATCAGCGGTGGGAGGATTTGTTCAGGACAGAATGGAATGTTACCCGTACAACAGCTACTGATGTAATGTTCAATCCTGTTACAAAGCAAAATGAACAAATAAACTGGGAAAGAGGTGATTTGGCTATGATTATTCCAAAACGCTTATGGACTAAGGAACAGGTTGCTGAAGTTTGGCCTGCATGGGTTTGGCTACCCGATTCGATGAGGGTGAAAATTCCGGAATCAAATGTACAATCGGCTTCAAGACCTGGTGCTGAATGGCCTTCCAATACGAAGTTTCAAAGTGGAACAATGTATCCGACACTTATTAAAAATCAGGATCCACAACGGCCAAGTGTGAATGAAATGAATGGATCGCGCGATATTTTCATCTTCAGGCTCGCCGATACGTATCTGCTTGCTGCTGAGGCATGCCATTTGCTGGGTGAAAATGAGAAAGCTGCTGAGTATATCAACATGGTTAGAGTAAGGGCAGCAAAGCCTGGAAAAGCCGATGAAATGAAAATTTCTGCATCAGATGTAAATATAGATTTTATTCTCAATGAAAGGGGAATGGAATTAGGAGGAGAAGGGCATCGGTGGTATGATTTGAAAAGGACAGGCAAATTGATGGAGCGAATGACCAATCCTGCAATGAATCCTGTGGTTGCAGGTTTGTTTAAGCAGCATCATGCGCTCAGGCCAATACCCAGAAATCAGTTGACGCGTATTACCAATCCGGCCGATTTCCCTCAGAATCCCGGATACGGAAATTAAAATACAAAATGTCCCGGAGCAATTTATATCGTATTGCTCCGGGCATTCAGGTAGCTATTATATTACATTATTTGATAATTATATTTTATGAAGCTGAATATTGTTGTACTTGTTTTTATAATAAATCTGATTTGCATTGAAGTTGGAGCTCAACCTGTAAAAATTATTTTTGATACCGATATGGAATCAGATGTGGATGATGTAGGGGCACTTGCCATGCTTCATGGAATTGCAAACCTTGGAGATGCAGAAATTCTTGGGACAATGGTGTGTAGCCTGAACCCATGGGCAGTCCCTGTTACAGATGTCATCAATACATTCTGCAACCGTCCTGATATTCCTGTTGGAGCTGTAAAAACACTGGGAGTATATAGAAATTCAGTTTATGCAAAGGCTGTATCAGAAGAGTTTCCCAATGATTCAGGCCTTGGAGAAACCGCTCCTGATGCTGTTGAAATGTACAGGCGTATTTTATCGGAACAGCCCGATTCAAGTGTTGTCATTGTTACTGTGGGTTACCTTACCAATCTTTCATATCTTTTGAAGAGTTTCCCCGATGATATTAGTCCTTTAAGCGGAACCGAACTTGTTGGTAAAAAAGTTAAACATCTTATTTGTATGGGAGGCCGTTATCCTATGGAACAGAATATCGGGCGGTGGGGTAATTTCAAGCCCGATCCGCAATCTGTTCAGCATGTTGCTGCCGATTGGCCAGGGAAAATTATATTTACTGGCGGGGGCGCGTTTGCTGATGAGATACCTACTGGTAAGGTGACATTTAATTATCCACCTGAATCCAATCCAGTTTCCCGGGCTTATTCAATATTCCTGAAAAGCTGGAACAGGAACTGGCACCATAGTGCTGATCTGATTGCTGTTTATATTGCTGTTTATGGTTATGACGACTTTTTTCAACTGAATACACAGGGGTATAACCATATTTTTGAAGATGGGACAATGATGTGGAGACTTCAGCCTGACAACAAACGGCATCAGTATGTAAGCAGCTTCAAAAGTGGCATCGATCCCCTTCATGTTGCACAAGTCTTTGATGATTTTATAAAAAATGCAATAGAGACAGGTCGCCGATAAAAAAAACACTTAATTGGGTCTGAAAAGTGAACCAGGAATTGGAAGGAGCCGGTTCATATCATTTTCAAGAGGATTTCTGCGGGTAGGTATGTGCCATTCAGGTTATAACTATTCGCATAAATGCACCTGTTGGTAAAGATGATACACCCTCAAACAAAGCACTTAACCGCCGGGTGGAATTCATTAAGCTGTAGCATCTGCTTGCAGGATACAGGCACGATATCCCCGAAGGGGAAGATCAGTGACTAGTTGTAGATTCTGAGCGTAAAGTTGTTGATAAGGGAAACGTTATATTGTTTCAGCGGGATGGAAGCTGGTGATTTTGTTGGGTAGGCACCGCTGAGCAGAACGTAGGTTGAGCCGCAGCAGGGGCATTCGGCCAGTACCCCATCATTTTTGACGATGCATGAACGGCTGGCTTCATAGGAGCAGGCAGCATCGAAGGCATACCATGAGCCGGGGATTTCGCAGTAAACAATGATGCCTCCGAACCCGGCATTCCCGAAGTACATCGAATTTCCGGGTATTGTAAGATCGTTTGCAATGTTCAGGTTTATCTGGTAGGATACCGGAACATCAGGTATGGGATAATCAATTTTGCTGCATGATGCGGAAACCACTAAAAGAAGAACAAACAAAATGAAATACTTCCCTGCTTTTGATATCAACTGCATCATTTTTGTTATTTTTACTTAGAACTTCAAAAGTAAGCGTTTTATTGCCATAAAAGTTTGAACATGGATGATATTATTGTATTGATATTGACATTGATTTTTATTATAGCCGGAGTTTACGGTCAGATGAAAAAACGGCCACCTGTTGCTGAACCTGAAGCAGAACACGATGAAGACAAACATAAATGGGGAGGGCAAAAATTCTGGGAGCATCTGCAGGATGAGTGGGATGAGCATGAAGAAGAAGAGGCCAAACCGGTACAGGTAAACAAGGGGGTGCATCAAACTATTCGGGAGGAATATTTGTTTAAACCAGAAGAAGAAGCCCCCCGGACTTATACAAGGATTCAGATTGAAAAGAAAGAACCTTTACCTGAAATTAAACGGCCACGAACAGGGATAAAATTTTCGTTGAAGAAGGCAGTAATTTACAGCGAAATTCTTCATCGCAAGTATGAATAAGCGGCTATAAGCCACTCATTTTTAACAATATTTAAGAAAAGTAGTTCTTAGTATCGGGAAAATTATATACATTTGCCAAAGGAAGAGTTCCGGGTAAGCCGGAATTCTTTCATTTTTTTTATAGCTCAAAGATAATAAAAGGAGGAATTAAAAATGTCGCAGGTTACATACCTTACAAGGGAAGGATTGCTTAAATTGAAGAAAGAGCTGGACAGGCTGGTTAATATAGAGCGGCCCGCTATTTCAAAACAGATAGGAGAAGCAATAGAAAAGGGAGATATCTCTGAAAATGCTGAATATGATGCAGCCAAGGATGCCCAGGGTTTACTTGAGGCAAAGATTTCTGAATTGCAGTCAAAGATTGCAAGTGCACGTATACTGGATGAATCACGGATAAATACAACTGAGGTCCAGATTCTGAACAGAGTTAAGATTAAGAACAAAAAGAATAATGCCACCATGGAATACACAATTGTTCCGGAAGGTGAGGCTGACCTTAAGCAGGGTAAAATATCGGCTGGAACGCCTATAGCCAAAGGGCTTATGGGTAAAAAAGTTGGTGATGTTGTGGAAATAAAAGTCCCCTCAGGGCTTATACCGTTTGAAATTGTAGATATTTCACTTTAATGATATGGCAAGTATATTTACACGGATAGTCAAAGGAGAAATCCCAGCATATAAGGTAGCGGAGGATGACAATTATCTGGCATTTCTTGATATCTCTCCTGTTGCCAAAGGGCATACACTTGTGATTCCTAAAAAGGAAGTTGATTATCTTTTTGACATTGATGATGAAACATATGCAGGATTACAGCTGTTTGCCAAAAAGGTTGCAGTAGGTTTAAAAAAGGCAGTTCCTTGTCTCAAAGTAGGGGTACTTGTTCTTGGGCTTGAAGTTCCCCATGCGCATATCCACCTGATCCCAATGCAGAACGAGGGCGATGTTCTGAATTTCTCACAGAAAATAAAGATGAGCAAAGAAGATTTCGAGGCATTAAGGGAAGAAGTTGCAGGGAAAATATAACATTTACTAATAGATTGAAGGTTAATATGCCCGGCCGACAGCCGGGTTTTTTGTTTCAAATTTTATCAACAGCCGGTGTGCCTCCATGCAAAAAAAGTAACTTTATCGGCCAGTAACAGAAGCTTCATAAAAACAACAGGAAATGGTTCCATTTACACATCTGCACGTACATTCACAATATTCAATTCTTGATGGTGCCGCAAGTATTTCTGCTCTTGTGGGTAAGGCAAAAAGTGATGGGATGGCGGCCCTGGCTCTTACCGACCATGGCACCATGTATGGAATTAAGGAATTCCACGCAGCATGTATTAAGGCGGGTATTAAACCTATCCTTGGCTGTGAAACCTATGTGGCAGCAAGAAGCTTGTATGATAAATCGGATGTGGTTGACAGGTATGGCGATCACCTTATATTGCTTGCCAAGAATAAAACCGGCTACCGGAACCTTGTAAAGCTGATTTCAATTGCAAGCAACGAAGGATTCTATTACAAGGCGCGGATTGATAAAAATATTCTGAAGCAGCACAAGGAGGGCCTTATTGTCACATCAGCATGTCTGGGTGGTGAAATTCCCGGTCTGCTCATGAAAAACAAAATGAAAGAGGCAGAAGAAGCTTTGCTTTGGTACAAGGATGTTTTTGGGGATGACTTCTACCTTGAACTGATGAGGCATCCGGCCGAAGATGAGCAGCAAAGACTGGATGTTTACAACAACCAGGTATTTGTAAACGACCTGTTGATTCAAATGGCAAAGAAATTTGATGTAAAATATATTGCAACCAACGATGTTCATTTTACAAATGCGGTGGATGCCGATGCACATGATTTGTTAATCTGCCTCAATACAGGTAAGGATGTGGATGATCCAACACGCATGAGGTACACCAAGCAGGAATGGTTTAAAACTACTGCTGAAATGAACAGGCTTTTTGCTGACGTTCCTGAAGCACTTGCCACTACGGCAGAGATTGTGTCGAAGGTGGAAGATTACAAGCTCGATTCAGCACCTATCATGCCCATGTTTCCTATTCCTGAAGATTTTGGGACTGAGGAGGAGTACCAGGCAAAATTCCCATCGGAACAACTGATGCAGGAGTTTGGTGAAGAATCATTCAACAGGCTTGGGGGTTATGAAAAGGCGCTGCGCGTGAAACTGGAAGCATGTTATTTAAGGCATTTAACCTATATCGGGGCTGAGAAACGATATGGTAATCCTGTTCCTGAGGAGGTGGCCAGCCGGCTCGATTTTGAGCTGGACACCATTAAGCAGATGGGTTATCCGGGTTACTTTCTCATTGTGCAGGACTTCATCAATGCAGCCCGTGGTATGGGAGTTCTGGTAGGCCCCGGCCGTGGTTCGGCAGCAGGTTCGGCAGTTGCCTACTGCACTGGGATTACAAACATTGATCCCATCAGGTATGATTTGCTTTTTGAAAGGTTCCTGAATCCCGACCGTATTTCACTGCCCGATGTGGATATTGATTTTGATGATGACGGCCGCCAGATGGTGCTTGACTATGTTACAAATAAATACGGCAGTGATAAAGTTGCCCATATTTGTACATTCGGCACAATGGCAACCAAGCTTGCCATTCGTGACGTGGCCCGGGTGTTGAAGCTTCCGCTTCCTGAAGCCGACCGCCTGGCCAAGATGGTCCCCGATGCTCCCAAGATGACATTTGAGAAGGCATTTAAGGAAAATCCCGAGCTGAAGAAGGAGAAGAACTCTGATAATCCGCTGGTGGCAAAAACTATAAAGTTTGCTGAAACCCTTGAAGGCTCCGTAAGGCAAACAGGAGTGCATGCATGCGGAATCCTTATCAGCCGCGATCCCCTTACCAACCATATTCCCCTGATGCCTACAAAAGAGGGAGAAAGTCTTCTGACAACACAGTATGACGGGCGATTTGTGGAGGACATCGGTCTTTTGAAGATGGATTTCCTTGGTTTGAAAACCTTGTCGATCATCAAGGAGTCGCTCGAGAACATCAAGATCTCAAAAGGACTGGATATTGATATTGAGGGAATACCGCTTGATGACCAGAAGACATTTGAACTGTTCAGTCATGGTGAAACAACCGCCATTTTCCAGTTCGAATCGGAAGGAATGAAGAAGCATCTCAGGGAACTGAAGCCTAACCGGTTTGAAGATTTGGTTGCCATGAATGCACTTTATCGTCCCGGTCCCATGGAATATATCCCTGCATATGTGGCACGTAAGCATGGACGTCAGAAAGTGGATTATGATTTGCCAATGATGGAGAAATACCTGAGTGAGACATATGGAATTACTGTATTTCAGGAGCAGGTGATGCTCTTGTCGAGGTTGCTTGCCAACTTCACAAGGGGTGACTCCGATTCGCTCCGTAAGGCCATGGGGAAAAAAATAACTTCCCTGATGGACAAGCTTAAGGTGAAGTTCGTTAGTGGCTGTAAGGCCAATTTTAAATTCACCGATGAATGCAAGTTGGTTGGAAAGGACCCCAACGATGTGATTGAAAAGATCTGGAAGGACTGGGAAGCCTTTGCTTCATATGCCTTCAACAAATCGCATTCGGTGTGTTATGCCTACATTGCCTACCAGACAGGCTATCTGAAAGCACATTTTCCCGGTGAGTTTATGGCAGCTAACTTAAGCCGCAACCTCAATAACATTACCGACATCACCAAACTGATGAATGAGTGCAGCCGTATGAAGCTGAATGTGCTTGGGCCCGATGTGAATGAGAGCTTTATCAAATTTACAGCTAACCGGAACGGGAATATCAGATTTGGTATGGGGGCAATAAAGGGAATGGGCGCCGGAGCTGCAGGTGACATCATTGCTGCCCGAAAGAAGAATGGCCCTTTTAAGGACATATATGATTTTGTGGAAACAGTTAATCTGCAGAGCGTAAATAAAAAGAATATTGAGGCCCTTGCCATGGCAGGTGCATTCGACAGCCTGAACGGAATAAAGCGGAGCTGCTTTTTTGCAGGTGAAAATGAAAATGACAGCACAACATTTATTGAGAAACTCATCAGGTATGGCAACAAGGTGCAGAGTGAAGGTCAAAGCATGATGCAAAGCCTGTTTGGAGATATGAGTGCCTCTTCGGTTGTGAAGCGGCCTGCAGTTCCTGAAGTGGAGGAATGGCCGCAAATCATTCTGCTGGAGAAGGAAAAGAATCTGATTGGCATTTACCTGACGGCACATCCTTTGGATGAATTCAGGCTTGAGATAGACAGTTTCTGTTCCCGCGATGTAAGCCTGCGTGATATTAAAAATGATATTGAGAAGTATAAGGACCGCGATTTTACTTTTGGGGGAATGGTTACCACAGCCCGGGAAGGCACTTCTAAAAACGGTAAGCCTTTCAGCACCCTCACCTTAACCGATTATAACGACAACTACGAGTTCTTCTTCTTCGGCCAGGATTATGTGAATTTTCACAAATACTGTAAAACAGGCCTGTTTATCATGGTAAAGGGAACAGTAAAACAGCGGTTCAATAGTGAAACTTACGAGTTTAAAATAAACCATATTGAATTATTATCGGAAGCACGAAAAAGCTATGTGAAGAGTGTTACGATAAATATCCCACTGAATGAACTAAATGAATCGGTAATAGAGGAAATTGAAAATCTGGCTAAAAACAATAAGGGTCAGGCATTGTTAAAATTCAATGTTTATGATCCGGAGAACAATATGTTTATAAAGCTTTTCTCGCGCAGTACAAGGATTGATTTAAGCAACAGCTTTTTGAAATACTTCAGTGAAAAGCCGGATATAGGATTTAGAATTAATTAGCTATTTTTGGAACTGATAAGAATATTAACAATTAAAAGACAACAATATGGCAATTGAAATTACTGATGCCAATTTTGAGGAATTGGTTGAAAAGTCAGATAAACCGGTGATGATTGATTTTTGGGCTGTATGGTGCGGCCCCTGCAGGATGATTGCTCCCATAGTGGAGGATATGTCACAGGAATATTCCGGCCGGGCTGTTATTGGTAAAGTTGATGTGGATTCAAATCCGAATGTTGCTGCCAAATATGGCATCAGAAACATTCCTACTGTCTTGTTTGTGCAGGATGGTCAGGTAGTCGACAAACAGGTAGGTGCAGCACCGAAACAAGTTTTCACTACAAAGCTCGAAGCACTTTTATAGGTTAAAATGTAGGAATAGTCAAATACTGTGGCAGCCTCTCTTACAAGAGGCTGTTACTGCATTAAATTACCCTTTGAATAACATTTTTGACATAGAGCAGTTCCACCAGTTCGACAACCTTGGACTTATTGCTCAGGAGGTGGTTGAAGGTTTTATAACCGGTTTGCACCGGAGTCCCTTTCATGGCTTTTCGGTTGAATTTGCTGAACATCGTCAGTACAACCAGGGGGAATCAACTAAGCATCTCGACTGGAAACTGTTTGCACGGACCGATAAACTTTTTGTGAAGCAGTACGAAGAGGAAACCAATCTGCGCTGCCAGCTGGTTATCGATACCTCTTCATCGATGCTGTTCCCTTATTTCAAAGGCAGCAGGCACCTTGAAAACAAGCTGGCATTTTCGGTTTATACTGCAGCGGCACTCATATACCTGCTCCGCAGGCAACGTGATGCAGCCGGACTGACCCTCTTTTCGAATGACATTGAGTTTCATACATCGCCCCGCCTATCCTCGGTCAATGCCGAAATGATGTATGGCAAGCTATCGGAACTGATACAACCGGGCAATGCACAACTGAGGAAAACAACGAATACTACCGCTGTGCTTCACCAGATCGCAGAAAGTATCCACAAGCGGTCGCTTGTTGTAATATTCAGCGATATGATAGACCATCAGAAGACCGAGGAGTTGTTTTCGGCGCTTCAGCACCTGCGTTACAACAAGCATGAGGTTTTGCTGTTTCATGTTACCGACCACAGGCATGAGCGGGAATTTCAGTTCAGCAACAGGCCCCATAAGTTTATTGATCTTGAAAGCGGGCAGGTAGTGAAGTTCAATCCCTGGGAGGTGAAAAGCCATTATGTATCGGCAGTGAAATCATATTTCGATGATTTAAAGGTAAAGTGCGGGCAGTACCGCATTGATCTGGCAGAGGCCGATATCAACAAGGATTTCAGGGAAGTACTGCTGGTTTACCTGAACAAGCGGAAAAAGTTGTTTTAAGGAAGCATAAAAGATGAGACTTTTTTTCATCAAAAATTTTTTCTTTTAGGAAAAGCTGTTATTTTTGCAACGCTTTAGAAAAAGCAGACGTTCTGAAAAGGAATAACAAATAGAATATTTTCCCTAGTAGCTCAGTTGGTTAGAGCGGCGGACTGTTAATCCGTAGGTCGTAGGTTCAAGTCCTACCTGGGGAGCTGGATAAACATATAAAATCAACGAAAATGCTTGAAATCAATGAATTTCAGGCATTTTTTGTTTTAGGTAACCCCTGAAATTTACGGTATTTCATGATATCAAGGTGTGTAATTCGGGAGTGTTTTTGGCATGGTCAAAATCACTCACCATAAGTTCCTTAAAACGCTGTAACATTGCATTTTATTGCATCATTTTGCACTTCAGAGAACCCTCAAAAAGAGGTAAATTTAATTATTTAAATAATATTAAAATGATGTACGATTTAAAGGTTTTGTTTGTTTTAAGGAAAGCACAATGTGACAAAAAAGGGTTAGCTCCTATTTATTTAAGAATTTCGGTGAACGGAGAACGGGCCGAATTGTCTGTTAACAGAAAAATTGCTCCCAAGAGCTGGGACGCCAGGCTTCAAAGGGCAATTGGTCGCTCAGAGGCGGCAAAGGCAATAAATGACTACCTGGACAGAGTGGACGCAAAGGTTAAAAAGAATTACAACCTGTTACTTGAAAAGGAAGAGGTAATATCTGCATCCGTTTTACGTGATATGCAAACAGGGAAGCATATCCAAAACTACACGTTTATCCAGGTGTTTGAGATCAATAACAATCTGGTTGAGCAGGAGGAAGGAAGTAAATATTCCCGTAGTACCATTGACCAATATAAAACGACGTTGAAAAGGCTGAAGATTTTTCTGGAAGAACAATATGGCAATAAGGATATCGCCCTGACAAAATTAGATGTAACGTTCATTAGAAGATTTGAAAATTTTCTTCGGACAACGTATGGGATTCATCACAATACCGTCATGAAGCATCTGAAGCAGGTAAAAAAAAGTCGTTCACTTTGCCATGGAAATGGGATACCTGGACAGGGACCCGTTTTTAACCCACAAGACAGCTTATAAAAACCTGACAAGGGAGTTTCTTACTGCCGACGAGCTGCATCGGATTGAGACACATACTTTCCGAATAAGACGACTGGAACAGGTAAAAGATGTATTTCTTTTTGTTTGTTACACAGGACTGGCCTATTCTGACCTAAAAGGGTTGACCCGTGATAATCTTTCCAAAGGGATCGATGGTAAGACTTGGATTACCTACGAGAGGAACAAAACAGGCATACAGGCGAGAATTCCACTGCTTCCGATGGCTCAGGTACTCATTGATAAATACCAGGATGATCCGGAATGCAATGCTGATAATAAGATTCTGCCGGTTAAGAGCAACCAGAAGCTCAATTCTTACCTAACTGAGATTGCTGAGATTTGCGATATCTCTAAAAATATTACCATGCATTTGGGAAGGCATACATTTGCCACCACCGTCACATTAACGAATGGTGTGCCTATTGAAACTGTTTCAAAAATGCTCGGGCATACTTCAATAAAAACCACCCAGATATACAGTAAGGTTATTGATTCTAAAATTTCTAAAGAGATGGATGAACTTTCTAGAATTTTAGAGAGGAAGAAAAATCAAGGTGATTCAGCTTCTACTGACGATAACCTGAAAATTGCTTTGTAAACACTTACCTTACAAAACCCGGTTAGTTTCATTCTTAAAAATTACTGGGTTTTCCTTTTAATTTAAGATATGAATCCATGTATTGAAAAACTACCGATGTAAGTCATTACACTTGTTTTTGCAATATCAAATGATAAATACAAACGATTTGAAATAATCTCTAAAAATTTTTCCTTTTGAGTATACTGCATATAAACATATAGGAAAAGTAGTGATCCCAAATCACCACCTAACAGTCCTATCGACTTATGTTTGCGAAGAATTATTGCATCTGCAATTGCCTTTAAAATTTTGTCAATAATTTCAATGTAATTTTTATTTAATTTTATTTTACTATCCGCCACCGCTTTCATAATTAATGTTTCAAACAGAACGATGCAACACTTCATAATAAAGTGTTACATCGTTATTAAATCAACATGCGCCACAATAAGGATCAGAATTTGTATTGCAAATTTCTAAATCTGCTGAACAGCATTGTGTATTGTAAAAACCAGTAGTAGGAATAGGGTCACAAGGATAGCCAGGTTTTGAAGGGCATCCGCAAAGTGATACTGGAGAATGTGTTCCCCCTTTAACTATTTGCATTTGGTCATCAGAAAGTTTAATAACTACTTCCTTTTTTAGTTCTAATTTTCACATAATTAATAATTTTAAATTTAAACGATTTAATTTTCAACTATACTTAAAGCTTCAATAGCTTTGTTTAAATATATATCTTCCATTTTTTCAACATTTCTTACTGTTTTCTTAACGTAGATTTCTGGCAAAATTCCTTTGCCAAAATGCTGGCTGTCGTCCAATTGGGTCACTTTCATTCCTGTAAATACCAACTGAAATCCGTTAGGTAATTTAAATTTATTAATATGCCCATTTGTTCCGGCAGATGGTTGACCAATAATAGTAGCTAGGTTGTAGTACTTTACAATCATTAAAACTGACTCTGCGTAGCTAATGGCGTTTTCATCTGTAATAAAAACAACAGGCGCTTTTATTTGTGGCTGTTTGGGAACCATTTGCCATCCCTTACAAGTAAACTCAATACTTTTTCGGTCAGGATAAACAATTTGAGGAATTTTCATCCAGTTATCCATCGTATCCTTTGCTGTCAGTAAGTGATTCAATAATTCACTGTTATTGTTCGGATATCCCCTCAAATCGCATATTAAGCCGTTACACGATACAAGTTGCGGTAATAATGAATTTATTTCAGACATCGAAATTTGATCCAGATTTATATAATAAATGCTGTCCTCCAAAATTTTATATCTTGTTTTGTTTAATGATTTAACGTAATGTTGATGTGGGTTTAATGAATATCTCAACCAGACAATGTCTTTTGTATCATGTGGTTTTATTACATCCAACCTGACTAAATCCCCCGGGGTTCCCAATAAAGATATATTCTCACTTGCCTTTCTCAGAAAGCCAATTGTGGGAGCAGGAATATAAGGTTCTATCTCTGAAAAATATTTTTTTGCTTTTTTGTTTGCGATTTTCTTTACAATTGTGCCTGGCTGCAAGCCGGAATTCTGATCATAAACATCAGTAATGACTAAGTTTTCGTCTATCCATTCCCATTTAATGGGTAGTTGATTTTCTTTTTTTAAGGTGGGAGATAATACATTTACATGGCCATCATTTAGTTTTGCTGTAATTTTTCTCAAAACCTTCTCGAAATCTTCTCCATTATAATATTCTTTCAAAGCTGTGTTAAACTCCTTTTCCCAATCCACATCCACTTCATCAAAATAAGGGAAGAAGTGCTGAATAATGTTCCAAACTATAACTAAACTTCCCAAATCCCGAATGCGGCTGGAAATATGTTGCATGATTACATTATTTTGTAAAATTCTGAGATTCTTCTTTTCTGCTGCAGGGAAAGTATAATTCTCGTTGGCCATCAAAACGATCGGCAGCTGAATAAAAATATTGGAATATACCTGTTTATCAATAAACTCTCCGAATTCAGGCTTTTTTTTAAATAAGCCAAAATTTTTGTCATTAAATCGTGTTAAAAGATATCCATTATTTCCATCTTGATTATTGATATATTGTATATTAAATGGAAGATTTTTATCAAAAAGAAAGTCATTTAAACCATTTTCATCCAAATTATTAAAACTATTTTCATAAACAACTGAATCACTACCATTATGATTGACTGTAAGTTTAATATTATCAATAAACACTCCGACAGTATCCATACAATTAATCCCAAAAAAAATATTTAGGTCATCTGGTCTAACAGTTCTTTCAACCACAATTTGCTCCCATTTGTTACTTGTAAGGTATATCGGCTTTAATGCTTTAGACAGGTTCATATAATCATTCCGGTTAAGCCCCTCAAAAAACAGTTGGCCCAAACCCCCGTTTTCCGACTTGACAGCTATTTTCAGCCTAACTGTTTTTTGAGAAAAACGTGAAGCAGGTATGCTTTTTCCAAGCGGTGTTGTTTTAGTATAATCCAATTTATTAATACGACCAACCCTAATACTTTTATAAACATTAGCTGGCGTCATATTGAGATTTACACCAGAATGCTGCCAGAAAACCTGATAAAAACCCTGCATATCCGGTGGTGTAATTTTGGAAATATCGAAATCATGTTTTTCAATCCCATCGTAAATTTTAAGCGAAGGTGCTATGGGCAAAAATAATTTCAGTAAACTGTCTTTTAATGCGTCTCTGTGTGGTGCATTCTCAACCGATTTAGCCCCATAGCAGGCGAATTTGTCCCAGTCAATTTGTTGAGCCTCATCACTGGGATGAAACCAACGTACATACCCATACAGTTTGGCAAATGCTTCTATGTTTTCCACTTTTTTCTTTTGCGGAATTTCATTACTACTACATCCCCAAGAAAGGACAAAGGATATAATTATAAAGCTAATTCTAAAATTTAATCCAATCATCAAGTTCAAATTTGCTTCAAAGATAACTACCTTGTATGCCATATGATGGCACTCATTAATTTAGAACGATTTCAAATAATACGTCTGGTTTTTTCGGTTGTAACAAATTTCCATTTTCTCATTTTCTTTTAAATATTTTAACAACCGAAAGAAAGTTCGCCTGCTGATAATCCGGATTTCCTTTGTAACCTTTTTCAAATAATTCTTTCAAACGATGATAATTATCGATGCACTTGATGTTGTCCATTTGGAATAATTTATTATTGGTTTAATTTATTTATTTTGGTCATTGTTTACATTAAAGCCTTAAATATATAAAATAATTAACCATAAATAATACCCCCTATAGCATCTGCTATATAATTACATCAAAAGAGCAAAGGTTTTTTAAGTGTACACTTAGAATCGAAACTACAAACCTGGTTATTTTGGCAATTTTGCTTTAGGAGAAAAGAATACCTGACCTGTTTTTCTCTAATAAAATTTAAAGTACTAACAGGTACCTTATAGGCTCGAAGGACATATTGCTACTATTACTTTGGGAAACTTCCCCCTCAGGCAAGTTGATATTACGCTTGTGCATACTATTCAGGTGGCAGTATTTTACCCTAAACACAGGCTTCAAACAAACAAAGCTCTCCTCGTTAATACAATTTCGATTTTGTGTTTTTTTCCGACAGTAGAAAATCACTCTTATTTTGTAAATTTTTGCACAGCGAATGTCTTTATTTGGGAATATTTTAAAATCCTCGTTATTTTCCTGCACAGGATGACCATAGGAAAGAATACCGTATTGCATCATATTGCTAACGTCTCCTGATTTTTCTGTAATCAATGGAATAATTTACCGATTCAAATTTTGGCTTGATTAGAGGAAGGCTAAATCATTTTTAGAGTATAATAGTTTTTCATTGAGGTGAATTTCTCGAAGCTGGGAAAGTATGTTGCCGGTTTAGTTTCGGTAGAAAAGTGAAACTGGACCGGTTCCTTTTTAAAGTCAAATTTCCATGTGCGCTTAGCTCGCTTGTGGGTGCCTGCTCTTTTTTTAATAAACATCGCAATAGGAAACACACCCCGGGAGGGTTAATTGAGAATTTTTAATTGAAAATATTTTCTGCGCGCACGCGTCCTCTCTCCTGACCAATTTATAGCCAAAACACACCAAAATAAAAATTCATTTTTGCTGCTCTATATAATGCAACTTCGACTTGGCGTTTTTTTCGCCTGATTAAAATCGCACTGATTTTTCAATTTCCTGCACACTTGAAGTTCTTTTTGGGCGCTTTTTTTCGATTAGCTGGAATTTTCTGCACACCTTTAGTCTCCCAATTAAAATGCACCGTTGGCATAAATAATAGCTCCTGCTTTATTTTCTTTCTTTAGCATGTAGTTTGCTTTCTTTGAGGTGAGATTCGATTAGAAGAAGGATAATGCCTTTTTAGAATATAATGATTTTTGTTATACTTTGGAAGAAATTATTCTACCCCCAGATATTAAGTGGCTCCTATCTTCTAATGATTTAGGAGGATGCTTGTTTGATTATAATAAGTTATATATTTGCCGCCATTTTTAACCAATTATGGACACTTATAGCATCCCACGTTTATACGGTAAAGAATCACCACGGCGCATTCTTTTAAATGACTTGAAAAATTTCATTAAGGTAGAAAATTCACATACTATTAAACTCAAACCAGCGGAAGAATTTACGCTTTATATTTTAAGGCTACACTATAACAATTTCAGTACATCTCAAGGAGCGTATGGAGATATTATGGGCGTTGCTTCTAATAGGATTTCTACATACATAAACAGCTTGCAAAAAAAGGACTTTTGAAAATTAATTCCAGGGAAAAAGGAAGAGGTAAATTTCACACCGTGAATAAGCCCATTCCAAAAAGTTTTATAAAAAATACTTCTATAGATTGGGAGGATAGGCTTTTTATTATTCGATTCTACAGATTAGTCCTTGATGATGTAAATGAAATTCATTATACTGATAAAGAGATTGCATCCAAGATGAATTATTCTGAACCAACCTTTCGTAAATTTAGAGATGCACTTTTAAAATTAGGATTAATTGAAAAGCTCTCAGCCACCTATCAAAATCTCAAACCGTGTATTGTCACAACTCGTGAAGTGAGGTTGCAAATTTTTTCATTAATAATTGAACGATATGATACTGTGGCTTGTAATGATTAATAAGAAAATGTGAATATGATGGCTACAGATAAATTCAGAAACCTACGCTACAGGCTGATGGAAAACGGGAGTTGGCCGATGAAATATATGTTCAAATTTATTTCGCCCAACCACGATGGTAAGCTGGATAAAATAAAGGCTTTGCTTCCTGAGGGAGGTACAACAACATTTAAGCACACTCCTGATTTGAAATATGTTTCGGTTACATGCATTGCAATGATGGATTCCGCTGATGAGATAATTGAAGTCACAGAAAAGGCTGATAAAATTGAAGGGGTAATTGTGTTGTAATGAAGAAAAGTGACAATTATTGAATTTATTGAAGAATAAATGTATGATTTAACTTCTGTCATTTGATTTTAGCTTCAAATCATTGACCGTATACCGCAATTGATTTTCACCAACAGGTTATTTACCATGAACAGCACACAGAAAAAGGTTGTCATTTGTG
>OBJA01000836.1_pt1 | contig 24608 bp, 21 predicted proteins | sample 1519751 | NCBI WGS metagenome assembly OBJA01 (sample SAMEA3881238, study PRJEB22517) | soil metagenome | biome: lake sediment; feature: soda lake sediment; material: sediment, water from around vicinity | place: India | collected 2013-12-23 | depth 3 m
CTACACTAAAAACTGATGATTCTAGCGTATCAACAAGCATTTTATTACCGTAGTAATTGCTGCCGGTAATGTCTCCTACTACATGAAGCTGAGTTTGGGGAGAGGTAGTTCCAATTCCTACATAAGTATTATTTAAACTGTCTCCCTTTATTATCATTCGTAATGCATTATTGCCAATATCACCGGTATAAAACTCAATGTTTTTATTCTCCTGTTGCTTTATAACGGCTGTTCCGTCAACTTCAATCCCAACAAGAAAACCATCATTTGACAATGACCCAGTATTTGAGTTAGTAAATGCTATCAAACTCGGAGAAATAGTAGGATAATGAGCAAATGAAGGAGCTTGATGCAAATGTAATTGATGTGATGGATTATGTAATCCTATACCGATTTTAAGATTTGATGTATAGACCGGGGGCTTTGAAACAACTCTCCCCATGAAACTAATAATATTATTATTTGTAGAGATTCTATCTATTATTTGCCCCATAAAATCAACATTATTACTAAACTCAAGTGTATTTTCTCCCAGCAATAAGGGTCCGAGTATTCTTACACTATCCATAAATACGGCATATCCACCGGAACTTATACGAAAACGTTCCTGATTAGATGTTTTAAAAATTAAATCTGCCGAATTAATACTCCCCAAAAAAGAAAGGGAATCGACATTGTCGTTGCCAAGTAAACGCCAATTTTGTCCTTGAGAAAATGAGAAACCGGGAAGCATTATAAACGCCATTATACAACTAGCTGTAAGACAAGCGATTACCCCCCCCGAAGCGAATTGGTTCGATTTTTTTCCATAATAATGCAAATATTTAAGTTAACAATACTTATATAATATGATTTCTTTTACGCATATAAAAATAGAAAGGTTACATATTTTGATTTTTTTTTAAACAATAGATTAAACTACCAAAATCCATCTATTATTAATACATATCAACTTATTTACAATTATTTTACTAAGTTTGTACATAATTATTAAAACTATATGTTTAAACAAATAGTTATACTTGGAGCAGGAAATGTCGCCACTCATTTTATGAATGCAATTTCACTAACTGATATTCAAGTATTGCAAATATATTCGCGAACAGAAGAATCTGCGGCAAGTCTTGCAGGATTTTACAAAACAAAACATACATCAAAACTTACTGATATTACTGAAAAAGCTGATGCTTATTTTTTTATGCTAAGTGATACAGGGCTAATAAAAACAATAAACAATTTTCCTTATAGAAACAGAACACTAATTCATACAGCTGGCAGTATAAATGCAGATATTTTCGGGAAATTAACAGATAATTACGGCGTTTTATATCCATATCAGACTTTCACGAAAAGTATAGAGACAGATTTTTCGAAAACACCTCTTTGTATTGAAGCTTCAGGAATAGAATTGCAGAATTGCCTGATGGGTTTTGCAGAAAAACTTGGATGTAAATACTATTTTATTGATACGCAAAAAAGAAAAATTCTACATCTCGCAGCAGTTTTTGCATGTAATTTCATGAATCATTGCATAGACCTTGGCGAAAGGATACTAGAATCTAATGAAATTGACCGAAATATTTTGTTTCCGCTTATCTCACAAAGTTTAAATAAATTAAATTTTATTTCAGCAGCAGAATCGCAAACGGGTCCTGCCCACAGAGGAGATATGCAAATAATTAACGAACATATTAAACTTCTTCAATATGACAAAGATTTGGCGGAATTATATAAAATTATTACTCAAAGCATAATATCTAAAAAAACCTTATGAATACGAATAAAGACCTAAATTTCAAACGCTTACTAAAAAGCATCAAAGCTATTGTGCTTGATGTTGATGGAGTTCTGTCAAAGTCGGTAGTTACAATTCACAAAGATGGAGAACTTATTCGCACAACAAATGTAAAAGACGGCTTTGCATTAAAACATGCACTAGAAAACGGTCTAAATGTTTGTATCATTACCGGAGGATTTAATACTGCCGTTAAAGAAAGATACAATGCACTGGGCATAAAGGACTTTTACTTAGCTAGTAGTAATAAACTAAAAGACCTCGGAAATTTTTTACAAAAATATAATCTAAAACCAGAAGATATAGTTTATATGGGAGACGACCTACCCGATTATGAAGTAATGAGCATTGTGGGAGTTCCGGTTTGTCCTGCTGATGCATGTGTAGAAATAAAAAGTATTTCAGTTTATATTTCTGAGTATAGAGGAGGGGAAGGATGTGTAAGAGATATAATTGAGCAGATAATGAGAACCCAAGGCAAATGGTTTAAAAATAAATAAGCACTATGAACAAATGAAACATTTTTTTCGGCTTGTAAGATTTAAAAATTTGTTAATCATTGCATTAACAATTATCATAATGAAGTATTTAATACTGATTCCCGTTTACGAATATTACGAAACGGAACTATTTTTCAGTAATACAGGCTTTCTATTTCTATGTATTTCAATTATTTTAATTGCAGCAGCAGGAAATATAATTAACGACTACTTCGATCGAAAAACAGATTTAATAAATCGTCCTTCAAAAGTTGTTGTTGTTTTAAAAATAAAACGTCGAACTGCAATACTGCTTCATCTTATTTTTAGCATTATCGGCATTCTCTTTGGATTTATTGCCTCATATTACGCCGGCTCTATTTTGTACGGTTTGTTTTTTATTTTTATGGTTTTTGTTCTCTGGAAATACTCAACCATTCTTAAACGAACCGTTTTCTGGGGTAACTTTTCAGTAGCAATTTTAACCGGAATACCTGCTGCCATTGTCGCATTAAGCGAATATCTAGCTTTCAAAAACTCAGGACTTATACTAAGTGCCGACAATATTATGGCAATAAAAGTCTCAACTGCTTTCCTGTTTGGATTTGCACTGTTCGCAATTGTCTATAATTTCATAAGAGAGATAGTAAAAGACTTAGAAGACATTAAAGGTGATTCGGTAACAGGCGTAAAAACTCTTGCAATAAAATTGGGATGTAAAAAAGCAAACAGGCTTGTTTCTGCTCTACTTGTCATTGCAGGATTTTCGGTAATATTTGTCTGGAATCTATTTATTATGAAATTACCATTCCTCAACGACAACAATTTCACCACAATTTATATATGGGTTCTGATTATTGTTCCAACACTGTTTCTAGCTGTTAAGAGTCTGCTTGCTGCTCAGAAAAAAGACTATACTTATATGAGTAAACTGCTTAAAATAATTATGATAATCGGAGTTTTATTCAGTGTACTAATTAGCATTATGATTAATGGACTATCTTAGAAATAAGTTTTCTTCGTCTGAAATAATCTTGGCATCAGCAAGTCCGCGCAGAAAGGAAATGTTGGAAAAGCTTGGACTAATATTTAAAACAATAATTTCTGCACAAACTGACGAATCCTACCCTGATAATCTTTCGGGAAATGAAATTGCAAAATATCTTGCATTAAAAAAAGCTGAAAACTTCGGAAAAATTGAGCCACACCAGATTATAATTACAGCCGATACTATAGTATGGATAGATGACAAAGTTCTTGGCAAACCTTCAAACTACTCGGAAGCATTCGAAATGTTGAAACAATTGTCGGGGAATAATCATTTTGTAATCTCCGGTGTGTGCATAAAATCCCTCACGAAGACAATTGTTTTCGACTCTGTTTCAAAAGTACGTTTTTCGCATTTAAAAGACGAAGAAATAAAATACTACATAAATAAATACAAACCATACGATAAAGCCGGAGCATATGGAATTCAAGAATGGATTGGTATGGTTGGCATAGAGCACATCGAAGGCAGCTTTTATAATGTTGCCGGACTTCCTGTGCAAAAGCTCTATAATGAGTTGATTAAGTTTTAAAAGAGAAAAAAATCCCTTATTTTTGCAAAAACATTAAAATAAAGATATGAAGAAGTTCGGAATATTATTGTTGTTTATTTGCTTAATATTAAGATTGAGTGCCGTTGAGGGGATGTGGATTCCCATGTTTCTGGAAAAATACAATATGGAAGACATGCAAAAAGCGGGATTAAAACTTAGCGCAGAAGAAATTTACAGTTTAAATAACAGCTCACTTAAAGATGCGATTGTTATTTTCGGAAGGGGTTGCACAGGCTCAATAATCTCTGCTGAGGGACTTGTAATTTCAAATCATCACTGTGCTTATGGAGTAATTCAAAGACTTGCCAGCATTGAAAACGACTATATAACTAATGGATTTTGGGCAAGTTCGAAAGATGATGAAATCCCTGCAGCTGGGTTAAGCGTTACCTTTTTGGTTTCTATGGATGATGTTACTGAAAGAGTTCTTAGCGGCGTAGAATTATTTATGAGCGAAAGTGAGCGAAAGAGAATAATTGATAAAAACTCAAAACAAATAGTTTCTGAAGCAACTAAAGAAAATCATTATCGTGCAGAAGTAAAGTCATTTTTTCGTGGCAATCAGTTTTTTTTAATAATAAATGAAGTTTTTACAGACATTCGTCTTGTGGGCACACCTCCCTCGTCAATAGGTAAATTCGGAGGCGATACCGACAACTGGATGTGGCCTCGTCATACAGGAGACTTCGCTTTATTCAGAGTTTATAGCTCTCCAGACGGAAAACCTTCGTCCTATTCTAAAGAAAACATTCCCCTGCAGGCGAAGAACCATTTGAAGATTTCCCTAAATGGAGTTGAAAAAAACGACTTTACATTTGTTTATGGTTATCCAGGAACAACAGAAGAATATTTACCTTCATTTGCTGTTGAACAAATCAAAAAAATAATTTATCCTAACAGAATTCTGATTAGAGATAAAAAACTTGAAATAATAAAATCTGCGATGGAATCAGACCACAGAATCAGATTGCAGTATACCGCAAAAGCAGCTAGTATTTCGAATGCATGGAAAAAGTGGAAAGGAGAAATCAGAGGCTTAAAGCGACTTGATGCTGTTAAAGTAAAAATGGAATATGAAGAAAAATTCTTTAACTGGCTTACAGATCATCCTCATAAACACATGGAGTATGGAAGCATTCTTTTTGAATACCAGAAGATTTACCAGAGTATTGCTCCATACGGTCTAGCAATGTATTATCTTAATGAAGCAGGCTTTGGAGCGGAGATTATTGCATTTGCAAGCAGATTAAGGAACCTCGAAAGACTTTCAGGAAACGATTCTGGAGATCAGCTAATTATTAATGATGCTAAAAATCAGGCTGCTTCTCATTTTAAAAACTATCATAGTAATACAGATATGAAACTTTTGGCAGAAATGACAAAATTGTATTACAACAATCTTCCGGAAAATTTTCATCCACAATCATATAATAATATTGAAAAACTGGCAAAAAAGTCAACCGAACCATTCCATAGTTTTGCTGAATACTATTTCGAAAAATCTGTACTGAGCTCCGAGGAAAAATTCGATAGATTTATTTCAAAATTAAATCATAGAAAAATTCGCAAATTCAAAAAGGATCCTGTTTATGTGCTGATGCAAGAATATGTAGAAATTTACAGAAACGAAATCATCCCATATTATGAAAAATACAACAACTCCCTGGACAGTCTCCACAGAGTATACATGAAAGCACAGATGGAATTCGAGCCAGATAGACTTTTTTATCCTGATGCAAACTTCACAATGAGGATAAGTTATGGGCAGGTTGATACATATTATCCTGCTGACGGAGTAAAATATGATTATTTCACAACATTAAGCGGTATTATGGAAAAAGACAATCCGGAAATATATGATTACGATGTTCCTGATAGATTAAAAGAGTTGTATAATTTAGGAGATTATGGTAAATATGCAGACAAAGATGGTAATATGCGAATTTGTTTTATTGCATCAAATCATACTACAGGAGGAAATTCAGGAAGTCCTGTTTTAAATGCAAAGGGGGAGCTGATTGGGATTAATTTTGATAGGAATTGGGAAGGAACAATGAGTGATATCATGTACGACCCTGACATGTGTAGAAATATTTCCCTTGATATAAGATATGCTTTATTTCTTATTGATAAATTTGCAGAAAGACCCGAACTGATAAAAGAGATGTCTATTGTTGAATAAGAGGTTTGGCAATAGAATCACAAGGAGGAAGAATCCCAAATTTAAGTAATGACTTATATATTCCGTCTCCAAAAACACTATATCCTTTAGCATTGTGATGTCCGTCATTTTTCCAATAATAATCAAATACATTTCGCTGGTTCATCTCTGTGTTATTCAAATAATAATTAAGAAGATCGACAACATGAAAACCATCTTCTTTCAATACAGAAATAAGATTAGTCCAAGCAATATATTCCCCTCTTAGTACTTCCTTACGTTCAGGGTAAAAGACAACTATAAGTTCGAAGGCATTCTCAATTGAAACTTCCTTAAATCGATGAACTACTTCTCTAATATTATGCATAGCTATAATTGTATTCTTTTCATACACTTTAGGAGATTGTAATAGATAATTATATGAAAACACCCTATGCAAAATTAGCCTGTACGTGAATGAGAGTGAATAAAGGTATTCTTTTATATTCTCTAAAAAAGTTGACTCCACTTCAAGTTTTGTTAATCTTTCTAGTCCTCCTCTAAGAATAATGTCTTGTAAATCATATCCAATAGTTACTATTACTAAATCCGGCTCATAATTCAACAACTTATCTTTCAAAAGCACAAATTGATGTACAGGATCGCTCCCAGATATTCCACCATTTATAAAGATAAACTCGAAACATGAATCTTGAATTTCCAGATTTGATTCCAAGAATTTCAACCACGTAGAGTCGGCATGTGCTCCCACTCCTTCCGTAAACGAATCTCCGAGGCCAATGATAAGAAAGTGATTGTCATTTTTGAAGGATAACGGCTCTTTATCGGACAATCCCAGAGAATTAGTACTTCGACTATGTGCAAATTCAGGGGATGAGAGTTCAATTTCTATATTTGGTTCCCAAAGCCTAAATTTTTCTATGTGCTTTTCGTTTTTTAAGAATTGGTAATAATTAGAATTTGCTTCGTTGTATGTGATACCAATACCAAAAATCCTTAAAAATAATTCTGCCACAATAATTACAAAAAAACTACTTAAAAATAGAGTTGTGTAGTTCCCAATTTTTCGGCTCATTTTTCTTCTAAAAATTATCCCAATTGCAAGAAAAAGAAAGAAGATAGACAATTGCAACAATAGACCAGTGTATAAAAAAAATTTATCAATAACTACAATATGAATTATTGAAATTAGCCCGAAAATAAATGCAGCTAAAAGAAATAGAAAAAATACAATTTTGGAAGATGTGACTTTTTGAATTTTAAATTTTTCGCCAAATGAAATAACAAAAACAACGGCAATAATAGCTACAAACAGAATAACCATAGCAAAAATGACTTTATTTTTCAGTGCGATATTAAATGGATTTATTGCCAAAAGCTTATTTATAAAATCATCTTCATACAATTTTGAAATTACAATCGCTCCAGCAGAAATATCTCTATTGGATATTATGATTTTCTTAATCACAGAATCATTTCTATCTGTAAAAACTATTGATAAAATTTCTTCTTTAATTTCCCTGCTTTCTGCAGAATAGATTCTCAATTCTTTGTAAGAGCTCTTTTCATTATACAATGAATTATTTAGCATATTTATCTCCTGAACGTGTTTAAAGAATGTTATTCCTTCACATCTAAATTCACTTGTAATGTTTCGATTTTCTGCAAATACACTAATTTTAAATTCTCCATAAATATTCACTGCAGGAAAATATAATGAATAAAACAATGTGAATAAAAGCAGTCCTGATAACCCTGCAACTAATGCAATCCGATATTTTAATCTTCTACTAATATTCTTCATAATTGTTGTTGTTTTCTAAAAGATGGAATTTTAGAATTGCTTGAAAAACTCCATCGGCAAAAGCCTCATAACCTTTTGCATTGTGGTGTCCATCTATTTTCCAGAAATATTCATTGGCATTTTCGGAATTAATGCTTCTTTCTATGATAAAATAAGCAAGCAAGTCGCAACAATTTATATTATTATTACGAGCATAATCTATAACTTCATTCCAATATAAATACTTCTCTTCAACAATTTCATCAAGGGCTGGATGAAAAACAATCAATAATTTGAAATCTTGCTCGTTCGCGAGTTGCTGATATGCAGAGATGCTTTGCTTAAGTTTTTCTTGTGCAATTTTTACTTGTGCTTCATATTCACTGCGAGTCATAAAACAATAATTATATCCTAAAATATTGTTTGATATGAGTCTGAAAATATATGATAATGCATAGAAATGCTCTTTAAGCTTTGTTTTAGATAATTTGTTTTTATATCCTTGCTCAAGTCTTTCTAGACCTCCTCGTAAAATTATGTCTTCAATATCAAAACCATATGTAACGATAACTAAATCCGGCACATATTGTAAGAGTTTATCTTTCAACAAGATATAATTGAATATAGGATCACTACCTGAAACGCCTGCGTTTATAAATCTGAAATTAATACTATCTCTATTTTGTATTTTTCTTTCAAGGAATTTTAGCCATGTTGAATCCATATGCGCACCGTCTCCTTCGGTAAATGAATCGCCTAGGGCAATAATCACATAATCATTTTCATTTTTTTTAATTTCATGTTCCATATCAGACAAACCTAAAGAATTTGTTTTTCTCACAAACTCAAATTCAGGCGAGGATAGCATAAACCTAATTTCAGGTTGTCTCACAGCATATCTGCCTCGATTAATCTGATTCTTTAAATAAACATATTCTCCAGATCTTTTTTCAATATATGTCGCGTTAACTGAGAATAATCTTAAAAATAATTCTCCAAACAAAATCGCAATTAGAACTCCGGCTATTAAAACATTGGTATTTTTCCCTTTTTCTGATTTATATTTTTTCTTTATGGCAATTATAATCCAGACAACTATCAAAAATGACAATATCCAAAAACCCGTAAAAATAAAAACCTTTCCAAGCATAAGTATTTGATAACCAATAATAAATAGAAGAAAGTATGCGATTAGACCCAGTATCTGTATTACTCTTGTATTTATCGAAATATTTCTTGAAAATATTCTTTTTCTCTTAAGAAGCACATATATTAAAAGTATCGAAATAGCAAATAAAATAAACACAGAAAAAGGCTTAAGAAAGTTTGTAGGATTAACATATTTCATTTTATGAACAAACGAATGACTATATCCTAAATTAACAATTGAGATATAGTTTGAATTTTCTATTGTGTTTAGATTAGTTTCATAAATTCTTAGGGGTTCGTAACTACTATTAAAAATTCTTATTTCAAGTTTCTCATTTGTATAAATATCATTATTGGGCATCAATCTGATTTCGGTGAAATACCAATATGGATCGCTAATTATCTCGTCAGTTGTATGAGTAAATTGCTTGTTTTTATTAAAAAAACTAATGCCAAAACAATCGAAATCTTTTGTAATATTTTCTTCTCCTCTAAAAATCTTAATCCTATATTCTCCGTAAATATCATTAGCTTGAAAATAGTGTATAAATGCAATTGAAGAAATTATAATAATTGTAAATAAAAAGACAAAATATTTCCAATATTCTCTTAAGAAATTCATTGCTTATAAAAATAATCTGAAATACAAATCTAATATTAGGATTTGAAAAACTACCTAATTACTTCGATATTTTTTGAATTACTCAAATACATTGATGGAGTACCTTGGTATTCTGATACTTTTCCGCTAATACAAACCTTCTTATTCTGTAGAAATATTTCTGGTTTATATTGAAAATTTGTAACATCTTTTGCCCAAATAGTAACTGAAAATATTTGATTTGGAAAGCTTTTATCAAGATTAAGGAAAACATTTCCTTTCCCAGATTTATGAGCCGATACGACCGTTCCACAAACTGTTACATTTCTGTGATAGCCAATTAGTTGTCGAGCTTCGACAGTATTGTATGTATTTTTTGGCAATTCTTCTCTGCTTAGGGGTTTTATATCTGACTTATGTTTTTCAGGATACCATTTTGAGAGGTCTGTTTGCGATTCAATAAGTTCCTCCAAAAAAGGGCTTAAATTTGGGAAAAAATTAATGCCAGTAAGGTTTTCAATAGAATCAATTGTAACAGCATACCAGTCGATAGGATAAATAAGATTTTCTTGAGGCACAAGAAATGCTACTCCAATATTTTTATTAAAATCTACGGCAATTTTGTAATGAAGTTCGGGGATTGGAAGTTTGTTTAACCCTCTTTCGATTCTAGGCAAATCTTTTTTAAGAAGGGGGGCAGTAACTACAAAGAGTTCTGATTCAGGGTTATTATAAATGTATGTTCTTAGAAAATCTTCAATTTCCGCCCATTTTTGACGGTTAAATTCGGGCGTTTGCGGAGTGATATTTGAATAGAAATAAGATTCTGACAACGCCTTCTCGCTCCATCGAAAGTCTGCTGAAGGCGCCAAATGTCCTCTGTCGTAACCAAAGCCGTCGTATTTAAAAGAGCCGTCTTCCTGTTCAAATTTTAAAAAGTAGTCTGCTTCTTCTCCGGCAAGAGGAATATAAGGGTCTGATCTGAAATCATTTGTTCTAGAAACTCTACCATCAATAATGTCGCTGCTGAGTATATGGACAACCCATTTTGCAAGTCTGTATTCTTCAGAAAACAATATACACATAGCAGAATGACATACAGGGTCTTCAAATTCAGCAAGTTGAGGCATACCTTTTTCTCGAATTTTCTCAATACCTCTTTTTAGTTTCAGTTCCTCGAGTAAAGTTGCAAGACTATCCCTTTGTTGGTTAATCCTTTCGTATCTAACTTCGAGGATATCAATACTATCTTGGGTTTGCGACTGAGCAAAAATAAGCGCTGATGTAAACAGAAAAAATATTACTAGCGAGAGCCTATTCATTAAATACGTTTACATTATCAATGAAATATTGTCCAGTTTGTCCGGTTTGAGTTTTATAGCGGAATGCAATATAAATATCTCCTGCAAACTGAGCTAAACTTAAGTTTCCTGAATTTATCCAAGAACTAAATCCTGAATTTTGGGAGGCAATTATAGCATTGTTAAGAACTGTCCAATTTGAATTTTGAGGATCATTTCCACCACTGTAGTCTGTTGATACTAAAACTTCAAGTTCTGCTCCTAAAGTATTCCCTGCACGGCTGGAAAATCCGAGTTTAGATGCAGTTCCAACATTAATTTTAGGTGTAATAAGCCAAGTTGTATTTTCATTACCATCTGAACTTATTTGAGCGGCTGTAAGCGAACTTGTATTGACTCCTTTCCATTTTAAGTTCCCATTCTGATTAATGTTTTTCCAACCAGGTAAAGCAATATCTTCGCCATTAACAACACTATTAAAATCCTGAGAAAATATTAGATCAAATACTCCACATCTATTCCCGTCCATGTTTAGTTCGTTGGTTGATCGGATATATAGCTGCCAAGTACTGTCGAATAAGCCAACCAATGCAATTAGAGATCCTTTACCCTGAGGAACAGTTTGTCCTGCAAAATTTGCGTATCCACTAGTTCTTACAATGATTCTTTCACCATTACAATTTTCTATTTCGCGATTTTCAGTTGTCAGGGTGATTGGGTTTGCAAAACTTTTACTAAGATCGCTTTCAACAAACTGCACATCCTCAAGTTTAATAAGTCTTGCTTGATATGCTCCAGCTTTAATTTGTCCAATTGTCACAACTTCTGGCTCAATATCTCTCTTTGTTGCCTGCTTAATAATATTTTTGTCGGTGTCGACCGAATCAAGTTGTAACATTCCTCTGTATGAGCTTATCACAGTTCCTTTCAGATATATTCTCACAGAATCTCCTTGATATATTCCTCCTGATGACAGAAGTCTAAGGTTAATTCCAGCGGTATAATCCTCGACATAAGCTGATTTATAAATATTTCCTGATTTATCGTCCATTGATACAATCGCAAAAACGGACAAATCGTCAACAAACTTATATGATGTTTCTCCCATCATAATTGCACTATCTGTGTGCAGTTGTCTGAGTTGTTCTACAGTCAAAATATTCCCCTCTGGAATATCCTTTAATGGTGGTTCATCAAACTCGTTGTGAATACACGATGAGAATACTAGTGTAACTATCCCTGCTAATAATAATTTAATTGTATTTTTCATATTTGATATGATTAAAATTCGTTAGTTAAAACCTGAAATATAAATTTGCAAAATAAGTTCTTCCATATAAGTAAAAATACTTCTCAGGAAACTTATCGATATCAGCAACATCATACCTTAACTGTTCAAAACCGTTAGTAGTAAAAGTTTTGTTATTAAGGGCATTATTCACACTTAGCGAGAATCCTACGAAATACTTTCTCTTAATTCTCCAGTTTTTTCCTCCCCATAAATCAAGGGTCATGCCGGGTTCGAGTTTCTTTTGTCCAAGTATCTGACTAACCTGAGGATCACTAGAAACAAAGTTTTGCATTGCCTCTTCTGTTCGTCTATCCGGGTTAATCTCTATGTATGTATAATCAAAATAATTCAGATTTGCAGCTACAAACCAATACTTAGGAGAATTATATCTCAAGCCAACTGAAGCTGCTAATTCAGGCATGCCTCCAACGTGATAGTTTTTAATATAGATTTGTCTGTCTTCGACCAAAACTTCTGAGTTATTATCCTGAGCTATTGTTACAAAAGGTCTGGAGTTAAAATAATATTTCCCATACGCCAAAGCTCCCGTTAAAAGTATATCTGATGTTATTTTGGCTTCCATGCCAAATTCTACACCAGTATGTATTTTATCAATTCCTGTCATTGCATAATTAACAAAAGTTCTAAGCTCGTCGTGATAGAAGCTTCTGTTCCAAATCTGATTTCTAAAGTCAGTATAATATGCTGTCAATCTGGCTTGAATAAATCTTCCTCTCAAAAGATAGTTTATATCCGCGCTCATTATATTTTCGCTGGTAATATTATTTACTACGTGATCTCTTGTTCTCACAGACAGATAGGCATCTCTGAAATTAGGAGCTTTGGTCAGATAAGCTATATTTCCAAGAATTAGATGTCTTCCTGTAATTTTATAGTTAAATCCTGCTTTAAGAGCATAATTTAGAAATACATTTTTTGGAGAATCTCCAAAAGAATTTTCAGGAAATTTCCCATTCATCATATTCCCTGTTCGCCAGAATTCATTATATGACAGTTCTGCTCCTGCGAATAAGTCAAGTTTTTTAAATGATTTTTCAGCCTGAGCAAAAATCGAAGTCCTATTAATATTTGCAACATAATCATATCCGAACTTATCTCCCACTTTAACTATTCTGTCAGGATTATTCACATCATTTTGAATTGTGTAATTGTCGGAAAAATCTCTTTCTGCAAACTGGTCAATATCCAACCACCAATCTCCACCTAAAAGATCATTGATTAGCTTGTAATTATGAGTGTTACTAGTTAGCGCAACTACTCCAGCAGACATTCTCATGTCGTTATTAAAAGTTTGAGTATATACAGAACTTAGGTCTGCTCTTCTTATATCATTTCTTCTTTCTTCGAGTATAAATTTTGATCGATTCCCAGTAATATTATTTCCTTCAATTCCTTCGGAGTTAAGAACAGTAAATAGATTTTTTCTGTTTGCATGATAAAATTCATCCCAATTTAATTGTCTGAAGGTAATATCATTTTGCCATTTATGGGTTAGATGTGTGTGCATGAATTCATCCTCATCATAATATGAAGGCAAGTATCTGTAATAGTCGGGTCTTGGATCTGCGGCATCGTACCAATTTAGGGCAGTTGCACCACCTTTCCCAAAAGTATATGCAAGAGAACTAGTAAGAGATTTTTTATCATCAATTTTCCAGTAATGTGTAATTATTGATTTAGGCTGATGGTAATTATTCACACGTGAATTTCTAATTTCTCCATTTTGGTATCCCCAATTAGGATTATAGTAATTATTTCCCGTAAGTTCATAAACTTCCATGGTTCCTACTCCTGCTCTTCCTCTTCTTGATGGGGCTCCGAAAACAGTAAGACCAATACTATGCTGATTATTTATTTTTCTTTCAATTCCTGCAAAATAGCTATATGCGTCATAGAAAGTTCCTTCGACATATCCTTGTTCCGCCCATCTTTTAGACACAGAAACTGTATATGCCCAATTGTTTTGCATCAAACCTGTAGAGTGAGTTGCCATAATACGATTCCTGTAGCTTGTATTTGCCGAGGCATATGAAACTCTCGACTGAGGTCGAAACTCTGAAACTCTTGTTGAGATATTGGTAATTCCGCCTATACCTCCAAATCCAAGATCTGAATAAGTCAATCCATTTCTCACTTCTCTATTCCACATTGCATCATTAAGTCCTCCCCAATTGCTCCAATAAGCCCGTCCTGTTTCAGCATCATTCACAGATATTCCATTAATCATTACTGCTGTCAAATCGCTGTCATATCCACGCATTCTAAACCTTGCAGATCCAAAAGTATAACCTGCAGTTCTAACGAAAACATCACCCGAGGATTGCAATATGGCTGAAATGTCCTGTGATAGTTCATCGCTATCGAGATCAGATTCTGTAAGTGTAATTACGGGAATATATTGTGTTGCCGATCCTTGTTTATCATTTTGGATTTCTGAAATCTTTGTAACTTTAAGATTTGTTCTAATTTCAGAAGACGCATTAATAACAATTGCAGTAGAATTCTCCTCAAAAACCGTAATCACTTCTAATTGTGCTATTTCGGCATTTGGTGTTTCTACTATATTCCCTGTGGCTGGGTGTATTTGTTGCCCTGAGTCAATTACAATAAATTTGTCCCCCTTAAGTATCCCTTGTCTGTGACCTAGATTAATTTCAACAGTGCTCTCACTTATCACCTTTATAATCAGCCCATTCTGACTTTTTACAATAAAACTTGTGAGTACTGTTATTATTAGAATGATATAGAATTTAACTTTCATTTCTTTTATAATTATATCAATAAAAAACATCCTTTATAAGAATATTATTAATATCAAAAATACAATAATAAACATTAAAAAAAGACAGTTTTAATCACAATAGTTAAAAACATTTCAACAAGCATTTTGTTTTAGAATTTTATTTATTTATATAATCTATATTAATCGGACTATTTATACCTTCACATTAGTTATAATTAAGTACAAAGGATGATATAGTTTTGTCATGATTTTTGCTGACTTCGCAAAGCTCAGTCGATGCAAAAATGCACGCCAAAACGCTAAATATTGCTAATAAAAAACCCTTTGAATTTCAAAGGGTTTTTGGTTATATGTAGAGAACATTGATTCAGGGCATAAGCCCCTACTATTTTAAATCTACATCATTCCGGGCATTCCTCCACCCATTCCTCCCATTTGAGGAGCAGGGTTTTCTTCCGGCATATCGGCAATAATACATTCTGTAGTGAGTAACATACCTGCAATTGAAGCAGCATTTTCGAGAGCTACTCTTGCTACTTTAGTAGGATCAATAACTCCAGCTTCGTAAAGATTTTCATACTTTTCGGTTCTAGCATTAAATCCGAAATCAGCTTTACCTTCTTTAACTTTCTGCACAACAACAGAACCTTCTTTACCTGAATTTTCAACAATTCTTCTCAATGGTTCTTCGAGGGCTCTATAAATAATTGCAATTCCAGTCGTTTCGTCTTCGTTATCACCTTTTAAGTCTACCAAAGCATTCATTGTTCTAATATATGCAACACCTCCACCTGGGATAAATCCTTCTTCGACAGCAGCTCTTGTTGCACTTAAAGCATCCTCATATCGATCTTTCTTTTCTTTCATTTCCATTTCGGTAGTTGCACCAACGTAAATAACTGCAACTCCTCCGGAAAGTTTTGCAAGTCTTTCCTGCAATTTTTCTCTATCATAATCGCTTGTAGTGTTCTCAATTTGCTTTTTAATCTGAGAAATTCTTGCTTCAATTTGTGATTTCTCGCCAGCTCCATCCACAATAGTTGTATTTTCTTTATCAATAACTACTTTTTCTGCTCTTCCTAGTTGTGTGATGTTTGAATTTTCAAGTTTTAGTCCTCTTTCTTCAGTTATTACTTCTCCTCCTGTGAGTATTGCGATATCCTGCAACATTTCTTTTCTTCTGTCTCCAAATCCAGGAGCTTTAACTGCTGCAATCTTAAGAGTCCCTCTTAATTTATTTACAACTAGAGTTGCAAGTGCCTCTCCATCAACATCCTCAGCAATAATAAGCAAAGTTCTACCTTCTTGAGCTACCGGTTCTAATACAGGCATTAAGTCTTTCATTGATGAAACTTTTTTGTCTGTAATTAATATGTATGGGTTTTCGAGAACGGCTTCCATTTTTTCGCTATCAGTAATGAAATATGGAGACACATAACCACGGTCGAACTGCATTCCTTCAACAACCTTAACTTCTGTATCTGTTCCTTTAGCCTCCTCTATTGTAATAACTCCCTCTTTTTTAACTTTCTCCATCGCTAGAGCTATGTCTTTACCAATTCTAATTTCGTTATTAGCAGAAACTGTAGCCACTTGTTCAATTTTACTATTGTCATCACCAACTTGCTGGGACATTTTTCTAAGTTCATCGATTACAGTAGCAACAGCTTTATCTATTCCTCTTTTCAAATCCATAGGATTTGCACCTGCAGTAACATTCTTCAATCCAACACTTATTATTGACTGAGCAAGAACTGTTGCAGTTGTAGTCCCGTCGCCGGCATCATCATTAGTTTTTGAGGCGACCTCTTTAACCATTTGGGCTCCCATGTTTTCAAATGGGTCGCTAAGTTCAATCTCTTTAGCAACAGTAACTCCATCTTTTGTAATTTGAGGCGCACCATATTTTTTATCTATAACAACATTTCTTCCTTTAGGTCCTAATGTAACCTTAACTGCATCTGCAAGAGCATCAACACCTTTTTTCAAAAGGTCTCTAGATTCCATATTAAATTTTAATTCTTTTGCCATAATTTTTGATTTTAAGATTTTAAGTATTATTCTTCAACCACGAGTAAAATATCTGTCTGATTCATTATCAGATACTCATCTCCATCTATTTTTATTTCTGTACCACTGTATTTACCATATAAAACGGTATCTCCAATTTTCACTTCGAGTTCTTCATCTTTCTTCGCTTTTCCGACTGCGACAATTTTTCCTCTTTGTGGTTTTTCTTTCGCAGAATCAGGGATAATAATGCCACTTACTGTTTTTTCTTCTGCTGCTTCAGGCTTAACTAATATTTTACCTGCAATTGGTCTTCCAATATTCGCCATAATTAAATTATTTTTAGGTTAAACAATATAAATTTCAATTTCAAACATTGGCATAAGCTAAATTTATGCCAATAGATTAAAACTGTCAAAAACAGTAAATTTAACGACAGAATATCAAAAGATATGTCAAAATGTCGCTACCTGACAAACTTGAAATTTTTCCCAGGATAGTACGCAGTATCACCTAATGCTTCTTCGATTCTAAGCAACTGATTGTATTTTGCAATCCTGTCTGATCGTGAAGCAGACCCTGTCTTAATTTGACCGGTATTTAGTGCTACTGCAAGATCTGCAATAAAGACATCCTCTGTTTCTCCTGATCGATGACTGATAACGGAGGTATATGAATTTCGTGTTGCAAGATTAACGGTCTGTATAGTTTCAGATAAAGTCCCGATTTGATTAACCTTAACGAGTATTGAGTTTGCAATTCCTTTTTCGATTCCCTGAGTTAATCGAGAAGAATTCGTAACGAATAGGTCGTCTCCAACAATTTGAATTTTATTCCCAAGTTTATCTGTCATTAGTTTCCATCCATCCCAGTCGTCTTCATCGAATCCATCCTCAATTGAAATGATTGGATATCTTTTAACCAGTTTTTCCCAATATGTTACAAGACTATTAGCATCCATCTGATCTCCATTAGACTCGAATATATAGAGTTTCTTTTCTTTGTCGTAGAATTCTGAAGCAGCAGCATCTAAAGCTATATATATATCTTCACCGGGTTTATATCCGGCTTTTTCAATTGCCATAATTACGTAATCAAGCGCTTCTTCGTTTGAATTTAATGCGGGAGCAAAGCCTCCTTCGTCTCCAACATTTGTGGCATGACCGGCATTTTTCAAAACTGCCTTTAAGTTATGAAAAACCTCCGTTCCCATTCTAAGCGCTTCGCTAAAACTCGGGGCTCCGAGTGGCATTATCATAAATTCTTGTATGTCGATTTTATTATCTGCATGCTGACCCCCATTGAGAATGTTCATCATTGGCACAGGGAGGGTGTTTGCACAAGGTCCTCCTAAATAAGCATATAGTGGTAATCTGTGCTCTGCAGCTGCAGCTTGGGCACATGCCATTGATACGCCAAGCATTGCATTAGCTCCTAAACTCTTTTTATTATAAGTTGCATCGTGAGCAATCATAATATTATCAATTCCAAGTTGATCGTTTACATAAACACCTTTAAGAAGTTCAGAGATTGTTTCATTCACATTATTTACAGCCTGATAAACGCTCTTTCCCATGAACATACTTTTATCTCCGTCTCGAAGCTCTACTGCTTCATGTACCCCTGTGGATGCTCCACTAGGAACGGCGGCTCTACCGACAGCTCCTTCAGATGTATATACTTCAACTTCAACAGTTGGATTGCCTCTTGAATCCAAAATTTGTCTTGCAAAAATGTTTAATATTTGTCCCATAATTTGTTTTTTTCAAAGATACAAAAAAAGGGATTTTTTCAAACCCCTTTAATAATTATTTAATCTTTGGTTTATTTTTCTTCAGTATTCTTTTTATCGTCATCAATATCTTCGATAATTTCCTTAACTTCTTCTGAAACCTCTGAAACAATTTCTGACAACTCTTCTTTTATCTCTTCAATTACATCTTTAGCTTCTTCAACCACTTCATCAACTTTTTCTTCTATTGTTTCAGTTACTTCTTCAACGATATCTTCCACTTTTTCCTCAGTAGTCTCAGCTACTTCTTCAATTACATTTTCAATATTTTCAATTGTTTCCTCTGCATCGTCATTCAATTCTTCAACAATTTCTTGAGTTTCCTTTGCTATTTTTTCTTCTTTAGCAATAGGTTTTGTTTTTACTTCTTTTACGACGGCATCATCAGTTTTCTTTTTTGAGCCTCTTCTAGATCTTTTAGATTGTTTTGCTTCAGTCTCTTTTGCTTCGAGTAAACTTGTGTTATAATCCACTAATTCGATTATACACATTTCTGCATTGTCTCCAAACCTTGCTCCAAGTTTTAGGATTCTTGTATATCCTCCCGGACGATCTGCTACTTTAATCGATACCTCTCTAAAAAGTTCAGAAACAGATTCTTTATTTTGCAATAAACTGAAAACAACTCTTCTGTTATGAGTAGTATCCTCTTTGGATCTTGTAATAATTGGTTCTACATACATCCTTAAAGCTTTCGCCTTTGCAACAGTTGTTGTTATTCTTTTGTGCATGATTAGTGACGATGCCATATTAGACAACATTGCTTTTCTATGCGCGCTTTTCCTCCCTAGGTGATTAAATTTCTTATTGTGTCTCATTTTTCAAAAATTATTCCTTATCCAACTTATATTTACTAGTATCCATCCCGAAATTCAGATTTTTGTAATCAAGAAGATTTTCTAATTCGGTTAGAGATTTTTTACCAAAGTTTCTAAATTTCAATAAGTCGGTCTTATTGAACTGAACTAAGTCTCCAAGAGTTTCGATTTCGGCGGCTTTTAAACAATTAAGAGCTCTGACTGATAAGTCGAGGTCAACTAATTTTGTTTTCAGAAGCTGTCTCATCCTCAATACTTCCTCATCAAACTCTTCATTATCTCGTCTCTCATCATTATCAAGTGTTATTTTTTCATCAGAAAACAGCATTAAATGATAAATCAATATTGTCGCTGCCTCTTTTAAAGCTTCTTTTGGGTGAATTGAACCGTCAGTGTCAATTTCAATAATAAGTTTCTCAAAGTCAGTTTTTTGTTCCACCCTCATATTTTCTATATGATACTTCACATTTTTTATTGGAGTAAAAACCGAGCCGATTGGAATTACGCCAATTTCGTCATCAAGACTTTTATTTTCTTCAGGAGTAACATATCCTCTACCTTTAACAATGTTAAGTTCCATTCTCAAATTAACTGAACTATCCATTCGGCAAATCAGCAAATCGGGATTTAATATTTTAAAGCCTGTTAAAAACTTTCCTATGTCTCCGGCTCTAAACTCATCCTGTCCACTGATATTAATGCTTACCTTTTCACTGTTAAAGTCTTCGATTTGCTGTTTAAATCTTATTTGCTTGAGTTGCAGTACAATTTCTGTAACATCCTCAATCACACCGGGTATTGAAGAAAACTCATGATCTACTCCATCAATTTTAACACTAGAAACGGCAAATCCTTCCAATGATGAGAGCAAAACTCTGCGTAATGCGTTCCCAACAGTCATACCGTATCCGGGTTCCAACGGACGAAATTCAAATTTGCCATGAAACTCATCAGCTTCAAGCATTATTACTTTATCGGGTTTTTGAAATGCTAATATTGCCATGTAAATTATCTTTTATTTTGAATACAATTCAACGATTAATTGATCTTTAATATTTTCAGGAATATCCTCTCTTTCAGGAAGAGCAGTAAACTTTCCGGTCATAACCGTAGTATCCCACTCTAACCAAGGATATTTTGAATGATTGAAACCTCTTAAAGAGTCTTGAATCACCTCTAATGATTTTGATTTTTCTCGTACTCCAATCAAGTCTCCAGGTTTTATCTGACACGAAGGGATGTTACATAATTTGCCATTAACTAAAATATGTCTGTGCGTAACCAACTGCCTAGCAGCAGGTCTAGATGCAGCTAGTCCGAGTCTGAATACCACATTGTCGAGTCTAGATTCTAAAAGTTGTAACAATACAACACCAGTAACTCCTTTACTACGGTCGGCTTTTTTAAATGTGTTTCTGAATTGTTTTTCGAGCACTCCATAAGTATATTTAGCTTTCTGCTTTTCCTTAAGTTGCAATCCGTATTCTGAAACTTTTCTTCTTCGCTTGTTTGCTCCATGCATTCCCGGGGGATAATTTTTCTTTTCAAATACTTTATCCGGTCCGAAAACTGGTTCTCCAAATTTTCTAGCGATTTTTGTTTTAGGTCCTCTATATCTTGCCATTATTCAAATTCTTATATTAACTAAAATTCAATTATACTCTTCTTCTTTTTGGTGGTCTACATCCATTGTGCGGTAATGGAGTTACGTCCACGATTTCTGTAACCTCAATTCCGATATTATGCAAAGTCCTTATTGCAGATTCCCTTCCGGCACCGGGTCCTTTAACATAGACTTTAACTTTTCTCAGTCCTAAATCGTAAGCAGTCTTTCCACAGTCTTCGGCAGCCATTTGACCTGCGTAAGGAGTATTCTTTTTACTTCCTCTAAAACCATTTTTTCCACTTGATGACCATGATATAACCTCTCCATTACTGTTCGCTAACGTAACAATAATATTGTTAAAAGATGAATGTATATGGGCTTGCCCCATAGGTTCAATCTTAACTACACGTTTTTTTGTAACTCTCTGTTTCTTAGCCATATCTCAATTATTTCTTTTTATTGGCAATTGTTTTCTTTTTACCTCTACGGGTTCTTGCATTATTCTTGGTTTTTTGCCCACGTAATGGTAGCCCAATACGATGACGAATACCGCGATAGCAGCCGATGTCTTGCAATCTCTTAATATTTAATTGTACTTCAGAGCGCAATTCTCCTTCTAAACGAAATTCAGATATTGCTTTTCTGATTTCTGCGAATTGATCATCATTCCAATCTTTTACTTTAAGATCTTTGTCAACTCCAGCTTTTTCCAAAATTGTATTGGCTCTGCTACGTCCAATTCCAAAGATGTAGGTAAGCGAAATTTCTCCTCGCTTATTGTCCGGTATATCTACACCTGCTATTCTTGCCATAATATAACTCTATTAATTAATTTTTTACTTATTTTTATCCCTGACGTTGTTTGAAACGCGGGTTCTTTTTATTTATCACATAAATTCTGCCTTTTCTTTTGACGATCTTGCAGTCTTCACTTCTCTTTTTAACTGATGCTCGAACTTTCATCTTATTATCTTTTTTCGTTATTTGTATCTATATGTTATTCTACCTTTAGTTAAATCATATGGAGACATTTCCAGTTTTACTTTATCTCCCGGCAAAATCTTTATGTAATGCATTCTCATTTTTCCTGAGATATGAGCAATGATTACATGTCCGTTTTCCAGCTCTACTCTGAACATTGCATTAGATAATGCTTCGATAATTGTACCATCTTGTTCTATTGAGGCTTGCTTTGCCATATTATTTTTTAATTCTTTATTTCTTTTTCAATTAAACTAAAATCTGATAAAATCTCAACTTTCTCGTTTCTTACTACTACCGAATGCTCAAAATGAGCAGAAGGTTTCCCATCTCTGGTTTTTATTGTCCATCCGTCGCTCAGCTGAATAATCTCTTTCCTACCCATATTTATCATTGGCTCAATCGCCAAAACCATCCCTGCTTTAAGTCTCATTCCTCTTCCTTTTTTTCCATAATTTGGAACTTCCGGGGCTTCATGTAGATTCTTTCCGATTCCGTGTCCTACAAGCTCTCTCACTACAGAGTAACCTCTATTTTCGGCATGTTTTTGTATTTCAAAACCAATATCACCTAAATAGTTTCCGTCAATTGCTTTTTCGATTCCTTTTAAGAGGCACTCTTTAGTTGTATAAACCAAATTTTTAACTTCCTGATTAACGTTTCCAACCATAAATGTGTAACATGAATCTCCGTAAAAACCTTCGATAATAACTCCGCAATCAATTGAAACGATATCTCCATCTTTTAACATCCGATCTCCTGGTATTCCGTGCACAACAACCTCATTAACAGAGACACATAATGTATTTGGATATCCCTTATAACTTAAAAAACCAGGAATTCCTCCGTTGTCGCGAATAAACTCTTCTGCAATTTTATCCAGTCTTATAGTTGAAATTCCTTCTTTAATTTCCTTTGCTAGTTGTGCATGTGTTGCAGAAACAAGCAAGTTTGATTTTTTGAGAATTTCAATCTCCTCTTCTGTTTTAATAAAAACCATCAAAGAACATTTTTTTATTAAAGCGCAGCTGTTCTTGAACCTCTACCTTTAATCCTTCCTGTTTTTGTCAATCCGTCATAATGACGCATTAGTAAATGACTCTCTATCTGTTGCAATGTATCCAAAATAACCCCAACTAGAATCAGCAATGAAGTTCCTCCATAAAACTGAGCAAATTGAGCATTAACTCCTGCTATCATCGCAAATGCAGGCAAAATTGCAATTAAGGCAAGAAAAATGGAACCTGGAAGTGTTATCTTGGACATTATAGAGTCTAAAAACTCTACAGTTTTTTTTCCGGGTTTTACACCTGGAATAAAACCTCCATTCTTTTTCATATCTTCTGCCATTTGCTGAGGATTTATAGTTACAGCAGTATAAAAATATGTAAATAAAATAATTAGGATTGCAAATGTTAGATTATACCAAAAACCGGTATAATCAGCAAATGCGGCGGCAAAACTTCCCATCCCTTCTCCTCCAAAACCTGCAAGCATTAGAGGTACAAACATAAGAGCTTGTGCAAAAATAATTGGCATTACACCTGCTGCATTTACTTTTAAGGGAATATATTGTCTTACGCCTCCGTACTGTTTATTTCCTACAACTCTTTTAGCATACTGCACAGGAATTCTTCTGACAGCTTGAACAAGAGCAATTGAAACCATGAATATCACAAAAAGAATAATTATTTCAAGCAGTAATATAACGAGACCTCCTCCAACTTCCTCAACTCTGGAAATAGTTTCTGCCCAAAATGCGAATGGAAGATTCGCTATAATACCAATCATAATCAACAAAGATATACCATTTCCAATACCTCTGTCAGTAATCCTTTCTCCGAGCCACATTACAAACATTGTACCCGCCGTAAGTATTATTACTGATGAGATTGTAAAAAATGTTCCCCTTAAGGCAAATGCCTCTGGCGGCAGAGTGGCGTATAAATTTGCAAGATAAGTTGGCGCTTGTAATAAAAGAATTGCAATTGTAAGATATCTTGTTATTTGATTAATTTTTTTTCTTCCACTTTCACCTTCACGTTGCAAACGCTGAAAATACGGAACAGCAATTCCTAACAATTGAACAACAATCGAAGCTGAAATATATGGCATAATCCCCAATGCAAAGATTGACGCATTAGAGAAAGCTCCTCCAGAAAACATATCAAGTAGTCCGAGAACTCCGTCAGCTGTTTGCTTTTCAAGTGCAGCTAGTTCATTAGGATTTATTCCAGGCAGGACGACATGACATCCGAAACGATAGATTAGTATATAACCCAAAGTAATCAGAATTCTAGACCGAAGGTCTTCGATTTTAAAAATATTTCTAATTGTATCTATAAAACGTTTCATTTGCTAAAATTTTTCGTAGGTTCCACCGATTGCTTCAATTTTTTCAATTGCTTTCTTCGAGAAAGCATGAGCTTTCACGTTAATCTTAAGGTTTAACTCTCCGTTTCCGAGGACTTTAACA
>OBJA01000837.1_pt1 | contig 24599 bp, 22 predicted proteins | sample 1519751 | NCBI WGS metagenome assembly OBJA01 (sample SAMEA3881238, study PRJEB22517) | soil metagenome | biome: lake sediment; feature: soda lake sediment; material: sediment, water from around vicinity | place: India | collected 2013-12-23 | depth 3 m
CTCTCTTCAATTTTATCGTTAACCTAATGGCTGGTATCGTCGCTTACTGTTTGTCCGATAACAAACCAACTTTGAATCTGACCAGGGTCAACAGCCTGGCTAAAGCTTAAGGGCTTATCCCGAACTCAGGTTAAAATAGATTTCCTGTCGAGATGGAGGTAACCCGATTGCAGTTATCTGCCAGATCTTCTGCCTGATTTTTTACCGGCTGTTTGTGGCACTTCCCCGATCTCATCAGGATTTATCATGCCAATGAAGAGTTTGCTTCTGAAGTTCTTTATTTCGTCGCGATACTGGGCAGCCTGTTCAAATTCCATATTCCTGGCTGCTTCCAGCATACTTTTTTCCAGTCGCTGAATTTCCTTTGCAAGTTGTGTTTCGTTCATTGCCGCGTAGCGAGCCTGAATCTGCGCGACTTTCCGATGTTCTGCAGCATTTTCACTGTCGTAAACACCATCGATCAAATCTTTGATCCGTTTGTTGACTCCGCGTGGCGTAATATTGTTCTGCTGATTGAACAACGTCTGTTTGTTGCGTCGTCGTTCGGTTTCATCGATAGCTCGCCGCATCGAATCAGTAACTTTATCAGCATAAAGGATGACAGTTCCATTAACGTGCCGGGCAGCGCGGCCCATGGTCTGAATCAATGAACGTTCTGATCGCAGAAAACCTTCCTTATCTGCATCCAGTATGCCTACCAGCGAAACTTCGGGTATATCCAGCCCTTCCCGCAACAGATTGATTCCAACCAGAACATCAAATTTGCCAAGGCGTAAATCCCGAATGATCTCAACCCGTTCGACTGTATCGATATCAGAATGCAAATAGCGTACTCGGATACCGTGCTCGGAAAAATAATCAGTCAGATCCTCAGCCATGCGTTTGGTCAGGGTAGTGACCAGCACTCGTTCATTCTGAGCGGCACGTAATGAAACTTCTGACATCAGATCATCCACCTGGGTGGTAACCGGGCGAATGATGATCACCGGATCCACCAGGCCGGTCGGCCTTACGACTTGTTCCGCAATCTGGCCGCTGCGCTGTATCTCGTAATCTGCCGGAGTGGCGGAAACGAAAATGGTTTGAGGCATCAGTTTTTCGAATTCCTCGAACTTGAGCGGCCGGTTATCCAGTGCGGAAGGTAGACGAAATCCGTAGGCAACCAGATTTTCTTTTCTTGAGCGATCTCCTTTGTACATTCCGCCTATCTGGGGAACGGTGACATGGCTCTCATCGATGATCATCAATGCATTATCCGGCAGATAGTCGATGAGTGTGGGAGGAGGATCTCCGGGTAGCCGTCCAGACAAGTGGCGTGAATAGTTTTCGATACCCTTGCAGAAACCCAGTTCGTTCAGCATTTCCAGATCGAAACGGGTACGCTGCTCAAGACGCTGGGCTTCTACCAGCTTATGGTTTTCGTGAAAATAGTTCAACCGTTCGGCAAGCTCGGTTTTGATGGTTTCAATTGCCCGCAGAGTGGTGCTGCGTGGTGTGACGTAATGACTGGAAGGATAAACTGTGTAGCGCGATACTTTTTGTCGGGTTTGTCCGGTGAGTGGATCGAACAGCGTCATGCCTTCCACTTCGTCATCGAACAGGGAAATACGCAGGGCAGTTTCGGAGTTTTCTGCAGGAAAGACATCCAATACATCGCCACGTACCCGAAAGGTCCCGCGTGCAAATTCAAATTCATTGCGTTGATATTGCATACCTGTCAGACGCTGAATGATATCGCGTTGCGAGATTTTTTCATGCTCACGAATATGGAGGATCATGCCATGATAATCGACCGGATCACCGATACCGTAAATGCAGGAGACCGTTGCAACAATGATTGCATCTTCTCGTTCCAGTAGAGATTTTGTAGCAGAGAGGCGCATTTGTTCGATATGTTCATTGATACTCGAATCTTTTTCTATGAACAGGTCGCGAGAGGGTACATAAGCCTCCGGTTGATAGTAATCATAGTAGGAGACAAAATACTCAACCGCATTTTCCGGGAAGAATTCGCGCATTTCGGCATATAGCTGCGCAGCCAGTGTTTTATTGGGTGCCATGATAATCGCCGGTCGACCCGATCGTGCAATCATATTGGCGATGGTGAAGGTTTTGCCGGATCCGGTTACGCCGAGTAATGTCTGAAAGGATAAGCCTGATTCTAGTCCTTCTACCAGTGTGTAGATTGCTTCCGGCTGATCGCCTGCTGGCTGAAACGCCTGATTGAGCTTGTAAGGACTGCCTGGAAAGGTAATAATCACAGGTTCGTTCGCTGTACGAAATTAAACGTTTTTGATTCTAACATGTACAAATCACCTACATCAGGAGCTGTATCGTGAAACTCTCGCAACGCGTCCAGGCTATCAAACCTTCTCCCACTCTGGCAGTTACTGCCAAAGCTGCCAGACTCAAGGCAGAAGGAAAAAATATTATTGGTCTGGGTGCAGGTGAACCGGATTTTGACACCCCGTTGCATATCAAGGATGCAGCGATTACGGCGATCCGTAATGGTTTTACGAAATATACGGCGGTGGGTGGAACTGCATCTTTGAAACAGGCAATCATCTCGAAATTCAAGCGGGAAAATTCACTGGAATTTATGCCGGGAGAGATTCTGGTTTCCAGTGGCGGGAAACAAAGCTTCTTCAATCTGGTGCTGGCGACGATCGATCCGGGTGACGAAGTCATTATTCCCGCACCTTACTGGGTTTCTTATCCCGATATCGTGTTGATTGCCGGGGGAAAGCCTATTTTTATCAGTACTGGGATCGAAGAGAAATTCAAAATCTCACCGGATCAACTGGAAAAAGCGATAACTCCCAGAACCCGCATGTTCGTTATCAACAGCCCGAGCAACCCTTCCGGCAGCGTGTACAGTTTGGAAGAGCTGCAGGCCTTGGGTGCAGTGTTGCGCAAGCACCCGGATATCCTGATCGCTACCGATGATATGTATGAACATATTCTTTTGTCCGGGGATGAGTTCGTCAATATTCTGAACGCCTGTCCTGATCTGAAAGCGCGTACCGTCGTGCTCAACGGTGTATCCAAAGCTTATGCCATGACCGGCTGGCGGATTGGTTACTGTGGTGGACCAGCAGTAATCATTACTGCAATGGAGAATATTCAGTCACAAAGTACATCCAACCCGAATTCCATTGCCCAGGTGGCGGCAGAGGCTGCGTTAAATGGTGATCAGTCTTGCATGATTCCGATGGTCGAGGCTTTCCGGGAGCGTAACCAGTTTTTGACCAACGCATTGAATTCCATTGCGGGTGTTCACTGTTTATTGTCCGAAGGCGCTTTTTATGCTTTTGTAGATGTAAGGCAGGCTATCAGCCGATTAAATACTCAGCAGATTCTGCAGGATAGTGGTGACATTGCTTTTTGTAACTATGTACTGGAGAAAGCTGAAGTGGCTGCTGTTCCAGGGTCAGCGTTTGGTTGCGAAGGCTACATGCGGCTGTCGTTTGCAACTTCCATGGATAATCTCCAGGAAGCTGTCAAACGCATCGCCGGTTTGCTGAGCTGATGATCAATGTTTTTGACTGTGTTGGGAAGGTCTTGTTTCTTGTCGCTGATGCATGAGTCAGAATAATGTATGGCAGCATTGCTCATGTCTTATAGTTTGGCCTTGCATTCAGCGTTCCTATAACGGCATATTGTTATAGTAAACTTCTGTTTTCTTTATGATAAATGGGAGTGACGCGCTTATTTCGCCTGATCAGACCTCGTTTTTCAGCTTCACGTAATGCTCCATACCTGCTGCTGACATCAAGAAATTCCATAATCCTCTGGAACTGAGTACGAACGGTTGCAGGGGAACGCTCGAGATATTGGGCAAGAATTTTTGTACTGGTGGTTTCCTTTTCCTGGCTGGCCTCAAGCAAAGTGTAATACGACGGGGGTAGACGCTTAGGTTTATCACGATCCATAAAGTTTTACTCCAGTTGCGTTGACATTTGATTTGGATAATATTCTTTCGTTTCTGATCAAGCAGTTATAAATATCACATTTCAAGTTACAAGTGGTTTACTTGGGATATTTGCTTACAGGTGCTGTTTTATTACTTTAAGATAGTACACATATCAATTGAAAGCATAAAATATGCCATAAATTTAACTATATGATTTATATATGATATATTGTATTTAACAGAATATATCTTTTGATCTGTAAAGTTTTTCGACAAAACATGATTGTATTGTTACAGTCTGGTAACTCTGTTCATTCAGAACTAGCTGGAAGTAAGAGGAAGTAAATGTATCTGGCTGAAATGGAATAGAAAAGCATCTATAGAATGAATAATTTTTGTTGAAAGAACGATTTCTGCTGTAATTCCCCCATCTTTCTGCTTTGCAATTCCGAGTCTTTCTTGTATGCAATTGCAGTATTGCCCTGATAAGTACAATTTTCCTACTATCTCTTCCACAACAAGGGGTCGTCAGTAAGCGACAGTTGCCTTGTTGAAGTAGCAAGATAGATGTTACGTAATATCTATGTTTTATTAATCTGATTTAAAGGAAAATACCATGGATCAATTTTCTAAAAAAATTCTGGCTGCCAGTATCGTTCTGGCTTTTGGTTTCGCAGGTAATGTGTGGGCGGCTGACGGGGCAGATAGCGCGTTGCCAAACGTAACAGATGCTGCTGGTGCTGGCAATGGTAGTGGTAACACCGCTGCTAGCGGAGGCAGCTCTTCAACTACGGATAACACCAACAACAGCGACAACAGTAACTACGCTGATAACACCAACAACAGCGACAATAGCAACAACAGCGATAACAGCAACAACAGCGACAACAGCAACTACGCTGATAACACCAACAACAGCGACAATAGCAACAACAGCGATAACAGCAACAACAGCGACAACAGCAACTACGCTGATAACACCAACAACAGCGACAATAGCAACAACAGCGATAACAGCAACAACAGCGACAACAGCAACTACGCTGATAACACCAACAACAGCGACAATAGCAACAACAGCGATAACAGCAACAACAGCGACAACAGCAACAACAGTGACAATAGCGACAACAGCGACAACAGCACCTACGCTGACAACAGCAACAACAGCGATAACAGCGACAATAGCGACAACAGCAATAACAGCACCAATACCGCTGACAGCAATAACGACAGCAGCAATAACAGCACCAATACTGCTGACAGCAATAACGACAACAGCAATAACAGCACCAATACTGCTGACAGCAATAACGACAGCAGCAATAACAGTACCAATACCGCTGACAGCAATAACGACAGCAGCAATAACAGCACCAACACCGCTGACAGCAATAATGACAACAGCGATAACAGTGATAACAGTCTAGCTGATGCAAGTGGTCAAGGCAGTGCTGCAGCTAATAACAATAGTACAGCCAGTGTTGACAATAGCAACAACAGCGACAACAGCTCTGCATCCGCGGAAGGCCGATCTGCATCTGCAAATAACGGCGGTACTGCAAGCGTAGATAACACTAACAACAGCGATAACAGCCAAACTACTGCAAGTAATGGTAGCGCAGCGTCTAATGGTGGTGATGCAACGGCGACCTACTCTGTTAACAATGCAGCACTGGAAGGATCTGTAACAGGTCAATCATCCGGTGGCTTATCAGCTGAAGAAGCTGTTGCACTTGCAGGTGGCACTTTGAGCAACAATATCTCTGATTCGTTTAATGGTGCTGGTCTGAATCAAGTTGCCCAAAATTTGGGATCAAGTTCTTTGATTCAACAGCAAGTTAGCTTCCAGGGCAACGTGAATGTTAATCAGTAATAAAGTAAGTTGTACTTTATTGCTTGATGTAATGTAGCGCTTTCAACTGGCAGGCAGTAGCAATATTGCTTGCCAGTTTTTTACTGGAACAGGAAAAGTGGGTGTGAGTGACAAGTGAGGATTAGTATGAAAGCCAACATTAAAAAAGGTCTTGTTGCGCTGGCAATGTGGGCGCCAGGTAGTCTGACTTACGCAGCATCCGGAGCAGAATTGATGGTGGAAGACAGATATCTTCTTCAGGGTGAAGTGGCCTCTATGGAGGAGCTGGATAATGCCACAGGTCGTGAGGGAGTGGATGTGACCACCCTGAACAATATGAACGTTCGCGCATTTCTTGGCGGTAACACAGCAACGAACAATACTAGTGGCTTTAATATGATTGACAACGGTTCTTTTGCTGGATCAGGGGGTATGTTTTCAGTTATTCAGAATTCGGGTAACAATGTCCTTATTCAGGACTCGACAATTATTAATGTAACGATATTACCCTGATTCGGGCTGAATATTTTGATAGAACAGCCGATAGCATAGCATCACACAAATTATTTTTTGTCAGCCTTTTGAGATTTGTTACATAGTTTAATAAGTGTAAGTAATTTTCAGCCCTCCAGGACAAAATCAATATGAAACTGTTTCTGGCTACGTTTGCTTTATTGGAGATATTGATAGTTCCTTGCAGTGAGGTATCAGGGATGGATATGATCGACGTAGTGGGCGGAGCTAACTTTAATATAGGAGTAAAAAGTTTTGCAGAACGGCGTTTCAATACTGTTTATCGGCAACAGTATGATTTCAGCTGCGGTTCTGCTGCTTTGGCAAGTCTGCTTACTTTTCATTTTGACGATATTGTTGATGAACAATCTGTATTTGTCGATATGTTTCAGCATGGGAATCAGGAGAAAATCAAACGAGAAGGTTTTTCCATGTTGGATATGAAGTTGTATCTTGAACGCAGGGGATATCGCTCGGATGGTTTCAAGATTGATCTGAATAAATTGCGTTCTACTGGAAATCCAGCTATTACCATTATCAACCACAATGGTTATATGCATTTTGTCATCATCAAAGGAGTAGATGAATACAAAGTTTTATTAGGGGATCCGGCTCAGGGTGTCAAATCCGTGGATCGTTCCGAGTTCGAAGAAATGTGGGGGAATCGTATCTTATTTCTAATTCATGATAATCGTGATCCTGAAGTAAGCTATACGAAAATACACGAAGAATGGGCAGGCAGAGTGGCTCCACTGGGTGAAGCAGTGGATCAAACAAGTTTGGGAGTTTTTAATGTGTTGCATCCAGGCCCTTGGGATTTCTGATAATTCGTTCAAATACAAGGAAAAAAATGGAAACCGGGAATTTTCATCTGATAGTTAAAGCTACTCAACTCTACCTTGTGCTGGTGATATTGTCTTGCTTCGTGGACCAAGTACATGCTGAGGATATGAATGCCGGATTACCGATTCAAAATTCTTTCCATCAGGAGTGGGAGCGGGCAACAGATAAAGAGCTTTCGATGTTGAGAGGCGGGTTTATTCTTCCGAATGGTATCCATATTGATATGAGTCTGGAAAAGTTTATCCACTTGAATGATGTGCTAGTGCATTCATCCTCTCTTCAGCTTCCGGGCGCAGGTGTGGTTTTACAAGCGGGTATGCAGAATATGGTGTCTGATTCTATAACCGTGCCGGAACTCAGTACTTTCGTTCAGAATACATTGGATAGTCAGCATCTTGAAGCATTAACAACGATTAATATAGAAGTCAGTAACCTGAAAGGAATTGCGGTGAATGGCGGCAGTCAGCATATTTTTACCGAATTTTTAGCGCCAGCATTGTTGCGATAGCTATTCTGTACGTCATCAAGCATGAGAAAAAATGTGTCTGAGAATAATGGTAAACACCCGAGAAGTGTGAAAAGTAAATTTGTTGTGGGTGCTTTTGCAGTATTTCTTGTTGCTTATTCTCAGGCAGGAAGATCTTCAGAAGAAGTACTCGAACAATATAAATCCCTTTTTGCGCAGCAGCAAAAGGAGTTCGAAAAACAGCGGCAGATCATCATCGAGCAAGGGAAAGAAATAGAGAAGCTTAAATCCCGCCTGGATTCCTTGATTACTACGCAACCTAACAATCGTCGCCCAGTCAGTAATACAGCCAGCAAAGATGAGCAACGCCCCCCGCAGGTATCCTCTGCTCCAAAGACAGTGGTTGCCGGATCGGTTGATAAAAAAAATAATCAGGTACAGACACGCACAGTACCTGGTAATCTTCCTGCCGGCCCAGTAGGGCAGGCGCCACCCAAGCAGAATGAAAAACCAAGGCCACCTGAAATGCCTCGGTTGAGTGATGCAGTAGGAGGAGTGCTGACACGCCAAGGGAAAATTGTGGTTGAGCCTGCGCTGGAATATGCTTTTACGGATAGCAACCGGATTTTTCTGGACGCATTTACATTTCTCCCGGCAATTGCTATCGGTTTGATAGATGTTCGTCAGGTGGATCAGCACAGCCTTATGGCAAGTATTGGAGCTCGCTATGGCGTGACAGATCGTCTCGAGATTGAAGCGAGAGTGCCCTACCGTGCGCGTTTTGATGAACAACGCTCTAGGCCAGTCAGCATTGGGGCTGGAATCGATGAAACATTTAACGCATCCGGGAATGGCTTGGGAGACATTGAATTTGCTGCCCGCTATCAGCTTAATTCAGGAGCGGGGGGGTGGCCTATTTTGGTAGGAAATATGCGAGCTACGATGCCTACAGGTAAGGGCCCCTTTGATATTAAATATGCACGGGCTCAAGGTGTCCCGGGTGCCGTATTCCCTACAGAAGTTCCTACCGGATCGGGTTTTTTCAGTTTTGAACCAAGTGTTACTGCGCTCTATGCAAGTGATCCAGCAGTATTTTTTGCAAATCTGGCCTATAACTATAATATGGGCACCAAGGAAAAGGCACTGGATGGATCAGGTGATAAGTTTAAGGTTGATCCAGGTTATGCGGTAGGTATGACTTTTGGTATGGGTTTCGGGATTAACGAACGTTCTTCGTTCAATATCGGGTATGGTCACCGTCACGTTTTTAATACTAAAATAAATAACCAGACGTTGAAAGGTAGCCAGCTTGATATAGGACAATTACTGCTCGGTTATGCTTTTAAATATTCTCGGGAAACTACCTTGAATTTCTCCGTTGCTATAGGAACAACAAATGATGCCCAGGATGTCAGACTCAGCTTTAGAATGCCGATGGTATTTTAAAGCTGTGAATCTGTTACCTTCCTTCTTTCTTTGCCATAGCACGACAACAGTTACTTCTTCTGTATTTTTAAATATCTGGTAGCAGCGGAAAGTATTTGTTTCAGTGATCGTCAGCAACCCTCTCTGGTCTCACCACACCAGCTTTTTCTGACTTTTTCTTCCATTCCTGCATTCATACCGGCAGCACGACCTTCTCTAAAAGCGATTTCCGGAGCTACGCCTTCGTTTAGCCGGTAGGCAGTCCACATGGCACCGGCACGATTACCAGTGGCACAATGGATTAAAACGGGAGGAGCTGCTTGTTCTAAAGCCTGTTTGAAGGTGGCTAGTTGTGATTCATTTATTCCTTCACTGGTGACAGGGATATTAATATAGGTTATACCGACTGCTTCAACAGCTTTTTTCTCGCTCGGTGTGCCTTCCGATTCACTGCGCAAATCAATCACAGTCTGAAAACTGTGCTTGACGAGCTCTTGAATACCGTCCCTGGTAAGTGCCCCGGAAGTAGCAATATTGGGCGTGACGCGCAAGTAACGTACTAGGTCATTAATTTGTGTAGCATAGGGTACTTGGTCTTTTGCAGATACCCAGCCTGACAATAATAAAGCGAGAATGATGATAAAAACCCTCACAAAAAACATTTTGACCTCCGATCGTAATTGGAATATGTAAAAATCGTAGCATGAATATCCGGGTGAATAAAAGAGCAGGTATAAGTTATAGCAGGAGACGGCAATTTTTGGCCGATCTCCAAATATGATCTTTCAAACCAGGGGAAGTGACGATTGACTGTATCGATAAATACGGTGATTGCTGTCGGTTTGCCACTTTACTAAGGGGTAGTGGATAGGTGTTCGCTGCTTCAGATTATGAGTATATGTCCTATGCGCTACAGTTGGCTGAAAGGGGACTGTTTACCGCTAGCCCGAATCCACGGGTAGGATGCGTAATCGTCAATAATAGTAAGGTAGTCGGAACAGGATGGCATGAGCGGGCAGGGGAGCCACATGCAGAAATTCATGCATTACGGGAAGCAGGGGATTTGGCCAAGGGCGCTACTGTTTATGTAACACTCGAGCCTTGCAGTCATCATGGCCGTACACCACCTTGCGTCGAAGCTTTGATTCAGGCAGGGGTGTGCAAGGTAGTCATGGCGATGAATGACCCTAATCCGCATGTAAACGGTCAAGGAAAGGAATGGTTGCAAAAAGCCGGTATCGAAATACAAGCAGGTTTGCTGGCTGAGGAAGCAGAACGGCTAAATATCGGATTCGTTACCCGAATGCGTCATGCTCGTCCATGGGTGCGGACTAAAATAGCAGCCAGCCTCGATGGCAGAACGGCTTTGAAGAATGGAAAGAGTCAGTGGATTACCAGTGCAGCGGCCCGACGGGATGGACATAAGTGGCGTGCACGTTCGTGTGCGATATTGACGGGGATCAGCTCGATCAGGAAGGATGACTCTCAATTGACGGTACGGCATATCGAGACTTCCAGGCAGCCTGTGCGTGTAGTAGTGGATTCGAGGCTGGAAATTCCTTTGCAGGCAAAACTGTTGCAGAATGCAGATACAACCTGGATTTTCACAGCACAAACCGACAGAGAAAAAATACATCAGGTGGCAGATACCGGTGCTCACATTATTATGTTGCCTGATTCAGCCGGAAAGGTTGATCTCAAAGCCATGATGATGAAGCTGGCCGAATCAGGTATCAATGAGCTGCTGGTTGAAGCAGGTCCGGTGCTGAATGGAGCACTGGTAACGGCCGGGCTGGTAGATGAAATCATTTTTTATTTCTCCCCCAGTCTGCTGGGTAATTCGGCACAAGCGATGCTAGCATTGCCTGAAATCGGGGATTTATCAGAGAAGTATGATTTAGAAATATCCGATATTCGAAAAATCGGGATGGATGTCTGTCTGATAGCAAGGTTTATAAAATGAGATTAGAAGTGCAGGGGATTTATGAATGATAAAGAGAGAAGGATTTTTGCCGTTGGCAGGAAACATCGATGATGCCATTACTGAATCATGAGTTGAATTATGCGAATTCTGCACATTCTAGATCACTCCATCCCATTACATAGCGGTTATACATTTCGTACGCTGGCGATCCTGAAAGAACAACGTGACCTGGGGTGGGAAACGTTTCATGTCACCAGTGCCAAACATACCGGCCCGGCTGCGCTGGAAGAAGAAGTCGATGGCTGGCATTTTTACAGGACGCCGAAGCATTTCCGTTTTGCCGGCAGACTACCGATTCTGAACCAGATTGCTGTGGTCGATGGCTTGGCTCGGCGGGTAGCTAATATTGTGCAGGCCGTCAAACCGGATATTTTGCATGCCCATTCACCGGCACTCAATGCAATTCCCGCGATGATTGCTGCACGTAAAGCTTCTATACCGGTTGTTTATGAGGTACGCGCCTTTTGGGAAGATGCTGCAGTGGACCACGGCACTAGCAGCGAATGGGGGGTACGTTATCGCCTGACGCGCGCGCTGGAAAATTTTGCACTTCGACGTGTGGATGCAATTACTACGATTTGTGAAGGATTGCGGAATGACATGATCGGACGAGGTATTGCACCGGAAAAGATTACGACTATCCCCAACGCAGTCGATATCGAGAAATTTTCTGCAAGCCGTACGGTGAATAAATCGCTTAAAGAGCAGCTTGGATTAGGGAACAAGCGCATTATGGGATTTATTGGTTCTTTTTATGCTTACGAGGGGCTGGATATATTGCTACAGGCTTTGCCGATTATGCTGCCACAGCACCCTGATTTGCGGGTATTGCTGGTCGGTGGTGGGCCACAGGATGAACAGTTGCGACAACTTGCCAGCCGGCTTGGTATCGGGGATAAAGTTGTTTTCACCAGCCGTGTTCCGCACGATAAAGTGCAGGATTATTATGATCTGATTGATATTCTGGTTTATCCCCGCCTTTCTATGCGCCTCACTGATCTCGTCACTCCTTTGAAACCGCTGGAAGCCATGGCACAGGGTAGAGTGCTGGCTGCTTCAGATGTGGGGGGGCACCAAGAGCTGATTTGTGACGGCCATAACGGTATTCTGTTCAAATCCGGCGATCCGAATTCACTGGCACAAAAAGTCGGAGAGCTGATAAATACGCCAGATCGGTGGGAAAATTTGCGCAGAGCCGGGCGGGAATTTGTCGAGACCGAACGTAACTGGCGGAAAAGTGTGGCAAGGTATCAGCTTATTTATAGTAATTTGCTTAGTAAACGAGAAGATAAAAAGTAATTATTTCCGGGTGGATATTCCAAGAAGCAAGTAGGTAGATTAATTTGTGAGAGTTTGAACGCTTACTTTGGAATAAGACTGAAATGAATAGAAAATTATGAAAATAAGTGTAATTGGAACTGGTTATGTCGGTTTGGTAACGGGTACTTGCCTGGCTGAAGTAGGGAACGATGTATTGTGCCTCGATGTGGATGTCAACAAGATCAATTTGCTGAAAGAGGGCGAGATCCCAATTTATGAGCCTGACCTGGAAGACATGGTAAGGCGAAATGTGGCTGCGGGTCGTTTGCGTTTTACTTCGAATCCGGAAGAGTGTACGGACCATGGATTGATCCAGTTTATTGCAGTCGGAACGCCACCAGAAGAGGATGGCTCCGCCGACATGCAATATGTCATGAAGGCGGCACGGGCAATAGGCCGGAATATGCAGGATTACAGGTTGATTGTGGATAAATCTACTGTCCCCGTGGGAACGGTAGACAAGGTACGCACGGTTGTTCTCGAAGAGCTGGTGAAGCGTGGTGTCGAGATTGATTTCAGTGTTGCATCTAATCCGGAGTTCTTGAAAGAGGGGGCTGCTGTAGATGATTTTATGCGCCCGGATCGAATTATTATCGGTGCAGACGATAATAAAGCCATAGAATTTTTACGGATGCTTTATGCGCCTTTCAACCGGAATCATGACCGGTTGGTCATAATGGATGCCAGATCGGCCGAACTGACCAAATATGCTGCCAATGCTATGCTGGCCACTCGCATTTCGTTTATGAATGAGTTGGCACTGCTGGCCGAAAAACTGGGAGCCGATATCGAACATGTTCGTCGGGGAATCGGTTCCGATCCGCGTATCGGTTATCACTTTTTGTATGCCGGCTGTGGTTATGGAGGATCCTGTTTTCCTAAAGATGTAAAGGCATTACAACGCACTGCAAAAGAAAATGATATCGGATTAAAAATTCTGGAGGCGGTAGAAGCCGTTAACACTCATCAGAAAGAGATTTTGCTTGACAAAATCCAGGCAAGGTTTGGTTCTGATCTTTCAGGGAAAACGATTGCTCTGTGGGGGCTTGCTTTCAAACCTAATACCGATGATATGCGAGAGGCTCCCAGCCGGATATTGATTGCCGGTTTGCTGGCGCAGGGTGCTATTGTTTCTGCTTATGATCCGGTAGCGATGGATGAAACAGAAAGACTTTTCAGGAATGAAGCCAGTTTGAAATTGGCCGATTCGCCTATGTCGGCTTTGGAAGGTGCTGATGCACTCGTTATCGTAACGGAGTGGAAGATGTTCCGTGCTCCGGATTTCGGTGAAATTAGGCGCAAGCTCAAGAATGCAGTAATTTTTGATGGGCGCAATATGTACGATCCGGACAGAATTCGTGCCGAAGGGTTTGAGTATTTTGCTATTGGCAGGTTGTAAGCCGGTATGGATATCGCCGGGATTGCTCCTTCTGAAGAAGAATGAAAGAAATGATGATTAGGTATTTAGTTCTGTAGATTTTGTTCAAGCTGCCAATACAAATTCACGGGTGCAGAAAGTCAAGGATCTGATAGATATGCCAGATCAATGGAGGAATTTGCGTAGAGCCGGGCGGAAATTTGTTGAAACTGGATGTGACTGGCAGAAAAGAAAAATAGACCTTGCAAGTAAGTCTATTCAGCGGCCGGTTTGTGATCTGTCATTAGTTATTCGCAATAATTATCCCTGAGAGCTTGTATTGGAAATATCCGGATTACATATTGGCTTGGTCGGGCCCTTGCCACCACCTTCTGGTGGTATGGCTAATCAGACCAGGCAGCTGGCTGAACTGTTGCAGCAGGAAGGTATTGCCGTAACGCTGATACAAACCAATAAGCCTTATTACCCAGCTTGGATTGGAAAGTTAAAAGGCTTGCGTGCGCTATTCCGATTAATTCCTTATCTAGCACATATCTGGATATCTGCAAAAAATATCCGGCTATTTCATGTCATGGCTAATTCCGGCTGGTCTTGGCATCTTTATGCCGCGCCTGTTATCTGGATTGCCTGGATACGACGAAAACCTGTTGTTATCAATTACCGGGGTGGGGAGGCAGAAAAATTTTTTAACCAGTCTTTTTTCTGGATCCGGCCCAGCCTCAGGTGTGTGACGGCAATTCTGGTTCCCTCAGGGTTCTTGCAGGATATTTTCAGAAAATTTGGATTCGATGCTGTAATCGTTCCTAATATCATCAATCTTGACCGTTTCTTAAGGAAGACGAGGATAAAAACAGAGAAGGCGTGTGAACCACACCTTATTGTGACACGCAACCTTGAGCCGATTTATGACATCGCTTCTGCGATATACGCTTTTAGCCTCATTCGGGCGAGTATACCCGCAGCCCGGTTAACTGTTGCCGGATCTGGTCCTGAACGATTCGCACTGGAGCATCTGGTAAAAGATCTGGGGTTGAATGGAAGTGTTCGGTTTACTGGACGGTTGGATAATGAAATGATCCCGGTGCTTTATCAGGAAGCTGATGTGATGATCAATCCCAGCCTGGTCGACAATATGCCGATTTCAATTCTGGAGGCTCTGGCCAGTGGGGTACCCGTGGTCAGCACCAATGTCGGAGGGATACCCTTTCTGGTTATGCATGAGAAGAATGCACTGCTGGTACCCCCTGCCAGACCAGATGCTATGGCAGAAGCGGTATTGAAAGTACTTAATGATCCAATTCTGGCAAATCATCTGGTCAATGAGGGGTTGAAACTGGCGCAAGAGCATGCCTGGCCGAATGTACGTGAACGATTATTGACAGTTTATGGGCAGATATTGAAATGAAACCTGAAATGAAACGCGATTTTCAGGAAAGGAGTTCCAGTTTTTATACGAGGTGTGTGTCAGGCATCTTATTTCCGCTTCATGAACATCTCAAAAGGCACAGCAGCGTTGATGTGCACAAATCCATGGAGCAGACTCAATGGTTTTCTCCTGAAAAGATCGTGCAGTTACAGACTGAAAAATTGCGTCAGTTGCTCGTTTATGTAAACACACATGTTTCCTATTACCGTACATTGTTTGCCGGCCTGGGTTTTCAACCGGAGAAAGCCAGCACACTAGCTGATTTGCAGTACTTGCCTCTTCTCGATAAATCAATCATTCGCACACATTTGGAGGAACTCAAATCTGATCAGGCGCGAGGGCTCGCTCGTTTCAATACGGGGGGTTCCAGTGGTGAACCCCTTGTTTTTTTTATTGGTAAAGAACGTGTTAGTCATGATATTGCTGCGAAATGGCGGGCTACACGTTGGTGGGGTGTGGATATAGGTGATCCCGAAATCGTTGTCTGGGGTTCTCCGATCGAATTGGGTGCGCAGGATGCGTTACGTTCATGGCGTGATCGCCTGTTTCGCAGCAGATTATTGCCCGCATTTGAAATGTCCGACCAGAAGCTCGATGATTTTCTCGGAACGATCCGCCGATTTCACCCCAGAATGCTGTTCGGCTATCCCTCGGCATTGTTGCACATAGCGGAATATGCTGATAAATCAGGCATTACTATGCACGACTTAGGGATCCAGGTGGTTTTCGTCACTTCGGAACGCCTGTATGATGATCAACGCAGACAAATCAGTAATACTTTCGGTTGCCCGGTTGCAAACGGTTATGGGGGGCGTGATGCCGGGTTCATTGCTCATGAATGTCCTGCGGGTGGAATGCATATCACCGCTGAGGATATCATCGTTGAAATTATCGATCCTAACGGCCATCCTCTTCCATACGGAGAATCAGGCGAAATTGTGGTGACTCATCTGGCAAGCAGAGATTTCCCTTTCATTCGGTATCGTACCGGGGATATCGGTATTCTGGATGACAGAACATGTGATTGCGGGCGGGGATTACCATTGCTTCGGGAGATACAGGGCCGCAGCACCGATTTTATCGTTGCGCAGAATGGTACGGTCATGCATGGACTGGCTCTGATTTATATTTTGCGGGATATACCGGAAATAAAGGCTTTCAAAATCATTCAGGAAAGCCTGGATTTAACTCGGGTTCGGGTGGTTGCAGAGGTTGTCCTGCATCCATCGCAGATCAGCCAGATCATTGAGTCGTTTCAAACCAGACTGGGTCGGGATGTAAAGATCGAGGTGGAGCAGGTGGGTGAAATTCCGGCTGAGAAATCCGGCAAGTTTCGTTATGTGATCAGTAAAGTGGCCGGGATCTGAACTAATCGGTCGATTGCACGAAAGGTATAGGTACTCCCATCCATAACAGTGCAACCACTATCAGTGCAATTCCTACACCGGTAGTTCCCACGATCATACCGGCAATGATGGTCAGACCGTCTTTGCTGAGTAATCCCAATGACATGATAAGGATTCCCAAGCCGGGAAGAAAATTGATCAGAGGGACCGGCAGCGCAATAGAAATCGAAAAAATGAATGAAAAGAGGCCGATGATACGTTCCCAAGCGTGCACGCTGATGTAAGTCAGCCGCGGATGCATGTGGCTTTCAATTTTGCGCAACCATGGTGCTGCTTTGGTGATTAATTTGTCCAGCGTTCCCCTTTTTATGGTTTTTTTTGTTAACCATTCGGGAATCCACGGCGCTTTCATGCCACATATCATTTGGATCGAGAAGATAAACAACGGAATGGCAAAAACAGTAGTGTACCCTGGCGGCGCCGGAACAGGGAGGCAGATCGGTAAAGTAGCAATGGCGAGCAGCACGGCAAAACCACGTTCGTGCAATGAGTTTTTAATTTCACCCACACTGATTACTGCATTGGTATTTTGCACAACGATCAGTTGCAATAGTTCGGATGTATTCTTTTCCTTGTTCTCCTCCACTACCCTCTCCTTGGTTGTGTCGATATAAGATTCAGGGTGCTCAGATTGCCGCAATGACTTATTTTGTCGGGTTTTTACAGTCCGGGCGGCACGGCACCCGGCAATTTACCATGTCTTTGACTGTTCTTACGAATCTGTTTCCTGTGAATGGATGAATATGAGGCATCAAGTCGTAAAGCATTGCGGCAGTTAGCGAGCTGTGGCAATATCGATCGATTGTGACGGCAAATATCGGTTATTTTGAATGTTGTCTCTTAGATAGAGAAAAGTAGAGGAGATTTTGGATAAATTTATCGAACAGGTATCGCTTTATATCCAGGAAGCCCCGGTCTGGCCATTTACATTGCTGGGTTTTATTCTGGTGGTGGGTGTGGCAGTGGATATCATCAATCGCCGGCGCCGTACTACAGCAGTGGAGTATTTTGATTCAGCTTTTCAGGAAGAACTGACTGGTTTATATCCTGTCGCTACCCGCTGGCCGGATGATCTGGCAGCTTACATGCAGCCGCGTTTACCTATTCTGCGTGATGCTTTTGAAGTGCTGAGGAATTTCATTCCACAAAATCAGTTGCGCGAATATAACGCTGCATGGAACAGGTTTTACCAGTTCTCGCGCAGGGGTGGAAACGAGCAACCAGTTTCCCTGGAAGATGCTGCACAGGAACTCGCGGTCAATCAGCCTGGTCCACAGCAGCAACAGGATTTTCAGCAGATGATTTCAGATTTGCTGGCTTTTACCGCGCAATTCAAAAAATAACCGGATTACGGTAGCAACCGTGAGGTTCAACATCCCAGTCATCGGGCGGATTGTCTCGGTTATTCCATTTTTGCCAGGCAAGGCAAGATGAAGATATCTCCGAGTCGTCAAGCGAAAGGGGAAATAGAAATTATCCCGGTTTCAGGCTTTCGTGGAATTGGAAAATTCATTGAAGTTCCCTGGCGACTATATGCGAATGACCCTTTGTGGGTACCACCTCTCCGGCTGGAGCGACGATTGCATCTCTCCAGATTCAATCCTTATTTCCGGCACGCACAATGGCAAGGGTGGATTGCCTGCCGTGACAATCAGCCGGTTGGCAGAATCAGCGCACAGATAGATGAGCTGAACCAGCAACGCTACGGGATGGATACCGGGCATTTCGGGATGCTGGAGTCCGTTCGCGATGAAGCAGTTTTCAGTCGACTGATACAAGTAGCCGAAAGCTGGCTGGTTGAACGGGGAGTAAATCAGATCAGCGGGCCATTCAATTTTTCTATCAATCAGGAATGTGGCTTACTGGTTCAGGGGTTTGATACTCCTCCCGTTTTCATGATGCCTTATTCACCTGAGTGGTATCCCAGTCTGCTGGAACAAAACGGTTATCATTCCTGCAAGGATTTACTGGCCTACTGGCTGGCAACGGATTTTGATCCGCCTCCTGCCATGCAGGCGGTCGATCGTAAGTACTGGCATCAGATCCGGATCAGGCCACTGCAACGCAACCGGTTCAATGAAGAAATAGAGACCATGCGAGATATATTCAATGATGCCTGGTCTGATAACTGGGGATTCGTTCCTTTTACGCAAGAAGAGTTTGCTGAGCTGGGCAGTTCTTTGCGCTGGCTGGTCCCGGATGAATTTATCCAGATAGCGGAAATAGACGGAATACCCGTCGCTTTCATAGCAGTACTGCCGAATCTGAACGAGATACTACCGGTACTGAATGGAAAACTTTTTCCTTTTGGCTGGCTTTACCTGGTCAATAAACTTAAATCCGGTTCCATTACTACCGGTCGGGTTCCTCTGATGGGTGTCCGCAAGCAATTTCACCATACTCTTCCTGGGATTGCGTTGGTTTTTAAGGTAATCAGTGCAGCGAAACGAGCAATATGGGAAAAGGGAATCAGGCATGTCGAACTATCCTGGATACTTGAAGACAATCAGCCCATGCGTGCGATTCTGGAAAAAATTGGCGGCAGGGAGTACAAGCGCTATCGTATTTACGAAAAGACGCTAACGTGATCAGGGTGCAGTTGATTGTCAGGAAAATTCAAATACTGTTCCGTTCATAATGAGTAATAACGACCAGTTTGCCGCTCTGGTATTGGCCGCCGATCGGGACAACCAGGATTCCGTGGCCCGCTATGCGGGGACGGTGTGCAAGGCTTATGCTCCCGTGTGTGGTAAACCTATGGTCATTCGTGTACTCGACGCTCTGAATGATTGTCACAAAATAAAATCTGTTCTTTTATGCGGTCCGCCGGAATCACTGCTTTCAGCTTGCGAAGAACTCGAACAACGTATTGATATCAGGCAGGTGGACTGGGTGGAAAATCTGGATTCACCAGCTCGCAGTGCTGCCCATGGGCTTTCATGCATCGACCCGCAACAACAGGTTTTACTGACGACAGCGGATCATGCCCTGCTTACCCCGGAAATCGTGGAATATTTTTTGCAGGCTTCCAGTAATTTGGAATGTGATGCGGTTGTCGGGGTTATTAGATATAAAACCCTGCAAGCCCGGTATGGTGATACCCGACGTACGGTGATACGGTTGCGAGATGGAAATTTCTGTGGGTGTAATCTGTTCGCATTCAATAATGCATGCGGGCGTACACTGGTGGATTTCTGGCAGCAGGCGGAAACATTGCGCAAGCGTCCCTGGAAGCTGATCAGCCAGGTACTCGGTTGGCAGGCTGTGTGGTCGTATCTGCTCGGACGTTTGACGCTCGACCAGGCATTACAGAAAATTTCCGGAAAAACAGGCGTTCGGGTACGCCCGGTAATTTTGCCTTTTCCTGATGCCGGCATTGATGTTGATAAAGTGGAAGATCTGCAACTGGTAGAATCCATTCTGGCCCGATCCGGTTCAATATAACCCTTGATGTAAGACGGCTGGCCGATTTCCATGAAAATCATTGAAAGGTATATCACACGGGAACTGCTGCTTCCTTTCATCGTGGTAACGGTCATCCTGATCGGGCTTTTCGTCAGTTTCAGTGTTGCACGATTCCTTACCAGTGCCGTGACTGAAACGCTTGGTACCGCCGCCATGTTCAAGCTGGTCGGATTGAAAACCATCATTGCGCTGGAAGTGCTGGTTCCCATTGCGTTTTATGTGGCGGTTATCTATGGTTTGAGCCGGATGAACCGAGATCAGGAAATCAATGTATTGCGCACCGCCGGATATGGAGATAACCGGATCATCCGCATCGTTTTCATAATTGCTCTGCCGATCGCCGTTCTCAGCGGGATTCTTTCCGTTTATGCCCGTCCATGGGCTTATGCGGAAAGTTATATCATGGATGCGCAGGCCGAAGCTGAATTGAATACCAACCGGTTTCAGCCCGGGAGGTTTTATGGCAGTGAAAAAAGCGGCCGGGTGATCTTTATTTGGGGTAAGAATGATCTGGAAAAACGTATGGAAGGCGTTTTCCACTACATCAGAACGACTGAAGGCAGAGAAATCATTATTTCCAGGGAAGGTTACCAGCAGCCAATGACTGCAGAACAGTGGCCGCATATCGAACTGCAGGAAGGCCAGATCTATCGTCTCAGCTTTGATGCTGTCAAAGACAGCGCCATTCATTTTGACAAGATGGTCTATTTCAATGAAAACGATCAGGCTCAGAATTATCGGCGCAAGGCAGCATCCACTCGTTCTTTATGGGATTCTGAAGAACCGCGTGAAATTGCAGAGTTGCAGTGGCGGCTTTCCCGTCCTATCGCGACTGTTCTGCTTGCGCTGATCGCCGTTTCTTTTACCCGTACAGCACCACGTAAGGATAAAACTGACAGAACCTTTCTTGTCGCAGCACTGATTTTTGCTGTTTATTACAATCTCAGCGGGTTGGCTAAAACCTGGGTGGAGCAGGGTGTAGTGGCTGTCATGCCCGGGATCTGGTGGGTATATGGATTACTTATCCTGATTGTTCTGCTGCGCCTTCCTGAGCTCAGATCTTTATTGCCTGCAGGAAAACAGTGAGAATCTGTCATCGTTATATCGCATTGCAGGTCCTGACGGGAATGGTTATTGCTGCTGCGGTCCTGTTACCCCTGTTCAGTTTCTTCGATTTGCTGGATCAGCTCGATGACGTAGGGAAAGGGACGTATACCACCTTGGATGCTTTTCTGTATACCGCAATGCTGATGCCCCGCAGATTCATCCAGATCGCGCCGTTCATCGCACTGTTGGGGACGGTGGGTGCACTGGGCGCACTGGCGGTCAATCTGGAACTGGTGGCGATGCGGGTAGCAGGGCTTTCCCCCTTGATGATTGGTCTTGCTCCAGTTGGAATTGGAGGATTACTCATAGCTTCGACAATAGCACTGGAGTATTTTGTGGCTCCTCAGTTTCAGCAGCAGGCAACAATGTTGCGGGCAGTTGCATTGGAACAAGGCGCTGAGTTGGGTAAGGGGCTTGGTATCTGGACGCGAAATGAGCGGAATATATTGCGTATTGGTGAGATGCTGCATAAAGGGCGTGCTACGGATATCGAAGTCATCCATTTTGATGGAGAGGGATCCATGACCGCTCATGTCCATGCATGGTATGCAGATATTTTTGATGAGAGCCTGTGGAAGCTGCATGATGTCACGATCCGTACATTCTCCCCGGATCGCCTTACTTCCAGGAAGGCACATACCCTTCAGTGGCATTCGTTTCTTGGCCCGGACGACATTGCGACCCTGACCAAGTCACCAGAAAGTCTGACGCCGGTGGAGCTGGTGAAACATGCTGAATTCTTGAAAGCAACTGGCCAGAAAGCGGATGCCTATGTCATGGCATTGTGGCGCAAGGTCGGTGGGGCGATCATGACGATTGCGATGATCCTGGTAGCTATTCCCTTTATCTTCGGCTCTGTGCGTGAGGGATTGGGAAGTAAACTGATTTTAGCTGCACTCATGGGGATCAGTATTTACCTGTTTGATCAGATCATTGCCAATATTGGACTGGTGTTCCAGCTGAATCCGATTGTCGTCTCGATTGCACCTGGAATGATTCTGATTGCTGTCGCAGCATATTGGTTGTTACGGCGCATTTTTTGAGAGAAATATGACTACTGCTTTCTTCGTTCACATTGTTGACAACAGTAAAACCAGTCTGTGGGGAATGGACGGACGTACACGCCTCGAACGGATGCTGGGAACGATCAAGATGGCCACTGTGGTGGAAGAGGTATCACAACTGGCCGAGACTGATCCCGTGTTGCTGCTGCGTGCCGACTATCTGTTCGATGGCAGAGTAATCAGTGCACTGATGGCATTGCGTGAACCGGCCATACTCGTGGCTCCTCTGGATGAGATTCCAGTTGCGATTCTGACTGACGGGAAAGATGTCGCTGCGATGTGTGAAGTACTGAATGAAAAACGACCGGCACCTGATGATTTTCCCGTTCGTACCTTGAAAGATCTCCCGATTCAGGTACAGCAGAATCTGAAGAAGAAGGATCCGCCCTATGTATTGCCGATCCGGCGTTGTAACCAAGCCGAGCTTGAATCAGAGCTGTTTGCCGCATCCTATAAGGGTGTAACCGATCTGGTCACCAAATGGCTATGGCCCTGGCCGGCATTTATGGCAACGCGCCTGTGTGTCCGGCTGAGTCTGCAGCCCAATCATGTGACGTTACTCAGTCTGGTTCTGGCTGTGCTGGCAGGCGTGGCATTCTGGTATGGCGCGTTTGGTATCGGCCTGATCATGGCATGGCTGATGACCTTTTTAGATACGGTTGATGGCAAGCTGGCACGTGTCACGCTGACATCGAGCAAGCTGGGCGATGTGCTAGATCACGGCCTGGATATCATTCATCCGCCATTGTGGTATCTGGCCTGGGGAGTAGGCCTCATGGCTACCGCCACGCCTGTGGCCGATCTTGAATTGCTGGTCTGGCTGATGTTCATTGGCTATGTAGGGGGCCGTCTTTGTGAAGGCGCTTTTCAGTTCTGGTTGGCATCTTTCGATATTTTCATCTGGCGTAAAGTCGATTCGTTTCATCGTTTGATTACTGCACGGCGCAATCCGAATCTGATCCTGCTGACTGCTGGTTGGATGGCAGATCGGCCGGATATCGGGTTTATTCTGGTCGTATCGTGGCACCTGCTTTCGACCTTGTTTCTCGTTTACAGATTGTTCGCTGCCTGGCAAAGCCGGTCACAGGACGGCGTGCTTCACTCCTGGATGGAAGGTATCGATCCCGTTCGGGACAGGCAGCAGTTTGCCGTCAGAGTATTTACCCGGTTACCTTTTCCCCAACAGCGTGTCAATGCCACAGATACCGAGTAATTCGATGGTGGATCTGATCCCTGCGAAAATTGGCTTGATTTACAACCCGCTGGGAGGCTGGTTTCGCAAGCATGCTGCGCAGATGCAGAGTCTTCTGGCAACATTACCGGAAATCAGACAAATTCAGGCAACCGATCAGATCGAGTTTGAACAGGCTGTCACTATTGTAGTTGAAGCGAAGATCGAGTGGCTGATCGTTGTGGGGGGAGATGGTACGCTACAAGGGGTAATGAGTTGTCTGTTTGAACGCTTGCCACCGAGCAGGTGGCCGGAGATCACCATCGTACCCGCCGGAACGACCAACATGACTGCATTGGATCTGGGGATGGACGGGCGAGCCGAACAGATTTTGTCCAGAATCAGGCAATATCTGCGACGACCTGGTGACGTGAAACGAATACAAAGACCGGTGTTGCGTATCGAGCAGGCTGGTATGAAGAATGTGTATGGAATGATGCTTGGTCTCGGCCTGATTGCACGTGGTGTAAAATTTTCACGCAGCCAGATCAAGCAAATAGGAGTGACCGGTAACATTTTTACCATTCTAATCGTATTGCGCTCGCTGGCGGGTATGTTTCTGGGGCGCCCGCAGGCCGAATGGGCGCCGGTGCGTATTACACAAAAAGATGAAACAGGGACATTGAGTGAGAGAGTGTATCTGTTCGCACTGATCAGCGCGCTGGAGAAATTATTGCTTGGTATTCGCCCCTATTGGGGACGGGAGCAAGCACCGTTGCACGCAACATTTATCGGGCAACACAGCAAACGGTTCTGGCGCGCTATCTGGCCATTAATCGCAGGGCGTGGTCACCATTTGCAGAAGGAAGACGGCTATACCAGCTATAACGCGGCTTCGATCGAACTGTGGCTGGATGATGAATATATCGTGGATGGTGAGCTTTACTATGCTTCCAGCCAGAATGGCCCGCTGAAAATCACGGCTGATGGTCCGATTCTGTTCCGCGTTTTATGAAAAATATGAATGGGTACTACTGATTTACAAAATACTCCGGATCTTCTGATACAGGAAATTGCAATCCAGGATGCCCGACCTGTACATCCGGCATTTCAGGTTTTTATCGATGCGTTGAGACAGCGTTTCGGAGAGGCACTGGATGCAATCGTTTTATATGGCTCCTGCTTGCATACTTCTGACCTGACTGAGGGTATTGCTGATTTTTATGTGCTGGTCAGTGATTATCGGCTGGCTTATTCCGGTCG
>OBJA01000838.1_pt1 | contig 24549 bp, 17 predicted proteins | sample 1519751 | NCBI WGS metagenome assembly OBJA01 (sample SAMEA3881238, study PRJEB22517) | soil metagenome | biome: lake sediment; feature: soda lake sediment; material: sediment, water from around vicinity | place: India | collected 2013-12-23 | depth 3 m
GGTTTACCTGCCGGAGGCAGGAGGCAGGAGGCACGAGGCAGCTTTGAATTGAAAATCTTGAGTTTCCGCTCCGCTCCCATCCGCGAAATCCGCTCCCATCCGCGTAATCCGCCTTCATCCGACTTCATCCGCGAAATCCTATTATACGATCAGTAAATTGGAAAATCGGCCTTCACAAAAACTGAAATCACAACTCTGGCTTGCAAGGCTTTCAGCGGCTTTTATCTTTGCAGCCAACAACCGGCACCGTCCGGAAAAATGTCACAACATGAAAACCAGACAGGAACAAATAAGGGAGATGACCGAAATCGGCGAAATCGCCGACCGCATCCTTGACCGTGATAAGGAATATACCGACATACTCCTCGATGAAACCGCACTGATGCAACCCCTGATGGGCTCCAGTATGATGTATTTCGCAGAAGACATGGAAGCCGCCGAGGCTGCCGCTGTGGTTTCCCTCTTCATGGTGGTGTGGGGGGTCTACCGCCGGTATGATGCCTGCCGCAACAACCAGGTAACAAAAGAACAGTTTGCCGCCGAACAGGAAAAAACATTCAGCATGTTTAACTTCCTGGCTGGCGAAGACGATACTTCAATGTTCGACATCATTGCACGCGATGATTTCAGCAACCGCTGTGTGGCTACACTTCCGGCATTCATCCACCAGTGCTTTAAAAAATGGCCGCCCCTGTCAACCATGGGCATCCAGCAAAACGCCCTTGTAAACATGTCGGTCAAGACTTTTATCGACTGTTTCGAACTTATCCTGCGCGAAGAAAGAAGTATTTCAAGGAAAACGGCATAAGCCCGGAATTTGAAACTTTTGTTCATGCGTATACTGTTCCCTGTTTTTTAATAAAAATCCAGCAGATAATGATGAAAATTTAAAAATCAAACGGTTGCATCCGGCCAACAGCGGTCACCTTCTTTAAGACGGTTACTGTCAGGTTATTTTTTATCAACATTTATTCAAATTGTCAGAGGTTTTTGAGCCTCATATCTTTTTTTTTATTTTCTTCGCACCGTTTAAACCAAATTACAACCAAATGTTTTTTCAGACCGAACTCTTAAGTATCCTGCTTCCCCTGGCCCTGGGATTTCTGGTGTCGGCATCCATCATACCAGCCATCCTGAAGGTTGCAAGGGAAAAACAGCTGTTCGACCCTCCCTCTGAACGGAAGCTACACACAGCAGCCATACCCCCACTGGGCGGCATCGCCATTTTTATTGCCTTCCTGCTGAGCACAATCATGTCGTCACACAGCATCGATTTTTTCCCGCTCCGGTACCTCATTGCCTCCCTTATCCTGCTGTTCTTCATCGGGCTCAAGGATGATCTGGTTACCGTGCCGGCCGGACGCAAATTCGGCATCCAGATAATGGCTGTCATGATTATGATGATATTCGGAAACCTGCAGCTGACAAACCTGCACGGTCTTTTTGGCATAAATGAAATCCCCGGCTGGTTTGGCTACACAGTTACCCTGTTTGTGATGCTTGCCATCATCAATGCCTTCAACCTGATTGACGGCATCGACGGACTGGCTTCGGGAATTGCAATCACCGGCTGTTTTGTTTTCGGCTCCTGGTTCTACCTGACCGGCCACATGCAGCAGGCTATCCTTGCGTTTGCCCTTGCCGGCAGCCTTGGCGCCTTTTTCCTGTTTAACGTGTTTGGAAAATCAAATAAACTATTCATGGGCGACACCGGGTCGCTGATTGTTGGAATGATCATGGGCGTACTTGTAATCAGGTTCAACCAGTTCAACATTGGTGCCTCCGGACTCTATGCAGTGAAGGCATCACCTTCGGTTTCATTTGCCGTTGTGATGATTCCGCTCATCGACACCCTGCGGGTGATGACAATCCGTATCATGTCGGGAAAATCACCATTTCACCCCGACAGGAACCATATCCACCACAGGCTGCTTGAGTTTTTCCCTGCCCACCTGACAGTGACTCTTATTATGCTGGCATCGGGTGCATCCATCATCGGTGTCTCACTGCTGATGAATTACCTCATGACAAGCATTACGATACAGTTTACAGCAATATTTCTGTTCAGCCTGCTCATCTCGTTTATTCCTTCAAAACTGCTGATCCTTAAAAAAAGGAAACAGCCTGCCGCCGAAAAGGAAAACCAACCTGCTGCCGGTGCGCTGTTTTTCAACCATCTGGGAAGGAACCGTACAAGAAAGAAAGTGCAGGCTGCCAGGTAAAATGAATTTTCCGACCGGATTACCGGTCGTTTTTACGTAAAAAAATTTGTACTATTGCAGCCTCAAATTATTGAGGCCAGATATTGTTTTATTACCAAAAATATCAGCGAAATGCCTGAAATAAGAAAACCCTTTATTAAACCAGCCATCTTTTTGTTGTTTGCCATACTGGCTGCATCATGCAGCACTCCCCTGCGGGAAGTCACTTACCTGAATGGTATCCAGTCATATGACAAATGGGATTCCGGGGGCCCAAAACCTGAAGAATACCGGATCAGGCCAAACGACCAGCTTTTCATCCAGGTCATCAGCGACGACCCGCTCAATGCCGCATTCCTGAACCTTGTCAATACCCAGGGCAATACAGGCAACCTTGGCAATTCGGCCAACAGCCTCGAACTGATTACCTATCTTGTCGACGAACACGGCAGCATTTCCTATCCGCAGCTTGGGGAAATCAGCGTGGAAGGAATGACTACCGCTGAAGTGCGCGACATCATCCAGAAAAAAGTAAATGCCTACCTCGAAAGTGCCTCGGTGTTTGTCAAACTTGTCAACCGCAACATTACCGTTTTGGGTGAGGTGCGGGCACCCGGACAAAAACTGATGGTGAAAAACCAGCTTACAATATTTGAAGCACTGGGAACGGCCGGCGACATTACCGATTACGGCAACCGCCGCAACGTGAAACTCCTCCGTGAACTTCCCGAAGGCAAACTGATTGCCGAACTCGACCTGACCGATCCCAATGTTCTGACATCGCCCTATTACTATGTGCTCCCGCACGACATCATCTATGTGGAATACAGTACTAGAATTTATGGAGCCAAAAACCTTACTTACGGGGCTCCCATAAGCATTATATCGTCAGTTTTGTCAGTAGGACTGCTTATTATTAACCTCTTCAATTAAAGTAAAAAAGGATGGAATTCAATCAGCATAACGGGAACGGTAATTATATCCCGCCAAAACCTGCAAATAACCCGCAGGACGATGACAGTATTGACCTGAGAAAAATTATCGTAAGGTTTCTCAGGAACTGGTACTGGTTTGCATTGGCAGTCATTGTTGCCGGGAGCATTGCTTTTCTGTATAACAGGTATGCCACTTCGGTGTATGAAATAGAAGCAACAATGCTTTTGGAGGACGGAAAGAAAGGTCCCTCTGTGGGAGGCGGCCTCGGCGTGTCACAGAATATATTTGAGGGACTGGGCGGTTTGAACAGCATGCAGAATATCTACAACCAGATGATTGTCCTTGGTTCCACCCCCATCATCTCGAGAACACTCGATGAACTCGATTTTGAAATCAGTTACTATTCCCTCGGAAGAGTCAATGCCTCTGAACAATATAAGGAGGTTCCCTTCCATGTCATATGGGACAGGCACCACCCGCAGATCATTCAAGCTGATTTTCAACTCGAAATACAACCTGACGGAAAATTGAAAATCAGCCTCAACCAGGATGAAGCCACCATTTATAATTACATGGAAGATGAAATTATCAGAAAAACAACTAAATATTCCTTTTCAGAAATTGCAGAACCAGGATCACTGATATCAACCGATGAATTTGCATTCAGAATCCTGTTGAATGAACGATTTGACCCACAGGCAGCCAATTTATTCCAGTTCAGGTTCAATTCAAGAAAATCACTTATCAAATTTTATCGCACGCAGCTGAATGTATCACTAAACAGCAAGGAAACTTCAATCATCAATCTTAAGCTGCGCGATTATAATGTAAAAAAAGCAGAAGATTTTCTCAATAAACTGACAGAAGTATATCAGCTTGATAACCTGGAAAAGAAAAATGAGAATGCCAACCGGACAATCCAGTTCATCAACATGCAGCTTGCCAATATTTCCGATTCGCTGCAGGTTTCTGAAACACGGATGGAACTGTTTCAAAGCGAGAACCAGGTGCTTGACATTTCACTCCAGTCGCAGCAGCTGCTCGAACAGATGCGTGACCTTGACAAGGAAAGGGTGGCACTTGAAACACAAAACAAATATTATCATTATCTGCGTGAATACATTCACAAGGGTAGCCTGAATGAGACGGTCATTGCTCCTTCAGCCATGGGCATCCAGGATCCGCTGCTGAATTCGTTGATCCTTCAGTTAAATGAACTCATCACTGAAAAATCAAGCCAGACTTCCATCAGGAGCAATTCGCAGCATCCCACGATTTTAAGGCTCAATGCACAGATTGAATCAGTGAAAGGTTCGCTCCGTGAAAATGTCAACAACATCATCTCGCAGTCGGACATGGCGCTTGAAAACCTCAACCAGCGGATCCGCCGCTTTGAGGCACAGGTGAGAAGGCTGCCGGCCACTGAAAGAAACTATGTGAACATCGAACGAAAATATAAACTCAACAACGAAATCTATACCTTCCTGCTCCAGAAACTCTCGGAGGCACAGATTGCCAAGGCATCGAATGTCCCCGACAGCCAGGTAATAGAGGAACCGCAGATGGCAGGGGAAGGCCCGGTTGAGCCTAAGAAAATGATGATCTATGCCATCGCGCTGCTGCTCGGACTGGGCATTCCGGCAGGAACAATCCTGATGTCCGATTTTTTCAATACAAGAGTCGTCTCCCAGGAAGACATCGAAAATATCACGTCATACCCTGTCATCGGGCATGTATTTAGGAATTCAGAAGATCTCCAGGGAAAACGGACACTTGTGCTTGACAAGCCAAACGCTCCCTCAAGCGAACCATACAGGGGCATCAGGAGTAAGCTGAACATGATAACAAAAGGGAAAAACAACCCTGTGATTTCTGTAACTTCAACTTTCCCTGGTGAAGGAAAATCATACAATGCCATCAACATTGCATCTTCATTTGCACTAATGAAGAAAAAAACAATCCTTGTCGATCTCGATCTCCGGAACTCTCAGCTGAAGGAAGAATTCGACTTGAAGTCGGATGCCGGGATTGTGAATTATATTGTTGGTGACGCAGGTCTCGATGATATCATCGTCAGGAGTAAACATCCATGGTTCCATATCCTCCCGGCCGGCCCAATCCCTCCAAATCCGGGGGAAATGCTTACCGATGAAAAACTGCTTCAGCTCATGGGTGAACTCCGGCAGATTTATGATGTGATCGTAATTGATACGGCACCAGTGGGTTATGTTTCCGATTTGTTCCAGATCCAGGAAATGGTTGATGCCAACCTGTTCATTGTCAGACATAAGATAACTGTAAAAATGGCCCTGAAATCAGCGCTTGAAGAAGTGACCCGGCATCACCTGAACGGAGTTGGAATCATTGTGAATGACATCAGGCTGGGCAAAAAGAACTACTCCTATGCAGGCGGTTTAGGGTATGGATATGGCTACGGCTATGGTTACGGATACGGATATGATCAAAACGGGAAGTCAGATAAAAACCTCAATAAGAAAAACAAAAGCAAAAACAGCAGGTCAATCCTGAAGGAACCGGTTAACCCCAGCTGACATGATGAAAACTTGCTGCATCGGCCGTTTTAACAGGATGTTCAGGATGATTTCATATTGTTCTCTCTTGTGGTGCAGCATGATAATTCCTGCTTTGGCCCAGCAGCCTTTTGCTTCCATCAGTAATGCAACCTGGACATCCACGGGCAACAACCTTCCGTTCTGGATGACTGCCAACCAGGAAGGGATAATCAGGGCCGGAAACCCGTTCCTGAACCTGACCGATGTGCAGGCAGGCATGGCCGGAACACCTGTTTCTTCAGCCCTCAGTTTATCATGGGGCGCCAGGGCTGTAGCCGGGCTTGGCCCGACCAGCTACAGCCAGGTCAACAGGGCCTGGGCCGCCATCGCCTTTAAAGGCTGGGAACTGAAAGGCGGACTTTTCCCTGATACAGCAAGATATTCCGGCCTTTCATCAACAAACGGGAACCTGGCCCGAAGCCTCAATGCAAGGCCCTACCCTGCCCTGCAGCTGTCAACCGGACGGTTCAGGCCTGTCCCCCTTACTGGGGGGGTCATATACTTCAGTGCCCTCTACAGTGAAGGCCTGCTCAATGATAACCGCCATGTAAAAAATACCCGGCTCCACCACAAATCGTTTTACCTGATGGCTGTGCCTGCCGGAACATTGAAGATACGCGCAGGGTTCGACCACTTTGTGATGTGGGGGGGCACTTCTTCAAGTGATGCAATCGGTCGGATGCCGCAGGATTTTGTTTCATACCTGCGATACATCACCGGCTCACGCGGAGGGGATGACTTTCCTGAAACCGACAGGCTGAACGTGGCAGGCAACCAGCTTGGCACCTGGCAGCTTGAAGCAGAAAAAAAATGGGGCAGCACCACAGCCACCTTCTACCTGAGCCACCCTTTCGAAGATTTTTCAGGGGTAAACTGGCGCAACTGGCCCGACAACCTGATGGGAATCCACCTGAGTTTCGGCACCGGCCGGCTTATCGAATCGGTTGTTTATGAATACACCTCCACAATGCAGCAAAGCGCCAGGGGCAATGCGCTGTACAGGTGGGACGAAAACAGCAGCCAGTGGGTCAGGCAGGAAGTCGACAACTACTTTAACCACGGGGTTTACCGCTCGGGCTTCACATACCACAGGCAGGTTATGGCATCTCCCCTCTTCTTTCCTGTGGTTGTCAGCAATGGAATCTCCACCGGGACTTCCTCCACACGGTTCAGGGCACACCATGCAGGCATGGCCGGAAGTCTTCCATGGCACACCGGCTGGAAAGGCATCATCACATACGTAAGCCACCACGGTACCTGGGCAAGGCCATACCCTGCTGCCAGGAAACAGGTGTCGGCACTGCTTGGACTGCATTATGTAAATCCGGCGTTCCCCGTTGAATTCGGATTGTCGGCAGCAGCCGACATGGGTAACACAGTGCCCGCCAATTCGGGCATTTGCTTATCAGTGACTAAAAGATGGTGAAGCTGCAGGTTGAACTTTATCTTTATTTAAGCGTTCTTCTTAGCGTTTAAATTCCGACAGATATTTTTTTAACTTTACAGATTAACACTTAAAATCAATTTCAATATGCAAAAAACCGCTTTGCTGACAGGGATTACGGGACAGGACGGCGCATACCTTGCCGAATATCTCATCAAAAAAGGCTATATCGTTCACGGCATCAAGCGCAGGGCTTCGCTGTTCAATACCGACCGCATCGACCACCTGTACCAGGATCCGCACATAGAAAACAGGAACCTTATCCTGCATTACGGCGACCTGACCGATTCGATGAACCTTACACGCATCATCCAGGAGGTACAACCCGATGAGATATATAACCTGGCAGCCATGAGCCATGTGAAAGTGAGTTTCGACACGCCCGAATATACTGCCAATGCCGATGGCATCGGCACCCTGAGGATACTTGAGGCTGTCAGGCTGCTGGGCCTGACAAAGAAGACACGCATCTACCAGGCTTCCACTTCTGAACTGTACGGCCTTGTACAGGAGGTGCCACAAACCGAAAAAACACCCTTTTACCCGCGCTCACCCTATGGTGTGGCAAAACTTTACGGGTACTGGATTACGGTGAACTACCGTGAGGCCTACGGGCTCCACGCCAGCAACGGCATCCTGTTTAACCATGAATCACCAATCAGGGGTGAAACATTCGTTACCCGCAAAATCACAAGGGCCCTTGCACGCATCGCCCTGGGTATGCAGGAAACACTCTTCCTGGGCAACATGTCATCGAAACGCGACTGGGGCCATGCAAAGGATTACATCAGGGCCATGTACCTGATCCTCCAGCAGGATGAACCCGATGATTATGTCATTGCCACTGGAATCACTACCACAATACGCGATTTTGTCAAAACTGCCGCTGCCGAAACAGGCCTCGAAATCACCTTCGCGGGCGAAGGAGCCGATGAAAAAGGTTACATCACCGCTGTCGATGAAAAGCTGTTCACAGCCAAAGCCGGTGACATGTACCTCGAAGGCATCCGCAGCCGCATCTCTTCACCCGGCAAAGGAAATGCCGTGGTGGCCGTCGACCCTTCCTACTTCCGCCCTGCCGAGGTTGACCTGCTCATTGGCGACAGTACAAAGGCACGGGAGAAACTGGGATGGGAACCAAGGTACGATCTGCACGGACTGATTACCGACATGATCAAATCGGACATCAACCTGATGAAAAAGGACCGTTACCTGAAGGACGGAGGTTACCGCACAATGAATTATTTCGAATAAATAAAACCTGAACCTGAACCAGAGCCGGGTTCTCCCGGCATGTTATATCACTTTATCATGACCAGAAAAGTTTTTGTATCGGGCTGCTATGATCTGCTGCACAGCGGACATGTGGCATTTTTTAAGGAAGCATCGAAATACGGCGACCTCTATGTGGGCATCGGGTCCGACAAGACAATCCTTGAGCTGAAAGGCCGTCCCACGGTCAACAGCGAACAGGAAAGGCTGTATATGGTGAATTCAGTACGCTACGTGACGCATGCCTTTGTCAATTCGGGCAGCGGAATGATGGATTTCGAGAAGGAACTCAGGGACCTTGGCCCCGATATTTTTGTAGTGAACGAAGACGGATATTCACCTGCCAAACAGGCGCTCTGCAATGAACTGGGGGTTGAGCTGAAGGTGCTCGAACGCATCCCCGATGCCGGACTGCCTGCAAGGTCAACAACTGCCATCCGCTCATCGGGGGTATGTATGCTGCCCTACCGCATCGATATTGCAGGTACATGGATCGACCAGCCGTATGTATCGAAGTACTGGCCCGGCTGGGCAATAACCCTTTCGCTGGAGCCAGTCGTTGAATACAACGAACGGTGCGGCATGAGCACTTCCACCCGTAATGCGGCAAAGAAAATATGGCCACACACCCTTCCGCTGGGCAAACCAGAGAAGCTGGCCGAGATGCTGTTCAAGTTTGAAAATGACCCCGGTGCCGAAATCGTTTCAGGGGCACAGGATGCCATTGGCATCTGCATGCCCGGACTTGTCAGGCATTATTACGACAATGCCTACTGGCCGCTGAAAATTGAATCGGTACACGACGAAGACATCCTCACCTGGCTTGAAGAGCACCTCTTCATGGTCATGCTGTGGCCCCGCCCGCAGGGGCTCGATCTGCTGGGCAATACGCACATCAGCACAGAAAATGTGCAGAGCCTGGCCGGGGCAGCCGACCGTGCCTGGGAGGCAATCCAAAAAAAAGACCTGCATGCATTCGCCGGTGCTTTCCTCGATTCGTTCAGGGCCCAGGTCACCATGTTCCCTGCAATGCTCAACAGCGAAATTGAAAAGGTCATCGACAGCTACAGGCCCGAAGCACTGGCATGGAAACTTGCAGGCGCCGGCGGTGGCGGATACCTCATCCTGCTGGCTGAACAACCCGTCAGGGGCGCCATGCGCATTAAAATCAGGAGAAAAGATTCGGGAATATAAATACCGGCATTCCCTCAACAAAAGCAGTTGTCAATTGTAAATGATCTATATGGAAAAGAACAGTAAAATATATGTGGCCGGGCACCTCGGACTGGTGGGCTCAGCCATCTGGAAAAACCTCAGAAGCAAGGGGTACACAAACCTCATTGGACGGTCGCTGGGCGAACTGAACCTGCTCGACCAAAAGGCCACCGAACAGTTCTTTGAGCAGGAACGACCTGAATATGTGTTTCTTGCAGCAGCCAAAGTTGGCGGAATCGTTGCCAATAACACCTACAGGGGCGAATTCATCTTTGAGAACCTGACAATCCAGAACCACATCATCCATAATGCATGGAAGGTGGGAGTCAAAAAACTGCTGTTCCTGGGCAGCACATGCATCTATCCGAAACAGGCACCACAGCCCATGAAGGAAAACCACCTGCTGACAAGTCCGCTGGAATACACAAATGAGCCCTATGCCATTGCCAAAATCGCGGGCATCAAGCTCTGTGAAAGCTATAACCTGCAGTACGGCACAAACTTCATATCGGTAATGCCCACCAACCTGTATGGGCCGAATGACAATTTCGACCTTGAAAAATCGCATGTGCTTCCTGCACTGATACGGAAAATCCACCTTGGGAAATGCCTGAAGGAAAACAACTGGTTCGACATAAAAAATGATTTGAACAAACGGCCTATAGGCAATGTAAACGGCGAAAGCGACAAAGAGGGAATCATCGGGGCCCTCAAAAAACATGGAGTGTTCCCTGCCGGCGACGACGAGGATGTGACAATCGAAATCTGGGGAACAGGCCAGCCCATGCGTGAATTCCTGTGGAGCGAAGAAATGGCCGACGCCTGTGTATACCTGATGGAGAAAGTCAACTTCGAAGATATCCTGGCAATCATGCAGAAGGAATCAAAAGAGACAATCAAGGAGTTCAGGAATACCCACATCAACATCGGCACCGGTAAGGACATCACCATCAGAAACCTGGCAGAGCTGATTGCTGATACCGTTGGATTTGAAGGCGAACTGTCATTCAATGAAGACAAACCCGACGGCACCATGCGAAAACTCACCGATGTCACAAAGCTCCATGAACTGGGATGGCACCACAAGATAGAAATCGAAGAAGGGGTGAAAAAGCTGTACCAGTGGTATTTGGGGGACAGTCAGGGGTGAGATGTTTGAAGAGTTTAAATTTCTGCCTGCCGGTAGGGAGGCCTGCCTGCCGTTAGGCAGGTTTGAAGAGTTTGAAGAGTTCGAAGGGGTTTGAAAGGTTCGAAGTGCATGCCTGCAGAAATCCGCGACATCCGCGTAATTCGCGTAATCCGTATAAATCCGCGTAATCCGTATAAATCCGCGTAATCCGTATATTATGAAGAACAGATTAGTTATCCTATCAGGTCCTTCGGGAGCAGGGAAAAGCCCCCTGGTGAAGGCATTCATGAGGTTTTATCCCGATCTGGGGAAAAAGCTGATGCCCCTTGTGCTCTATAACAGCCGTGCTGCCCGTCCGGGTGAAACCGATGGCATCGATTACCATTTCAGGCCAAGGCAGGAAATCGAAAAACTCAAGGAATCCGACAACTATGTTGTCATGGATGTCAGGGGCGACCTGCAGGCGCTCAATATTGAGGAATTGGCACAAAACCTCGAGAACAGCGATGTGCTGTTTGAGGGTAATCCCTTTACCGGGCGCAAGCTGCAGCTGCTCCGCGAACTGGATGGGGTGAACCGGCTGAGCATTTTCCTTTCGCCGGTTTCGGCCGATGAGATCAGGTTCCTCAAGTCAGCCACACCGGTTGTTTCAATTCCTGAGTTCATCACCGATGTGATGCGCCGTAAACTGCTCCGCCGTACGCAGAAGCAAAAAGGGATATTGTCGCTGAGGGATCTAGAGAACATTGAAATGAGGGCTTCCAGTGCCCACCGCGAACTGCAGGGCGCATGGCAGTTCATGCATGTCATCCCCAACCACGACGGTGAGGACAGTGAAAACTGGGATGCCTTTTATTATCCGCTCGGTGATGCCCGCAAGGCCCTGACAGCCTTTGTGACACTCCTGCAGGGCAACCCTTCAAAATTTGCCGAAGTTTGGGACGAAGATCTCTTCCTGTAAATTGATAACAATTGAAAAAGATTGAATGAGATTGACACGCATATGGTGCATGTTCATATTGTTCATGTGGTCCCGCTGAGGCGGGATGTGGTTCATATTGTAGCTGCCGTTACCGACCTGTAAGCGTGCACAGCACCTGACAGCGTCAAATAAAAGGAAATATGGAATTGTATTGTTTAATGGTTAATTGTGTGATTGTCTGCACCCGTCAGGTAGGTGATACTCCAACCATTCCTCTCATTCATCCATTCTATCATTCACTCATTCACCCCCATCGGGCGCGTTCCTCCTGGAAAAGGAAGCCATTGGGATTGAAGTATCTGAATTTTGATAAAGAGAATGACTTACCGAAGGCTCCCGGCATTTCCGTTGGCTTTAGCCGACGGATCCCCCTACACCACCCCGTTTTCGCCTTTCGGGCCTTTGGCGAAAACACCCCTCCTGCGGCAGGAGGGGATTTGTTCATAACCTGCAAAATGAATCATCCCATATAAAATGATTCTCCGGAGCTGCGTCAGCAGCGTCATGCAATCAGATTGAAGCAGATTGAATGAGATAGAGGCGACCCGTGCATTCTCATTCTATCAAGTAATAGGAAATAAAATGAAGCGTGTCATTATTGAACGGGTGACGGTACCTGTATTGACCGGGTGACTATGCTGTTAAAAGATAAGCTGGTTCCTCTTGGCAACAATGCTGAATTAGAACCACTGCCCTTCAAAATGTAGTCACCCGTTCAATACGAACGTGACATGCCTCAATCAGCAGCAACAGGAAAATTCATCACCACCACCTTCCTTTGGTAGTCACCCGGTCAATTATCAAATAAAAAGAACCAGATCAAGTATATGAATATTCAGACCAATGCATTTCGCCTTCAGGGGTTGACTTTTTAATTTCCTTTGAGCGTTTGCTTCCCAGTTTCGTATCTTCTTTCTCTACAGAATCAGCAGTACGTTTCGTTCCTGTAACCTCTTTATCAAGCAATCCGTTAGTTTTATTGATAAACTCACGCGGGTTTTCAATATATTCCCAATCTTCTTTTAAATCAGGTGATTTACCTTCATTCCAGGGCCCACGGTACGTTTCCGAACCGTTCGACAAGTTAAAATAGGTATTGCTGTACCGCGGATCTCCCTGCCGGATTGCAGGAGGCACATTAGGCTTTATTGTACCCAGAGCAGCTTCGAACATCTGAAGATGCGCAATCTCACGTGTCATCAGGAAGCCCAGCGATTCTCTCACCAACGGGTCATCGGTGAAATGCATCAGGTTTTCATAAACGATTTTCGCACGGGATTCCGCCGCAATGTTGGAACGCAGATCAACAGTAAGATCACTGTTTGCATTCACGTATGAACCTTGCCATGGCACACCCTGACTGTCTGTCAGGCGCGGACCTCCTCCACTGAGCACCAGAAACTGCGGATTAATGAGTGTCTTATGGATCATGTCGTCCATTTTGTCTTTCTTGCCAAACATCTCCATAATCTGGGAATTGCCTTCCACATCTTTTAGTTCACCGGTGATTCCATCAAGAAGCATTTGGATTGTTGCACCAACAATTTCAAGGTGACTGATTTCTTCTGTGGCAATATCCATCAAAAGATCATATTTATCCGGATATGGTTTACGGGCAGCAAATGCCTGTACAAAATATTGCATACAGGCTTTCAGTTCTCCGTTAGGACCTCCAAATTGTTCCAGCAATAATGAGGCAAACCGCGGATCGGGTTTTGAAACCCTTGCGTTGAATTGAAGTTCTTTTACATGATAAAACATTGCATGAATTTTTAAATGAGTATTCAGAGATATTAACCTTCGCTGACAAAAAAGCATACCAGTTGATTGATTATTACAATGATCAGTCAGGAATCAAGATGTAAGTGCATGTAGTATTGCATAATAATCAGCACTAATGTTATTTAAACCAATTTAAAAGAGAGATTATATTTCTCAGTGGTGGGATGTTTTTCCACTACCTGGTTGGATTGAAGCACATTGAATGAGATTGATTGAGATTGATGTCTCAAAACATTCTCTCATTCATTCATTCACTCATTCAGAATTCACCTGTACCTCCCCACCCGTTCATCATCAATCACCCCCCGCCAGTTCATGCCGAAGGCAAAATCCCAGGTATTCCCCTCCGAGTCGGTATGGCACTGCATATCACGCGGGGTGTCTTCAAACTGCTCTTCAACAGTCTGCATGCCGGCCGGCATCTGGAATGGCAGCAATCCCGACGGTTCATGCACTCCGGAAATGATGTCCATCAGTGCCTGCTGCTGCACGCCGAAATGAATGATGATGGCATCGACACTTTTTTCAAATTCAGCCATGACCATGGGATTCGACACATCGATCACCACAATGACAGGTTTGTTGCCCATCTGTTTCCGGGTCATGCGTATCATCATCAAATCATATGAATTGGCTGTTACTCCTGTCTTGCCACGGTACGACCGGTTAGTGAAATCCTCAAAAGGACTCCCCCCGCCCAGGCTTTCCGCGCGGGCATGGATGGCTGCATGGGGCTCATACTGCAGGTTGATGGGGACATATCCGTTTCCGCCCTGTTCTGCATCTTCGGCCGAGTAGCCTGTGCCGCCCTCCGGACTTTCGGCAAAAACAATTGCAACATCGGCTTCCCCGGGTGAGTCAACCCACTCAAAATACCGGTTGATGATGCTGCGGCTTGCCCCGTCAACCCAGCGCTCAGGTGTTTCCTGTCCGAACCAGTTGCGGGAAGGCGGGTAATACTTCTGGGGGACATATACCTTCAGGGTATCGCTGAGCGGCAACACATTTCCCCGGTTTTTAAGCATCACCACCGAGCGCAGCTGCGCCTCATATCCTGCCTGCATGAAACCGGGATTTCCAACCACCCTTGCCGATTCCTCCACATCGAGATAGGGGTTTTCAAACAATCCTGTCCTGAACATGTTGAGCAGCAGCCTGATAGCCGACTTTTCAAACCTCTGCCTCATAAACTTTTCACCATGCTGGGCCACACCCATCCGGTAAGCTTCAAGTACAGGCGCCATCTCGTTGTTGCCGCCAAACTGGTCAATCCCCGCCATGATGGCTTTAAAATGCCGTTCAGCCACCGACAGATCCTCTACTCCCCAGCTTTTCCCGCTGAATTCGTGCACACTGGCAACATCACCCGTCACGCCCCAGTCGGTGCACAGCACGCCGTCATAGCCATAGGTTTCGCGCAGCAAATCATTGAGGATATAGCGGCTGTAGGCATTACCCACGTTTTCCCCGTATACGGTGTCAACATCAACGGAAATTGTATAGTAAGGCATCACAGCCGATGCCCTGCCGGTAGGTCCGTCAAGTTTGAAGGCCCCTTCGGTGAATGGCCTGAGATGGTCGTTCAGGCGGTTACCCGGATAAACAGCATAGGCGCCGTAGCCGAAATGGCCGTCGCGGCCACCTTCGCCCGTACCGCCACCGGGCCAGTGCTTCACCATGGCATTCACGCTGTGGTAACCCCACCCGCCACCGGTATGCGCCTCCCCTTCCGAGGTCTGGAACCCATCGACGTAAGCCCGGGCCATGTCAGTGGCCAGTACAGGGTCTTCTCCCATTGTCCCTTCAAAACGGTACCAGCGGGGATCGGTGGCCAAATCTATCTGGGGAGAGAGGGCGGTGGTGATTCCCAGCGCACGGTACTCGCGGGAAGCAATCGTTCCAAACTGCCGCATCAGTTCAGGATCAAAGGATGCGGCGATGCCGGGCATACCCGGCCACCGGGAGATGTCACCACCTGCACCGGCATTGAATTCAGCCCCTGAAACACTTCCATGACGGGGATCGGAACTTGTATTGCAGGGAATGCCATGCCCCAGCCCTTCCGCAAAGGACTGCATGTTATTGTTCCACCGGGCTGCAATCGCAGGCGACTGCAGACGGGTGACCAGCACATGGCGCAGATTGTTTTCTGAAAGAAATGCTCTCTGCTGATCAGTCAGGTCCGACGGCTGCGCGCCGCTTTCAGCAAAAGGGTTTCCGTTGTAAGTGCCCCCGCCAAAGCCTCCCGCGGCTCCAGCAGGAACCGACTGGTGTCCGCTGTAGAGCATGAGGCCGGCAATCTGATCGATGCTCAGCCTGGATGCCAGATCGGAAGCCCGCTTCTCCACCGGTTGGCGCCAGTCCTCATACAAATCGAGCCTGCCGTTCCGGTTCAAATCCTTGAAGGCGTAGCCACCCTTCTCAATGATTGTTAAGCCCGATGCAGGAACATATCCAAGGGTACTGCCCCCGCTGTTGTGCACAAGTCGAAAGCCGTCCTTTTCCTCATCTGTCCACCTGGTACTGCACCCCGCAAGCATGACTGCTGCCGGAATCAGGTACTGAATCAATATTTTTTTCATTGCCGGATAATTGTATTATTAGTTGCTGGTTGCCAGCCCGGAGAATTTTTCTTGCATCAACAATATAAACAAAATATACAACATGCCCTCTCTGCACCACTTCATACAGATAAAATGATCATCATATAAAAACCCGATACGTTATGATTTTTTACCACCCCGTTTTCGCCTTTCGGACCTTTAGCGAAAACACCCCTCCTGCGGCAGGAGGGGGTTTGTTCATACCCTGCAGGTCAATCACCAATCAACATATGAAACCCCATACTTCAAAGTAAACAACATAAACCTACCTCCTGCCTCCTGCCTCCTGCCTCCTGCCTCCGGCAGGTAAACCGGCAGGTAAACCGGCAGGCATGCATTCAAACCCTCAAACTGCCTCCGTGTCATTCCGACACAATATTAGTTTTTTTGCTGATAAACAATCAAATATAAGCCAGGATTTTATTTTCTTTGCACCCAAAGTCACTTGAATCATGGCAGAATTTAAACCGCAAGGTTATCTCAGGCATATCTCCCTCGACTGTGTGGTGTTTGGTTTCCATGAAAACCAGATGAAAGTTTTGCTGCTCAGGATGAAATACACGAAACAGTGGGCATTGCCCGGAGGCTTCATGAAGGAAGATGAATCGCTGGAAGAAGCTGCTGCAAGGACCTTGTTTCAGCGGACAGGACTGAAGGACATCTTTCTGCGCCAGTTCCATGTATTCAGCAACCCTGACCGTTCAAAATTCAATCCGGCGGTAAGGGATCTCCGGGAAGCTGACGGTGGTTCTGATGTGGAATGGTTCTCACAGCGTTTCATTTCAGCTGGTTTTTATGCCCTTGTCGATTTTGAAAAGGTATATCCCCAGCCCGATTTTTTTTCCGACAGGTGTGAATGGAAAACCCTTGAAGAAACCGGTGAGCTGATGATGGACCACAATGAAATCCTTCAAAAGGCACTTGAGGCCCTGCGGCTGCAGCTGAGCTACCAGCCTATCGGGTTTAACCTGATGCCCGAAAAATTCACAATGCCTGAACTGCAGAAACTTTACGAAGCATTGCTGGGCTGCAGTCTCGACCGCCGCAACTTCCAGCGGAAAATCCTTTCCTATGGAATTTTAAACCGGCTGAAGGAGCGAAAAACCGGCGCACCATCAAAAGCTCCCTTCTTATATGAATTTAACCTAGAAAACTACAACAAGGCGCTCAGGGAAGGTTTCAACAATACGTGGTAACTAGGGTGAACGGATGATTGCAGACGGATAAATAAAAACCCGGCAACACATGAGGCATTGCCGGGCAAACTAATTAAACTAATCAACTTACTACTATGTATTTTGCTATAAGGTATAATTCTATAATAAAATCCGTCCTTCCCTGTCAGGATCATTCTTCACTTCACATACATCATCGAGAATCATTGTTTCCCCGTTTTCAGCAGTAAAGGCAGGCCACGACGGCAGTCCTTCCGCCACGGGCTTTCCGGTGCGCATAAACTGAAGCAGGGCATCCGACATTTTTTCGGAAAGGGCACGCGGGCGTGCACCTCCGCCTGTATGTGTAAGCATCAGGTCGGTATTACAGAACCAGAAACAGATGTCGAGGCAGTGGAAAGCACGCATCCGGTTATTGAACAGGGGCGGCTCCCAGCCAAACCAGGCCACATAGACCGGTGCCTGCTGGGCCGATTTCAGGGTTGCCGTTTCAACGACCCCTTTGCGGTTACTGCTGATGAGTGTCATCACCTCAGCGGGTTTTGCACCCGGGAATGCCCTTGCATAGGCATCATACACCTCAGCAGCCTTATCACCGAGCCCACCGCCGAATCCGGCCCGCTGTTCCAGTGCCGCAATGGCACCTTCCCTTGAAATATTTTCAAGCTCAGGGTTCGTGCGTGTCCCCGCCCATTCATGGAAAGTTGTACAGATGAGCATGGGCACACCGGCCGACAGCTGGTTGCTGAAGAATTTGCCTTTCGGGAGATTGACCCCGTCGGCTACCGGAGAAAAACCGCCGCGCATCCCGGCTGCGCCCAGTTCGGCGGAAGCCTTGCGTGCAGCAGTGTTGGCCAGAAGAAGGTAATCCTTCCACGGCATCTCCTGCAGTTTGTCGATCTCGCCAGGGGCAAGACCTGCCTCCTTCAAAATCCAGGCGCCCAGTTTCTGTGAGTACTCCTGGCTGAGCGCTTCAGTGGTTGAACCGCTCAATGGCACCATTTTATGGAACAAACCTGCAGCCTTTGGCATGGCACCAAGAACACATACCTTGGCTCCACCACCCGACTGTCCCATGATTGTGACATTGCCGGGGTCGCCGCCAAAATTTGAGATATTGTCACGCACCCATTCAAGGGCTGCCACCATGTCGAGTGCACCCACATTGCCTGAATCCCTGTATTTCTCACCACCGGCGCCCGATAAATCACTGAAGCCTATGGGGCCCAGCCTGTGGTTAATGGAAACAAAAACAATGTCGCCCTTGCGGCTGAGGTTTTCACCCATGTAGCCATCCTGTTCGATGCCGTTGCCGTTGGTATAGCCCCCTCCGTGCAGCCACACCATCACAGGGCGCTTTTTGCCGTCGGCGATTGCCGGGGTCCAGACATTGAGCCGCAGGCAATCCTCGCTTACATCATCATAATTCCAGTGATCTACAAACGAAGCCCATGCATTCGCATAGCGGTTGTCCATGATCTGGGGGGCACTGTTTCCCCACCACACCGCAGGCAGGATTTCCTTCCACGGCTCCGGCGGCTGCGGAGGCATGAACCGGTTCTTCCCTCCTGTGGGTGCCCCGTAGGGAATTCCGCGGAACTGAAAAATATCGCGCAGGATAAAGCCCTGTACCTTCCCGTACCGTGTTTCGGCAATGGCAATGTCATCGCCAACAAACAAAACCTGACTGCCGGCATTCACCTCTTCAGCCTTCGCCTGCGCGGAGCATCCTGTGGAAGCAAGCCCCGTGGCCAGTCCGGCCGTGCCTGCCCCGATTGTCTGAAAAAAATATCTTCTTTTCATAAGAATAAATTATCAATTTGAAAATATCGTAATCCCATTTCAAACCACTTTTAAACCTCCTCCAGCAACATACATTGAAGCGGAGCTGAAATCCACATTCAAAAACTGCCTGACGGCAGTCAAGCCTGCCTGACGGCAGTCAGGCATTCAAACTCTCAAACAACATTCAAACCTTCAAACTCTTTTAATACTACCTGAACAGCTGTGGCACAAATTCCGACAGGTAAATCCTCCAGTTTCGCCAGATATGGCCCCCTTCGCTCTCGCGGTAGGTATATTTGTTGCCAAGCCTGTCGAGCCTTTCGAGGTACTGCTTCCCTGCATCATACAGGAAGTCGGTCTTGCCCATGCCTATCCAGTACAGTTTATATCCGTTTTCCATCTGTTGCTTCAGGGTGCCGTCGATATTTTGGTAAACCGGATGGGATACATCCTGGTTGGGGAGTGTGGCTGCCGAAAACAGTCCGATATAGTCGAAGGTATTGGGATAATACCGTGAGATGTGCAGTGAATGAAATCCGCCCATCGACAGTCCGGCAATTGCCCGTCCCGGTTTTTCGGCCTGTACCCTGTAGCTGGATTCAATAAATTTCATGATGTCGGGGAATGAAGCTTCATAATTCCCGTCCATTGTATTGGGGACCATGAACTGCGGCTTGTAAAACCCACGCAGTCCTTCACCCGGGGCAGCCGTCTGCGAAACATTACCGTTGGGCATGACAACAATCATTGGTTTTGCCTTTCCCGATGCGATCAGGTTGTCCATGATCTGTGCCGTACGGCCCAGGGTAATCCATGCTTCCTCATCACCTCCGGCACCGTGCAGCAGGTAAAGCACAGGATATTTCTCACTGCTGCTTTCATAGCCCGGTGGGGTATAAACGGTCAGGCGCCTGTTCTTCCCAAGTGTTGGCGAATGATACCACCGGCGGGCAACCGTTCCGTGGGGTACATCGGTCACCCTGAACAAATCGGCATGCTGCCCGCCGATAATAAATATGTTCATCACCGAGGCAACATCGCGCACGATAAACGGGTTATTGGGATCGGTTGTGCGGAAGCCGTCGATCACAAAAGCATAATTGTAAAGTTCAGGTTCCAGGACTTCCGTTGTAAAGCTCCAGATACCGTTTTCTCCCTTTTGCATGGCAACTGAGCCGGGGGTCCATCCTTCCGCAGGCATCCAGTCGCCCGAAAGCCTGACTTCACCGGCACCAGGTGCGTGGACCCTGAAAGTAACCGAGTTGTTGCCATGGATCTCGGGAGAGACAATCTGTCCGCCTCCAAACAGCGACTGCTGTGCATCAAGTTGTGTCATGATGAATAATAGCGTGATTAATAAAGATATCTTCTTCATATCAGAACGATTTGATTGTAATTGCAATGGGCAATGGTACCCACCGGATGCCGAAGATAACAATTTTTATGTGTAAATATGACACAATGAAAAATAAATTCTTCCCTGCTGCCTTTAAAATGAGTGAATGAGTGAATGAGTGAATGAGTAAAGCCAAACGAAAATGAGTGTGACCCCTCCCTTGCCATGAAATGGACTGAGATTGATGCTCTGAACATTCTCTCATTCACTCATTCTATCTTTCAAAATTTCCCCTTCGTGTTCTTTCTTCGTGGCAAATATTTCTTCATCTGTGCTTTCTGTTGCAATGATTGGTTCATATTGTTTCTGCCGTTCCCGACCTGCGCAGCTTCCCGGTAAAACGGAACAAGCCCGACTCGCCCCCTCTCCTACCGGAGGCTCCCGGCATTTTCGTTGGCTTTAGCCGACGGATAGCGTACTGGCAATTAAATCCGGGCTTTAGCCACATTTAATAATTTTGAATGTATTATGACCTGCAACTGGTGTCGCGGCTGCCTGAATCTTTGGTTTTATTGAACAGGAATAAACCAGGATACAATCCACAGAACTGACTGTTCATTTCACTCCGTTGCTGCGGCGGCGGGTAATGGGGGGTACTCATCTTCTACAAATGTTTCGCTCCTCCGGAGCTGCGGAAGCAGCGCCTGCCGATAGGTAAGCCTGGTCCCCGCTGAGGCGGGATTTCCGCTTCGCTCCAATTTATATGGTTCATATTGTTTCTGCCGTTCCCGACCTGTATGAAACATTTCATCTATAAAATTCGTCCCAATTCCCGTAATTAGTGAAACCTGCCTACCGGCAGGCAGGCCTGTCTGCCGGCAACGAGGCATTCAAAGTACTTTCATCACCACCATTTCATTGCATCTTTCTTTGGTAGTCACCTCAGTGACACCCGGCTTCTGTGAGCGTGCGAAACAGAAGACGATGGTGGAACTGATCCCGCTGAAGTGAAACGAAAGCGGGACCCTCTTCTTCATTCACTCATTCAAAAATTCCTCATCAAGCCCTGAAGGCGAGCAATCAATCAGGGATAAAATTTATAAATGTCTTTCCTGTGAAGTATACGTTCAAAGATGAATTTATTATTGACCAGCCTAATTCCAGCCCTGTAGTTTCCAAACCTGATTTTATAATAGTCTTTATAGCCCTTTAGTTTCATCAGGTCAGGAATTTCCTCAGGAGTTTTATATTTGATGACTTCATTAAAAACAAAAGCCTCAATAATTTCTCTTTGTTTTCGGAATTCTGGAAAGTTCCTTTAGAAATGTTTTATTAAAATGATACTCAAGGCTCATTTTTTATCAAGCCTTTTATAATATGACGTAGCTTCATTTAATGAAAGATTATTGTCAGGATTATTTTCCTCAATGAATTTACCTAAAGCATAATCTTCAATAATCTGCTCCATTTTTTCAAAATCGTGTATGTCGACCTGAACTGCAACAGGTCGCTGATTTTCATCGGTGAGGTATAACCTTTTGCTGAACATTACCAAATATTTTATGTAAATGTACAAAATTTTAAGCAGTATGCCCCATCGCCCCCTCACCAAATCAGCTGCTTTGGATATTTAGAAGATTGAATGAGATTGATGCTGTAACCATTCTCTCATTCACTCATTCTATCATTCAAAATTTCCCCTTCGTGAAGGTGACACCCGGCTTCTGTGAGCGTGCGAAACAGAAGACGCTGGTGAAACTGATCCCGCTGAGCGCCCCATCCCCGTCAGCTTTTCTTCCTCGTCCTGGTGACCTGCTTGTTGATTTTATAGTTGAAGCCGACAGTAAAGAATTCCTTGAGCTGCAGCTTGGTCTTATCGCCAATTTTGACATCATTGGCATCATAAACCGGCGATTTCACTTTCTGGTCATATATCAAATGGATCAGCAACCGCATGTTGATGTTTTCGGTGAGTTTCATATGCAGGGTGTTTTCCCAGTTGACGTCGAGATTGCCTGTCGGCTGCAGGTAGTTGATGAACATCTTGTACTTTGTTTCGTAGGTGATGCTTGAATTGATGCTCCTGCGATAAAAAATGTCGGTATTCAGACCCGGCTCCCAGGCACTGCGCTCGTCACGTGCAAGCCCGAATTTAGTCTGATCTATCCTTGCCGTATCCAGCACAAACACATTCTTGGCAGTCAGCGGCGACAGCAGCAGGGAGAAATTGTTGTTGGGCTTGTAATCGAGACCCACCTTAAAGAAGGTACGTGCCGGCGACATAAATGTGGATATTGGATTGGGGAAGTTGGCGCGCGGATACCGGTAACCGTTAAAGAACTGGGTGGTGTAGTTGAATTCGGCACTGTAGTACCACTTCTTGAAGGCACTTACACCAAACCTGGAAGTGACCTCAAACTTGTCGTCGTTTTTCTGCAGTTCGGCCCCTTCACCTCCGGGCCTGATGTACCCGTTGCGGATTTCCGATGAATTTTCCCATTTCACCTTTCCATCGTGCCGCGAGTAATTGGCATAACCCTTCAGGATAATCTGCAGAGCCAGTGCACTCTGTCCGCCCTTCTCCCAGTTTTCGAGATAAGTCTGCGTAAACCCAACATTCCCGTCACCACCGATTCTCCATGGGGTAATCACCTGGTAACGCTCCCGTACCCCTGTCAGTCCCGACATCCGCTGCTGAAGGGTACTGAAATCGAAATCCTTTGTCTGCCGCGGCTTAAACCTGCTAAAGGTTACCCCGTCGTCAATCAGCATCTGCATCGAGCGTTTGCCTGTGCTTTTCACGAGCAGACGGAGGGAATCGTTCTGCTCATTCTTGAGCCAGATCCTTGAAAAATATGGATTGTCGTGCTGAAGAAATATGGAGGATTCTTCTCCCAGCAGGTTGGTTATCCTGACTGTTGTTGTATCGATAAATTCAGCATATTCCATCAGCTCTCCCAGAATGACCGAAATGGAATCGTTCACCATGGCCATGACATCATCATTGTACTGTTTCAGTACATGGTAGTTGTTCACGTTGATTGAATCGCTCAGCTGTTTATAGCGGACACTGCGTTCCTGCTCATACAGCTGTCGACGGTAGTTTTCAATGATATTGCTGCGGTAGGCATTGATTAATGAGTCGTTGTATGCCCTTCTTTTTTCCTCGATGTATTGCGTGCGCATGCTGTCGAGCCTGAGGAAGCGCCTGAAATCACTGGGCGACTGCATCATGGCATCGGGGATGACATCAGGCAGCTGAAGACTGTCGGGCAACTGGTAATAACGGCTTTCAAACAGCCGCTTTCCATCGGCCGGCCCTATCACACCTGCCTTAACTTCAAGATCTGAGACAAGGCTTACAGGTACCTGCAGTTCATTCTCGAAAAATTTCTTCTGAAGCGATGCGGTGATACGTTCCATCTCCCGGTTTTTATAATCGGCTGATATATATCCCGGTACCTGGAGGCTGTCGGCCACATGTTCAGGCAGACGGTACACAAACCGGAACTCCGGTGTACTCATTTTTGTTTCGATTGACCTCTGGATGGAGTCGATGGGCTGGTCTTCAATAAAGTGTATCAGTCCGCGGACCGACTTCTCAGTTTCAGGGTGCGTGACATGCCACAGTGAATCGTGCTCAAAGTATCTTTTCAGCAGCCCGATGCCATAATCAAGCACCTTGCGTTCATCACCACTACGCGGCCGGTTGTTTTGGGCTTTCAAAGAATGTAAGGGGAATAATAATGACAATAGCAAAACTAGAAGCTGGGTTTTTCCTCGATACATCGTTTACTGTTTTTAAGCTTTTTTTGAAAAACGCAAAAATACGGTTTATGTTATTCGCAGGCCAAAAATTCGGAAGATTTTACGCCGAATTAAGATTGCGACAGATGTGATTGACCAGATTACTTTTTAAAGTGGTTTATGTGGTTCATTTGGTTCATGTGGTTTATGTAGTTTATATTGTAGCTGCACGCAGCGAAAGCGGGTCCCTATTCTCTCATTCACTCATTCACTCATTCAAAATTTCTTATAGTCAGCCTGTGCAGCTTCCCGATATCGGGACAAGCTCTGACAGCGCCTGATAAAAGGAAATAAAACGAGTTATGTGGT